>Ga0302325_10032004_pt1 | contig 10806 bp, 1 predicted proteins | sample Palsa_T0_2_FD_201948 | JGI IMG/M metagenome (GOLD analysis project Ga0302325, IMG submission 201948) | Peat permafrost microbial communities from Stordalen Mire near Abisko, Sweden - Palsa_T0_2 | ecosystem: Environmental > Terrestrial > Soil > Palsa > Peat permafrost | place: Sweden: Abisko... | reverse complement strand
ATTTTAAGAGTTCCTTAAAGTTTTAAAAGTTAAAGTAAGCCGGCAACTAAGTATTATAATTATTAAGCTAGTGCTTTTATTTAATTAAATACTTCCGGTTCTTTTTGCCGTCTTAATAATCGACAATAGCTTCGACTTCTTATTCTTGCTCTTTATTATCGTCTAATAGTTCCGGAAGCTCTCCGGAGGGGTACAAGTGGGGTTTTTAACCCTTCTTAGTTATATACTCTTTAAGGAGGGAAATATAGAATATTAAATAAAGACGATTATATAATATTAGTAGCTTTAACTTATATGCTAATTCTCTAATGCATTACAAGATCTTAAAAGGTCTAATATACTTCGGGGCAAGCTTCTTTGCTTTTAGCTTAATATTTTTCGTCGATAGTATTACTTAGTCTTTTAAGGAGAAGTGTTTATTTAACTAGTGCTTATTATAATAGCCTTTTTAGTTATTTTGCGCTTAATACTAAAGTTTTCAAAGCTTTTTCTACTCTTTATATAAAACTTTAAGCCTCTTACGCGTAGCCGGTACCTCCTTTTAAATCTTGCCCTTAAGATTTTATAATAATTGGGGGTAATAATTATAATATATATAAAATAGTATATCTTATAAAACTTGATATTTTAAGCTATTATATGCAAATTTTGCAAAGGATAGCTTATTGCACTAGTTATTCTTATTTGCATTGCAATAAGCCCTCAAGTAATATTTTAAAGCTTAATTTTAGCGTTTTGTCTATTTATTAGTTTAAGGATAAAAGGCAATACTTAAACGCTACTTGTAAAGCATATAAAAGCAAAGCGCGGACAAGAATTTGCTAATAAACACTATTCCTTTATTAGAAACTATTTTATTAAGTATGCTAAAGATTAAGAAGACTTGTTCTTATAAGATCTTAGCAAGTTTTAGAGAGTTAATAGTTTTATAATATATAATATACTTAGCTATCTTCGAGTATTGGTCGACTATTATTAAGATAGTGTTAAAAGCAAGATTGCTAGCAAGGTTTTTATATGCTAGTAACCCGGTAATAAAATTTATAAAGATCTCGCTTTAAAGCTTTAATAGCTATAATAAACTGCCAAGTAAACTATATAATATATGCCTTTTAGCCTTAACTCTTTAGCAAATGTCGTATTCCTTATAATAAGTACATATGGCATTATTTATTTGTTTTTAGTAATAAGTTTTATAAAGGAGTTTAAGGGTCTTATTAACTTTATAATAGCTTGCTAAAGGGTTATTATAATAAAGTTTTATAACTTTTGCATATAAAGCAAGGTTATTAGGAATATAGATTCTTTTATGCTATTAGAGTAGCTCCGAGTTATTTACTATTTATATAACCTTTTTGTTTATATTATATTTGCTAAGCCTCTTAGCAATAATAGACTTGCATTATTTGTCGTTTTATTAAGCTACCTTAATAATATCTAAAAGGGGCTTTATAAGAGGGGCTAATGCTATTACCCTTTTAGTAGTAGCATATATTTATAAACGTGGAATTAAGTGCTTGCAATTACTTAATTTTATAACTCGAGGGAGAAATACAAAGTTATAAGTTTTATTAGATGACTTTACTATAAATAGCTTTATTATTATAGCTATAATAGCAAACTTGTAAGGCGCTTTCTTGTACCTTCTTCCCGAATTAAGGGATTTATAAAATAATTTATTTGTTTAATTTATGGCAAATCTCCTTGTGCAATAGCGGCAATTGCAGGAAATAATATATCTTTATCGAGGGTAAACTTTTCGGGGCTTATTAGGCCTTAAATTGCGATAATAAAGCTTCTTTTAAGTTTATTTTAAAAAGTAAAAAGCTAAGTCACATTAGCAAGTCCCTTTTAATAGTCGGGACGTTTATTAAGTCTGTTAATAGCATTCGAGGCACTTTTCCGGTAAGTAATCTCAAAATTATAAGTAATAAAGTATATTGCTTATTATGCTTAGCGGCTCTTTAAGTACTTTGTTTCTATAAAATATTTAAGGTTATTATAGTTAGTTAAAACCTCGATCGTGTGCTTAAAACCTTTAAGGTAATGTCTTTATTGCTTGAAAGCTTTTACAATTGCTAATAACTTAAAATTATAAGTCTAGTAATTGCATTTAGCACCGGATAGCTTCCGGGACTAGAATACTATAAGATGCTAATGCTTACGCGTTTTAGTATTTGCATCGACTTGTTAAAAGAGATAGCTAGCGATAGTAAACTTAAATGTATCGGTTTTTACACAAATCTTCTTAAAGGGGTTAAAATAAATAAAAATAAGCGCTTAAGTAAAGGTAGCTTTAAGTTTTTAAAAACTTTATTTAGTATCCGAAGTCTACTTAATAGGAGTAGTTTTTCGGCTATTTTTTATATTAACTAAGAGATTTGTAAAGCTATATGCCATATGCAAGTACTTGTAAATAAAACGGTAATAGAAATTTGTAAATTTAAGAAATACTTGTATATTGTAAAACAATTTTAGCTTAAGCTACTTAATAATGCTATAGATCTTTTTAAAGTTTAGTTTAACTTTATCGACTTTAACGCGGAAGCCTAAGAATTTAAGTTTTTGTATGCCGAACTCACATTTGCTAAGCTTAGTATATAGCTTATATTTGTAAAGCTTAGCTATAACTTGGCGCATATGCTTTTTATGCTCTTTGGGGTTTTTTAAGTATATAAGGATATTATTTAAATATATAATTACAAAATAGTTTAAAAGTCTTGCTATAAATATATTAATATACGCCTAGAACGTGGCTAGGGTATTTGCTAAGCTAAAGGGCATAATAAGGTACTTAAAATGTTTGTAATAAGTATAGAATGCCGTCTTTTATTTATAGCCTTTATAGATATAAATCCGATAATATGCATCTTTTAAGTCAAGCTTTATAAAGACTTTAGCGCTTATTAAGCAATTTAATATCTTATTAATTAGTAAAAGAGGGTGTCGATTCTTAATTGTGACTTTATTTAAGCTATAATAATTAATATAAAGGCGTAACCCGCTATCCTTTTTAAGTACAAAAAGGATAAGGGCTCTTACTAAGCTTATAAATGGCCGAATTTAGCGCTTTTTAATAGCATTTGCTAGATATAACCTTAAAGCTTTAAGCTAAACTTTAAAAAGATTATATAAGGGCTTATATAAAGGCGGATTAGTAGTATCGATAGAATGTTTAAACCCTCTTTGCTTTAAAAGTTTATTAGCTTTGCTTTTGTCAAAAATGTTAGCAAGGTTATTAAAGTATTTCGGCAATTTAGCAAAACCTTTTAGTAACGGCTTAGAAATCTAGTAAGTTAAGATAATATTTGCAATAGATTCGGGTTTTTAGATAAAAGCAATAATAGAATAGCTTTTATATTAGTACGAAGACTAATTAATTAAACAATTATAATTACCCTTGCTTATAAAAAGGACTTAAAGGGTAACTTTTAGGTTCTTATTAAGCTTTGCTCCGAATTCTTTCGGGGTTATAATCTTAATATTATTAGGCTATATAAGTGCATATGCTTAACGCTTTTTAATATAATTATAATATTAAGCTATTATAGTTATATAAAATTCTATTTTAAAGACTAGGTAATAACTTGTAGCTTTATAGCTATAAAAACGGAGCTTGTGCATTCGAGTTTCCGAACGATTATTTATAATAAAAATATTAAGATTATATATATAATATATCTTAAATTTATTACTATAAAAGGTAACAAACTCGACATTGCACTAAGTAAGGGGTATAAAGCCCTTAAATTTAGCTTAGTTATTACTAAGAAAATTACAGTTAAAACTAGTATCCCCGAGGCTTAAAAGCTGCTTAAAGGCACTAGTACCCGGCTATGTCAAGTAAGCTTAAATTATTATCCTTTTATTCTTATATGTCTTGGGTTTATTAAGCCTTATAACACTTAAGACTTAGACTTGCCTTTTCTTATACTCTTAAATAAAGAGCTTTATTCTTACTTTGCTTACATAATCTAGTTTATACGGCATATAGCAATAATAGCGTCTTCTTTAGCCTTAGCCTTTTTAGGGAAGTCCCGGGCTTAATTAGCATATTTTAAGCACCTCTTGTCTTTAGATATATGTCCTTTTTAGTTACAAGTGTAACAAGTAATATCGCGTCTTGCTTAGCCCCTAAGGTTAAGCTTAAAGCTAGCTTAATTGTTATTAGAGCTATTTTAAGCCTTATAAGCTCTCTCTTTTCTCTTTTTCCTATTCTCCTTTAAAGCGTTAAAGGAAGAAGTATTATTATTAGTATTAGAGTTAAAGTTTAAGCCTCTTTTAATACTTGCTTTATGCTTTAAGTAGCGTCCTTTATTAATAGTATGCTTTATACGTTACGCTATTTTTAACTATTAAGAAATAAAAGTAGCTATCTTTTTATAAAGTATAAAAATTAATATCTTTCTAGTTTCTTAGTTTATTAAAGTAGCATTAAAGGTTTAAATGTAACTAGTCTTATTTATAGCTTTAAAGTTAGCTTCGAATATAATTATCCGAGTATATAACTTAGCGACTAATTTATTTGTACTTTATTAAAGGTTGCAAAGACCTTTAAAGGCATCTTGACTTTAAGCTTTAAAGGAGTTAATTATATTTGTAAGGAAAGCTTTAAACTTCTCTTAAGTAATCGGTTTATAAAAGGAGCCGTTCTTGTAATAAGCCTCTTATAAATCGTGCAAGTTTCCGCGTAATATAGTAGCTATAGCGTTTACCTTGCTCGAGTAAGTGTTATAAGTTTATAATTAAGCCCGAAATAGGGCCTTTTAACCTATTATAAACGTGGTTTACTCTTTAATATCCTTCCTTTAATACTATTTAAGGACCTTGACTTTTAAGATCTTCTCGCGCTTAAGACTTCTCTTAAAAACGTTAAACGGGGGTTTTTCTTATATTATATCTTCATTTATATCGCCGAAACTTATAATAGGCTATTTGTCTTCGATAAGAGGAGGTGCAACGGAGGCTGCATAAGAGGGGATAGTCGTCGAAGGAGTAAGTTTGATAATGTGTTTAGAGGGCACCGGGTCCTTACAAATAAAGGAAGCTAGTATAGTTGTAAAGTAAAGCTTTGCCTTTAAGGCAGCCTTCTTAGCCTCTAATGCGGCGATGCTAGCATTTATAGCGACCTCTTTATTACTAATTCCACAACGTTTCTTAACTAAATTTGCTACTTTTACTTCTAAGGCGGCTTCTCTTACCTTAGCTTAAGCTAGTAAGGCTTAGGCTTAAGCATCTTAAAGCAATAGAGTAAAGCTAAAAGGATAATTATTATAAGCTTTTAAAGAGGACTTATTAATAGTATGCGACTATAATCCGCTATTGTTTTTACTATTGCTTTTATCGGTATTAAGCTAATTAAGCTTAATACTAGAATTAGGCATAAGGATAACTTTAACGTAATCGGCAAAAGATATAATTGCTTTATTAAATTACCTCCTTTAAAGATAAAGAGATTAGCTTATAAGGATATTGTTAGTAGGCAATAAGGCAATATAAACAATTCGATAGATTTTAAAGAGTATATTTAGTATAAAACTAATCTTTGCCCTTTTAGCAAGTGCAAGTAAATATCCTTAAAGCTTATAGCTTATAAGGATGTAAGACGGGTCGAATATTCCCTTATTGCGGATTAAATGTTGCTCCGGGAGTTCTAGTGCTTACAAGTCACTTGATCCCTAGCATCACTAGCCCTACGCGTATAGCCGACTTCACGCATATCACAACATATAACGAGATTTTGCTATATAACTATAGCTCGTTTACCGGTTGCATTATCTTATATAGCGTTTATAAAGAGGCATATATTTTACTAGTAAATATTATTCCTAATAATAACGCAATTACCCTCTCCTTTTAACTTAAGGAGATCCGGATTAAAGAAACTTATATTTGCTACTCTTTACTAGGTATTTATAAAATCCGCTTATTCGGCAAAGGCAAGTAAGGGCGGGGCTAGCGGATTTGCGTTATAACTTATAAAAGTAGCGTTAATAGCGTTTTAAATTATCGTTTTTATATCGCTTTTAAAGAGATTATCTTTTATTATACTTTATAAAGGATTTTTAAGTATTTCCTTTATTTCGTCTAATTCTATTCCTTGTAAATTCCTTTATTCCCTTTTTTTACTACTACCCGCGGCTAAGCTAGTAAATAATTCACTAATTAGTAAAGTGTAAGTATAAGACGCTCTTGCCGAATTTGTCGGGGGTCTTAAGGATTAGGATTAAGATAAGGGAGTCGAAAACTCGGGAATTTGTTATATTAGCGCGAAGAATTCTCGTAAAGCTTTTTTAAATAGTAATTTGTCGATAGTTTAATCGATAAAGAAGACATGGATTATATTTAAAAGGCGTCGGCTTCTCGATAAAACTAATAAAATCGATAATATTAACGCTTCTTGCTATAAGTAACTTGTAATAATTCGTTCGATTACTTTGCGCTCGTTCGTGCTAATTTCTTTAGATAAAGCGTAGTTTATTGCAAGGAAATAGCAAAACTAGTAAGCCTTTTCGATAATGTCGTCTAACAACTTATCTATCGATAGTTTAAGAATAGTAAGTTATAATTTGCGCTAAGGATATAGCGGGGCTCCCGGACTAAAAATGGAGGTCTAATATAGTGTCGTGAAGCTTAAATAAAGCTTACAACAATAGTGTAACTAGTTATTGCTACTATTTTATAAGGCATTTGGTTATAGTCAAGGATAATTCTTATTATATCTATAGAAAAGCTACTTGTAAGTGTCGCTTATATTATCACATGTGCATGTGCCAAGCCATATGCAAAGCTATAAGCCTCCAGCTTTCCGTTGCCACAACATTTGAGGTGCATATTTAAGCTTTTTATTAGATAATAAGCTTTGCACTTGGTCGAATACCTCTTAGACTGTTATTAGCTCTTCTAAAATATTATTATCTCTATAGGCTTTATTAATTAATTTATCTAATAAAAGCTTTTCTAATCTATCGTCTTTGTTTGTTAATGCAATAGCTAATGCAAGTGCAAAAACAGGAGATTTTAGTACAAGTATTGCATTATGGAAATGGAGCTTTGATTGATTAAAGCTAGGGACTTTGGTAAGAGTGATGTGTCGATTTACCTTTAGCTTTTTTGCTATAGCTTTATAGTGTTGTTAAGTTCTTAATAGCTTTAAGCTTTTAGCTATAACTTTAGGTTAATATAAACCTTGTGCACTTAAATTAATTATTAGTTTAAGTTATTAAATAATAAAATAATAAATATCTTACGAAGGAGAGCTAGGGTGTTTTTTATTTGATGTTCTATAGAAGGTTTTGCTAAGCTGATTTTGTCGTCTTTTTGCCGGCTAACCACAAGCTAAGTAGACTAAAAAAGCATAGATTCTTGAATAGGAATATTATCCGGCTCTTTTACATTAGAATTATTTGAATTGTCCTTTATATTAGAGGGTTTTCTATGATGTGAAGTGTCTATAACAATAGTTGTCTCTTTATTAGAAACACACTCAATTGCATGTTTGTTTTAAACTATATTAGCTCTCTTTCGCTTTTAAATATTAGCCTAGTTATCTATAATAGTGATGCAAATGAATAGCCTAATAAGTTGTGTGGTTAATTTAATAATAATATAAATATAAAAGAGCGGTTAAAAGTTGAGGTGGGTCACGTGACTAGAAGTGGTAAAAATCGACTATACAAAGCGCAAAAAATTTCACTCGCTTAAGACTAAAAAGTAATAACTTATTTGGTATTAATTACTTTTAAATTCTGAGAACGGGAATCGATTTGTATGATCAAAAACACCATTTCTGATTAGAAGTATTAAAATCATATGGCGTTGTGCTGAAATAAATTTTTTGTTGTGGGTTTTGGGTGAGATCGGCTGTAGCTCTCTTTGGAGGCCGTTCAGGGCTAAGATCTGCTCGAGTAGCCAATCAGAGCCCCAAACGTCCCCCTCTGAGTGCTAGGGAAGCCTGCTGTCGCTCCAATTGAATGGGCTCTATCCAATGGCCCTATATATACATCTGTAGGGACGGTGGGATGGTTGGTTGACAATGAATCCGATGTAGCAGTCGATGGTTTCGGTGAGGAAGGATGCAGGAGCTGTAGGCCAAAATAATCGTATTTAGGCTGCTCGGGCCCCTTGTCGCTTACTCGTTACATAAAACCACCCTACTTATCCTTCTAATAAAGACGCTCACGTCAATGGCAAGATACACTCTCTCAGTAAATCACCCAACTATGTCCGAGTAAGTGGTTGACGCATGGCACTGCTTTTTTTTCATTTTTTTTTCTAAGTTGACCTTTCAAAGGTTTGTTACCAGTCTCCCTCGTAGTCCGTTGCAGTCCAGAGCTTCTTAAACCATGCACTTTCATTGGGAGGGCGTGCAGCATGCAATGCCCAGCATTGATGCACTTTCGCCCGGCTATTACGTGGCACCCTACAGGGCACTTGAAGCCCAATGAGGAGCCTCATTGAGGAAAGCAGGACAGAGAAAGTCTTGTTCCTACCTTCAGCCCGCTATAGATAAGCAAATATCGACTTTATGCTCAGCTCTAATATAAGAATTTTCCTCGCAAAGCGACTCTACTTCTCGACAAGCTCTCGCTTCAACAAAAGTCATCTAAGACTTCGAAAATTTGGAGGCTGAATACCTAGCAGAGATATCTGAGGAAATGAGCTTCATCCTTCTTTTCTGTAAACACATTTACAGCCCTTGAAATTATTTCAACCTTGGATTGGGGGCATGGCATTTACAGATATCTGCACACTTGCCCCGACGAGAATATAATTGTTTAAATATTTTACCGCTGCTAGCATACCGAAGCAATTTCAAAAACTAAAGCTGAAATAGATCACACATATTCCTCAGCAAACATTGGATGATATTGTAGTCGGAGGGGGGCTATACTAAATCTTATCTATCAATTTCCCTCCGTGTTTCTTCTCCAGCATATTAAATACGTTGTGCAAAAACTGAGAGTTTAAGCTTCAAGCATTCAAATTAAACAAAGAATTGTCGTCTTTCTAGAGCCTGTGAAGATGGCTTCCATGCGGATATTGTGGCAAAACATTGGCCCGGAATCTTGTATATCTTACTCAATCTCAAAAATTACAGGAGTGTACTGTACAGTAGATGCGCATCCTCATGTGAAATTATTTACATTTAAGATATTCAACAATTGGGGTATCAATACAGGGAAAAGAAACCACTATCGGCATGATGTACATGCTTTATTGTTAGGCTGCGTTCCAAATGACAGTCCAGGCAACAAAGGCTAAAACAACGAAACCCACTTCCTGGGCCCATAGCGATAAATTTGGGGCTGCACAATTGTTAGCATCTAATGCAATAAATTGATGAGGAAAACTGTACCTGTTCGTGGTGAGACCTGTACTGATTTACTCGCCAATATCCCGAATTGGTCAATAAATCAACGTATTGACCAATCATTCGGCATTGGTCAATCAGTCATTTGATTGACCAATCAGTTGATTTATTTATAAAAAAATATTTTGTATTCTCAATCGAGCATTAGCTCAACTAACCACCTTACTAACCACCCTACTTTCTACGCTTCACCGCTCCCCTTTGCCTTGCATTTTGATAATTTTGTCCTTAACATAACCATATTCGCGTTTATATATATTATTAACTATAAATAAGAATGCGCTCATATGATTCTATGCCTAGCAAAAAGTTCTTCCAAATAAAGGCCTCTTAATTAGCGATCCCCCCCCTTTAACTCGAGTTCTTAAGGAAGCTAAACCACCTTAAGTATTACCCCTCTTTAGCCAAGATTTAAGCTATCCCCTCCCCTTCTTTCCTCTTCTATTATTTATAAACATAGCAAATAAAGCGGAGACATCTCTTAAATATTAGCCGGGGATACCTCCGCTAAAATCGACTTTTTTATAAAAGGATTAATAGCTTTATAAAAAGGCTTTTAAAGGTTTCTCTTAGCAAGAAAATCGTACGATATAGTTTATTTTAAAGAAATAAGTCTTTAATTTAAAAACTTACTTTAAAGCTAATTCTTAGGGTCTATAGTAGTCCCCCCCCTAATTTTGGTGTTTTTGATCTACTTTTACACTTTATTAAAAATTCACTTTTTACTACTTAAGGTATAACATCCCCCTTTATTACTTACTACTTCAAAAATTAAAATCAAATCTATTTTAAAAGATATGCTTAAAGCGTTTTATTTAGCCTTTAATTTAGTTATTTAGCCCATTTTCCCGTGCATATTACCCCTTTTTATTATGCTTAATATTAGCAAAATATCTGATTCCCCTCGAGGTAAGATTTTTAACTACTTATACCTTAAGTAGCTATAAATATTAATTTTGCTAAAAACACGGTTTATGTGCTCGCAAGCTCCGCCCGAAGCCAACGGACGTTAATGCTAGCTATTTAGAATAGCTAACAAGTATTTAGAATATCTAAAACGCTTTAGCAATTATAGTATACTTATAAGCTAAAAGCGTAAAGACTATTGCAAATGGTTAAGCAATCTTAGCTCTTAACTTTAAGGCGAGACACTAGCAAAGAAAGTAGACAATCGCAATACTTGTACACAATCACAAAAGTTTAAGCTTTAAGACTACTAAGTTTATCGTAAAGCAGAGATAATAAAAGGGCACTTCTTCCTTGCTCGGTATTATGCTTGCATATAAGATTCTTAAGATTTGATAACTAATACACATTGGCATTTATAGTACTATAATAAGTCTAATTCCTTTTTATATTTTAATAAAAGGAATATTTATTAATAACTTTTTATAAGAATTGCTAAGATATATAAACGTATTTATAAATAGTAT
>Ga0302325_10032003_pt1 | contig 10806 bp, 7 predicted proteins | sample Palsa_T0_2_FD_201948 | JGI IMG/M metagenome (GOLD analysis project Ga0302325, IMG submission 201948) | Peat permafrost microbial communities from Stordalen Mire near Abisko, Sweden - Palsa_T0_2 | ecosystem: Environmental > Terrestrial > Soil > Palsa > Peat permafrost | place: Sweden: Abisko... | reverse complement strand
CCCCGACTTAGCAGCGCTGCAACTTCCGTGCAGAGAGGCGATCCACTCGCGGATAAGAGCTACACCTTCCTGGTGAACCATGGTGCGGCCTAACTCCGGCATCATTATTTTAGGGGTGGTGGATTCCATGCGGTGTATCAGAATGGATTCTTCGGGCTTGCCCTGGACCACATCGAACAGCAGGTCGCCGGAGCCTTGCCCGGCCGATACCGGTACTTTGCAAAGGCCCAGGCGCATGGGATCGGTCTGCGCCGCGGTCAGGTACAGACCGGTGGTGTTGGCCGGGCCGCGCGGATTGTGGCAGTGGGCGCAGTTGATCTCCAGGTAAGCTCGCGCGCGGGCGTCGAGGGCGCCGCTGGAGGGATCGTCCCACACGGGCAGCTTGGGCGCGCGATCCGGCGGGGGCGCGCCTTTCAGGATCCCGATTTTGGTCCAGTAGGCGAGCTGGTTGGCGCGGCCTTCCGGATAGTTGAAGTCCTTGTTCAGGTTGCGGGCTTTGAGACCGATTGGAGTAACTGTCTTCGACCGATCGTGACATCCCTTGCATTGGTTGGTGTTGGGGATGACATAGTCGATGGTGTAATGCTTACCGGATGGATGAACCCAGTGTACGGTGGTGGGGTCGGCGGCGACATCCAGCGTTGCATCGGTCTGCGCGGCGTTCCAGACATAGGGTAGAGTGACCCATCCGGCGCGGCCATTTACTAGAAGACGAGTTTCTATGATGCGCTGCTTGCCGCCTAGATCGGCATCGGGGTAGGCGAAGGTTTTGGAAAAGATGGCGCCTACGGGGAAGGTGAAGACGTCGGTGTCGTTGTAAGTGGCGGATGTGCCGGGGGGCATCCAGACGAAGCGGTACTTAGTGGCGTAATCGGAGAAGAGGGGGGTGTTCAAGTCGTAGGGGATTACGGCCGTGTTAGGCTTCAAGGCGGCGGGGTTGCCGGTGAATAAGTTCCAGGCGGAGAGCTTGGTAGGGTAGGGTTCGGTTATGTGGGGGCGCACACTTCGGGTGCCACACGCGGAGAGCAAGAGGGCGGCGGCAAGAGTGGGGCAGGCCCTTGGCCGGGGGACCCTCTGGGTCGGGTCCCGTGGACCCGATGGCGGCCTGGGAGGCCGCCGCAGGCCAAGGGCCTGCCCCACTATTTGTGCAGAATCCCCCACCTCTAATTGCCTCCGGACGGGGCGCCGGCGGTTGGGGCGGGCAGGTTCACTGCTGAGAGCGGCGTCAGCGAACAGTTGTAGGGTTTTAGGTCGCGACTTACATGCTTGAAGTGGCCTCCCGCATCGTAATTCATGAAATTGGCGTCGCCGTTGTTTTGAATACAGATGCGCAGATCGTCGGGCAGGTGTTTGGAGGCGGTCAGCTTCTTGGGATTCACGATGCCGTCGAACAGAATCGCGGGCATGGGCTTGCCGACCACCGGGGCGAGCACGTCGGCATACTCGCCGCTGGGATTCGTTCCGCCGCCGGAAATCGTATTGTCGTGGACATAGATAGCTTCCGGGAACGGGTCGTAAGTGGCATCGTTGATGGGATTGCCGGTGGTGAAATAGCTGATCACGGAAACGTTGGCCGTATTGTTGTCCTTGATGGTGTTCTTGAATACTTCGACGTGATTGGTGGCCAGCACGATGACGCCGGTGCCGGTGGGGACTTTGGCTACCATGCTCCCCTTGGCGCCGAAGTTCTGGGTGTTGTTCTCCACGATTTCGTTGTTGAACACGCGGGTGTTGCCGCCGCCCTTCACGGGCAGGTCGGGGAGGTTGAAGACCAGGATGCCGCCGGTATTGTGCTCCGCCTTGTTCTCGTAGACATCGGCGAACTGCGAATTTTCGATCTCGATTCCGGCCACGTTGGCTTCGGCGCGGCTGCGGCGCACGATGATATTGCTGGACTGGCCCACGTAGATGCCGGCGTCGGCGGCGCCGATGGAGGCGGATTCCTCGATCAGCACGTTCTTGCACTGCACGGGGTAGATGCCGTAGGAGCCGTTCTTGTCGCTGGGGCCGCCGGTCCACTCGGTGCGCACGCGGCGGACGGTGACGCCGTTGGCGCCGTTGATCTTGAGCGCGTCGCCCTTGGTGTCTTCGATGGCCAGGTCCTCGATGGTGAAGCCGTTGGAAGTGACTTGCAAGCCGGCGGGTCCGGTCTTCTGATTCTTGAAGGAAAGGATGGTTTTGTCGATGCCCTTGCCGCGGATGGTCACGTTGTCGACGGAGAGGGACATGGCGCGGTCCATATCCAAGCGGCCTTCCGGCAGTTCGATGACGGCGCCGGGTTTAGCGGCGATCAAGGCCTCCTGGAATCGCTTTTGAAAGTCGGGGCCGGCGGCGAGGCCGGAATCCTTTTTCGCGCAGGAAGTCCACAGGGTGAAACTCAGCGCGGCGGCAAGCAGGGCGGTAGCGGTCTTGGTCATAGAAGCTCCTGGGCCATGATCTGGCATTCGAGGGACTTAGAAAGGATAACGCTACGGGTTTGGCGGAAGCAAGGGTGGGTCCAGGCCGGTTTTTAAAACCGGGGGGTTGTACGCGATTATGCTTAATTGTGCGCCGGCGGCGGGTTTGGAGTGCGATTTGGAAAGTGACGAACGAAGTGGTACCTGCTCGGCAAGCGCGCGGCGAAGGTGCGCGCGACGGGATCGATACCCCTGTTTGGGAGGGCCAAATACCCCCATGTTTTGGGTTCGCATCGCAATTAGGCCGATTTTCGCGGCTGGCTTGGGCGCGATTGGGCGTAATTGTGCGGCAGCGACGGGTTTCCGGCGCGATGGGAAATCTGCGAAACTTGGGTTTTCGCGCAGGTGCGACGCTACACGGTAAAAATTCGAAAAGTGTGCACATTGTGTCGCTTTCTGTCGCTTTCGCTGCGTTTTTCCTGGCTTGGCGGCTTGTTTGGAGCCCTCAAAACCACGGTAGCACAGCGGTATGCGGAGGCCATCCGGGTGCGGGTGGGATTGATATGTGTTTACAGTGAGTTACGGGGAATGGGAGGCGAGCATTGCTCGCCTGTGCCGGCAAGAGCGGGGGGCGGTCCCTTCGGGAACCTCCCGGCGCCAGAAACCAGCGCCAGGCGTCTCTGGTGAGAGAAAGCATGGCGGCCTGGGAGGCCGCCGCAGGCCGAGGGCCTGCCCCACGACGCCGGGGCGTGCGCCACTTCCGGTGCACCCTTAGCGGTCCTGTTATAATCGAATGATTCATGCCGTTGAAACCCATCGCTGCCAACCACGGCTCGGAGAAGAAGGTGTATCTGCTGAAGCCGCGGGGTTTCTGCGCCGGCGTGGTGCGGGCCATCGACGTGGTGAAGATCGCGCTGGATTTGTACGGTCCGCCGGTGTATGTGCGCAAGGAGATTGTACATAACAAGCACGTAGTGGAAGAATTGCGCGAGGCGGGGGCGATTTTCGTGGAGGAGATCGACGAAGTGCCGGTGGGGGCACGCGCGATTTTCAGCGCACACGGAGTGGCTCCCGAGGTGCGGCGGGAAGCGACGGCGCGGGGACTGGAAATCATCGATGCCACCTGCCCGCTGGTCACCAAGGTCCACCTGGAAGCGGTGCATTTCGCGCGCAAGGGCTACAGCATCGTGCTGATCGGGCACAGCCATCACGATGAAGTGATCGGGACGCTGGGCGAGGCGCCGGAATCGAGCTACCTGGTGGAAACCGTGGAGGAGGTGGACCGGCTGGAATTGCCGGACCCCACGCGGGTCCGCTACCTGACCCAAACGACGCTGAGCCTGGATGAAACGCGCGACATCATTTTGCGGCTGAAGGAACGGTTTCCGCTGATCGAGGGACCGCCCGCGCAAGACATCTGCTATGCTACCGAGAACCGGCAGATGGCGGTCAAAGGGGTGGCACAGTATTGCGATCTGCTGCTGGTGGTGGGATCGCAGAACAGCTCCAATTCGAAGCGGCTGGTAGAGGTGAGCGCCAACGCCGGGGTACGCGCGCACCTGGTGAACGACCGCTACGAAGTGGACTTGGCATGGCTGAACGGGGTCCGCAATGTGGCGGTCACCGCGGGAGCCTCCGCACCGGAGCATCTGGTGGAGGAACTGGTGGGATTCCTGCGGGACCAAGGATTTCACCGGCTGGAGGAAGTGGAACTGATCGACGAAGACGTGCGCTTCTCCCTGCCGCCGGAACTGTCCCGGGCAGTTCCCGGTTTGACGACGATTTCCGCACGATGAGCACATCAATCGCTTACGCACGAGAAACACTGTCATCGGCGGCCGCGCAGGCAGCGCGGCGCACAGCCGATCACCTATTGGCGCTGCAGGATCCGGAAGGATATTGGTGCGCGGACCTGACCGCCGATACGACACTCGAATCGGACTATATCCTGTTGCAGCTTTGGATGCATCCGCCGGACGGCGCGGCTTGGAATCCGCCGACGCGCGCACTGATCGACAAAGCCGTGCGGTCGATTCTGGCGCGGCAACTCGCCGATGGCGGCTTCAATATCTACGCGAAGGGACCGTCGGAGATCAGCGCGACCGTGAAAGCGTATTTCGCGTTGAAGGTGGCGGGGGTGGCGGAGGACGATGCGCGGCTGGTGCGGGCACGCGACCGGATCCTCGACCTGGGCGGCATTCAGGCGGCTAATAGCTACGTCAAGATCAACCTGGGCCTGTTCGATTTGTACCCGCGGCAATACTGTCCCACGATTCCGCCGGAAGTGATGCTGCTGCCGGGCAATTTCCTGTATCAGATGTCGGCGTGGACGCGGGCTATCGTGGTTTCGCTGGCGATCGTACACTCCAGCAATCCGCGGCGGCCGGTGCCTGCCGGATTCAACTTGAATGAGCTTTTCAAGCCCGGAGTAAGCCTCGAGTTCAAACGAAGCGACGCATTTTTCTCGTGGCGGAATTTCTTCCTGAGCGCAGACCGTTTTCTGAAGTTCTGGGAGAAGCATGGTTCGCGGGCGCTGCGGCGGAAAGCGCTGCAGGTGGCGGAGAAATGGATGCTGGCGCGCTGCGAGAACTCCGACGGTTTGGGCGCGATCTATCCTCCCATGATGTACGCCATTATGGCGCTGGACGTGTTGGGTTATCCGCCCGATCACCCGGCCAGCCAGGAGGCGCGGTATCAATTCGAGCGGCTGATGATCGACGATGGGAAGCGATTCCTGTTCCAACCTTGCTTCTCGCCGATCTGGGATACGGGGATCGGCGGATTTGCTTTGGGTGAAACTGGTGGGGCAGACACGGCGCTGCGCAATGCGGCCGACTGGATTCTTTCCAAAGAAGTGCGGGTGAAAGGCGACTGGTCGGTAAAGCGGCCGAAGACGGAGCCTTCCGGTTGGGGGTTCTTCTTCCGCAACGATCACTACCCGGACATCGACGACACGGCCATGATCCTGCTGGCGCTGAGCCGGGCGCACGCTTCGGACGCGGCGGCGCAGCAGGCCTGCCATCGGCGGGCGCTCAACTGGATTCTGGACATGCAGGGCAACGATGGCGGGTGGGCGGCCTTCGATGTGGACAACAATTGGGAGTTCCTGAACCACGTCCCGTTTGCGGACCACAACGCCATGCTCGATCCGACGTGCCCGGATATCACGGGCCGCGTGCTGGAGGCTTTGGGTGCGCATGGATTGGGTGGCACACATCCGGCGGTAAAGCGCGGCGTGGATTTCCTGGTACGCAAGCAATTGCCGGATGGAAGCTGGTACGGCCGTTGGGGCGTCGCGTATATTTACGGCACGTGTTTCGCGTTGCGGGGATTGCGAGCGGCTGGGTACGACGACCGCGAGGCGGGGATTCTGCGGGCCGGCGAATGGCTGCGCGCCATTCAGAACGCGGATGGCGGGTGGGGCGAGAGTTGCTCCAGCTACGATCAGGGCTGCTTCGAGCCGGCGGAAAGCACGCCCTCGCAAACGGCTTGGGCTTTGATGGGCCTGATCGCGGGCGGCGATACCAATAGCCTGAGCGTGAACCACGGCATCGAATACCTGTTGGATACGCAGCGCGCCGACGGAAGCTGGGATGAAGACTTGGCTACCGGCACAGGCTTCCCCAGGGTTTTCTATTTGAACTACCACTACTACCGCCTCTATTTCCCGTTGCTCGCCCTTTCTGCATTTGCAAAGTGTGGTGCAGGCACGGCGCCGTCCGGAGCCAAACGCATATGAGATTTCCCTTATCGATGACCGCCGGCATGGCCGGATACATTTTCAAGAACAGAATGCGTCCGCGCCCGGAGTGGCAGAAGGACGTTGCCACCGCGCCCGACGCGTCGAATCCGTTCCGCATTCTGCACGGCACGCCGGCGGAGCGCGCCAATCGCCAGCCGCATCCCATGATTCGCAAGCGATTCCCGCTGGTGATGATGCTGGAACCGCTGCACGCGTGCAATTTGACTTGCACGGGCTGCGGGCGGATCCGGGAGTATGAGTCCACTATTACGCAGCGCATCCCGCTCGAAGAATGCCTGACGGCGGTGGACGAATGCGGCGCGCCGATGGTGTCCATTTGCGGGGGCGAGCCCATGATGTATCCGCAGATCGGCGAACTGGTGACGGGCATTCTGGCGCGCAACAAGAATATTTATTTGTGCACCAACGGCATGTTCATTGTGAAGCGATTGCATGAATTCACGCCCGACAAGCGGTTTTTCTTTAACGTGCACCTGGACGGGTTGGAGAAAACGCACGACATTTGCGTGGAGCGGGAAGGCGTGTTCCGCGAAGCCATCGAGGGCATTAAAGCCGCCAAGGCAGCCGGTTTCATGGTGTGCACGAACACCACCATTTACAAAGAAACCGATATGAAGGAGATCGCGGCGCTGTTCGAGTATCTGGAACAGTTCGGGCTGGATGGGCACCAGATGGCTCCGGCTTACGGATATTCCGCGGTGAACGATCGCGAGATCTTCATGACGCGCGACGATATTCGCGAGAAGTTCAAAGATATCGAGCGGATGGCGCAGCGGTTTTATATCAAGCAGACACCGCTGTATTTGGATTATTTGCGGGGCGTGCGGGAATTGCCTTGCACGGCTTGGGGCACGCCGACTTACAACATCAAAGGCTGGAAGGGTCCGTGTTATTTGATCACCGACGGGCACTATAAGACCTTCGAAGCCTTGATGACGCAGACACCTTGGGAGAATTATGGGCCGGGGAACGATCCGCGCTGTGAGCATTGCATGATGCACTGCGGTTTCGAGCCTTCGGCGGCGCTGGGCATCAACGCCAGTTTGGCGGATAGCTTTAAGATGTTGACTTGGGCTTTGAAATAGGAGTGTGAAGCCCACACTGGTTACCGGCGCCTCGGGCTTCCTGGGCTGGCACGTGGCCCGTCTCCTGGTGGAGCGCGGGCATCGCGTAAGGGCGCTGGTCCGGCCCTCCAGCAAAATTCGCGAGTTGGATGTGGAGCCGGTAGGCGGCGATTTGCGGGACGCCGCTTCCATCGACTGCGCGGTTTCCGGATGCGGGCTGGTCTTCCACGTGGCCGCGGATTACAGGCTATGGGCGGCCGATGAGAACGAGCTTTACCGCTCGAATGTGGATGGCACGCGGCATATTCTGCAGGCCGCGCGGAACGCCGGCGTGGACCGGGTGGTCTACACCAGCACAGTGGGGTGCATCGGCGTGCCGCCGGGGGGCGAGGGCGACGAAGACCAGCCCGTTAGGCTTGAGGAAATGAAGGGCGCTTACAAGCGTTCCAAGTATCTGGCCGAGCGCGCGGCTTTGGAATTTGCGGCGGGCGGCTTGCCTGTGGTGATTGTGAATCCCACGGCGCCGATCGGGGATCACGATATCAAGCCGACACCGACCGGCAGGATCGTGCTGGATTTCTTGAGAGGAGACATGCCCGCTTTCATCGACGCGGGCTTGAACGTAGTGGATGCGCGGGATGTGGCGCTGGGGCACTTGCTGGCGTGCGAGCGCGGGCGCATCGGGGAACGCTACATCCTGGGATCGGAAAACCTTACGCTGGCGCAGATTTTGGAGAAGCTGGCGGCGATCGCGGGGCGGCCGGCTCCGACGGTGAAGTTGCCGTACGCAGTGGCGTACGCCGCGGGGGTGGTCAGCACCGGGTGGGCTAGAGTGACCGGGAAGCCACCGCGGGCGCCTATCGATGCCGTGCGCATGGCGCGCAAGAAGATGTTTGTTTCGCACGCGAAAGCGGCGCGCGAGTTGGGATTCGATCCGGGACCCGCGGCAGGCGCGCTGGCCCGGGCGGTGGAATGGTTTCGGGCCAACGGATATTGTTAGTGGCGGCCGAGCCCCGCGAATTCGACGGGCTGCTGCGGTTTTGTACGGGCGTGCGGAAGGTCAAGTGGGCGGTAGATTGGGGGCGGTCCGGCGAATGCGAGGGCCGGCAGTTTTGGATGGTGGCGAATGGCGCGGGCGCGGCGCGCGCGGGCCGGGCGGTGGAGGTGGCTTATGCGGAATGCCGCCCCGAGGCGATTGTCAGTATGGGATTTTGTGGAGCGCTGGATCCGGCGCTGAAGATCGGCGATGTGTTGGTGGCTACGGGTGTGGGGGGCGGGCCGGCTGACAGCCGGCTGCGGGCACAATTGCCCGCCCTCCAGTTTGCGCACACCGGGGTGGTCGCTTCGATTGATCATGTGGCGCAGACGGCTACGGAAAAGGCTTCGCTGTGGGCTTCGGGCGCATCCGTTGTGGAGATGGAAGCCGCCGGAGTCGCAGAACGTACGGCGGCGCATGGTATCCCGTTCTTTTGTGTAAAGTCCGTCACCGACTTGGCCGGCCAAAGTTTCGTAACGGATTTCAACAAGGCTCTGCTTTCCAGCGGCCACTTCGGTACAATTAGAATTTTAGCGTCTGCATTAAGGAATCCTGGAAAGGCGTTTCCGGAGTTGTTCCGGCTGCGTAATTCCTGTCGCATGGCCACGCGCACATTAGGAGAATTCATTGCCGGCTGCCGATTCTGACTGGAGTATCCCGCCCACGATGCAGGCGGCTGTGTACAAAGGCCAAAGTGTGGTTTCGGTGGAGCAGGTACCCATTCCGGAGATCGGTTCGGGCGAGATGCTGGTGCGCGTGGAAGCTTGCGGAATCTGCCATACCGACCTGAAAAAGATCGAACATAACCTGCTGGCGCCGCCGCGCATCTATGGACATGAGATTGCCGGCGTGGTGGTGCGCACGGGACGGCAGGTCCGGCGGTTTGCTCCGGGCGACCGGGTGGTCGTCTTCCACCACATTCCGTGCGGAAGCTGCTTTTATTGTCAACGGAAACTCTACGCGCAGTGCGGCATCTACAAAAGAGTGGGGGTAACCGCGGGATTTGAGCCGGCGGGCGGCGGCTTTTCGCAATATGTGCGGGCCATGGATTGGATTGTAGAGCGGGGCGTGGAAAAGATTCCGGATGGCGTTTCGTTCGAACGCGCCAGCTTCGTGGAGCCGGTAAACACGTGTTTGAAAGCGGTGGTCGAGTGCGCGGCGCAGCCGGATGAAGTGGCGGTGGTGATCGGCCAGGGGCCTATCGGCCTGTTGTTCACGATGCTGCTGCGGCGCACCGGCGCAACCATAGTTACGACGGATACCATCCCCGCGCGGCGGGAGCTTTCGCGGCGCTGCGGCGCAGTGGAAGCGTGGGATCCGCGCGAGACGGACGTGGCCGCGGAGGTCCGGCGGCTGACCGAACAGCGCGGCGCGGATCTGGTGGTGGTGGCGGCTTCCGTGCCTGGCATAGTGGAGCAGGCCATACGGTTCTCGCGCCCCGGCGCACGCATCCTTTTGTTTGCGCAGACTTCCGACACGGAGCGCGTGGAGGTTTCCGGCGCGGCGATCTGTGTCGGCGAGCGTACTTTATTTGGCTGTTACAGCGCTTCCGTGGATTTGCAGAAAGAATCGGCAGAACTGGTATTCAGCGGGGTCCTACCCGTGGAAGAACTTATCTCCCACCGGCTACCGCTTGTTAAAATCCGTTCAGGATTCGATTTGGCGTTGCATCCCGGTCCTGAATCGTTGAAAATTATCGTTCAGCCACAAAGGTGGTCACAGTGAAAACGCAGATGATGGCTGGTGTGCTCTACGGCAAGGAACACTTGCAGGTAGAGCCAGTGTCCATTCCGAAGATCGATGACGGCGACATTCTCGTTCGTGTACGAGTGGCGCTGACTTGCGGCACCGACGTCAAGGTATTCCGCCGGGGTTATCATGCACGGATGATCGTGCCCCCCGCCGTGTTCGGGCACGAATTGGCGGGGGATGTGGTGGCCGCCGGGGCGGATGTCAAGAACTTCGCGGTGGGCCAGCGCGTGGTGGCCGCCAATTCGGCTCCCTGCGAGGAGTGCTACTTCTGCCGCCGCGGCTTGCAGAACCTGTGCGAGGATCTGCTGTTCAACAACGGCGCGTATGCGGAATACATCCGCATCCCGGCGCGCATCGTGGAGCGCAATACCTACGCGATCCCGGAACATGTCAGCTACCATGACGCCGCGCTGATCGAGCCGCTGGCCTGCGTGCTGAAAGGATTCGAAGAGACTGCGCCGCGGCCGGGCGATACCATCGCGATCATTGGCCTGGGACCGATCGGTCTGATGTTCGTGCGGCTGGCAAACCTGTACGGGTGCCGGGTAGTGGCGATCGGAAGGCGGCGGACGCAACTGGACCGCGCGGGCGCCATGGGTGCGCACGAGCTGGTGCGCGCGGATCAGCATGCCAATACGGTGCAGGCGGTGCGCGATCTGACCGGCGGACGGGGAGCGGATATCGCCGTGGAAGCCGTCGGCAAGCCGGAGACGTGGCATTGGGCGGTGGATATGGTGCGGCGGGGGGGTACGGTCAACTTCTTCGGTGGCTGCCCCAACGAGAGCCGCGTGATGT
>Ga0302325_10032001_pt1 | contig 10807 bp, 10 predicted proteins | sample Palsa_T0_2_FD_201948 | JGI IMG/M metagenome (GOLD analysis project Ga0302325, IMG submission 201948) | Peat permafrost microbial communities from Stordalen Mire near Abisko, Sweden - Palsa_T0_2 | ecosystem: Environmental > Terrestrial > Soil > Palsa > Peat permafrost | place: Sweden: Abisko... | reverse complement strand
GTACTTCACCGAGCATCGCATCCTCGACGAAAAAATCCCCAATCCCGAGGTTGCGCATGCCTGCGCCGCCTGCCACGCGTTGGCCAAGCCGCTCTCCTGGCACCGGACGGCGTCGGACTGGCAATACCTGGAAAACATGCACGTCGCATTCTTTCCCTCGGCGCAGTTTACCGCCTTCGATCATCCTCACGCTCGCGGCGACGCCGGGCCGCCCAAGGGCCCAACCCCCGCGGAGCAGGCACTCGACTATATCGTCAAGAGTTCACCGCTCCACACCACCGAATGGGCGGAGTGGCAAGCTTCCATGCAGGCCCCCAAACTCGCCGGGCGCTGGCTGATTTCAGGCGATGAACCGGGCAAAGGCCGCTTCTTCGGAGAGATGACCATCGAGCCCAGCGCCTCGGGAGATGCCTTCGTCACCAAGACAAAGATTACGTGTAACGAGGCCAGCTCCGTGATGGCTACGTCAGGGAAAGCCCTGGTATACACGGGATATTCGTGGCGCGGACGGTCGACAGTCGAACCAGGCGGAACGACGACTCCTGAGACCCCGCAGACGGTGCGCGAAGTGATGGCGCTGTCAAAGGATCAGAATCAACTGACTGGGCGCTGGTTCTGGGGTGAGTATTCTGAATTCGGGATGGACGTCACCATGCGGCGCGCCACCTCGGCACCCACGCTCATCGGCGTCGATAAACCTTCGCTGAAAGCCGGCGTCAGCGATGCAACGATCAGCATCTATGGAGATGCCCTGCCCACAAACCTCAGCGCAAGCGACGTGGATCTTGGACCTGGGGTTAAGGTAACCAAGATCGTTGACCAACAGCCTGGCTTCGTGACCGTGAGCGCCAGCGTAAGCCCGGACGCGACCCCAGGAAATCGCATGGTCACGGTGAAGAGTGCGACCCTTCCCGCTGCCTACGCGGTCTACGATCACATCGACTTCCTGAAGGTAACGCCGACCACGTCGATCGCCCACCTGGGTGGTGCGCCTCACCCCAAAGGGTATGTCCAGTTCGAAACCATTGCCTTTAATAACGGTCCCGACGGCAAGCCCAACACCGCAGACGATATCGACCTCGGACCTGTCCCAGCGACCTACAAGATGGAGGAATTTGTCGCCTCTTACGGCGACGACGACACCGACTTTGTCGGCGCGGTCGATGCCAAAACCGGTCTGTTCACCCCCGCATCGGATGGTCCTGATCCGAAGCGCAAATCCATGCGCAACAATTACGGAGACGTTTGGATCACTGCAACCTATGAGGCCTTCAAGGGAAGAAGTTACCTGGTGGTCGCGGTGCCGCAATACGTGTCGTGGGACCAGCCGGAGGTAGCACAGTGACCATGTATTCGCTCGGTGAATTCCACAAGTTCCACGGTGGCGACCAGGATTTTCTTTATCTCGTCCCCAGCGGAGGCATCGTTGCCCTCGATGGAATGACTTCCGAGATTCTTGAGCAGCTCGATCAGACGCCTCTCAGCCGCGAAGATCTTGTCGGGCGCTTGTGCAGTGACGGCTACTCTGCGAACGATGTAGAAGAATGCATCAACGAGCTGCGCGAGGTAAAAGCGATCCGTAACGGGCAAAAGGAGTACGCCAAGTCCGAGCCGCTGCCTGAAGCATTTCCCTTGCAGACCATCGTGTTGAACGTGACTAACCAGTGCAATCTCTCCTGCCAGTATTGCTACGAATTCGGCGAGGACAAGGTAGCCACTCCTGAAGGCAAACCCAAGTTCATGGAGTGGGAGACGGCGAAGAGCTCTGTCGATTACCTCTTTGCCGAATCGCAGGGAAGAAAAAGCGTCCACATTACTTTCTTCGGTGGGGAAACGCTGATGAACTTTCCCCTGCTTAAGCACGTAGTGACCTACGCGCGAACCCGCGCCGACGAGCTGAAGGTCAAGATCGACTTCAGTCTGACCACCAATGCGACGCTGCTTACGCCCACCATCATCGAGTACCTGGCCGAGAATGCCATTGGCGTTACTGTCAGCATGGATGGGCCCAAAGAGATGCAGGACAAGTTCCGCGTCTTCGCCAACGGCCGCGGCAGCTACGACATCATCAAGCCCAAGGTGCAGAACCTGCTGGCCAATCACCGAACGCGCCCTATCGCCGCGCGAGTCACCATGACTTCCGGAGCCATGGATGTTAAGAAGATCTATCAGCACCTGAAGCACGAGCTCGGCTTCTACGAAGTGGGCTTTGCACCGGTGACCACTTCGCCCAATCGGCTTTACTCCATCAACGAACGGGGAATGGACAGCGTTCTCGAGCAATTCAATGAGCTCGCCGATGAGTACCTGGAGTTTGCGCTACGCGGCGAGCACCACGGTTTCTCCAACGTCAGCGACACGCTTTCCGAGCTGCACCAGGGGGTAAACAAATCCCTTCCCTGTGGTGCTGGGCTGGGCATGGTCGGTGTGGGCCCGTCAGGGGACATTGCGCCCTGCCATCGCTTTGTGGATTCCGATCAGCATGTCCTGGGTAATGTGACCACCGGCATCGACCGGGAAAAACAAAATGATTTCCTCACTCGAGGAAATATTGATACCAAATACGACTGCCACGAGTGCTGGGCGCGGCCGCTGTGCGCGGGTGGATGCCATCACGAGGCGTTCGTCCGCTATGGCGATACGGGCCATGCCAATCTCCACTATTGCGATTGGATCCGCGGCTGGACTGATAAATGCCTGCAAGTGTACGGCGCTATCGCTGCGCAGAATCCCTCATTCCTCGATCATTTTTCCGAAAGGAAGGCTTCATGAAGCATCTTCGAGCCGTTAACCAGAAGGCGCATCGTATCGAGAGCAACGCAGAGGCTTTGAAAGAAGACATTGTGGCGCTGCAAGCCCCGGGTGGTGCCGCACCGAAGGTCCACGTCCCGATGGGATGCACCATCATCTTCTCGCCCGGGTGGGAGGTCGACTCCGCTGGAGGCACAGCAGGGCTATGCCAGCCGGTGGAACGCGATATCTACGATTGCTATGCGACCTGCTTCTGGCCGGCGCAGGTTCCTGATCACCTTAACAACTCTCCGGACTGGACCAGTAAATGCGCTTCCGCGACCAAGGATTGGCGCAATGTAGACATCGTCTTCCCCTGATCCGCTCAACCTTGATCCGCTCAATCTGGAGGAACTTCATGCGCGCCATCTTTGCCTTCGTGGGTCTTTCGCTCTGGGCCGCCACCAGCTTTGCCGCGCCTACAGGCAGCCAGTTGATGTACCTCGGGGTCTGGCCCCATACCGTGCTGGTCATGGATTCGGTCCAGGGAAAGATTGTCGACAAGATCGATCTTCCGACTGACATCGTGCGCAGCCTGGTGCTGTCACCTGATGAGAAGACTTTGTATGCCTCCACACTGAAAGACAACTCCATTGTTTCGATTGATCTCGCGACCCGCAAGGTGATGGACAAGTTCTCCCTGAACACTTCCGACACGAACTACCGCATCGGCGGCTTTGCCGTTGATCCAACGGGGAAGTTTATCTATACGTTTGCTACGCCGGTGGTAAAGAAAATTGATCACTATCAGATCGATCCACCGCAGATCCTCGAGATCAGTCTCGCGGAGCGTAAGATCACGCGCATCGTACCCTATCCGAAAGATGAGCCACCACCGGCCGGCTACCGCAATACCATCCGCGTTTCACCCGATGGAAAGCTCCTCTACCTGTTCCGTAACAACATCATGGTCTTCAACACCAGTGACTTTAAATTCGTGAAGAAGATCGAGCTCGCGAAGCCCACCGATCCCTCCAGCGACGGCTCCTTTGCCGGGTTGGTGAATGATCCCAATGAGCCGTCGGGCAAGGTTATCGGGATATTCGATTCCTCAGACCCTTATGTGCACCGGCGGGTCTTTGGCATCGCGGAGCTCGACCTAGCCAATATGACGTACGATCTGACCCCGGTGGGCCCCGCAGCGGAAGAGATGGAGCCGCTCATGCTCACCCCTGACAGAAAGCTGGGCTACACGGTCTCGGTGTATGGAAGCCATGGTGATCGAGTGACTGAGTTTTGGGTCTTCGATATGAAGACCAAGAAGATCATTGACCGGCGTCAGTTCCTCGGCCGCACTCGTCTTGCTTTCGGCATGACCGCGGATGGATCGAAACTCATGATCTATAACGCGGGCTTTGAGATCGAACTATACGACGCGAAGACACTGCAGCTGCTGCAAACGATCAATTTGGAAGGGGACACCACGTCGAACCTGGTCGTAATGCCGCTCAAGAAGTCTGCGTAGAATGAACCAGCCAGTGCGCATCGGTGTTCTGGATAGCGGTGTCTGCCGCACACATCCCCACGTGGGCAAGATTGTCGATGGCATCACCATCAGCGCGGATGGAGTGGTCGCAGGGTATGAAGATAACCTTGGTCACGGTACGGCCGTCGCGTCGATCATCCACCATTTAAATCCGGACGCGGATCTGGTTGCCGTCAAAATCTTTGATGGCAAACTTGCCACCAGCCTGCGTGCGGTCATCCGGGCCATTGATTGGTGCCTCGAGCATGACATACAGGTCATCAATCTGAGCCTGGGAACGCTGAATCCGGTGTATCGGAGCGCCTTCGAAGAAGCTGTCGAAAGGACTCACGCGGCTGGAGCAGTGATCGTCTCTGCGTTGGAAATGAACGGCAACGCGGCGTTGCCCGGGTCGCTCGCGGGAGTCATCGGGGTTGTTGAAGCGGATCAATACCAGGTCTGCCATCGCTACGGAAAGGCGGTCTACAGTGCCCCTCCCTATCCGCGTGAGATCCCCGGAGTACCGCGGGAACGCAACCTAAAGGGCGTAAGCTTCGCGGTGGCTCGCATCTCGGCTAGGGTAGCTGAGACGTGGTCCCTCACCGGCGGCCCAGATCAGTGGACGGGTGTACCCCATCCACTGCTTTTCCCACAGGACGTGCAACATATCCAGGAGGGGTCCGCGGAACTGCAGATCCCTCGGCTACGCTCGGGATGACAAAGGAGAGGGTTGTGGTTTCATGGAAGTTGTGGACGGAACCGAGACGTTCTCGGTTCAGCTACCACTCTCTATGGACCGTTGGCCTTTCCTTTGTCATCCCGAGCGTAGCCGAGGGATCTGCAGTTCCGCGGACCTTTCGTGGAAACGATGAATTCCTATTCTCAAATAAAATTGTCATCTCGACCGGAGCGCAGCGGAGTGGAGAGATCTGCTAGCCAACCTCTGCGAGTTGCTCGTCGACCAGCTCACAGATGGTATGCAGCAGGAATTTATGCCCTTCCTGAATGCGCGCCGTTGTTTTTCCCGCGACTAACAGTTCGACGTCCGCCATCCCTGCGCACTCGCCACCATCGCGTCCCAGGAACGCGATGGTCTTTAACTTTAGATCCTTCGCCGCCACCAGCGCACGAAAGATATTCTCGCTGTTGCCGCTGGTGGTGAACACCGCCAGTGCATCGCCGGGCTGACCATACGCTTGCACTTGCCTGGCGAACAGGTCAGCAAAGGAATAATCATTCCCAATCGCTGTTAAATCGCCACCGTGGGAGGACAACGAGATCGCCGGATAAGCGCGCCGTTCGCGGTCGAAGCGAACCACAAACTCGGTCGTCAGATGGGAGGCGTCTGCTGCGCTGCCACCATTCCCGCATGCCAGCAGCTTATGCCCTGAAAGCAAAGCCTCCGCAATGACCGCGGAGGCCGCCTCTATTTGCGCTTCCAGTTCCAACAACTGCTGCAACATTGCCTTAGCATCGGCAACGTTGGCAGTCACGACCTGGCGGGCGCATTCTTTCACGTCTCACACTCCAATGACAGCGCACAACTCTTTCACCGCATCGGCACTCTTCTTGAGCGCAGCGTCTTCTTCCTTGGTGAGCTTGATCTCGATGATCTGTTCCAGTCCTCGTTCGCCCAACTTGCACGGGACGCCCACATACAGCCCGTGAATGCCGTACTCTCCCTCAAGATAAGCAGCGCAGGGAACGATCTTCTTCTTATCTTTCAGAATAGCCTCGACCATCTCCGTCGCCGCAGCGGACGGAGCATAGAAAGCGCTGCCGGTCTTAAGATGCTTCACGATCTCAGCCCCGCCATCGCGCGTCCTTTGCACCAGGCGGGCGACCGTTGCCGCATCCATCAACTCGGTAATCGGAATTCCAGCGACCGTCGAATAGCGCGGTAGAGGAACCATCGTATCCCCATGGCCACCAAGCACAAATGCAGTTACATTCTCGACCGACACCTTCAGTTCTTCCGCAATGAAGGAGCGAAAGCGGGCGGAATCGAGGATACCCGCCATGCCAATCACTCGCTCACGATTGAACTTGGCCAGCTTGTACGCCGCCTGCGCCATGGCGTCGAGCGGATTGGAAACGATAATCAGGATGGCGTTGGGTGAGGCAGCCACCACCTTGCCCACCACGTCCGACATGATCTTGTAATTGGTGTGCAGCAAGTCGTCACGGCTCATGCCCGGCTTGCGCGGGATGCCCGCAGTGATTACCACGATGTCGGAGTTTGTGGTGTCGGCATAATCGTTGGTCCCGATCACGTGGACGTCGCGCTTCTCGATCGGCAGCGCTTCCAGCAAGTCGAGGCCCTTACCCTGCGGCACGCCTTCCACCACGTCCACCAGCACGATGTCGGCCAGTTCCTTGGCTGCAATCCAATGCGCCGTGGTCGCGCCTACATTGCCTGCTCCTACGATGGTTACTTTCTTTCGCATATTTCTCCTAACCCATGTTTTCGATCATTCGCGTGGCAAATTCACTCGTCTTCGCCTTGGTGGCTCCAGGCATCTGCCGCTCGAAATCGTAGGTTACGTACTTTTGCAGAATGGTTTTCTCGAGCGCATTCTCGATCAGCTTAGCGGCTTCTTTCCAGCCCAGGAAATCAAACAGCATCACGCCGGAGAGCATCACCGACCCGGGATTGATCACGTCTTTGTCGGCGTATTTGGGCGCTGTGCCGTGAGTGGCCTCAAATACTGCGTAACCATCGCCAACGTTGGCCCCGGGAGCAATGCCCAGCCCACCCACCTGCGCCGCGCAAGCGTCAGAAATATAGTCGCCATTCAGATTCGGGCAGGCCAGGACGCTGTATTCCTCCGGCCGAATGATGACTTGCTGAAAGATGGAGTCGGCGATCCGATCATTGATCAGCAGCTTCTTCTTCCATTGCCCGTTGCCGTGCGTCTTGCCGATGGAATCGATGACACCCTTTACGCTCTTGTACATTTCAGTCCGAAAATCATCGGATCCGAAAGCGATCCCTGGCTCGATGAGCGCGGCGTTCTCTTCCACCGTCAGCTTCGGATTAGCTTCCAGGTTGCCCAGGATCCAGCTTTCCATCTCGGTGACGGTCTGGTCGCGGAATTCCTGGGTGGCTACCTCATAACCCCACTCCCGGAACGCCCCTTCCGTGAATTTCTGGATATTTCCCTTGTGCACCAGGGTGACAGATTTCCGTCCATTCTCGAGCGCGTACTTGATCGCGTACCGCACCAGCCGCTTGGTTCCGGTGATGGAGATCGGCTTGATCCCGATACCCGAATCTTCACGAATCTTCTTCTTGCCGCCCTTGAGCATGTCGTTGTTGAGGAAGTCGATCACCTTCTTGACTTCCGGCGTGCCCTGCTTGAACTCGATGCCCGCGTACACGTCTTCCGTGTTCTCGCGGAAGATCACGACATCGAGCTTTTCCGGGTGCTTCACCGGGCTGGGTACACCTTGGTAATACTTGACCGGCCGGATGCAGGAATAGAGGTCAAGAATCTGCCGTAAGGCGACATTGAGCGACCGGATGCCGCCGCCCACCGGGGTCGTCAGCGGTCCCTTGATCGAGATTCGGAGATCGCGTGCGGCATTGACCGATTCATCCGGCAGCCAGGTGCTGAATTGCTGAAAGGCCTTCTCGCCGGCGAAGATTTCAAACCACTTCACCGACCTGCGGCCGCCATAGGCCTTTTCCACCGCGGCATCAAAAACCCGCTGCGAGGCGCGCCAAATATCGCGCCCGGTGCCGTCGCCTTCGATAAAAGGGATGATGGGATGGTCGGGAATCTGGTATTTTCCATCGGCATATTGAATCGCCTCGCCCCCCGTGGGCAAGGAAAGACCGTTGTAGCTTTTCTGCATGGATGCGTATCTCCGAGAGCGGATAAGTGGTAGAGCGAACGAATGTTCAGGCTATCACCATGCGAATTGCAGTGGCAATCGGAGTACTCTATAGGTATGCGTTTCAGGTCCCTGCCGGGTATTGCTGTTGTTCTCGTTCTTTCGGTCGTTGGGCCCGCCTGGGCACAGCAGTATTCCGCGGATAAACCTGTGGGGACGGCTGCGCAGTCGACCCCGGCCTATCTGAAAAAAGCCGGCATCAGCCAGAACCTCGGTAATCCACTCCCGCTCAACGATCGGTTTCTCGACTCCACGGGGAACAACGTGCCCCTGAGCGCTTATTTTGAGCATCGGCCAGTGGTGATGGCGCTCGTGTACTACAAATGCAAGATGCTTTGCCCCCAGGTTCTCAGTGGCCTAGCCAGGACGCTCCGCCAGGTGGGCTTCACCCCGGGCAAGGACTACGACATCGTGATCACCAGCATCGATCCCATGGATACGCCTGCCGACGGTGCAGCGGAAAAAGCCCACTTCCTGGAGTCACTCGGAACCCCCGATGCCGGGGCGAGCGTGCATTTTCTGACTGGCCAACAGGCCTCGATCACCGATCTTGCCTCCGCCACGGGCTTTAACTACGTCCGCGTGCCCGGCCCGGATGGGAAGATGGACCAGTTTGCTCACTCCAGCGTGATTATGATCGCCACGCCGGACGGCCGCATGTCCAAATATCTTTTCGGGATCGACTACCAGCCGCGTGATGTGCGCCTGGCGGTGATTCAGGCCAGCACTCACCATATCGGCTCGGTCAGCGATCTGATCCTGCTCTATTGCTGCAACTACAGTCCGACCGCCGGCAAGTACACGGTGTCGATTCTGAGGGTGATGGGATTGGCCGCCATGGGCTCGCTCTTCATGCTGGTGGCGATGCTATACGCCCTCTCCCGCAAGCCAAAGCAAACAGCTACCCACGCCTAGAATTCTTAACCAACCCTTGAATATACAGGTATGGGACGGGTGCCCCATTCCCGAAGACTTTTCGGCGGGAGTGGATTTCTAGTCCGCGACCATTAGCTGGCCGGGTACGATTGGCCGGGTACGGGGGAGCATTCCGAAAGCAGCCGCCGCGCCTACAGCACACAGGCTCAGCACGAACGCTGCCAGCTTGATCTGGTTCGTCGCCGCTGACCTGGGCAGCGTCTTCCACAGCACGAGCAAAAGCGTCTGCGAAATGACTGCAGCCCAGACCGCTCCGTAAAAATATCGTCGCTCGATTCCCTCGCCCTTGGTGGAACGCCCAACACGAGGCAGCAGCCCCAAAAGCCCCAGCAGCAGGACCACGGCGCAAAGGGGAAAATAGGCCTCGAGATAGATCTGCTTCATCACCCAGTTGCCGGTCACGGCCGCAATCACCAGCCCGGCCAGGTTCAGCAGGGTGAAGGTAACGACCGCGTTCCAGGCAAACGTGTAGCAGATCTTGCGGTACAGAGGATTAGGCTTGTCCTCGGTAAAGCGAAGAATGTAGGGCCGCGGCTCTACGCCGGGAAGCTGCCCAAAATAGCCGGCGACCCCCGTTGCCGCGATCACCAACACGAGCCAAGCCAGGTTTTTGCCGCTGCCGCCGTGCGCAAACAGGTCGAACGTCAATGGTCCGGGCGCAAGAAAAAATACCCAGATCCATATGGGCAAGTGAGCCAGCCGATATCGCCTCGTGTTGCGCTCGCGCATCCTGCGGGCTTCGGCATATTCCACCTTGATTGGGTAAGCCATCTCACAGCTATTGTGCATCTTTTTCCATCATCGAGGGGCCCTTCCGCATCCATTCACAGGTTTGTGTTAGGTTCGTCTGGGAGGGTTCTGCGTTGGGCAAAAGCATGGTCCCGAAGCGTCTGTTTTTGACCAAGGGCGTGGGGAAGCACAAGGAGCGATTGACATCTTTCGAGCTGGCTCTTCGCGACGCCGGCATAGCCGCCCAGAACCTGGTGCGAGTCTCTTCCATCTTTCCGCCACAGTGCAAACTGGTTACCCGCAAAGAAGGATTGAAATATCTCTCCCCGGGTGAGGTGGTGTTCGCCGTGGTGGCAGAAAACTCCACCCGCGAGCCGCACCGCCTGGTCGTTTCGACTATCGGCGTCGCGATCCCAACAGATCGCAACACCTACGGTTACCTGAGCGAGCACCACAGCTTTGGCGAGGCGGAAGATCAGGCCGGCGAGTACGCGGAGGAGTTGGCGGCAGAGATGCTCGCCACCACCCTCAACGTGGATTTCGATCCCGACAAAAGCTGGGACGAGAAAAAAGAAATGTATCGCATCTCCAACAAGATCGTCCGCACCACCAACATCACCCAGTCAGCGATCGGCGACAAGCGGGCACTTTGGACCACGGTCATTGCCGCGGCAATCCTGATCTTTGAGTAAGAAAATGGCCAGTAAAACAAACTACCGCGTTGGGTTGGTGCAGATGTCCTGCTCGCCCGACCCCGACGCCAATCTCGATAAAGCCGCTGATCGCGTGCGCGAAGCCGCGCGTGGCGGGGCAAACATTGTTTGCCTTCCCGAGCTCTTCGGCGCCCAGTATTTCTGCCAGCGAGAAGATGCCGAGCTCTTCGACCTCGCCGAGCCGATACCGGGGCCTTCCACGGAGCGGCTCTCCGCCGTGGCGCGAGAGGAAAAAGTGGTGGTGGTCGCTTCCCTCTTCGAGAGCCGCGCCGCCGGG
>Ga0302325_10031999_pt1 | contig 10807 bp, 11 predicted proteins | sample Palsa_T0_2_FD_201948 | JGI IMG/M metagenome (GOLD analysis project Ga0302325, IMG submission 201948) | Peat permafrost microbial communities from Stordalen Mire near Abisko, Sweden - Palsa_T0_2 | ecosystem: Environmental > Terrestrial > Soil > Palsa > Peat permafrost | place: Sweden: Abisko... | reverse complement strand
CGCATCCGGGAAGTACAAGCTCGTCGCCCGTACCGCGGGAACGTGGACGCCCACCGACGCTCTGACCGAGTTCGAGGGTGCCTACACCGAGCATCCGAACACCAACTCGGCCGTTATCCCCAACGACGAGACCGGCGCGCCGATCATCGCCTACCTCCAGAGCCACGGCATCAAGCCGAAGACGTTCCCGACGACCGGACAGGACGCGACCCTGACGGGTCTCCAGAACATCCTTTCCGGCTACCAGTGCGGAACGGTCTACAAGCCGGTCTACCAGGAGGCGCAGGCGGCGGTTGCGCTGGCGCTCTACCTGCGGGCCGGTAAGCCGGCGCCGTCGTCGCTGGTGAACTCCACGAGCACCGACCCGACGACGCACAACGCGGTTCCCTCGGTTCTCCTCACGCCCGAGTGGGTCACACCGGCCAACATGAACGCGACGGTCATCGCGGACGACTTCGTGCCGGCCAAGCAGCTCTGTGCCGGGAAGTACGCGGCGGCCTGCAAGGCGGCGGGTATAACCTCCTGAGCTAGTCGTTCGTCTAAACGGTGGATCGGGCCCTTCCGCCGGCGGCGGAAGGGCCTGCCCCCACTGGGGAGCTATGAGGGAGCTATGAGCACGGGTAAAAGCTCGTTGGCCGACGGAACTGCCGAAGGTCGAACGCCCGACGGCCAGGCGCTGCTGGCGCTGCGCGGGGTCACGAAGCGGTTCGGCCCTGTGCAGGCGCTGACAAAGGTTGACTTCGACATCACGCCGGGCCAGGTGACGGCGCTGGCGGGGGACAACGGCGCCGGCAAGTCGGTCACGATCAAGACGATCGCCGGGCTGTGGGAGCCCGACGAGGGCGAGCTTGTGTGGGAGGGGCAGCCGGTCCATTTCCACGGGCCCCGTGAGGCCGAAGCCACCGGTATCACCACGATCTATCAGGACCTGGCGCTGTGCGAGAACCTCGACATCGTCCAGAACATGTTCCTCGGTCACGAGCTGCTTCGGCACCGGCTGCTCGACGAGGGCACGATGGAGCTGGCGGCCAAGAAGACGCTTTCGGAACTGTCGGTGACCACCATCCGCTCGATCCGCCAGCCCGTCGCCTCACTGTCGGGAGGTCAGCGCCAATCGGTCGCCGTGGCCAAGGCGGTCATGTCGAAGGCGAAGCTCGTGATCCTCGACGAGCCGACAGCGGCGCTGGGTGTGGCGCAGACGAGGATGGTGCTGAGCCTGATCAAGCGCCTCGCTGGGCAGGGGGTGGCGGTGATGGTTGTCTCACACAACTTGAACGATGTCTTCGAGGTCGCCGATCGGATCGTGATCCTGTACCTGGGCCGGATGGTCGCTCAGGGCCCGGTGTCGGAGTTCGATCCCACCATGGTGGTCGAGTACATGACGACCGGCCGCTCGTCACGGGCAGCGCCGGCGCATAAGGCCGCGAGCGGCAAGGAGGCGTGATGGCGGACGAAGGGTCATCCGGCACAGAGGTGCCGTCCGAGCTGGAGGCGCCGCCGCTTTCGACCGAGCTGGCGGAGGATCCGACCGCGGCACCGGAAAGCGACCTCGATGTAACGGCGGTTGCCCCCGAGGTGCTCGCCGACTCGCTCGGCGATTACCTGAAGGCATGGGGTCGGCGGATCAAGAACGGCGAGAGCGGCGCGCTGCCGATCGTCGCGGGCTTGATCGTGATCATCATCTTCTTCCAGATCGAGCGCTCCCGCTTCGATTCGGCCATCAACCTGGTCAACCTGCTCACGCAGGCGGCGGTCTACGTGCTGCTCGGCGCGGCCGAGATCTTCGCCCTGATCCTGTCGGAGATCGACCTCTCGGTCGGCTGGGTGCTCGCCGTCGGCGGCTTTGCCATCGCCGAACTGGCCGCCCCTCCGGTCAGCCTCCCCTGGTGGATCGCGATCCTCGGCGGGGTCGGCGCGACCGCGGTGATCGGCTACCTCCAGGGGAGCCTGATCACGAGGCTCCACGTGCCCTCGTTCGTGGTCACGCTCGCGGGCCTGCTCTTCTTCGAGGGGGTCGCGATCGAGCTCGCCACGATCGACAAGTCGGCCGTCGGCGGAGTGATGTCGGTCTCGACCGCGAGCCCCATCTTCAAGCTCGTGAACAGCAGTCTGAGCCCGGCGCTCTCGTGGATTGTCCTCGTCGTCGTGCTCGCGATCTTTGCCGCTTTGACCCTCTCTCGCGCCGCGCGCCGTCGCGCGCAAGGACTGACGGCGCCGCCGCTCGGCATTACCTTGGCGACGATCGCGGTCACGGCGATCGGCGGGATCGTGCTCGTGTACATCTGCAACCTCAACCGCGGCAGTCTGCTCGTCTCGCTCAAGGGTGTCCCGTGGGTGGTCCCGTTCGTGGGCCTCGTGCTCGTTGCCTATTCGCTCTTGCTCGGGAGGACCCGTATCGGGCGCTACCTGTACGCGATCGGCGCCAATCCCGAGGCCGCTCGCCGTGCGGGCATAAACGTGCAACGCATCCGCCGGCTCGCGTTCACGCTCAGCGCCATGACGGCCGGGATCGCCGGGCTCGTGTACGTCTCGTTCCTGGGGTCGATCTCGACCGATGTCGACGGAGGCACCTACACCCTGTACGGGGTCGCGGCCGCCGTGATCGGTGGGGCCAGCCTGTTCGGCGGCCGCGGCAAGCCGATCCACGCTTTGCTCGGCGGGCTCGTGATCGGGATCGTCTACAACGGCCTGGCCCTGATGGGCATCAGCGCGGCCGGCCAGTACATGGCGACCGCGATCGTGCTCCTCGTGGCTGCGACCGTGGACGCCCTCGTGCGGCGGCGGGGCTCGTCGGCCGTGTGAGCCCGCCCGGGAGCTCGCGCGCCCCGCTCGCCGGGCACAATGAAGCTCCCTTGAGCACCGACGCCCTGAAAGCAGCCGAGGAGAAGATGCGCGCCGCGGGTCAGCCCGAGGGGGCGATCCGCGCTTTCCGCAGCGCCTACGAGCGACTCCTCGCCGGCGAGTCGGGAATGCTCGCCAGCGACGAGCTCGAGCCCGCCGGCGACGTGCCCACGCTCTCACAGCTCCCCGGCGTCGACGGCGCGGCGGCGCTCGAGCACGTCGCCGTGATCAAGCTCAACGGCGGCCTCGCCACGACGATGGGGCTGCGCAGCCCGAAGTCCTTGCTGGAGGCGCGCGAAGGGCGGTCCTTCCTCGACGTCATCGTCGGCCAGACGATGGCGCTCCGGCGGCGGTATGGAGTCGAGCTGCCGCTCCTGCTCATGGACAGCGAGGCGACGCGCTCGGAGACGCTAAAGGCCCTCGCCGCTCACCCCGAGCTCGGCGACGACCTGCCCCCGGACTTCCTCCAGAGCATGATCCCCAAGCTCAAGGCCGAGGGCCTCGCCCCGGTGAGCTGGCCGCGCGAGCCCGCGCTCGAATGGTGCCCGCCCGGTCATGGCGACGTGTACGGGGCGCTGGCAAGCTCGGGGTTGCTCGAGACGCTGCTCGAGCGTGGCCTGCGCTACGCGATGATCTCCAACTCGGACAACCTGGGGGCGACGCTCGACCCCCGGATCGCCGCCCACTTCCTCTCCGCGGGACTCCCCTTCCTGATGGAGGTCTTCGAGGGGACCGAGGCCGACCGCAAGGGCGGGCACATCGCCCGCCGCCGCGCCGACGGGCGGCTGGTGCTGCGCGAGATCGCGCAGACTCCGCCCGAGGATCTCGACTCCTTCCGCGACTATCGCCGCTGGCGCTACTACAACACGAACAGCCTGTGGGTCGATCTGCGCGCGCTGGCCAATGTGCTGGAGGAGAACGATGGCGTCCTCAAGCTGCCCCTGATCGTCAACCGCAAGACCGTCGATCCGCGCGATCCCGACTCTCCCCGAGTGCTCCAGCTCGAGAGCGCGATGGGGGCGGCGATCGGGAGCTTCCCCGGCGCGGGTCTGCTCCTCGTCCCCCGCACCCGGTTCGTGCCCGTCAAGACGACCGACGACCTCCTCGTCCTCCGCAGCGATGTCTACTCGCTGTCGGACGAGCTCTTCGTCGAGCCCAGGCCCGAGCGCGGCGACGGCCTGCCCTACGTGGAGCTCGACCCGCGCTTCTACAAGCTGCTCGACGATTTCGAGGCGCGGTTCCCCGAGGGGCCGCCGTCGTTGCTCGAAGCGGAGCGGTTCGTGGTGCACGGTGACGTGACCTTCGGGCCCGGGGTGGTCGTGCGCGGCGCCGCGGAGGTCACGGCCGAGGAGCCTCGGCGTCTCGAGCGGACCGTTCTCAGCGGCGTTGTCTGATCGCCGCCGCGAGTACGATCCTGTCGTGATCCTCATCTGTTATGACGGCTCGGTGGATGCGCAGGCGGCGATCGAGCGCGCGGGTGTGCTCTTCACCGAGAAGTCCGCGACCGTGCTCACCGTGTGGGAGCCGTTCGCCGAGGTGATGGCGCATTCGGCGACCGGGCTGGTCTTCTCGCCGGGCATGGTCGACATCGGAGCGGTCGACGCCGCCAGCGAGACCGGCGCGCGGGAGCGGGCCGAGGAGGGGGCCACCCGGGCGCGCAGTGCCGGTTTCGACGCCCAGGCACGAACACGAGAGCAGGAGACGAGCGTGGCCGAGGCGATCATCGCCGAAGCGACCGAGGCCGGCGCCTCGGCGATCGTGGTCGGCACGCGAGGCCTGAGGGGTCTGAAGTCGGTGCTCCTGGGCAGCGTCTCCCACGCGGTGCTGCATCACGCCGATCGACCGGTCCTCGTCGTTCCCTCGGCGGACCAGTAGGCCGCGGGCAGTGCACTACGCGCGAGCCCTACGAGGAGGGCGAGTCCCTGCGCGTGTCGACGCCGTACCAGGCCGCGTAAGCGAAGGGATGATGGAAGACCTCACGCGTCCGATCCCGGTCGCGGATCTCGAGGTCGAAGGCGTCCCCCGTCTTGCTGTCGGCGACGCTGACGAACACCCTGCCGTCGGGCTCGTGCCATAGCAGCCTGACGCTGATGCCGTCCGTGGTGCGGCTGTCGAGTTCGCGCATCGTGGTCAGAGCTTGAGGGGCCATGTCGTTCACCTCGCCCATCGTTGGAATCCTGAACGCAATATCGTCAGCTCGGAGAGGCTCCCGTAGGGCAAATAACGCAACGGCGAGCCGTGAAAGTCCGCACCGGCAGTTCGCTACCGTAGTGCTATGTCACGCAGCTCCTTCGGACGCGACACCGGGCTCCAGGCCCGGATGGTGCTGACCATGTTCCTCCTCGGACTCGTCTACGTCGTCCTCATCGGGGTCGCGATTGGCGCCGGAGGCGGCGTCGGGATCGTGGTCATCATCGCCGCTGCCTTCTTCGCGGTGCAGATGTTCGCCTCCGACAAGATCGCGCTCCGCGCCATGGGTGCGCAGGAGGTCTCGGTGGCGCAGGCACCCGAGCTCCACGCGATCATCGAGCGCCTGTGCGTGCAGGCCGATCTTCCCAAGCCGCGGGTGGCGATCATCCCCACGCAGATGCCCAACGCATGCGCCCTCGGGCGCTCGCAGAAGACGGCGACGATATGCGCGACCACGGGTCTGCTCGCGCTGCTGGAGCCGGCCGAGCTCGAGGGCGTGCTCGCCCACGAGCTCACCCACGTGATCAACCGGGACGTCATGGTGATGACGATCGCCAGCTTCTTCGCCTCGATCGCCGCCATCCTCGTGCGCTTCGGCTTCTTCTTCGGCGGCTTCGGGCGCAACCGCAACACCCAGGGCGCCTTCGCCGCGGTGCTCCTCGTCTCCGTCGCCGTCTACGCGATCTCCTTCATGCTCCTGCGCGCGCTGTCGCGCTACCGCGAGTACGCCGCCGACCGTGGCGCCGCGGTGCTCACGGGGCGCCCCAGTGCACTCTCGTCCGCCCTACTCAAGATCAGCGGCACCATGCAGCGCGTCCCCACCCGTGACCTGCGCAGCGCGGCGACCATGAACGCCTTCTTCATCGTGCCCGCGCGCCCCAAGGGATCGCTGAGGAACCTGTTCGCTACCCATCCGCCGATCGAGAAGCGGATCGAAGCTCTGAATCGGCTCGAGAGCCAGCTTCAGGGCACGCGCTGACGCCGCGGTCTACGCACCGACTACGGCGCGGCGGCCGCCGTGGCCGAGGACACCTAAACTCACCGCCGTGGCCTCTCTCGCCGATGTGGATCTCGCGCACAAGCTGGGGTCCGGCGAGAGCCTGCCTCGGATCCAGGCGGCTCAGAAACGGCTGCTTGCGCTGCGCCTCCAGCTCGGCGGCCTGATCGGCGAAGGCCAAGTCGGGCCACCCCTGTGCGTCCTCTTCGAGGGCTGGGACGCTGCCGGCAAAGGCGGCGCGATCAGGCGCCTGGTCAGCCCGCTCGACCCCCGCCACGTCCGCGTCTCGCAGTTCGCCGCGCCAAGCGCGGACGAGCGCCGCCACCATTTCCTGCACCGCTTCGCGCCCGCGCTCCCCGGCTGGGGCGGCATGGCGGTGCTCGACCGCTCTTGGTACGGGCGCGTTCTCGTGGAACGGGTGGAGGGCTTTGCCACCGAGCCGCAGTGGCGACGCGCCTATCCGCAGATCGTCGGGTTCGAGCAGGGCCTGGCCAACGAGGGCATGGTCCTCGTCAAGTTCTGGCTCCACGTCTCCGAGGACGAGCAGCTGCGCCGCTTCCGGGCCCGCGAGCGCGACCCGCTCAAGCGCTGGAAGCTCACCGGCGAGGACTGGCGCAACCTCTCGCACCGCGCCGACTACGAGCAGGCGGTGGAGGACATGCTGGAGGAGACCGACCATCCGGGCGCCGCGTGGTCCGTGGTCGCCGCCGAGTCGAAGCCCTTCGCACGCGTGCGAGTGCTCGAGCTCGTGATCGAAGCGGTGGAGCGCGCGTTGCGCGAGAACGGCCAAGAGCCGGTCACCACCGAAGCGGCCCTGTAGGCGACGCTGCTCGTGACGAGCGCGGCAATGAGGCGGCGCCTGGCGCCCGGGATCTTGCTCGCCATCGTCCTCGCGCTCCTGGCCGCGGCCGCCTTGCGCCGCCATGGTCCCGCCCCCGTGCCCATGCCTCGCGGGCCGGCGCACGCCGCGCTTCTGGGAGCGCCGCGGACGCTGCCCGCGGGGTTCCTCGGGATCAACGGCGAGGCCATCATCGGCCCCGGGGTGTGGACCAATCCGGTCTTCCTGAGCACGGTCGCCGCGCTGCATCCGCAGGCGATCCGCGTGTTCGGGGGTACCCCGGCTAACTTCTGGGACTGGCGGGCGGGGACCTACGTGCGCTCGCGGCGCGTACCGTCCAGCCTGAGCGCGCTCCGGGACCACATTCAGATGACGCTTGCCGACTGGGCCCAGCTCGTGCGTGTGAGCGGCGCCACCCCCGTGTTCGACCTGAACCTGTTCACGAGCGATCTGCGCTCGCAGCTCGCGATGCTGCGCGCGGCACAGGCGCTCGGGATGCCGATCACCCACGTTGAGCTCGGCAACGAGCTCTACCTGCCCCAGTACGCCTCGCAGTTTGGTGACGGCGCCGACTACGGCCGCGTCGCCACGCGTTGGATCGCCGCGATCACGCACGCCTTTCCCGGCGCCCTGGTCGCCGCCGACGCCTACCCGGGACGCGACAGTAACACCAGTACCGTCGACCGGCGCGAGCTCCGCTGGAACGGGGAGATGCTGAGCACGGTCCGGGGCGAGGCGGCGCTCAGCCTGCATGCCTACTTCGCCTCTGGGCTCGGTCCGAGCGCCTCCCTCGACTCCCCTGCCGCCGCCGAGCGGATGCTGGGCGCGCCCGGGCGCCGCTGGGTGGCGCTCGCTCGCGTCATCGCCCGCTTGCCCCCCACGGTGGGGATCTGGCTCACCGAATGGAACCTCTTCGACACCGTCGCGCGCGTCCACGGGACCTGGGCCCAAGGGCTCGCCGTCGCCGCTTTCGGGCTCGATCTCCTGAGCGCGCCGCGCGTGGTCCAGGCCGACTACGAGACCCTGGCGGACAGCGCGCCCTTCGGCGCCATCTTCGGGAGCACCGACGGGCTCCAGCTCTCGACCGGGGGCGGGGGCGGCCCGGCGACCTTTCGTGCGGTCATCGCCCACGCTCCCGCCACGCCGCTCTTTGGGTTGGCTACCGGCGGGGTGGCCATGCAGGCGCTCCTAGACGCCGTCGCCGGCGCCACCTTCGTGCGCCCGATCACCTTCCGGTCGGCCGCGATCCAGGGGATCGGCGTCGCCGGCAAGCTGGGCTTCGGCGCCGTGATCGTCAACCTGTCGGACAAGCCCTTCGTGATCTCGGTGCCGCAGTTGCTACGGAAGCTGCCCTACACCGAGAGCTGGGCGCCGCCCATCACCTTGGTCGCGGGCGCGGCCTCGCTACACAGCCAGACGGGGACGACAGCCACCACCTTCGGCCTCCAGCCGTTCTCCCTGCTCCGGATCGGCGCCTGAGGCGCGGGTTTATGGGCTGGCGGGGGTCGGGTGCTTGGGCTCGTAGAGGCCGAGCTCGCTGCCGTCGGGCATCGTGATCGCGGTGACAAGTCCCCAACGCTCATCGCTGATGGGACGGCTGAGCTGCACGCCCTTGCGCTCGAGCTCATCGACGGTAGCGCGGATGTCATCGCACATCAGGTAGAGCGCGTGGCGGCCGGCGGCGGCGGGGTGGACCGCCAGCTCGGCGGGAGGCAAGGCGTAGATAGGCCAGCCGCCGCCCGCATCGACCGACGGAAAACCGAGAACATCGTCGAAGAAGGCCCGGACCGCGTCGGGACTGTTGCTGTAGATGATCGCGTGCGCGCCGGTGATCATGGGCTCGGCGGCGATGGTAGCTTCGGAGGTGAGCGCGTGCACGTCGACGGCCGCGGCCGGCCTGCACCCCCACCGTGGGCGGCCGCCTCGTAGACTCCGCTGGGTGGTCCTGCCGCCCGGGCATCATCTAGAGATCACCAGCCGACGCACGTTCTCGCGGCTGGAAAAATGGACGCTCGGGAGCGTCCTCGTGGGCATGGCCGTGCTCGCCGTGGTCCTCATCATCGCGCTGACCGGACCTACCCAGACCAGCGCCCGCGGCTGCGTCGACGTCTCGATCGTGGGTGCCACCGGGAACGCCGCGCTCCACGAGTGTGGCGCGAACGCCCGCGCGCTGTGCCGCGACGCCAGCCGGCCCGACGGATACACGGGCGAGGAGGGCAAGGAGATCCGCGCCGCCTGTCGCAAAGACCGGGTACCGGTGAGCTGAGCCGTGTCCGGGGAAGCCGAAGTGTCAGGGGCAGCGGCCCCGCCCACCGACCCGGACGTGTTCCGCGCGCAGTTCCCCGTGCTCGACCGTGTCCTCTACCTCAACGCGGGGACCACGGGCCCGGTGCCGCGCCCGGCCGCCGAGGCGGCCACCGCGCGCATCGAGCGCGAGCTCACCGCCGGCCGCTGCGGCCGCGACTACTTCGACGAGCTCATGGCGCTGGCCGCCGACCTGCGCGCGCGCTATGCCGCGGCGCTGGGCTGCGAGTTCGGCTCGGTCGCCCTCACGGGCTCGACCACCGACGGGGTCAACACGGTGCTCGCCGGCCTCGATCTGCGCCCCGGCGAAGAGATCCTCACCACCGACGAGGAGCATCCCGGCCTGCTCGCCCCGCTGGCCCGGGCCCGGGTGCGGCACGGGATCACCGTGCGCGTGGTGCCCTGGGAGGAGCTCGTCGACGCGGCCTCCTCCTCGACGCGCCTGATCGCGTGCTCACACGTCTCGTGGGTCTCGGGCCGCGTGATGGACGTGCCCGCGCTCGCCGCCTCGGGCGCCCCGGTCCTGCTCGACGGCGCTCAGGGGCTGGGGGCGGTACCCGTCAACGTCGGAGCCCTCGGCTGCGCCTTCTACGCCGCCTCGGGACAGAAGTGGCTGTGCGGACCCGAGGGGAGCGGCTGCCTGTACGTCGCGCCCGACCACGTCGATGACCTCTTGATCCCGTGGCCGAGCTACGGCTCCCTGACCCGCGGCAGCGACCCCCTGGATCTCGTGCCCGCCGAGGGCGCGGCCCGCTTCGACCACGGCTTTCCTCCCGGCGTGCGCAGCTCTTGGGCCCTCGCCTCGCTCCGGGTCCTGGAGACACCGGGGTGGGAGTGGGTCCACGAGCGGGCCGCCGGGCTCGCGCTCGCGCTGGTTGCCGGACTCGAGGGTCGCGGGCTAGAGGTCGCCCCCCGCGGGCGCTCGACCCTCGTCTCCTGGCGAGTCGAGGATCCCGAGGCGGAGGTGGCCCGGCTGGCCGACGCCGGGGCGGTGGTGCGCAGCGTCCCCGGACGGGGGCTGGTTCGCGCCTCGGTCGGAGCGTGGTGCTCGGCCGAGGACGTCGAGACCCTGGTGCGGCTCGCGGCGGTATGAGCTTGAACCTGGCGAGAGGGTGCTAGTGACGGGGGCCGGTGTTCTTTCCGGAACCAGGAGGGCCGTAAAGAACACCGGCCCCCGGCGAGCGCGCTCGGCTCAAGATAGCCGGTGTTCTTAAGCGGCGTCCTGAGTCGTTCAGGAACACCGGCCCTAGGAGCGCCGGCCCTTGCGGGCCGGTTCTGGGTTGCGTCCGGCGGCTGGGATGCGCTCGGCGTGGGTGTAGACGTTGACGTTCGTCCCGCGGGCGAAGCCGCACAGCGTCAGCCCGCGGTCCGCGGCGACCTCGATCGCCAGTGAGCTCGGCGCGCCCACGCCGACGAGGATCGGCGCGCCGGCGACCGCGGCCTTCTGGACGAGCTCGAAGGACAGGCGCCCGCTTACGCACAGGACGTAGTCGTTCAGAGGCACCAGCCCCTCGATCAGGGCGCGCCCGATCACCTTGTCCATCGCGTTGTGTCGCCCCACGTCCTCGCGGCTGAGGACCGGCGCGCCACGCGCGTCGAACAGCCCCGTGGCGTGGACGCCGCCCGTTTGCTCAAAG
>Ga0302325_10031997_pt1 | contig 10807 bp, 9 predicted proteins | sample Palsa_T0_2_FD_201948 | JGI IMG/M metagenome (GOLD analysis project Ga0302325, IMG submission 201948) | Peat permafrost microbial communities from Stordalen Mire near Abisko, Sweden - Palsa_T0_2 | ecosystem: Environmental > Terrestrial > Soil > Palsa > Peat permafrost | place: Sweden: Abisko... | reverse complement strand
CCCGCGATCCGCCGCAATTCGAGCATCCAGCGCATCGTCGCGAGATACGCGATGTGCATCGAATAGACGTACACGAGGAACGCGATCGGCAGCAGGATCACGGCGAGGATCGGCGCGAGCACCGCGACGCCGACGGGGATAGCCGCCGCGATCACGACGATGCCACTGACGATCGCAACCAGGAACAGAAACCCGAGCGTCTCCCAGAAGTGGTACGTGGTCATCTCCCACGATTCTCCGAACGGGTTCTTGCCCTCGCCGAGCAGATACGTCCAGTAGGACTGCGACCACTTCACGCCGACCCACACGCCGGGAACGATGAGGAAGGCGGCGGCGACTTCCGTGACTACTCCAACGACGATCGCGACGCCGATCAGTCCGAGCACGCGCCCGAACGTCATGCGAAAGTCCGGCCGCACCGTGCGTAGAACCGCCGGGATCACGAAGAACGCGGCGATCCCGCCCAGGAGGTTGGGGGGCTGGATGCCGAGCTGCATGCGCATGCCCTGCCCCGTGGCTGCGTCGCTGACTGGGACGAACGGGATCACGATGCCGGCGAGGGCCGCGATCACGGCGAACACGATCCACACGGTCGAGCGCGAGCGCATGATCGGCCAACTATCCCGGATCGCGCCCTGCAACGTCCCCGCGATGTCGGGCTGGGCAACTGCAGGCGTCATCGCGCCGCTACCTCGAGAAGTGCCATAGAGACGCTCCAATGCACGCGTTGGCGCGTTCCTTCGCCCAGCGGCGGCCGGCGCCCCGCGTGAGTCTCTCCCGCGCCGTCCGCGAGCGCTTCGCCGTGCATACCCGCGAGCTCAGCGTAATCGCCCGGGCGCGGTCAGCCGTACGTGACGGTGAGCCGCCGCGCGTACCACGTCGGCCAGGGCTCGTCGGGCGCCGTGGACGTGTACTCTTCGTCCAGCTCGACGAGGTCGCGCGTGAGGCCGCTTCGCACCGGACGACGGGCAAGCAGCTGCGCGAGCTTCGTGTGCGCCAGCAGCCACTCCGAGTAGAAGCTCGCCCAATCGTCGTCGCTTCCGTCCGTGTCGGAGAAGTACACGTGATGCACGTCGCCGACCTCGTGCAAGAGGCTCGCGATCGCTGCTACGGCGTCATCCGGCATGGCCAACTCCTCACTCGCGCACCAAACGAGTGTAGGCGGCGAACGCTCACACCGCAAGGGCGGCCGGTGCGTTCGGTCTCATGCAGGATATCGACCAGCCGCCCGCAACTGGAACGTCGACATGAGCGTCAGTCGCATTGCATTCATCATGTATCCGGTGACCGATCTGCGGCGCGCGGTGGCCTTTTATCGCGATGGCCTCGGCCTGGAGCAGTCGGGGTTGAACACCGGCTTCTGGGTCGAGTTCGAGGTGGCGGGAACGACGTTCGGCGTCGGCACCTTCGAACAAGTCGGAACGCCGGGAACCGCGCAATCCCTTGCGCTTGAGGTTGCCGACTTGCCCGCGTTTCGCACGACGCTCGCCGGCCGCGGCATCGAGGCGAGCGAGCCGCACGAGCTCGCGGCCTGCTGGATCTCCGTCCTGCGCGACCCAGATGGAAACCAAATCTGGCTGCATCAGTTAAAGCCGGAATAGGGTTTCGCCGCATCGCGGAGAGCGGTTCGCCGAACGCGCCGTAGCTTTCGGCGCGGCGGCAGGGCATCGTCCGCCGCATGCTGGAACGGTCGGCCGCATGATCGGGAGAGCTGCGATCGGACTCGCGCTCGCGCTCGCGCTTGTTGGTCGCGCGAACGCACAGCAGGCGCAGGTCACGACTGCGCCCGCACCTGGGCAAGCCGCACAGCCCGCGCCGGCAGCGAATGCGCAGCCCGCAGCGCCACCATCCACGCCGGCGCCGCTGCTCCCGGCGGGAGTCGTTCCGTCCCGCCTCACCCTAAGCGTCAGCGGTAGCCCGGCGGACGCAACGTTCCTCGACACGCAGATTCGCGACGCGCTCGACCGCCAAATCCGCCCGACGCTGCGGCCGGGTGCATCGATCGGCTACGGGCCGATCGTGCCGTGGCCGCTCGTGCCGCTTGCGGCGGGCGGACTCGCCGCAGTCAACGTGACCGTCACGATCGGCGGCGGGGAGAGTGCGACCGTCACGGGCGTCACGACCGTCGACATCTCGAACACCGTCGTCCAGAGCGCCGCGCCGTCGGTGCTCTTCCTGAGCGACGATCCCGAGCACATCGCGACCGAGGGACTCATCTTCGCGGGGTCCGTCGATGCGAGTCGTCAGGCGCGCCTCTACTATTATCACGACGACATCGGGCTGCCGCGCGACATCGACGTCGTCCTCACGGCGACGGCGCACGCGCGCGTCCACGTGATCCAATCGGAGGCGCGTCCGGACCTCGACGTCATGAGCGTCGGCCACACGGTCTCGCGGGACTTACTCCTGTATCAACTGCAAAACGAGGGGATCGTCGTCGACGTCGCGCCGGGCGAGCCGGTCGTCCTGCGCCACGATCTGTTACTCGCGGGAGAGCTCGTCGCGGGCGCGATCGACCTCCACGTGCTCTTCGGGGGCCCGCTCAAGGTCTCGGTGATCGCCACGCCCGCTGGGGGCAATCCGCTCGCGTACCTCGCAGGCCCGCGCATGTCTCTCGACGGGCACAACCGGCACGGAACGTTCGACCTGGACGGCTTCGGCGTGATCAAAGCAGCCTATACGATCGGCGGCCCCGACGCTGCGGTCAAGTATGGCGTGCGCAGCGTGTCGCCGCGCAACGTCGACACCGCGGACCCCGGACGCGACTACGGCGACTACGGCGTCGTGCATCGCATCGTCTTCGACATGGTCAACCCGACCGACGCGTCGCATCCCGTGTATCTCTACGAGAAGCCGCTGGGCGGGCCGGTACGCAGCACGTTCGTCGTCGACGGCCAGCTCAAGGAGCTCGGCTGCGCGCGCGTCGCGCAGCCGTACTGGCTGATGACGTACCTCGTGCCGCCGCACACGACCGGTCAGTCGACGACGCTGACGATGACCGACGGCGGCTCGAACTATCCGCTCGAATTCGGTATGACGGAATCCCTGCCGCTCCCGAACACGCCGCCGCCGAATGCGGTGGACGGCTGCTCGGCACGGCCCACTCCGGTCCCGACGGCCGTCGCGACCGCGCCGCCTACCGTACCGGGGTCGTACTAGCGCGAGACGAGCGAAGGGCGGGGGCCGTTCGGCGCCCCGCCCTTGCATCTCGATTCGGTGGCTATCTGGCGACGTGCTAGGTGCAGGCGCCCTGGGCAGACGTGAACGTTCCTGCGAACGAGTACTTTCCGCCCGTGCCCTGCGACGGCGTGCGGAAGAACCAATCGAAGAACGCGAGCTCCTGCCCGTGGTACGTGAAGCCATGCAGCGGTACCGTGACTGCCGGCGTTCCGGTGAGCGGATCGCCGACCTCGAGGTTGTTCTGGCAGCCGCTGACCTGTCCGACGTGTCCCCAAGCCGGCGTGGCGTTGTTGACGAACGGGTCGTTGAACGTTTCGCCGATCTCGTGCGTCCACGCATAGATGTCTTGGATCGCGCCGAACTCACCCGGGTCCGTGTAGGAGCCAGTGGCATAGACCTGCGTGCCGCTGCCGCGGCCGTACGCACCGTGGAACCCGATGATGCAGCAACCGCCCGAGGTCTGCACGACGTTGTACGCCAGCATGATCGGGAGCTGCGTGGTGGTCGCATACGTGTTCGCCGTGTTCTCGATGATGCTCACGTACGAGCTGTACGGGATCTCTCCGAGATCGTGATTGGCGCCGGAGCACGCACCGGCAACCGCCGTGGAACCGGACGGAGCGGTGATGTCGAGGACGGTCAGCTTCGCCTTCTTGGCCTTCTTCAGGAGGACGTGGTATGCGGTCGGGTTGCTGGAAACGTAGTTCCAGAACTCGGCGTGCATGAACGCATCTTCATACTGCGTCTTGGGGAGACTCACGCCGTTCGACGTCAGCGAGACGTTCTTGAAGAGCGGGCCCTTGTAGAATCGCTTCTCGACGGAGACGGTGTCGTTACATCCCGGCTGGGTCGGGTCGAGCACCGCCCCGTTCGAGAAGTGGAAGCGCAAGGCGATCGGAACGTAGGTGATGTTCGTCGATGCCAGCGTCTTGGTCGGATCCGTTCCGAGGATCGTGTAGGTGTACGTGTTGCCGTCGAGCGGCGACTTCACCGAGTTCGTGTACGACGGGAGCGTTGCGCCCGCGTCGGCTTGCTGCTGCAAGGTGCTCCAGTTGATGCCGTGCGGAGGCACGGTCCTGAACTCCGCATGCCACTGGCTGCGGTCGGTCAGATAGCTGGGCTTGGTGACGACTCGTGCATTCGCCGATTGCGAAAACATCGAGACGCCGAGAAGGATGGCGCACGAAAGTAGTGCGAGTCTCTTCACAGTCGGGCTCTCCTAAAACTGGCTCCCGTGGATAGGTACGCGTCACTTGGGGGGATCTGCCGGACGACTGGACGCTAAGTTGCCCAGAAGTGGGGGAATTCGCCTAGAACTGGTTGTCAGCCTCGACCGATGAATCCTGGTATGCCTGAGCCCGTATCGGTCCGGCGTGAGCTCGGCAGCGCTGCGAGCCTTGCCCGCACGACGCCGACCGGGCGGCTGCTCGGCATGCTCCTGGGACCAAAGCCTCAGATCGCGTGCAACTTTCGACGCACACCGAGCGATTTCGCGGTCATGACCGATCAAGAAATTCATCCGTTCCTCGGGAAGGCCGTCCGCGTCACGCTGGCGGACCGTCGCGTCCTCGCGGGCGTCCTCCACGCCGGAGACGATCACGGCCACGGCCACCGCCACTACGAGGTCGTCTCGGATGCGATCCGCGAAGGTGGGGAGCCCACTCGCGAGATGATCCACGGCGGCGACCAGATCGCGACCATCGAGGACGCATCCGGCGACCCCGCAGCGACGGCGTAGCACAAGACACCCCTTCGCATATGGCGCAAGACGGCAGCGATCTCGTCCCCGAACCGAGCGCGGCGGATCACGTCCGCGGGTCGCTCGACGCGCCGGTCGTCATCACCGAATTCGGCGACTTCGAGTGCCCGTTCTGCGGCAAGGCGTACGGCGTGCTGGAGGCAGTTCTCGAAGCGTACGGCGACCGCGTCGCGCTCGTGTTCCGCAACTTTCCGTTGCAGATGCATCCGCATGCGAGGGCGGCCGCGCAGGCCGCGGAGGCGGCCGCCGCCGCCGGAAAGTTCTGGGAGATGCATCGCGAGCTGTACCGGCACCAGAGCGCCCTCACCGAGCGCGACCTGCGCGCGTATGGCGAGGCGATCGGCGTGCCGGGTGACGCGATCGCGCAGGCGATCGAGCAGCACACGTACCAGCAGCGGATCGAGCGCGACGAGCGCTCGGGGAACGAAAGCGGGATCGAGGGCACGCCCGCGCTGTTCGTCAACGGGTTTGCGTACGACGATGAGATCTCGGTGGAGGCGCTGAGCGACACGATCGACCTGGCCCTCGCGGCGAAGGAGCGCGCCTAAGACCGCGCATCGGCCGTTGCATGCACGCCCGGCACGTAGCCGGCCGCGAACAACGGCACGATCGAGCGTGGCGTGAGAACGTCGACTACCGCTCGTTTCGGCCGCGCGCGAGCGTGCCGGTAGCCCGCGTCGGACCATGCGTGAAGGCGCGCACGCCAAACGAGCCACGGCGCACCGTCCAGCACCGCGTACGTGCCGTCCGGCAGATCGGCCAGTTCGGCGCGGTACGTCCGCTGCGTTCGCCGGTCGAGGAGCCGATCGCGGTGCAGGACTGCGTCGATGTCGTCGGCTCGGGCCGGCCCGCCGTGGCACACGCTCCAGAGCGCCTTGAAGCGAGCGTAGTCTGCACGGCGGCACTCCGCGCACGGGCGATGCCCCGCCGCAAACGCGGCCGCTTCGTCCAAGAAGAAGAGCTCCGTCCACGTGTGCGGCTCCATCAGCTGCCGGCGCCGCCCTGGCACGTCGAGCCGGCACGCGATCCAGCGCCGCACCTGCCACGGACGAACGATACGGCGCGCGTCGTCGTGCAGAATTCCACGGTTGCCGGTGAGAAGGCCGCGACCCGGCAGCGCCGCGATCTGCGCGAATGGAGTGACGCGGTTCTGGAGCGGCACGTTGCTGCGCAGTCAGGCGCCGGCCGGCGGGCGAGGACCGCGCGGGCGCGCAGCGCCTGCCATGCTACAGGCAGCCGTGGGCGATGAAGCTGCGGCTCACGCCGCGTGAGCCAACCGTCCAGATGTCGGTGGGCGTGACCGCCGCCACCGCATCGAGCTCGTTCAGCCGAGCCGGGTTCGGGGATGCATGCACCCTCCAGCGGGTTCCGTCCCAATGCAGGAGCAGCGTGTCGTCCGTCTGTTGATCGGCCGAGAGCGAGTCGCCCACGGCCCACACGTCGCCCGACGACGTCGCGGAGACGGCGTACAGATCGTTCGAGGAAGTATTCGCTACGTTCGGAGACGGCACGAGTGACCACGTGGCGCCGTTCCAGTGTTCGGTGAGCGTCTTGTAGCGATCTCCCACGTAGGACTCGCCCACGGCCCACGCGTCGTTGGGTGCGAGATCCGCGACGCCCTCGAAGATCGCAAACCGCCCAGGAGGCCGCGGAACGCTGATGGGTCGCCAGACGAACCCATTCCAGTGCACCGCCAAGAGTTCGTCGTGGTCGTGCTTGAAGCGCGCAGCGCCGACGGCCCATACGTCGTTCGGGCCAGAACCGCTGATGGCCTCGAAGAACGTCGACCCGGCGTCGACGGTCGGCATCAGCGACCATTTTGTGCCATCCCAGCGCTCGATCAGCGTGTGCGACACCTCGTCGTCCGCATCGAAATACGAGCCCGCCGCGAATGCGACGTTCGGGGCAAAGGCGACGACGCTCGTCAGCGCGTTGGCATATCTCGTCGATTCGACACTCGGGCTCGAGACGATGGACCAGCTGGACCCGTCCCAGTGCTCGATGAGGGTCTGGTCGATGTAGCCGGGCTGCGCGGTGGCGCCGACGGCCCAGGCGTCGTTCGGAGCGCGCGCCGCGACGCCGCTCAGACCGCTGTTCGAGTACGGGTCGTTCGGAGGATAGAAGACGGTCCACGCCGTGCCGTCCCAGTGGTCCGCGAGATTTTGATACACGACGGATTCCTGGCCCGTGATGTACGTGCCCACCGCCCAGACGTCCGCGGGCCCGTCGGCGGCAATCGCGTTGAACTCGGGCTCGTGCGGGACCTCGCCGGGATTCACGACACGAAACGGGCAACGCACATCGGCCGGCGTCTGCGCAGCCACCGGCACGATTCGCGCGGCAGCGGGCCCGGTAGCGGACAGAACGAGGCAGGCGAGGAGCGCGGACGACACGCCCATTGCTCGAACACGCATCGGCACTGCGTGCCGGCGCACGACGACCCAGACGCTCTCGATGCCCGACCGCGACGTTTCGATGAGGAATTGGTTCGTCGATGGGGCCGGCGGGTCCCAGGGCTAGGCCGATTCCACGTCCTGCGGCTGAGCGAGAACGCTCGACGGCAGCGCGCTGCCGTGCGAGCGTGGGAGCGGCGCCCTGCCGTCCGGAGTACCGAAAGCCAGAAGGGTTGGCAATAGACGTAACCGTGCGCGCGCCAGCTTCGAGCGCATGAGCGAAAACCCGCGCCGCGACGGAGGCGGGTCTGCGAATGGAGGCGTAGGGTTCCCCCCCATACTCGGGCCGGTGGTGTACCGGTAGGTTTGTGGGAGAGAGCCCGGCTTCGTTCGGGCCAGCAATGCTATTCCAGGAGGCTCCAGGTATGGGTTTCAAAGCTCTTCTCGGCTCGTTGATCGGGGGCGGCGCCGCGCTCGTTGTACTCGCCGCGTGCGCCGGCGGCGGGTCGCAGGTTGCGACGCCCCCGGCACAAGGGCTGCCGCCGCAAGCGGGCTCGTCGTTCGCACGAAACCTGACGTCGCCGGTTGCGATGTTCGCGCCCTTCGAACTGCGTGCGCCGCTCGCGCCTGGTAATGGGCTCGGACTGCGGATCGTCGACCCCGACACCATCAAGGCGCAGATCTACGTCGGGCAGTACGGTGTGCCGTCGGCTCCCGGGCTGGTGAACGACTACAGCTCCGCTGCGCTGCGGAAGAACCCGCTATGCCAGATCACGAACCTCGACGGCGTCAACGCGATCGAGGTCGACAGCACGGGCGAGCTGTGGATACCGCAAGTCACGTCGGGCGGCGTGAGCGAAATAACGTCGAACGCTCCGAACTGCGGAGCCGCCGGCACGAAGCTGAGCGATCCGAACGGCCAGCCCGCCGACATCGCCTTCGCGTCGACCGGCGTGCGCTACGTGAGCGACCTCCTGGGCAACGGCAGCGTCGCCGGCGACATCTCCGTGTACCCGAAGGGCAAGACCAAGCCCAGTTCCAAGCTCACGAACTCGGCCGTGTTCTTCTCGCTCGGCGTCGCCGTCGATTCTCATAACAACGTCTTCCAGTCGTTCGTCAACCAGGCGGGCACGAAAGGTGGCGTCCTGGAGTTCGTCGGCGGAAAGATGCCCGGCAAGGTCGTGAAGGGTATCAAGCTCACCGAACCCGGCACGCTGATCATCGACAAGAGCGACAACTTGATCGTCACCGATCAGGTCGCGAACACGCTCGATACGTACGCGCCGCCCTATACTACGGCACCGGCGACATTCCCGCTTAAGGGGCAGTCGATCCAGTGCTCCATCAATGCAGCCGAGACCAACATCGCCTGCGCGGACCGGGCAAACGACACCGCCGACATCTATAATTACCCCTCGGGTACCTACATCTTCAGCTTCAATGCGAAATTGTCGGGAACGCTCACGACGATCGGCATCGCGCAAGACCCACGAGAGTAATGCCGTCGGGGGCGGAGGCCATGGCCTCCGTCCCCCCGCCTGCCGCCGCGCGTATGGTCTGCGCGCCCGCGCCGGCGAAGTGGCCGATCACCGCCGCGGCGACGAAGTGGCCCACCGGCGCCGCGGCGAACCCATGCCGGAGCGGATGACAACGAACGAAGGCGGCATGCTTCGCGTCGCGTTGCTCGGTGCTCCGGCGCTAACGCTAGACGGAGTGGCGCTGCGCTTCAAGGTGCGTCCGAGGGTGGTGCCCCTCTTGGCGTACCTGCTCATGCATGCACTGCGGCCCACGCCCCGCGACGATCTCGCCTTCACGTTGTGGCCCGACGACACGGAGGAGGCGGCGCGCAGCAACCTGCGGCGGCATCTGCACTACCTTCGCGACGCCCTGCCGGCGCATATCGTGCCGTGGATCGTTGCGAGTCCCGACCGCGTCCAGTGGAATCCCGACGCGTCCGTGACGGTCGACGTCGCAGAGTTCGAACGCCTGAGAATGCGACGCGAATCCCGGGCGGAGGCGATCGGGCTCTACGGCGGCGACCTGCTGCGAGGGTGCGAGGACGAGTGGCTGCTCGGCCCACGCGAGCGCCTGCGAGCGCAGTATCTCGAGACGGTCTGGGACCTCGCGCTGGATGCGCGCTCGCGTAGCGATCACGCGCCTGCGGCCGCCTACCTCCAGCGCGTGCTCGCAGCCGATCCGTGGCGCGAGGACGCCCTCCGCGAGCTGATGATGGTGCGGTACGCGAGCGGCGACCGCCCCGGCGCGCTATCGATCTATAGCGAGTTCGAAGGGCGCTTGGCGAGCGACATGGGTGCCACGCCGATGCCCGAGACGTCCGCACTTCGCTATGCGATGACCGAAGGGTTACCGCTGCCGCGCCGCCCCGCGCCGCACAACGTCCCGTCGCCGGCGTCGTCGTTCGTCGGGCGCGTCGCCGAGATCGCCGAGATCGAACGGCGCATCGGAGAATCTCGCCTGGTGACGGTCGTCGGCGCCGGCGGGGTCGGCAAGACGCGTGCCGCGCTCCTGCTCGCCGGTCGACTGCTCGACTCCTACGCCGATGGTGTCTGGTTCGTCGACCTGGCTCAGAACGGGGATGCCGCGCTGACGGTGAACGCGATCGCATCGGCCCTTGGCGTTCCGGTGTCCGATTCCGAACAGCTCGAGACCCTGCAGCGCTATTTGGCGCCACGCTCGCTGCTGCTCGTGCTCGACAACTGCGAACACCTGATCGCGGAGGTTGCGCACGTCGTCGACGCGTTGCTGCCGCGTGCGCCGCAGGTGCGCGTGCTCGCGACGAGCCGGCAGAGCCTCGGCGTGGGCGGCGAGAGCGTGTACCGCATGCCGTCGCTCGCCGCTGCGGACGCGGTCGCCCTGTTCGCAACCCGCGGGCACGCGGCCGGCGGCGAGTTCTCTGTTACCGGCGAGAACGCCCCGCTCGTTGCGGAGGTCTGCCGCAGGCTCGACGGCATACCGCTGGCGATCGAGCTGGCCGCGGCGCGGCTGCGCGTCCTCTCGATCGCGGAGTTGGCGCGAATGCTCGACGAGCGCTTTCGCGTGCTCGTCGGTGGGGACCGTGCGGGCCTCGCGCGGCAGCGAACGATGCTTGCCCTGATCGACTGGAGCTACGATTTGCTCTCGGCGCCGGAGCAGCGCCTCTTCGAGCGCCTGTCCGTGTTCGCCGGCGGCTGCACGCTGGAGTCCGCCCGCGCGGTCTGCGGGGGCGACGGCGTCGACGGCGAGGATCTGCTGAGCCTGCTCTCGTCGTTGATCGACAAATCGCTCGTCGTGGTCGATCCGGCGCAGGCCGCGACGCGGTACCGGCTGCTGGAGTCGTCGCGCGAGTACGGCCGCGAGAAGCTCGTGCAGCGAGGAGAAGACACAACCCTCGCGCGACGCCATGCCGAGGCGCACCTCGCACTCGCGCAGCGCCTCGAGCGTACCGAATCGTCTGCCGACCCGAACTGGGCTGCCG
>Ga0302325_10031996_pt1 | contig 10807 bp, 10 predicted proteins | sample Palsa_T0_2_FD_201948 | JGI IMG/M metagenome (GOLD analysis project Ga0302325, IMG submission 201948) | Peat permafrost microbial communities from Stordalen Mire near Abisko, Sweden - Palsa_T0_2 | ecosystem: Environmental > Terrestrial > Soil > Palsa > Peat permafrost | place: Sweden: Abisko... | reverse complement strand
TTGTCGTGGACGCGATGGGTAGACGCTCACCGCTGCCGCGCTGGCTGAGCGACGCGAGCATTGGGCCCATGCACGAGGAGTCAGAGGACTCCGGGTTCATCTACTACGGCCGCTACTTCCGCTCAGGAGACGGAACGACGCCGCAGCCCTTCGGCCCGCTGCTGGCGCCGATGGGAAGCTTCTCGATCCTGACTCTCCCCGCGGACAACGGCACCTGGGCGCTGACCATCGTCGCCTCCAGTGGCGACCAGGTGCTCAAGCGGATGCGCGACCCCGACCTGTGGAACGCGGTCATCGAAGCCTGCCCGCTGCACGCTCACTGGCTCGAGGGCGAACCGATCGGCGAGCTGCAGGCGATGGGCGGGGTGCTCGATCGATACCGCCGTCCGCTGGGCAACGGGCAGCCCCTGCTCACCGGCATCGCGCTGCTTGGCGACGCGTGGGCGTGCACGAACCCCTCGCTTGGGCGCGGCATATCACTCGGGCTGCTGCACGCCCAATGTCTCCGCGACGTGGTCAGTTCGCACATCGACGATCCATTGGAGTTCGCGCAGGCGTGGGATGCGGCCACGGAGGCGAAGCTGACTCCCTGGTATCGCGAGACGGTCGAAGAGGACCGTGACCGGCTGCGCGAAATCGATGCGCTGCGCAATGGGTTGGAGCCGCCGGCGCCGACCGAGCGCCCGGCGGTCCTGCGGAAAGCGCTGAACACGGCGCTGCTGCATGATCCCGAGCTGTTCAGGGCCTACATGGCATCTCGCGCCGTCTTGACGCCGCTGACCGAGACATTCGCCCAGGAGGGCGTCGCTGAGCGGACCCTCGAGCTTGCGGGCGCGAATGAGCCCCTGGCGCTTCCGGGCCCCAGCCGCGAGGAGCTCCTCGCGCTGCTCGCCTGACCGGCGTCGGAGCGGGGAGCTCAGGCGCGGGACTGGAGCTCGGCGACCGCGGCCTGCATGAAGCCTGCTGCAAACGCGTCGCCGACGCCACCGAGCGGAACGAAGCGAGGCACCGGCATCGTGGCGTCGAGCTCGAGCGCCAGCTGAGTCTCGCCTTCGCTCTTCAGCCGCCAGGTGGCGTCGAACGACGCGCCGCTCGACGGCCCGCGCGAGACGTGCGTCAGTTGAACCAGACCAGGTCTCTGCACCTGAACCGCGAGCAGCAGGTCGAGATCCCTTGAGACAGGTCCATAGGAGAGGTGCAGCTTCGTCTCTGCCTTCAGCGGAAGCCCGTCGTCACCGGACTCCACGACCTTCACCGCCCTGACGACCTCCGCGTACCAGCTCGGATAAGCCTCGAGCGCCTCAAGGAACGCGAGGCATTCCTCGATCGGCAAGCTGACGGTGGACTGAGCGGCGCCATGCAGGTGCTTCATGTCGCCAGCCTAGCCATCGATCGCGACGGCAAGACCTGAGATGGACTCGAGCACGAGATCGGCTCGGCTGAGGACATCCGCCGCGGGCGGATAGGCCCGATTGGGTATCGCGACCACCGCCATGCCGGCGGCACACGCCGAACGGATGCCGACGTCCGAGTCCTCGACCGCCACACACACCGCAGGACTCACGTCCAGGCGTCTGGCCGTCTCGACATAGACGTCGGGCTCGGGCTTGCCCGCGGCGACTTCTTCTGAGGATGTCGTCGCCGAGAAGCGGCTTGCCCAGTCCGTCAGGTCGAGTACCAGATCGATCGTCTGCCGATTCGAGGACGAGGCGAGGCCCAGCGGATGCCGCTCGGCGAGCGTTCGCACGGCCGAGTCGGCACCGGCGATCAGCGGCAGATCTCTGCGATAACGCGATGCGACCAGCTCGGCGACAGATGCCGAGATCTCGGCTGCTTGCAGCGGCACACGGAGCTCCTGACGCATGTAGCGGCTCCACTCGCCGGAGCTCATCCCCAACATGTCGCGCTCGGCCCCGACGGTCCAGACACCGCCATGCTCGAGCGAGAGGTCGCGCTTCGCCGCAGACCACACCTGCTCGGATTCAAGCAGCACGCCGTCGAGGTCAAAGATGACCGCCGAGACGGCCCCCAGTTTCACCGGCGCACCACCGCGCGTCACCCTACTGTGCGACGGCCCGGCCGCCGCTCGCTCGGACGAGGGGGACCTGCTCGGAGCTGCCACCGTTGCTCGCGCGCTTCTCAGATCGCGCGTATCGAGCCTCCATCGACCGGGATCATCGCGCCGGTGATGTAGGAGGCGGCCGGGGAGAGCAGGAACGCGGCGACCCGCCCGAACTCCTCGGGCTCACCGTATCTGCGCAGCGGAATGTCCTGAGAGCGCAGGGCACGCACCTCGTCGGGGTCGCCGCTGAGGGCATCGACCTCGCGCACTCTCTCGGTAGCGATCCTGACCGGCAGGATTCCGTTGAGCCTGGTTCCGGACGGACCGAGTTCGTCGGCGAGCATCTTGACAACACCCGCGAGGCCCGGGAACAGGCCGTTTGAGACAGCGAGCTCCGCCAGCGGCACACGCACCGACGAGGCCAGGACGAAGACGACCGAGCCTCCTGCGCCCGTGACAGTCCCGGTTTCGCCATCAGCGCGTCTGTTGTCTGCAAGAAAGGGCCCGAGCGCGCGAGCGAGACGAACAGCACCGAGGAAGACGCTCTCGAACGCCGTTCGCCAGGTCTCATCAGGTGTGGAGGCGACCGTTCCCGGTGGCGTGCCGCCGACGCTGACCAGTGCGCCATCGAGGCGGCCGAACCGATCCTCGGCGCCTTCGATCAGGCGAGAAGGCGTGGCAGCGTCGGCATTGTCGGCGACCATCCATGCGACTCTGTCGTGCGCGGCCGGGTCTTGCGCGAGGAGCGCCGCGGCTGCGGCCGCAGTAGCCTCGTGCGGCGCGCTGAGAACCACGCGCGCGCCCTCCTTCACAAGCGCCTCGGCCGCCGCGAACCCGAGTCCGCGACTGCCGCCCGTGACGAGGTAGACCCGTTCGCGCAAGTGGAGATCCATGCCGCAGGCGACAGGATAGGAGCCGGCTCGCTGGCAGCAGCCTTACGGCTGTAGCCGTACGGGCAGAGTCTTCAGCTGGTTGGCGAAGCCCGACTCCACGTGCCGGGGGGTATCGGCGATCTCCATATCGGGAAATCGTGCGAGCGTCTCCTCGATCAGGATGCGGAGCTCGAGGCGCGCGAGCGCGGTGCCCAGGCAGAAGTGCCGGCCACCCGCACCAAACGCCTGATGCTCGGGATTGCGGGTGACGTCAAAGCGATCGGCATCCTCATAGCGCGTCTCGTCGCGGTTGGACGACGGGTACCACATCACCAACTTCTCACCCTCGCGAATCCTCTGCCCGTGCAGCTCCGTGTCGCAGGTCGCGGTGCGCGCGAAGTGGCCGAATGCCGGGAACATGCGCAGCGACTCCTCGACCACGGCCGGAACGAGCGACGGGTCTTCCAGAACCTTGCTCCGCTGGTCGGGATTTTCCATGAGCGCGCGCATCCCACTGCAGTAGGTCGCCTTGGTGCTGTCGTTCCCCGCCGCCATCAGCAGCAGGAACCCCATCACGATCTCGTGGTCCTCGAGCCTCTCGCCGTCGAGCTCAGCGTGGACGAGCACGCTCGTCAGATCCTCGGTCGGTGACGCACGGCGTTCGGCGATCAGCCTTCCGCAGCGCTCGAACACCTCCGGCACGTCGCGCTCCATCACCATCTGCGCGCCCTCGGGTGTCGCGTCCGGGTCTCCGGCCCCCACGATCGCGTTCATGAGCGTTGCCCATGCCAGGTCGTCCTCAGCCGAGAGGCCCATGAAGCTGCCGATCACACGCGCCACCACCGGCTGCGCCAGATCGTTGACCAGATCGCAGGTCTCGCTGCCGTCGAGCCTGTCGAGGACGCCAGTCGTTATCGCGCGGATCGCGTCCTCATGCTCGGCGATCCTCTTCGGGGTGAAGCCACGCTGGAAGAGCGCCTTGAGGCGGTCGTGCTTGGGCGGATCCATGCCGATGAACATCGCCTGCTGCAACTCCAGCGACAGGCCGCCGTTCTTTGTGATCGTGAAGCCGCCGACTTCAGAGGAGAACGTCTGCCAGTCGTGGCTGACCGTGAACACGTCCTCGGCCGTGGTCACCGACCAGAAGCCGTCCTCGTCGGGATACTCCGTGAGCCCGTCCGACCAGTGCACCGGGCACTCGGAGCGCAGCCGCCGGAACAGCTCATGTGGCGGTCCGTCGGCGAAGTGCAGCTGATCACCGACCCGCACCCCCTCAAGCGGTGTCTCGCGATGGCTCGTGGTGCTCACGGCATGACCTCCTGTCTCGGCTCCGGGCGTCTCTGAGGGGAGCGTACTCCTCCGGTCGGCCCGCCATCGCGACAAACGTTGACAAGCTCCGACTGCCCCGTCAGGTCTCCGATCGAGCCCGCGAAACCAAGCGCCGCTCGACGGGTCAAGCCGCTAACATCGAAGCTGCTCATTGCCGTCGGGTGCGTCTTGCGTTTATGAGGGAGACCGTGCCCGAGGCCGTTTTCGAAGCACTAGAGAGGGAGAAAGACAATGCAAGCATCCCGTGATGGGCGGCGTGCCGGAACCAGCCGGCGAGGGCGCCGTCATCTACACCTCAACTTCATGCTCGTGCTGGTCGTCGCCGCGCTCAGCGCCTGGCTGCCGTCGGTCGCAGACGCCACGTCGACCGCCTATGTGGCCATGGGAGACTCCTATACCGCCGGTCCGGGCATCACCCCGGTTTCGCCGACGGCTCCCGCGGACTGCGGTCAGTCCGCGGCGAACTATCCGCATCTGATCGCGCCGGTGTTGGGACTGTCGCTCACCGATGTGAGCTGCAGCGGTGCGAAGACCGAAAACTTCACCGTCGCGCAGTATCCCGATCAGCCACCGCAGTTTAACGCTTTGACCCCATCCACGAAGGTCGTAACAGTGGGGATGGGCGGGAACGACGGCAACCTCTTCGGAACCCTTCTAGAGGGTTGTACGGCACTCGACTACGGTCAGCCCAATGTTGGAGCTCCGTGCCAGGAACACTACGAAGCGTTTGTGACAAAAGTGCGTGAAGAAAACACGGGGCCGCAGGAAGCGGCGCTTCGTGAGATCCACGTGCTGTCGCCCAAAGCGAAGATATTCCTCGTGGGCTATCCGGAAATCACGCCGGTCAACGGCTACTGCCCCACAGCGATTCCGTGGACGACGGGTGACCTGAGATGGTTCAACCTCGACGTTCAGCGTCGCGGCAACGCGACTTTGGCGCTTGAGGCGCTCAAGAACGGCGCCATCTTCGTGGACACGTTCACGCCGAGCATCGGTCACAACGCATGCGAACCGGTGGGCACGCGTTGGATCGAACCGCTGTTCGGTTCACTGACCGGCGTCGCGGTGCATCCCAACGCGCTCGGACAGGAGCATGACGCGCTCGACGTCGGGTTGACGATGCTGCTGCACGGAGTCCTCTAGACGGACCCGTATCACCCCGTCTCATAGACGTCGCTCTGCGCTGCCGGTAAAAGGTGGCGCAGAGCGAACCGTCTACTCGGGAGCGGCCGGGCGGACTGGACCGCTCTCATACGCATACACCACGATCTGAACGCGGTCGCGTAACGCCAGCTTTGAGAGAATCCGCCCGACGTGCGGCGATCAACGCGATTCTCCGCGTGCGCGCGCATCTGGGCATTCTCGCGCGCCACCCTTGCGAGGTCCAAGTGGCCGGCGGTCATCGTAGGGCCTCCATCACGCGTCTTTGCTTTCGGACGCCCGGCTTGCCGAGTCAACCGCCTCACGGACCGCTCGTCGAACGGTGAGCGTCAACAGCAGCAGCACTGCGGACGGCATCACCCACCACGCGGGCAGGCCCAGGTCGGCCACCACGGCAGTGAGCGCAAGCGAGATGACCACACCGAGCCCGATCAGCCAGTCTTCGCCCACGACGAACTCGAGGATCCCTCGCGCAAGCCTGCGACACGCGGTCACGCTGGAAGCCCTCGACGCTCGGCAGATGTAGCAGCGCGCCGGCGCGCTCCGCGCGTAACGGCCCGGACCAGGATGATCGCCGTCACGAGCACCGCGGGCACGATCGCGAGCAACGCCAGCTCCCCGCCGGGCCAGTCGGCGCCGGCGCCCTCCGTTCCCCAGAACATTCCAAAGGAGCTGAGCATCACCCCAACAGCGAACTTCATGAGGTTCTCGGGAATCCTTGAGAGAGGTGCCCGTACGATCGCCCCGATCGTGACCACGACGAGCACAGCGGCGGCGGCAGCAGCAGCCGCGAGACCGACCCGGTGCTGGTTCGCACCGAATGTCAAGACAATGAACGCGACCTCTAGGCCCTCCAACAGCACACCTTTGAAGGCGACGAGGAATGCGTAGGGGTCGATCCCCTCGCCGGCCGCGCCCGCTGCGCGGGCGGCGTGGGACTCCTGTTCGTAGATCAGGAGCTCATCATGCTCGGCCTTCGCTCCGGAGGCTCTGAGGATCGCCTTGCTGAGCCACTGCAGACCGAATATCAGCAGCAGGCCCCCGACCGCGACCCGCAGGGCGTTGATCGGCAACGCGGTGAGTGCGGGGCCGAGCGCAGCGACGATCACCGCGAGAGCGACGACGGCGGCTGCGGCACCAGCCAGCGCCGAACGCCAGCTGCGGGTCGTGCCGACGGCGAGCACGATCGTGACAGCCTCGACGGCCTCCACGGCGCATGCCAGGAACACCGAAGCGACCAGGCCGACATCGGTTGCGCTCACGCCAGATCCTGTTGCGCTGCCCGCCTCACACGACCCCACTCATATCTCCATCAGCTTTATGTGGATCCCCATCATCACATCACCTGTCGGGGTGTTTCGGCATGCGACCCTAGTCGTAGCTTTCCGGGCGAAAGATCATCCTCCAGGCGGTTGTGAGCGCTGACGCCGGCGCGTAGCCTCCCGCTGTGAGCGGCGAGACCGTCAACGCGGGGAACCCGATGGGGGTCGACTGGCGACGGGCCGAGTTTGTCCTGACTCTGCAGGCCAGCCGTAGCCGTGGCTTCGGCGGCGGGGTGCCTCCCCCGCCGGCTCAGCCGCCCGGCGGTGTGGAAGCCGCGCCTCCCAGTTCTGGCCCCCGACGTGATTCTCGGCGAGATCAGATGAGCAAATACCCGGCGGCTATATGTCGAAGGACGCGCTCTGCGCTTGAGACGCACGCTCGTGTGACCGATTTGGGTCGCACAACCGATTCGCGTCGCAGGCACCATGCAATCTCAACCCGAGATCCCCACATCAGAGCCGCGCTTCAACGCGAGCGCGCAGACTGGCCTGCAGGCGGCACGGGCGATGTTGCAAGAACACCCCGATGCGCTCCTTCTCGCGCAGACGGCCGACGGATTGGTGGTGCCGCCGCCCCAGTCACTGGGCCTGGAGCACCACCCGGTGCTCGCAACCACGGGACGGACCCTGGACCTCTGCGTCGCTGCCGATCGTATGGCGGCAGTCAACGCCTGGGTTGACGCCAAACGGGAGATGGCCGCCGAAGCAAGGGTGCGGCTGTGCAGCGATCCGGGTCAATGGATGAGCCTGCATGTGTTCAACCTGCTTGACACACACGGAGTCGCGTTGAACGTTGCCTGGCCCACGGCCGAGGCGGCAGCGGACGGCCGGTCCAGTGCTATCGGCGTGCCCTTCTCCGCCGCCCCGCGCTTCTGCACACGCAAGCAGGATCAGGAGGGGAACGTCGTCGAGTGCGACCAAGCATACCTGCAGATGTTCGGCTACACGGCCGACGAAGTGATCGGGAAGGCAACCTTCCAGCGAGTACATCCGGAGGATCAGGCCCGGGTGATCGAGGGCTGGACAACGATCGTGACCACGGGCCGGATTCAGATGTTCCGTGTCCGGATGAAGCGTCAGGACGGAAGCTGGCTGTGGGTGGACACGACGCTGCACAACTATCTCGGTGACGAAGGGCTTGGATACGTACTGGCAGAGTGCATCGACGTCTCCGTCGAGATGGCTGCTCAGGAGGCGTTGCAGGACCGCGAGGAGCTTCTGCGCAACCTGATTGAGGAGATGCCTGACGGACTGCTGCAGCTCGACTCCGAGCGGGAAGTGGTCTACCACAACCCGCGCCTGCTCGAAATTCTCAACGGCTCGGACATCGCCGTTGAGGGCCGCTCGCGCCGGTCCGAGGAGATCGGCGCACACGTTCCCAGAGAGCCCGAGGTCGCGACGCTTCGAACGCTCTTGAAGACACTGACAGACAAGGGCGGCTATGCCTTCGAAACGGCCGTCAAGCAAGGTCTCAAGGAAGGGGTGCGCCGAGCCGTGGAGGTGGAAGCAGTCACCCCATCCGGGCAGCAGCAGCACCTTCTGATGAAAGTACGGCCGCTGCAGCGGGACAGCGGGCAGGTGACCGGAGTGATCGTGTCTGTACTCGATGTCACCGACAGCGCCAGGCAGCGACAGGAGCTTGAGCGTCGAGCAACCTTCGATGTGCTCACCGGGGCACACAACCGCTCGTCGATCTTGGAGGCCCTGACGCGAGAGCTTCAGCAATCGAACAACACGGGCGTCATCTACGTGGACCTCGACCGATTCAAGGCCGTCAACGACAGCCTCGGCCATGCTGCCGGCGATGAGGTGCTCGTCGAGGTCGCGGAACGTCTGAAAAATGCCATGCGCTCAAACGATGAGCTCGGTCGCCTGGGCGGAGATGAGTTCCTCATCCTGCTTCGAAACGTCTCCGGGGTCGAGGTCGCGATGAGCGCCGCTCAACGACTGAGCGAGTCAGCGTGCAAAACATGCGAACTCTCGGGGGCCAGCCTCGAGCTGCGTGTGAGCATCGGCGTCGCCTGCGTCGATGATCGCCCCGTCACCGCCGAGGAACTGGTCGCTCGAGCGGATGCCGCGATGTATCTTTCCAAGGACGGGCGACTCGGCATTCCCGTTCTCGCCGCCTGAACGCGACCGACAAGAGGAAGGCGTGTCAGGCGATGAGTGTGGTGCTGATGACGGCCGGAGAGGTCTCGGCAAGGCGGTGCTCACCTTCCGGTGACGTCTTGGCGTGCGCAGGTGCAGCGTCGCGCAGCACACGGCGCCAGTCAGTTCAGCTGGCGTCTGCGACGAGCGCGAGCTCCGGGCGTCCGGCTCCCCGACGCTTCGATGCATACATCGCTTTGTCGGCCTGCGCCACCAGAGCGTCGCCATCGACGTCTTCGCCACTGGACCAGGCCACGCCGATGCTGACCTGCACCTGCAGGCCATCCTCGGCCGAGCCGACATCCATGCGTTGAGCCTCCGCGAGGCGTCGCGCGAGCTTCATGGCCTCCTCGCGACCGCCGATCTCCGGGCAGACGATCAGGAACTCATCTCCGCCGATGCGGCCGACCATGTCGCCGTCACGGACAGCGCCCTGAAGGCGCCGGGCGACCTCGCTGAGCAGCTGGTCGCCGACCGCGTGGCCATGCTCGTCGTTGATCGCCTTGAACAGATCGACGTCCACGAATACCACCGCGCGTTCGGCCTTACGCTGGCCGCTGGCGACGTGCTCCTCGAGGGCGCGCATGATGGATGCGCGGTTGTAGCAACCGGTGAGCTCATCGAACGTCGCCTGTCGCTTGAGCTCCTCGCGCATGCGCGCGCTGTCGGTGATGTCGGCAACGCAGGCGATCACCCCCGTGGTGGTCCCGTTGGCCTGCCCGAGCGCCCTGAGGCTGACGGTGCAGAAGCGCAGCTCGCCGCTTCCCGGCAGCTGCAACTCGACCTCGATGTCGGCCTGAAGGCCGCTCTCGAAGACATCGGCAATCGCGTTGTCCAGCCCCGGTCGATCATCGTCGGCGACGCAGGCGAGCTGGGCCTCGACCGTGTTCTCCCGCTCTACACCGAGGATCTCGTGAAGCCTCTCGTTGGTGTAGACGATCCTACGGTCGGCGTCGACCTGGAAGAGGCCCACGGGAATCGTCTGCGCGAGCCTGTCCAGCAGCTCGTGTGCGGCCATCTCCTCTGAGATATCGACCATCTCTGAGACCACGCACCTGTAGTCCGGATCGTTGAGCAGGTTGTTGTTCGTCACCTCGAACCACACCCACGAGCCGTCCTTGTGGCGGTAGCGGAGTCGCACGCGCCGCCCCGGTCCCGGAGACGCGAGCATCTCCATCCAGTTATCCACCGCCAGGGCCTGATCGTCCGGGTGCATGAACTCGCGCCCGCGGCTACCGAGCATCTCCTCCTGGGTCCAGCCCAGGATCTGTGTGGTGGCCTCATCGATCTCGATCGTCAGACCGCGCATGTCTTTGGTGATCCGGGCGAAGCGTGGTTTCACCTCGGGAACATGGGGACGGGGCGTCGCATGCTCGTCACCGTCGGCCGGCGCAAGCACGCATAGGATCATCACCACGCCGTGGTTCTCGCGCAGGTCGAGCACGTAAACCATGACAGTGAGGTCGGGATGGCCCGCCGGGTGCACCGGGTATCTGGAGGCGCCCTCCTTGACTGCCCGTTCCCAGCCGCGCATGATGGTCTCGTCGGTGATCGCCAGGTCGAGAGCCGTGCGTGCCTCGAGGACGGGATTGCCACGCAGGGGAATCGACTCCGGCATCGCCACCATCACGCCGTCAACGCTGTGCGCGCCCACCGGCGCATCAGGGTGCATCTCCAGCAGCGACTCGAGCACCCTCTCGAGCGTCTCGGCATCGAGATGCTCGTGCTGTTCGCGATCGAACACGTCGCGACCGAGATCCGCGGCCTCAGGCGGAGCCTCTGATGGGGTGAGAGTCTGGGGTTCGGTCTGGGTCATCAGGCGGTTTGGGTCAGCGTCCGCCGACAGTGCCGTAGGCAGAGCTGGCGTTCGAGTCCCAGCACATGATCGGCGGGAGCATGCTCAAGCTGGACCG
>Ga0302325_10031995_pt1 | contig 10807 bp, 8 predicted proteins | sample Palsa_T0_2_FD_201948 | JGI IMG/M metagenome (GOLD analysis project Ga0302325, IMG submission 201948) | Peat permafrost microbial communities from Stordalen Mire near Abisko, Sweden - Palsa_T0_2 | ecosystem: Environmental > Terrestrial > Soil > Palsa > Peat permafrost | place: Sweden: Abisko... | reverse complement strand
ATCAAGCTTTCGATCGCCGGCGGCGCCTTGAGCGTTTCGGACTTTTTTGCAGCGCACGACACCGTTGCGAATTCAAACGCGGATAGGGACCTGGGGTCCGGTGGCGCGCTGGTTCTGCCTGATTTGAAGGATGGCTCGGGGACAACTTGGCACCTAGCCATTGGCACAGGAAAGAACGCCGTAGAAGCTCCGCTTAGTCGAATCTATATTGTGAATAGGGATTCGATGGGCAAATTCAACGCAAGCAACGACAGCGCGATCTACCAGGAGATCACCTCGAACGGACTCGGCGGCGACACCGGCGTCTTCGCGATGCCGGCATATTTCAACAACACCGTTTACTACGGAGCCGTCGGTGACAACTTGAGGGCATTTTCCATTGTCAATGCCCTGCTTGTAACGCCTGCGGGATCGGCGAGCGCTGCTTCCTTCGGTTATCCCGGGGCCACGCCGGGCATTTCCGCGAATGGAACTTCGAACGGAATTGTTTGGGCCGTGCAAAACGGAGATAACGGAGTTCTTCACGCCTACGATGCGACGAATCTGGCGACGGAACTGTACAACAGCACTCAAGCCGGCAACCGGGATCAATTCACGGACAACAAATTCACAACGCCGATGATCGCCAATGGGAAAGTCTATGTGGGCACGCCCAACTCGGTGGCTGTGTTCGGATTGCTGAGCCAGTCAGCGAAGCTGCTCAGAAAATCTCATCCAACGAATGTGCAGCGCGGCCGGTTGCCGATGCATAAAGCCCCACATCCCGGAAGCAGCACTCCGGGCAATTGAGTCCCTAGTCATCCGGATGGACGCCGAGGCGCTCGTTATCTTCGCCTGCTTCGAGCGAACGAATGCACATTGAGGTGCTCTCGGCTGAGACGACGGTCACTGGCGCGCGAAGACCCCCGGGGAATATCACGACCGCGGTGTAACTCCCGATTAATTCGCTAACCGGACATCTCTAACAATGTCGGCTAATTCCTAGAGGTAACCGGCTTGGGATATGCTGGGATTTTTCAAACTTGCCACTAACCAAACGCCTCGTCAAACGCCGTTGCTGTGGGGAAGGCGTAGACGGGGATTCCGTCCGTGGGGTTAGCGGCTGACTCTTCGTTCCGCGGCGTTGAGTCGAGCGAGCGCGGGGTGCAGGGCGCTGCTTTCCGCGGTGGGGACGCGCGGCAGAATGGCGGGAAATCCCATGGGGACTCCGCCGTTGGGAAATCGTTCCGCGGCCATCAGATCGCCCGCCTTTCGCATCAAGCTCACGCGGCCATCGACGTTAAATTTCTGCAGGAGGGCCGAGACGTGGAATTTCACGGTTCGCTCGGCGAGGTTCAGCTTCGAGGCAATTTCCTTGTTAGAGAGATTCTGGCTTACCGCGCGAAGGACCTCCTGTTGGCGCTGACTCAAATGCATGGGCAAAGCCGTGGCCATGCAGGATTCGATCAATTTGCTGGTGCGCGGTCCCAGGCCGTCCAATAGATCTTCGGCAATCGCTACCATGACGCTGAAGTCCGCCGGCGTTTGCCCGCGCACCACGCACTGCATCGCGAGAAGACTAATGGCTTCCTCAACGGGCAAGCTTCCGTCCGGGCCGGCACTCACTTCAAAGCGCTTCGTCCCCGTGGAGCGATCCATGAATACGAATGCCTTCGGATGCAGTCGAAATCTGCGTTCAATTGGTCCCCCAATCTGGTGTTCCCTGCGGCGCTTCACGGGCCCTCCTCTCGAATCTTCGTTTTCCGACGCAAGAGGAATGCCACACGGCGAGCGCCTGACTCTACAGGAAGTGAATCGGCCAAACGGACCATTCCTTTAGGACGAGGCAGATGCGGTTGAATCGCGGCTAGGGAAAGTTTCCGAGTTACGGCAGCGCGTAAACGATGAGGGCCTGATCGCTGCCCTGACCACCGCCCGCCACCATGATGGCGACGTACTGCTTTCCATTCTTGCCCTGATAGGTGATGGGCACGGCAGTCGCCGTGTACTGGAGTTTCGTGGACCAAAGCTCCTGGCCGGTCTTCGAATCGAAGGCGCGGAAGCGATTGTCGTTGGTCGCACCGATGAAGACAAGTCCGCCCGCGGTTGCAATGGGCCCCGCAAAGGCGCCGGCACGGCCGGTATGCTGCTTCGCTCCGGGAAGTTCTTCGGTGATGCCCAGAGGCACCGTCCAGGCGATCTCGCCGGTATTGATGTTGACGGCGGACAAGCTTTCCCACGGCGGTTTCTGGCAGGGCCAGTTGCCGATCACTTTTCCGTTTGCGTCTTTCGCAGGCGCGCTGAAGCCGCCGTACTGACTGCCGGAGCCGGTGCCTCGATGATATTCAACTTCAGTGCCGGCTGTCTGCGCGTTATATTTTGGATTCTTCTCGAGGAATCCGGTCGAGCCCGAGTTCTGCATATTGACGAACACATATCCCATGGTCGGATCGGACGCCGCGCCGCCCCAGTTCGCGCCGCCGGTGGCGCCCGGGAAAATCAACGTCATCTTGGTGTCGGCCGGCGATGTATGGACGACCCACGGGGTGTAAGGGCCCGCGTTGTAGAAACTGCTCTTGTCCCACAATTCGTGGCAGGCCTGGGAGTGCTCGGGTGTGGTGTCGTCCGCAGTCACGATGTCGTCGCGGCTGATCGTGACGCGAGCCACGGGCGGCGGCTTCACGGGGAACGGTTGCGTGGGGGAATATTGCTCGGCGGGAGCGTCGCCCTTCGGAACAGGCCGCTCTTCGATGGGGAAGACTGGCTTACCGGTCACGCGGTTGAAGACAAACACGTAGCCGATCTTGCCGGTCTGCACCAGCGCAGGCACTTTCTTGCCGTCGTGCATCACATCCATCAACACCGGCTCTGGCGGCAAATCGAAATCCCACAATTCGTGGTGCACGGTCTGGAAATACCACTTCAGCCTGCCCGTGGTGGCGTCGGCGGCCACAAGAGTGTTGGAGAAGAGATTGTCCCCCGGGCGATCGCCTCCGTAGTAGTTGGCGGCAGGCCCGCCGAACGGCAAGTAAACGATGCCGTGCTTCTCATCCACCGTCACGGCCATGGACCAGACGTTAGTACCCCCGCGGCCCTTCCAGCTATCGCCGCCCCACGTGTTGTGGCCAACTTCTCCAGGTTGAGCGATGGCGTGGAAATCCCAGAGCTTTTTTCCGGTGCGGGCGTCATACGCACGCGAATCGCCGGGAACCCCCGCTGCCACTTCGTCCTGAGGGTGAAGATTGGTCTCGCCCGGACCATACACGTTCGCGCCGACGATGATGACGTTCTTGTAGATCGTGGGAACCTCGGCGAACGGGACGTCCATGGTGATTTCGCCGTTCTGGCCAAACCGGGGATCGGGCTGGCCCGTCTTGGCGCTTAGGGCGACCAACTTATGGCCGCTCGTGAAAAAAATGCGCGCAGCATTGTCCCCATCGCCTGACCAATAGGCGACGCCGCGCGCGGAGACCATGCCGGTGGGCCGCTGGTAGCTCCAGATTTCCTTGCCGGTTTCGGGCTCGAGAGCAAGCACACGGTTTCCGGCGGGCAAGTACATCGCGTCGTTCACGACGATCGGCGTCACCTGGCTGAATGCGCCGCCTGCCGGGCCCGCGCCGCCCGGACGCATTGGATAGGACCATGCGACGCTTAGCTTCGCGACATTACCCGCGTTGATCTGCGAGAGAGGCGAGAAACGCGAGGAGGCCAGGTCATGGCCGTACATCGGCCAGTCGGAGCCGGATTGAGCGTTGGCTCGAAGCGCCGGAACTACAAACAGAAGTGCTGCCACCGCCAGGACTTTCATCCGCGCGAAGCGCATCAGTAGGATCTCCCAGTTTCGTGAGCTGAATTGTTTGAACTCAGAGGAATAGCGCTATTCCTCTTCTTCCGCAACGCCCTGTGCTTTGGCGATGCGCTCGATCACGGCCATGTCCTCGAGCGTGGTGGTGTCGCCGGAGATGCCGCCCTTGGTTGCAACCTCGCGCAGCAAGCGCCTCATGATTTTCCCACTGCGCGTCTTCGGCAGGACATCGCAGAAGCGGACGTCGGCGGGACGCGCGATTGAGCCGATGGTTGCCGAGACGTGGTCCATCAGGGCTCCGCGCAGGGCGGGCGAAGCCAAGCTGCCCGAGCGCAGGGTGACGAAGCAGACGATCGCCTCGCCCTTGATGTCGTCCGGACGCGCAACCACCGCGGCTTCGGCCACTGTGGGATGGCTCACCAGCGCGCTTTCGATTTCCATGGAGCTCAGGCGGTGGCCGGCGACTTTGATGACGTCGTCCACGCGGCCGAGCACCCAGAAGTAGCCGTCCTTGTCGCACTGAGCGGCGTCGCCGGCGAAATAGACGCCGGGGATTTTTGACCAGTATTCGCGGGCGTAACGCTCATCGTCACCGTAGATCGTTCGCAGCATCGAAGGCCAGGGCTTCTGAATCGTGAGGAAGCCGGTCTCACCGGGAGGCACCGGCTCGTTTTTCATGTTGACCACGCGCGCGATGATGCCGGGAAGCGGCAGCGTGGCGGAGCCGGGCTTCGTGGGCGTGGCGCCCGGGAGCGGAGAGATCATTATCGCGCCGGTTTCCGTCTGCCACCATGTGTCCACGATGGGACAGCGATTTTTCCCGATCACCTCGAAATACCATTTCCAGGCCGCGGGATTGATGGGCTCGCCGACCGTGCCGAGGAGACGAAGGCTGCTGATGTCGTGCTTGTCAATCCACTCCTTTCCCCAGGACATGAATGCGCGAACTGCCGTGGCGGAACTGTAAAAGATGGTGACCTTGTAGCGCGCGACGATCTGCCAGAAGCGGTCTTTGGTCGGTTGGTCCGGCGCACCCTCGTACATCACGATCGTGGCGCCGTTGGATAGCGGGCCATAAACGATATAGCTGTGGCCGGTGACCCAGCCGATGTCGGCGGTGCACCAGTACACGTCTTGATCCTTCAGATCGAACACCAGGCGGGCGGTCCAGGTGCATTGCAGCAGATATCCCGCAGTCGTGTGCAACACGCCCTTTGGTTTTCCCGTGGTGCCACTGGTATAGAGGATGAAAAGCGGATGCTCGGAATCGAGCGGCGCGGCGGGGCAGTCTTTCGAGGCCGCTTTCTCGATCTCGTGCCACCAGAGGTCGCGCCCCTCCTGCCATTCCACGTCGTGCCCGGTGCGCTTAACCACGATGGACTTTTGAATCGTGGGACAATTCTTCAGCGCCGCATCCGCCGTTTCCTTCAGCGGAACGATCTTTCCGCGGCGGTAGCCTCCGTCGGCGGTAATCAGCACCTTCGATTTTGCGTCGGCGATCCGATCCACCAGCGCCGTGGCGCTGAATCCACCGAAGATCACGGAATGGACCGCGCCGATCCGCGCGCACGCGAGCATCGAGATCGGCAGCTCGGGGACCATCGGCAGATAGATGGCTACGCAATCACCCGGTTTGACGCCCAGAGACAGCAGCGCATTCGCGAACCTGCAGACGCTTTCGTGGAGTTCGGCGTAAGTGAACTGAAGAGTAGGGCCGTCCTCAGCTTCCCAAATCAGCGCGGGCTTGTTGCGATTGTGCAGGAGATGGCGATCGATGCAGTTGTGGGAGACGTTGAGTTTTCCGTCAGCAAACCATTTTGCATGCGGGGGATCCCATTCCAATACCTTAGTGGGCGGCTGGAACCAGTCGAGCAGTTCCGACTGTTCGCCCCAGAAGGCCTCGGGATCGCGCTCGGCGTCTGCGTACATTTTGCGGTACTCATCGAGCGACCGCACATTTGCCCATTGGACGAATCCCTCCGGCGGCGCTACGGGCTTCTCGTCGAGAACGTGAGGGTCAAACTCCAGCATCGAACCTCCTGGTTGCAGCGCCCATACGTTATTGGACTTAGGCGCTTTGGTCAAGAACCCGGATTCAGGGCGCCGACCGGGCGAATTCGAGCCCCCGGGGACTGTATACCGTTCTGTGAGCATAATTTGGGAACCTTTATACCCGTATTCTGGAATATGTAGCGAGAAGCAAAACGGGCCGTCCATAATAGATAGAGATGACTCAGACGACCGATCTTGCGGACGCCCTTCTGCTGCGACGGATGGCCGGCGGAGACGAAGAGGCTTTTGCGGAAGTCTATCGGCAAAAGCACCCCGCGATTTTCCGCTTCGCCCTGCACATGACCGGGAACTCGGCTGTGGCAGAGGACGTGACCCAAGAGGTCTTCATGGCGCTGATTCGCGATCCCAAACGATTTGATCCGACGCGCGGGAGCTTGGGCGGATTTCTTTTTGGCGTCGCGCGAAATCATCTACGGAAGCGCTGGGAGCAGGACCGGAGGCTCGTTTCCTTCGACGGCGATCCGGACGATCTGCGCGATACATCATCAGCCGGCGCAGGTTTCCAGCGCGCTGCTGGCGGAAAGGGCGCGAATTTCAATGGAAACGGCGGAGGCGCTTTTGCCGCCGCACCAAGTTGGGACGAATTTGCTTCCATCGAGACCATCGGCCGGGTTCGTCAGGCGGTTGGCACGCTGCCGGAAAATTACCGCGAGGTGGTGGTTCTCTGCGAGCTCCAGGAGATGAGCTACGAGGAAGCGGCGTCGGCGCTGGGATGCCCGGTAGGGACGGTTCGGTCCCGGCTGCATCGGGCGAGGGCCATGTTGGTGGAAAAACTTCGCGAACCGCATCCGGCGCGTAGAGTTTCGACGGTGGGTGAATGAACGAAGAGGTGAATCATATGGATTGCGCTCAATTCGAGGAAATCGTTCACGACCTGGAACGTCCGGGCACTGAAGGGTTCGTCCTTCGCGACAGCGCCTTGGCACACGCCGAATCGTGCGATCATTGCGCGAGGCTGATGACCGATGCGGAGTCGCTCGACGCATCGTTGCGCGAGGTGGCCCGGAGCGAGTCCGGCAAACAGGCGTCTCCTCGGGTGGGAACGGTGCTGATGGAGGAATTTCGGCGGCAGAAGAACGCGTCATCGCGCCGGAGAGTGCAACGGCAAATCGCGGCGCTCGGCGCCGCGGCAGCGGTGCTGCTGGTGTTAGGGATCTCGTTGCACCGCTGGATTGCGCCGAATCGGAATATCGCGCCGGTGCGAGGCGTCGCCGGGAATACTTCGCCTGTGGCGTCGCCGGTTGCGATTCCCGCGAATTCGCAGCGGCAAGATCAGGAGTCTGGAAGTGACGCTGACGATTCCGAGTACGCAACGGCGTTTGTGCCGCTCCCATACGCAGATGATCCCACCGCAGTTGACGGAGGCACCGTCGTCCGCGTGATTCTCTCGCGGCCGGCGCTTGCGTCGCTGGGCGTGCCGGTCACCGACCCGAGCGCGACGGACCGAATTCCCGCCGATCTGTTGCTGGGCGAGGACGGCACGCCGCAGGCGATTCGACTGGTTTCGCAATCGCAGGTGGATGAGTAATTCGACGAGGAGTTCATGCTGCCGTTTGTGGCGATGGCAGTTGCAGAAGGAGCAGATGAAATGACACTCACAAGCAGATTCGTGCGGATCGGTTGGGCGCTTACGTCTGTGGCGATGCTCGCCCTTTGCAGCGTCGTCCACGCGCAATCCAATTCAGAGCCCCCGCCTCCTCCACCTCCGGGGCACCACGGTGGTTTCGGACCGATGTCGGACGACGCGATGGCGTTCGTGGGATTTGAGGCCGGGCTGGCCGGCAAGACGGTGACCGGCGCACCTTTCAGCGCGACCTTTTCCACGCAGACGACACAGGCGCTCGCCGACGGAAATCAAATCCAGCACAGCGCGACCGGGACATTTGCGCGCGATAGCCAGGGGCGCACGCGCCGCGACATGACGCTGCCGGCAATCGGTCCCTGGAGCACGTCGGGGCAGGCTGCGCCGCACGTCGTGTTCATCAACGACAGTGTCGCCAGCACGCAGTACATTCTGGAGCCGGATCGAAAGATCGCGCGACAAATGAAGCGGTTTCGCGGCGACAGGCGCGGTGGGGCCGCATCACCCGACGTCGAAGGTGCGCCGCCAACGGGAGCTGAGGACGCGAACCGGCGTCCCAACGTGACCACGACTTCGCTCGGAACTCAGACCATTAACGGCGTGCAGGCGGAGGGCACGCGCGTCACGCACACGATTCCCGCGGGTGCGATTGGCAATGCCAACCCCATCGTGATTACGAACGAGCGCTGGTATTCATCCCAGCTGCAGACCGTCGTCATGATCAAGCGCAGCGATCCGCGCATGGGGACTACGACGTTCCAATTGACGAATATCCAGAAGCAGGAACCGGACGCGTCGCTGTTCCAGGTGCCGCCCGATTACACGGTGAAGCAGGGCGGTCAAAGGCGCTTTGGACGCGGCGGAGGACAACCGCCGCCACCAATAGCAGGGGACGGGACGGCCCAGCCAATATCGTCGCAGGATTGATCTCACCCCGAAAAAAAGTGCTCGCGGGCGGGATTCCCACACACGCCTCGCTCGCGAGCGCTCCCCCCACTGCACCGCACGCGAACGCCCCTGATATAATTTCGTATCGAACATGCCGCTGTTAAACGAAGACGAACTACGGAAACAGCTTCTGGCCGAGGGATTCGTGCACGTGTTTGTGTGGCAGGACGGTCCGCTGGAATTCTATTCCGACCATGCTCACCCGCTCCACTCGGCGCACATCATCGTCGACGGCCAGATGACGCTCAAGATGGGTGGGACATCCCAGACGTTTGGCGCGGGAGAGCGTTGCGATGTTCCCGCCGGAGCGGTTCACTCGGCCAAAATGGGACCGAAGGGCTGCCGCTACCTCGTCGGCGAAAAGTAATCAATTCCCGCGCCCCGCGGCGGGGTTGATGGCGCGGTCGAGAAGCTCGACGACGTGCAAGACCTCCTGACCCGTTCCGTGGATCGCCGCGCCGGCGCGAAGTTGCAGGATGCAGCCGGGGTTGGCCGTGACGATGACCTCGGCCTTCGTCGCACGCGTGGACTCCATTTTGAGAGCAAGCAATTCGAGCGATGCTTCGGTTTCCGTGACGTTGTAAACGCCCGCCGAGCCGCAGCACTGGTCCGCCAACTCCATTTCGATCAATTCCACGCCCGGAACGGCGCGAATCAATTTGCGCGGGGCTTCGCGGATTTTCTGTCCGTGGACCAAATGGCAGGAGTCCTGATACGTGACGCGCATAGGAATCTTCCGCAGAGGCGCGGTCAGGCCCAGATCCGCCAGGAATTCGCAGACGTCGCGCATTTTGCTCGTGAATTTAGCGGCTTCGTTGCGCTCCTGTGCATCCGCGGCAAAGAGATGCGTGTATTCCTTCAACGTCGAGCCGCAACCCGCAGCGTTCGTGATGATCGCATCGAAATCCCCGGCTGGGAATGCGGCGAGGTTGGCGCGGGCAAGATTGCGGGCCACATCGCGCACTCCGGCATGCGCGGGGAGCGCGCCGCAGCAGACTTGCTGGGCCGGCACAACCACTTCGCAGCCATTCGCCTGCAGCACACGGATGGTTGCGCGATTCAACTCACTGAAGGTGACCTGCGCGACGCATCCTGCGAAGAAGGCAACGCGAGCACGCCGCGGACCTTGCGCCGGGAACGTCTCCCCGAGATCGTCAAAGAAAAACGTCGACTCGATTTTGGGAAGCAAGCGCTCGCGGTCGCGCAACCCGAGCAAGTTCAGAATTCCCGTGCCACGCGCGAGCGCAGCCAACCCCGAGCGCTGATATATCCGCAGGAAGCGCGCCGCCACGGCAATTCTTCGCGGATAGGGGAGCAGCCGGCGATACACGAAATCGCGCGCGATACGCGAAGAAAGCGGGCGTGTGTAATGCTGCTCAATTTGCGCGCGCGCCACTTCGACGAGCTTGCCGTACTCGACGCCCGAGGGGCACGCCGTCTCGCAGGCGCGGCAATCGAGGCAACGGTCAATGTGCGTGACGAATCCGTCGCCCAGCTCGAGCCGGCCCTCATCCACGAGTTGCATCTGGCGAATGCGGCCCCGCGGCGAATCCGCTTCCTGGCCCCACAGGCGATAGGTCGGACAATGATTTAGGCAAAGCCCGCAATGAACGCAGCGCGAATAATCCGCGTACTCCGGCTTGTCCGCGCCGGCGAATCCGCTGAGCGGGGGAGTGGCTGGCATCTTTTCAGAGCCCTCCCATGAATCGACCGGGGCTGAGAGTGCCGCCAGGGTCGAAGACGTTTTTCAGTTTTTGCATCAGCGGAAAATCACCGGAAGGCTCGCCCCAGACGTTGATTTCGCTTTTCAGTTCCGGCGGGCACCAGGGCAACATGCAGCGTCCGCGGGGAACTTTTCCCGAAAGACTGAAAATCCGGCCGCATTCTTGTTTCAGCAGCCGAAGCGAGTTCTCGCTGCGGTCAATAGGCAGAAGCGCTAGATACGTCACGCCGAGACCTCGCATCATAACCAACCACGGAATCCCGACGGACTGAATCTCGCTCGCAAGCGCCGCCAGGTCTGTCGGCAGCGCGCTGATCTTGAAGATCGCGGCAGCCGGAGAGTGTTCGAGAATAGCGGCGGGCAAGCTGGCGATATGGCGGCTCACGTTTTCCGCCGGTTCGGCGCGCAGCTCCGTAAACGATTCGAGCGCGATCCGATCGACACCCCGGGCAAGCGCTTCCAATTCGCGGCGATCGCGGTTAAGAACCTGCTCGTCGCCCGCGAAGGAAACAACGACCGACCAGCGATCATTCTCGAACGAAATTGCCGCGCGCCTGCCGAGTTCGGAGCTAGAGCCTCCGCTCGCCGCGAGAATTTCCACGCTCTGCGGGCGAAGAACCGATCTGGCAATCGCGTGGCGCAATTCGCAAGCGCCGGCCGTTCCGCGAAACGTTGCGATGCAGGTCCGCAACGCGCG
>Ga0302325_10031994_pt1 | contig 10808 bp, 9 predicted proteins | sample Palsa_T0_2_FD_201948 | JGI IMG/M metagenome (GOLD analysis project Ga0302325, IMG submission 201948) | Peat permafrost microbial communities from Stordalen Mire near Abisko, Sweden - Palsa_T0_2 | ecosystem: Environmental > Terrestrial > Soil > Palsa > Peat permafrost | place: Sweden: Abisko... | reverse complement strand
CAAGCAGGCTTGGCACCAAGACCAGGCGCTCGGACGCGAGGTGCCCCCGCTCGGCGCCCCGGCCCACAAGAAGACCGTGATGCACACCAGCACTGCCGCCGCTTCACGCCACTCTCGCCCCCGACGTGCTGTTCGAGCCGGATGCCCAGCGGGAGCGCGATCACCAGGCTCATTGCGGTCAAGGACTGGACGACCACCAGTGGGCCTCAGTCGAGAGCCATCGCCTGGAGGATCCACCCAACATCCTGCGCGATCATTTCGGCCAACCAGACCTTGTTTGTGAAGGACCTCGATCAAGAACCCTGGATCTCTCTCGCCAGAAGGAGCCTCGAGCGTCCTTTTTGCTGCAGGACGGCGGCCAGAACCGCCAACGCGTACGCAATGGTCACCCTCCCTACGTACCGTTCGTCGAGTGGCCTTGTCCCCGCGTCTGGTCTCGATCGGCGTAATCGGTGAGTCGAGAGACCGACCAGGGCTTGAGGAGTTTGCGGGCGGTGCCGTTGTCGCCCAGGTGATAAACGGCCACCGCGGAAGGGCGGACATCGAATGCGTCAAACGGCTCGGCCTCAATCACCTTCAGATCCTCTCGATGGTCGCAAGGTGCTGGGTGGCTACGCCGGCTAGGAAGGTCGGATCCTTCCAGATGATCGTTTTGTTTTAGCCAGCGACGGATCCGCCTTGATCTCTTCGGCCCAGTGCCCGAAGACGGAGTCGAATTGCGCGCGGCATCGGCTATTCGACCCAGGGGGTGCCATCGTTGTCGAACGTGTCGATGCGCTCTGCCAGCGGAATGAAGTCCGGGCCTTCGGTGGTCGCCCGCTTCACGAAGCCCAAGATGTCTTCCTTGGCCTTCCCCTCGTTCCGGCTCGTCTGCACGGTATGGCCCATGGGGTCCCCTATTACCTGATTGGTTGCTTCCATCGATCGCCTCTCGAAGATGACCCATCCGACAAACCCTCAGGAATGCCCTTCCTTGTAGACCTCGGTGAAAATGTCCCCCTGAGCTGCGCCAGATCCGGCCTTGCCGCCGCCGCGACCTCGGAGGACGAAGGCGATCACCACGGCGAGGACGGCCCCGGCAATGGGTCCAGCGATATAGACCCAGTAACCGGTGAAGGTCGTCGACACCAAGTCGGGCCCGAATGTGCGAGCCGGATTCATCGATGCCCCGGAGATCGGACTTCCCCATAACCCGGCCAGGGCGATGTAGCCTCCGACGCCGAAGGCGCCGATGATGCCGATGTTCTGCGCTCCCGATGCCGTACCCAGGATCACGCTGACCAGACCCATGGTCAAGATCAGCTCCATCCAGAACGCTGCCGTGTTCGAGTAGCCGTGGGCAGGGTAGTTAGACCCGTACATGGCCGAGACGTTGATCACGGAGCGGAGGAAGAGGGCAGCCAGCGTGGCTCCGACGAGTTGCATCAGGATGTAGCCCGGCACCCGCAACCAGGGGAAGTCCCGGCGCAGCGCGAAGGCGATGGACACGGCCGGGTTCAGGTGGGCTCCAGAGACCTTTCCCATGAACAAGATGATCGCCATGACCATAAGTGCCGGGGCCACCACCGCGGCGGTGCGGCTGATCGTGTTCGGGAAGGCGTGGCCCATCATGCCCCCACCGGCGGCGACCAGGACGAGGAAGAACGTCCCCAAAAGCTCCGAGAAGAGGCGCCGCCACTCCTGGCGAGGATCGTTGAAATTGGTTATCCGATCAACGACTTCTTGTTCGTACCGAGCGATCGGGCCGACCATGGGAACTTCCTGCGTTGCGCTCATCGTCACCTCAAAAGGTCGTCGGTGTTCACAGCAACCGGGGCGCAACAGTCCTTCGTCCGAATCCGGCGTGGGGCGCCCCTCCGTGTTCAACGGCTCTCGAGGATTCGTCGTGCGCCGGTCCTCAGTTTTCTCCAAGAATAGACACGGTCCTCATATGGTGCAACGAGGGTGACGACCTCATGCCTCCGATGTCTCCGGTCAGGTGGGCACGGATGACGGCCCGGGCGGTCCCTGCGGTGAGAGGGAAAGGCCAACACCACCCGCAAGTCGCCCATTGAGGGTGTGTCCCGATACTTGCGAGTCGACTCCCAACCGCCGGCCCCGAAAGGCAAGCGACCGGGGCCGGCCGGATAGTGTCGGCGACTACCGCCAGGAGGCAACGAGGGGGAGATGATGTCCGGAGAGGCACTGACCTGCGAGGCCAACAAGGCCATCGTCCGCCGCATTTATGAGGAGGGCTACAACCGGGGGGACGTGTCCATCTACGAGGTGCTCTACCAGCCCAACTTCGTGCACCACAGCAAGACGATCCACGATGTCGAAGCCGGGGCCGCCGGCGAGGCCGAGTCGATGATCCGGTTCCGCCAGGCGATCCCGGACGTGGAGTTCACAATTCTCGATCAGATCGCCGAGCGGGACCTCGTCGCCACTCGGCTCCGGATCAACGGCAACCCGACCGGGCAGTTCGGTGACGTCGGGCCGGAAGGCGGAGTGTTCGACGTCCAGGCCATGGTGCTGTTCCGGATGGAGGACGGACGAGTCGCAGAAGAGTGGCTCTTCCTCAACGGTGGCACCGACCTGCGCACGGACAACGCCCGATGACCATCGGCACTCTCGACGAAGACGGCCCGCTCGCCTGCCGGTTGGTAGTCGGACCCTGAGGACGCTCTACTGGATCCATCACCCTCCCCCACCTCTGTCGCCCGACGCCCTGGCCCACACCTTGCCCGCCTCGCCGGCCCTCATCGAGGGTGGGCCATGAGGCAGCGATGGACTCGACCAAGACGGGCCCCGGGGGGTAGCGCACCGCAGCCGGGTCGAAAGCAACTGGGCAGCAACCGTCTGGCACCCCAAAGGAATTGAGTGCCTGCAATACTGATATTTCCCTATAGGTGGGAGCGACCGGGCCGGCCTTCGAGGCCGGCTCTTTCGCGTCAGGATAAAAGTCTCATAAACCGAACACGCTTTCGGCGTTGAACGTGATTAAGTGATCCTCAGTCAGGGTCTTGGCCCGTGGGACGTGGGGACCGTGTGGGCTCCCCGCCATCCATGGGCTACCCGGACAATTGTTCCTCGACGCGGCCCCTCTTCGGAGGGGCTTCGTCGCGTTCGAAATCAATGGGATCCCGCCATCCCATGGGCTGATACCTGGGATGAGCGCCCTCCGGGACGCGTCTCCCGATTGCCACCGTTTGACCATTCCCTCGCCGGGTAGGAACTGCCCAACCTTAAGGAGGGGAAATGGTTTTTGACATCATCGTGGCGCTAGTGATCACCGCCGTGGCTGTCGTGCTGGGCATCACAGTCCATCCTGTGCTGCTGTTCATCATCGTGCTGGCGATTGTGTATCTCGTGGCCCGACACCGCAGCCGGGCCTGAACAATCGGTTCCCGACCGGTCTCGGCGCGGGAGGGATGAAAGGGCCTGCAGGCGGAGGACTTGAGCGTCGTTGTCCAGGATTATCGCCTCGGGGTCCACCGTGCGCACGCGATCAACACCCTCGACGGAGGACTGAGACTTCTAGGAGTCCTCCCCACTCATGGAGGACGTCCTTCGGGAAGCGGAGGAGCGATTCGGAGGCTGGGTCGACGACGATCTTGCCCGAGAAGCACCGCTCCAGAAGCAGGTGGGCACGAGTAGTTTGTGGGCGTCCCGGCACGATCATGAGACTGTTGAAGTGGTGCTGCTTCGCATAGTTCGCTGCGAATCTCGCCTCGCCCCTCGTGTTGTTGGTGACATCGACGAAGCACACAACCAAGACTCGCTGTACCTTCGGACACGCCGTCTCATCGCCGGCTCCGCCACGCGAGAAGAGCAGAACACGGGAGTACCCCTTCTCGGCCAGGGAAACGGCCAGGCCTTCGCGAGCTCCTTCATTTGGGCCGTTAAAACTCAGGATGGCATCCACATGCTGTGGCGAATCCGTCACTGGCCAGACGAAGAGGACGGCCGTGAGTGCAAGCAGCACAACCACAAAGAGCACGAGTCCCGTCAGCAATGGATGTCGGCCGGCGAGATGCGTTCGACCGGGGGCAGTCGCGATCACCTCGTCGTGGCCTGTCGAACTATCGACTCGGCCTTGATCTGCCCCTAGACGAACAGGCGAAACGTGCACAAGTACGTTGTACGTGATCAGGGCGACGGCGAGATGCATGGTCAGAAGTACGGCGACCGCATCTGCCGGCTGACCCCTTACCAGGAGCCATACATCAGCGGCACAGAGAACGAGCGTGACGAGGATCGTGAGGCGAAGAAAGAGCCACTGGGGCGAGGAACTACCCCGTGTCACCACCGCCCACGCGGCTCCCGCAATGATGACGCCGACAACGGTCAGCTTCGCGTAGTCGGAGAACTGGAAATGCGCGTAACCCCGGGTCGAAGAGATCAAGGCCGTCGCGGCCGAAACGAGTAGAGCGTCGACGAGTAATGATCCACCGATCGACGACATCGTTGACAGAACGACTCGTCCCGTCGAGGGAGGCCGGTGTGTGGGAGCCAAGTCAGTCTTGGAGAATCTGAGGGCCCGCTGAAAGCCCGATCGATGACCGCAATTTTCTTCAGCGCCCGCACGGAGTCGAGGAGCACTCCGGAGGACGTGCCTTCCGGTCTTTTCAGACGGCCCGGCGGCGCTCACTGAAAGGGGCGTCGGCTGAGTCTGCGACGCCGGCCGCAGGTCGACGATGAGGTCGAAGAAGATGGAACCGCACGAGCGCCGCACCGACTCCGCCTCTCCGACCACCTGCGGCGGAGGCCGCGCACGACAGCCTTCCCCGATGGGAAGACGACGTCCCGGCCAAGAACGGCCGCACGAGGTGGGCGCGGCCGGAACCCGCCTCTCGGCAGCGAGGTGCTCGGCCAGGTTCCCCTGGAACTCCGCAAAGTGCTGGATGTTGCCGCAGGGCGTGGCCTTGCTAGGACGGCCATGCCGGACGTACTCCCAACCGGCCCGGGCGCTGGTCGGTTAATCGCCATGTCGATACTGTGGGAGGCGATGTTCGGGTCGAGAAGCATATGAAGCGAGGCCAAGCTGCTTTCGACGTCGAGGAGCCGGCCAGACCCGAGCACACCGAAGGGGCCGCCGTGCGTTCCTTCGACCGCCGCTCGCGATGCGACCTCATTCGGCGCTTCTGAGTTGGCAGGCGGACTCCACCTGGAGAGGGAGGGCCAATCAGTCCGCCGTGATACGCGCCAAAGCTCAGGCAGAGGGCTGGGTGACCTCAGTCTCGGCGAGGATCTGGCGCAGGTGCTCCAGACAGCGTCCCCTGGTGGGACCGATGCTGCCGATGGGCATGTTGAGCAGCTCAGCGATCTCCTTGTAGGGAAGGTCGTCGTCGCCCATGAGCAGGCCGAGCAGGCGCCGGCAGTGTGGCGCCAGCCGTTGGGTCGCCATGCCTATCACGGCCAATTGTTCGTCCTTCAGCAGGCCCGCGTCGAGCGGATCGAGGGTGTCGTCGGGTATCAGGTAGACCGAATCGGCCAGGGAGACGGCAGCTCGCCGCGTGGCGATCCTCAAGCTCTCGCGCCTCGACGTGGTGGCCAGCCAGGCGCCGAGACGCTCCGGCTGCTCGATCCGGTCGAGATTCTCCACCAGGCGCAACCACGTCGTCTGGCACACCTCGGCCACGTCGGCATCGTTCAGGCGGCACCGTCTGGCGATGGAGGCCACCAACCCTCCGAAGCGCCGGATGAGGTTCTCCCAGGCCGGGCCGACTCCGGCGCTGGCCTGCGCCACGACAAGAGTCAGGTCCTCCTCGTCAAGGAGCACTGCCGTATCTTCGACCGTACCCTCGGTGCCACTCACCCACTCTTCAACGGACACGACCCGAACCTTCCCGACACCGCTAAAGCCGCGCGTCATCGCGCCAGCCGCCCGTGTCACAGCCATGGTCCCGGAAATTTTGGGATTCGTCATCCCCTCTTTTGAGGATCCACGCTGACTTTCGAAGGCATCGACACGACGAGACAACGTCGAACGACTCAAAAGCCGTCGGAGTGAGGTGCGCCAGCGTCGCTCAGTTCTGGTTACGCCGACGTTGGGACCGGCCGGCGGAACCGCAACGCATGCATGAACACGGTCGGAACCGTCGCGACGAGAATCATCAGGTCGAGCCCAATCGACCAATTGTCGAGATAGAGGAGGTCAAGCCTCCGATAGGCGTGGAACGAGGGGCTGCCTCGCGCCTCGAGCTGCCACAGTCCCGTGACCCCCGGTTTCATGTCGTGACGACGCAGGAGCTCGGGGTCGAATTGCGCCACCTCCTCGGGGAGAGCGGGGCGCGGGCCCACGAGGCTCATCTTCCCGCTGAGGACGTTGAAGAGCTGGGGGATCTCGTCAACACTGAGGGAACGGATCACAGACCCGACCCTGGTCACGCGCGGATCCTCTGCCGCCTTGAACAGAGGGCCGTCGGTGCGCTCGTTCATGTGCGTCAGGTCTTCGACGGAGGTCTCCGCGTCCAAGGTCATGCTCCGCATCTTGTAGACCACGAAGGGTTGCTGGTGAAGCCCGATCCTCGTCTGACGGTAGAGCGCCGGTCCGTTGTCATCGATCCGAATGGCGATCCAGGCCAGCAGGAGGATCGGAGCCGCGACCAGCACCCCTATTCCGGCTCCGATCACGTCGATCGCACGTTTTGCCGCCAATTGCCAGGTCGCACGCCGTCCCGGTTCCACGTAGAGAAAGGCCTCGCCACTGACCGGGACATGGCGGACCCTGCGCGTCGCCAACCCCCGAAACCCTGGACAGATCTGTACGTGCAGACCATGCGTCGTGCTCAGCTCAATCACGTCACGGATCTCCGCCACCGAGAGGGCGTTCACCACCACGAGGACGCCGGTGGAGCCCGTTTCAATGGCGATGTCGAGGAGCCCGTCGATGGATTGGTGGCTGGGCAGCTGGGCCCATTCGGGACAGGACCTCGGCTCGCCGATGATTCCCCTCACCTCGTATCCGAGCTCCGGCTGCGAATGGAGCATCCTCCAGACGTCGACGGCATCCTCGTCGGTCCCGACCATCACGATGCCCCGGCGGTAGCGGCCTCTCATGCGCTGCGCACTCAACCATTGACCGAAGGACCAGCGCAGCGTCATCAGCGCCACGATGCACGACCCCGCAGCCACGAACAGTGCGGTGTCGGCGCCAACTGGATCGCCTTTCACCAGCCCGAACGTCAGGGCGCCGGCAATGCAAGCAACGGAGACCCGGGAGGTCTCGCGCCTTCGTTGGACGCAGAGGCGCGATCGGTAGAGCCCGAGTAGAGGCATGGCAGTCAGAGTGACCAGGATCGCTACACCAACCGCTACCAACCTCCGACTGAGCGTCAGGCCTGGAGTCCCGAGGGTGCCCAAGACGACCCACGTTGCGATCACGGCCGGGATCTCGAGGGCGAGAAGCCGAGCCCTGAGCCCGCAGCGCGGCCTCCTGACCGATGCTGCTGCCGGGGCCGCTGACACGTCAGACCCGCCCTTCGGTGCGACCCGTCCAGCACCAGCATCAACCAGGCCCATCAGGGGCGGATCGGGTACCGGCGTCAGTATGGTCTGTTCGGCCGACCCGGCCAATGAGCCCGTGCCCAAATCCGAGCTCACGGCGGTGGCTCCCTCGGCGGCGAAAAGTCGATCCGAGTCTTTCCTTCCATCCGTCTCCGCCTGGGCGTCAGATCCATGGCCGGGTACCGCCGCACGGCTGGTCAAGGTGGTTGAACCTCATTCCGGGCGCGCTCGCCCAGGGTACGGGTACCGCTCGACGTGGGGAAATGTTCGCTTGCGTGCTCATTGGGAGGGCGCGTGCACGGACCGTGATACGCGGCGCCGGATACACGGCGGAGAGCCCGCGCCCCAACTAACATCAGCGTCGATTCGACCATTGAGGGGGACTCGGCGTGCAGGAAGAAGTCGGTTCGCCAGAGCACGCGGACCAGTACTCCAGCGATGCTGAGCGGTGCGAGGCCTGCGCTGTCGCACGCACCGGGACGGCCGGAGGCATCGGCTCATGGCTCGCTGACGCGAAGGTGACCGTCGATACGGACGTGGTCGTGCTCAGTGGGCCGCAAATCGCCGGCCAAGTGATTGTTCCCCGTCAGCACATCGGCGGTCTCGAGGAGCTGCCCCTGCCCCGTCGCGCCCAAGTGCTTGCCGCCATCCGCCGCGCTGCCGCAGCGGTCGGCGGAAGGGAACCCAGGTCACCGGCCCAGGTGGTCGTGACGACAGACCCGCCGGCGTCTGCGGCCCACGTCTGCTTCCATGTGCTGCCGTCGGACGACACGTCTCCAGATCGCCTTCCATGATCCGTAGCTCTCAGCGACTCGAGAAGATACTCCGAGACACTGGCGTCACACTCAACTCGGCGTTCACGACCTGACGGCCGGCGTCCTCGCAGTCCATGCTCGAGGCGACGCACCTCCTCGAGGGGTTGGTGCGGGCACTTGCACCAGGGGTACCTGCCACTCAGCTCCTTAGGCCACATTGCCGGCGGCCGAATGACGAGCAAGGTGGAGTCACACCCTCAACTTTTCAAAAAAGTGACTTTATACCCTAACGGAACGGGACTTTTGGCTCCATAGTAAAGCCGCAGGCTCTCTCTGTAAGGGCGGCGCGTTGGACAAGGGCTGTGGAGCCCGGCTTTCAACTCCTCTCGGATCCGAAGGGGCACGCACCATGTCGGTAACGCGCGTCTCTTTTTTTGAAGGATCGGAGTCGGACATCTCGATGAGGTACGGACCGAATTCGCTCGGTCACGAAGGCACTGGACCAGGGCCGACCTGGTCTGACAGACGATGATGGTGTCGGTCACCACCCGGAACGGCATGTTCCGAACCAGAACCACTTCGTTTCGTCCACCCACGTGGTCCGGCCGTTCGGCGGAGATCATCGCATGAGCCCGGCCGACAAAGATTCGTCCAACCCTTCGGCACAGCCGACTCGCGTGCTGATCGCCGGGAGCAATCTCCTCGCAGGTACTCTGGCTCGCACGCTGGAAACGCACGGATTCGTCACGATCTACACCGCGGCGAACGCTCAGGAGATTGAGCGGAAGCTTGAGTGGGGACCGGACCTGGTGCTGATCGACCTCCGGCCCTTCAACGTCAAATCCGGATCGACCATCGTCACGCGGGTGCGGAAATCTGGACGCCAGGTGTGCGTCATCGACGACGCCGGTGACGGTGACCGACCGTCAGCCTGGCTTCGAGCCGGATCGGCGGCCGTCGTCAGCGAGAACGAACCCTTTGACCGATTGTTCCAGACCATCACTCGCTTGACCCGTGTCGGCCCTCCCCCCAGCGTCCCGCCAGCAGAGGTCGCGTCGACAACTGACTCGTCTGATACGCGGCGACGGAACTCCCGCCTTGACTTGTTCGCCCGATTGACCGAGCGCGAACAAGTCGTGCTGTCCGAGCTCATGGAAGGCCACTGCGCCGAAGACATCGCGAAAGCGGCCGTCGTGTCGATTTCGACCGTCCGCTCGCAGATCAAGGCCATCAGGCTCAAGCTCGGGGTGAACTCCCAACTGGCTGCCGTTGCGATGGCGCGGCGTGCCGGGTGGTCCCTCGAACTGCGGCCCGCGCGTCCTCCGAAACCGTCCAACGGCCGGCGTCGCCAAGCCTCCTGACCGAGAATCGGAGGGTGCTGGCGTCGGTGCCCACCACCCTGGGCAGGACCGCAGGCGGCTGATCGCCGCATCGTGTATTTCAGCGGCGCCGCATGGCTCATGTTGTGCATGACGCAATCGCACTACGAGTGGACCGCCGCACCACGGCACCCCACAGCATGAAAGTCGCCGTCTTCGGACTTGGTTATGTTGGTACCGTCTCAGCTGCGTGCCTGGCCGCGAACGGTCACGACGTCTGGGGAGTCGATCCGGACGAAATGAAGGTCGCGGACATCTCCGCCGGTCACAGTCCGGTGGTCGAGCCCGGTCTCCAACCCCTGCTCGCGAAGTCGGTTGCGGCCGGCAGGCTCCATGCGTCGGTCCGTCCTGCCGTCGCCTTGGAGAATGCCGACGTTTCTCTCCTCTGCGTCGGCACGCCCTCCAGCACCAGTGGCGAGGCAAATCTCGCCTACATCTACCGCGTCGTCGAAGACCTCGTGCAACCGCTCACCGAGTCTCCCCCGGCATCGGAATGCCACACGATCATCATCCGGAGCACGGTTCCGCCGGGCACCGTCGAAGACGTCACCGCGGTTGTTCAGAGTGCGCTCGGAGACACAGGACTGGACGTCACGGTCGCCGTCTGCCCGGAGTTCCTGCGCGAGGGCACGGGCGTCGCTGATTTCCTGTCTCCGCCCTACACGGTGATCGGAGCGTCAGATCTGCGGACCATCGACACCGTGTCACGACTCTTCGCCTTCCTCGATGCACCACTGCGCGTGGTTCACCCCCGCACGGCCGAGGCTCTCAAGTACGCCTGCAACGCGTTCCACGCCACAAAGGTTTCGTTCGCCAACGAACTCGGTCGTATCTTGAGCCGCCTCGGTGTCGACAGCAGAGAGGTCATGGAGATCTTCTGCGAGGACACGGCGCTCAACATCTCACCCAAGTATCTGCGGCCTGGCTTCGCCTTCGGCGGGTCGTGCCTGCCGAAGGACCTTCGCTCACTTCTGTACCTGGCGCGGGCAGAAAGCATCGACGTCCCGTTGCTCTCGGGTGCCTTGGCGAGCAACCGTTTGACGATTGACGACGCCGTCGACCGCGTCGTCAGCTGCGAGGGGCTCCGGGTCGCCCTGCTGGGCTTGAGCTTCAAACCGGGAAGCGACGATCTCCGCGAGAGTCCTTACGTCGATCTGGCAGAAACCCTGCTCGGGAAGGGGTATGA
>Ga0302325_10031993_pt1 | contig 10808 bp, 12 predicted proteins | sample Palsa_T0_2_FD_201948 | JGI IMG/M metagenome (GOLD analysis project Ga0302325, IMG submission 201948) | Peat permafrost microbial communities from Stordalen Mire near Abisko, Sweden - Palsa_T0_2 | ecosystem: Environmental > Terrestrial > Soil > Palsa > Peat permafrost | place: Sweden: Abisko... | reverse complement strand
TTTATGAATATCATAATATTTTAAAAATTTAGCTCGTATTCGACTTCGTATTTGAAAACGGGGCTTCGCTTAAGTAGGCGATTCAGCAATCGGGGCGCGATTGGGCAATCGCTCGCATTGGTGAATGGGGGGTCACAGAACGAGACACTTGCTTTTGCCGACCACAAGCGAAGCGAAGTGGAAGGGTAACCGACTATTAGTCTGAACTCGCCTTAGGAGTAGTTATAAAATCCCTAAAGTAGCGTTTTCTAGCTCGCTTTTTTAAGAGTGGTTCCTTTACAAAGAATCTATAGGCCTAGGATATTTATAAGGGGACTAGTATCTAGATAAGGGACGCCATAGGCTATAGCTGGCTATAACTATCCAATAGGTGCTAGAAACCCACCTGGTTGCACCTCCCCTAGTAGAATAATGATAATCAACATTAAGCTGGATAAATCCGGCAGGCGGGTTTCCTTATACTCTGTGTCTTTAACTATTCCAGCTAGCAGATTGAGTCTAGGAAGGTTTGCAATCTTCGCTTCTCCAGCCAACAACCATCACAATTTTCCTATTGGGAGTATTGAATTTGAGCAGATGCATTGCGGGGACATCCGGCCGAGGGGTGCCAGAAAGAAGGAGATTCATGAGAGTGGATCGGGACAACACGAAGCACGGAGTGATCGGAAAGAGAATAGTGAACAGCCAGATTTGGAATGTAAACAATGGTTCAAATCATCGCATAGACTAGCAGACACAAATTAGGTGGGTTCGATCAGACAACTTCGGGGAACCGCAGTAACTCCTCCAGATCCTCATCCTCACTTTCGATAGCCTTCTGCAGCGGCGTCTTCCCCTCCTTATCCACAATCATAACATTGGCGCCTTTCTTCAGGAGGAGCTTTACAACACCAGCTGGCGCCCTGTTCTGGTAAGGGTCCATAGTGATGCCCTCTTCATAGGAATAACCATGCGAGCCCTCAGTAAAGCCGATGAGCTCGCCCGCTCCGAGTGCGTCCCAGACAGCCTGGTGGTTTGAGTGGCGGATCGTCAGCTTCCCACGGCCGCGCACCTCGTACCAGACATCTCTCTCGCGGAGGATCTGGATAAAGCGCTTCATCGGGCTGTAGATCGCCTTGTGCAAGGCCGTCTCCCCGGACCGGTCCGTGGCGTGAATATCGGCCCCCTTCTGGAACAGAGCATCGACAACCGGCCTGTGCAGCGCGGCTGCAGCGCGGTTCTCCCCTCATTGTCTCGTACCTCTGGGTCGGCGCCGCAGTGGAGGAGTGCGTCCACCGTGCCGCGCCGCCCCTTCTCGGCTGCAGTGTGGAGGGCGGTGTTGCCCTCGGCGTCTTGGCCGTCGACGTTCACGCCTGAGTCGACGAGGAAACGGACCATGCGCAGGTCGTCAGATTGGAAATACTGATGATAATGGAGACGGACCATGTAGTGCAGCGCCGTTTGCCCCTTCTTGTCCGTGGCTTTCATATTCGCGCCCTTTTCCCGAAAGGGCTCCACGTGATAGCGCAACCCCCTGTTTGCCGCCAGAAGCAGTGGCGTCCGTCCCTCAGCGTCTCGCGCTTCTATGTCAGCTCCGGCCTTCATTAGAGCTTCTATCGTCCACTCGGAGCAGCCATCTGCGGCTGCCATGTGCAGTCCAGCCCCCATTGTTCACCGCAGATGTATCGAGACCTCCTGCACCCCCAACTGTCTTCAGCAACATTGCCAACATGGCGGGCTCCCGTACTGCTAAATGCAGCACCATATTACCACCAGCATCCCTCTTGTTGACATCTGCATCTGCACCGCTGTCAATCAGGAATCGCATGACTTCAGCAGCCTCGGTCCAATCCCCATTTATGCCATCCTCCAGAACCATCGTATCAATGCAAGTGGTAGGCTATTTGTATGATGAAGCTATTGTATTGCGGGTATAGCACGCCTGACTAGCTCTCATCGGGGGGGCCATTTAGGGCTAAGGTCTGCTCGAGTAGCCAATCAGAGCCCTAAATGTCCTCCTCTAAGGGCTAGGGAAGCCTGCTATCGCTCTAATTGAATAGGCTCTATCTAATAGGCCCTATGTATACATCTGTAGGGACGGTGGGATGGTTGATTGACAATGAATCCGATGTAGCCGTCGATGGTTTTGGTAAGGAAGGATGCAGGAGCTATGGGCCAAAATAATCGTATTTAAGCTGCTCGGGCCCCTGTCGCTTATATAAAACCATCCTATTTATGCCATCCTTTAGAACTATCGTATTAATGCAAGTGGTAAGCTATTTGTATGATAAAGCTATTATATTGCGGGTATAGCACGCCTAACTAGCTCTTATCGGGGGGGCTATTTAGGGCTAAGGTTTGCTCGAGTAGCTAATTAGAGCCTTGAATGTCCTCCTCTAAGGGCTAAGGAAGCCTGCTAAACGAAGTACTATCCTAATAGTGTGTGATATAGAGCATTGTAAGGAAGTTATATATAATCGGTTCGGATTTGTAAGAGGAGGATTCGAGTATATAAGGAGGTTCGATAAATCGGGGTTTAAAGATCGGAGGAAGTAAAGCTTAAGAGGGGACTATTCCTTGTTAAGACTGTCTTAAGAAAGAATATAAGTGATTATAACGTAGTTAAGGCTATTCGGGGTGATTTTCTAGTAAGGAATCGCATGCTTAATGCGAACCTTTGCGACCTTTGCGTGCTAAAGTATAGCTAAAAAGCTTGTGATGTCTACTTGCTTAGTTTTTGTATATCTAATTCTAATATGCCATTATTCGACGCCGTTTGCGCTGCCCCCCGGCAGAAGCTGTAGCTTGTATAAGTATAAGGTTAAGGGATGCTGCATGCTTATAGCCTCTACTAAATTATCGGTATAACGTTAGTATAGCTAAATGGCCTATCTTAAAGGCGGAATAGAGGCTTAGTTCGAGGTTGGGGGTCTTATTCGAATAGTATACGGAGTGCTTTTATAAGGCATATCGAGGAATTTGTTGCTACAATTATAATTTTAACTCTTTTGTGCTTTACGTCGGTCTTGCTTCTTTTAAAGGTGATAATAGCGTGTTTGTCGCTATCCCCGAATATAATATTGCCGCGTATAAGCTTTATATTTTAAAAGGTTCGTTCGTTTAGCTTGTCCTTTATATCTTATATAAACTCCCTAGATTTAAAGAATGCTGCATGTGCTACTTTTAATGCTATAGTGATATTAAGGTCGTTAATGCTTGGGCTTTGCAAGGCTTTATTTAGTAGTAAAGCTACTAGTCTTTTAAGTATATCAATTGTGATCGGGGCCGCTTAGTGTTTCTTGTAATATAGTTAATAGCGCTGTATTCTATTGATAATTCGGTTTAGCTATTCGCTGTCGAATATAGCTATAAAGAGCCTTTAGTCGACGTGCACTAATCGAAGCGCCGAGAGGTATAATTTGATTATTTCTAAGAGGAGTCGTCTTTACATATCTTATATAAACCCTTTACCTTTGCTAGTTACTTATTCGCCTAGTATGTAAAGTATCGCAAGCTAGGGGGCCACGTTCGAGGCTATATAAAAGTACTTGTAGGATTTTCTTGCAAATAAGTATGCAAATCGTGTTTCGGGCGTAAGTTTATATTATAAGAAGTTTTTTAGCTTGTCGGTATAAGTTTTAACCTTTGCTTTTTATATAAGGGGAGGTGATTTGTATAAGAGGAGGGGTTTTGCTAATTAGGATACAAGTTAGCAATTGCATTTTTGTCAAAACGTAAGAGCGCATTTGCTAGGCTATTTAAGGTTTTTAGGACGTGTTTAGCCTCGATTAAGATGTCGAATTAGGATGCTAATAGCATAATTTTGCGCAAGGGGGAGTTTGCTAAGCTTTTAATTGTTATCCTTTGTAAGCTTAGCTATGCTATTAAACTGTTAATATATATAATTACTTGGTATTAATGCCAATTTTGTGCCTATTGTGCAAACGCTAGCTTTATAGCCTCGACTTCGTAGATATTAATATTAAATAGAGCCGTTTCTAATAAGAGCTTAACCTTTTGCTAAAAACTATTGCTTTGTATAAGGTTATTTTGCTCGTTTTATAGCCTATTCGACAGGTCTTAATAGAAGAAGCTACTTATGCCCTTCTTGTAAGCGTTTGTATACAAATGAACTAGGGGTCGAGTATAGTCGTTAAAGAAGAGGATTCTATTAAATTAGGGTAAGAGTTCGGCTTATTATTGCAAGTTTACTTTAGCTTTTGCTAAGATATATCATTTTAGGAACTTATTAGTTCTAGTCGGGAAGGAGGCTTTATACACTTAAAGGTTATATAAGAAGACTCGGCTTAGTCTTATTACTTTTGCGCAATAGGAAAAGTAGCTTGTAAGGCTTGCTAGCTTAGTATATATTATCGAATTCGATTGCTAGAAGAGGGTAATAATCTTGATTGCTTGTTTTAGCTTGTTATTTGGGAGCTTAGCAAGGAGAAGGTTTATGTCGATTTCGATCTTTAATACTATAACTTGTATGCTTATATTATCCTTTTTATCGTTTTATAAGATGCTTAAGACGTTTGTAATAAGGATATACTATTCGGCCGCTATAGCTATGTTTTATTCTAGGTCCTAGGATGCTTGTATAATTAAGATAAAGTTGTTTAAGTAATAGGCTAAGAGGTCTTAGCTTAAGTAGGATTGTAGGATTTAATAAAGCCCCTTTGTAAAGAGGTTGAATATTGCCGGGGCTATTTGTAGCTTAAAGGGGAGGTAGCATTCCTTATAGAATTAGTTGTTCTATTTAAAGCTTAATAGCTATTATATTAATAGAGCTATTAGGATGTTGTAGAAGGCCGCTTTTAAGTCCCTTTTTATAATTATATAATAAGCACTTGCTAGTACTATTAGCTAAAAGACCTTATCGAGGGTTATATATTTGAGGAATGCTACCTCTTTATCGATTCTTTTATTTATAAACTTATTTGCGCTAAAGGAAAGGTAATATATCCGGCGAAGTGTTTTATTTGCTTTTGCGATAAAACTTAAAGGGGAATAGATAAAAGGGTAAGTTAGAGTCGTGCTTGCTACTTTACTTAGCAAAAGGTCCTTTTATAAGCTTTTAGTTATAGCTTTTTCGTTTATAAATGCAAATAAGAGGTTTTTAGAAAGGGTTAAAGATTCTTGGCTTATTTAGCCGATTTTACATCTATGCTTAAGGATTGCTGTTAAAATCGAGGGGAGTATTCTTGGGTAAGGGGCTAGTAAGGCCTTTTAAGCTAGGGCTATAAAGGGGGAAGGGGATAAGGTTAATGCTAGGCTATATGTATTAGCTACCTTGAATAAGGGCTTGCAGTTAGGCTTGCAAGCTGCCGGGTAATACTTAAATTTTGACAAGAACTCGAGGAATAATAATAGTATATTATTAAGTACAATAACCCTTCTTGCTATGCTTCCTTATTTGTGCATAGTTGCCGGGTAATCCTTCTCGTACTTAAGCTTACTATAGACATGTTTCCTTGTGCAAAATAGGTATAAGCAACCCTTAAAGTTAAAGTTCTTGCACACTTTACCCGATTTGTCCTTTTTAGAGGATTTAGACTTAAAGCTAAATCCGATTAATCGTTTGAGGTAATGTGTAAGGCCCTTAATGCTAACTTTAGTCCTTTTATAGCAATACTTGTCGATATCGGCAAACTCGATTTGCCATCTATTTATATTTGTAATTCCTATGCTATACCTCTTAATATGCAAGTATATTGCTAAAAGGAGCACTACGTCTTGCTAATTATATATGTCGGCCAAGTTTATAATCTCCCTTTAAAAAGTGGCTAGGGCATAATGTAAGTCGGGGTGTGCTTTGCTAAAGAAGGTAATTATAATTGTAAAATAAACTGCAAATACCGAGGACTAGATCTTATATATATGTCTATAGTCTTTCTCTTTCCTTATTGCCTTCTTTACTATTAGGCCGCTTGCCGGGCTCTCTACAATTGAGGATGCCATGTCGTCGTCGTCGGAGCGAAGTTCGGAGTTAAGCTTAAAGAGGTTTTAAGGGTTAAATTCGTTTTTGTATATTAGGTAGATTTGTAATCAAGGGAACTAGGAGAAGGAGGCTATTTCTAGTACGACTTGAGGGTACTTACTAGGTATACTTGTGCCATCGGTCGAGGGCCCTAAGCCCCCCCTTATCCCTCCCCCGGAGGTTAGTGCTATAATTCGGGCCTGCTCGTACGCTGCTGTGGCAGCATCGGCTTAGGCCCAGCGGCGGCAGGCCAGGTCACGTTCTTCTTCTGCAAAGGCCGCCCGTAGGGCCTCTTGTTAGCGTTTAGCAGAGGCCGCTGCGGCGGCATTGTCCAGGTGAACGGCCTCGACGGCTAGCTAGGCGTTCGCAATAGCCTAGCGCTGTTCGGCGTTAAGGATAGTTACTTGCCTTGGAGGCATAGTAGTAGAGGCGGTGAAGTGAGTCGACAAACTGCAAGGCCCGTAGGGAAATCGAATAGGCTAAATGCGTCGGAAGGAGGAAAACCACTACTAATACGAGTAATGCGTTAATTGACAATGAATCCAATGCGTTGATTGACAATGAATCCGATGTAGCCGTCGATGGTTTTGGTAAGGAAGGATGCAGGAGCTATGGGCCAAAATAATCGTATTTAGGCTGCTCGGGCCCCTGTCGCTTACATAAAACCATCCTATGTATATTACGAATCCCTTCCTTCATCTGTACACACCCATATGCAGCGTTCATTAACAAGGTTTGACCACTGTTGTCGGTTGTGTGTATGTCGATTCGCGGGTTTTCTACTTGTATGAAAAGCTTGACAAGTGCCACAGATGGCGCCGCCGCGGCCAAAGCGAGGGGTGACCGGCCGAGCTCGTCTTTGGCCATGGGATCCGCGCCGTGTTCGAGTAGCAACCGGGCCGTCGGCTCGGCTCCAGATTCAAGACTTGTGTGCCCGCGCAATACTGCCTCGTGGAGTGGAGTTAGGCCCTGGCTCTCTTGAACCACTACACTGGCTCCGTGTTGCAAGAGCAATTCGACGGCCGCGAGGTTTTTTCTCGAGGCTGCATGGTGCAAGGCGGTCATCCCTCGATTTCCTGGGATATTTGGATCGGCACCTCTATCCAAGAGGATTTTCAATATCTCGCAGTTAAGGCGTCCACTATGGGAAACAGCACGAATCAGGGCGCTGTCTTCTCGGCCTCCCCTCGCGTTGACATCAGCACCCTCATCCAGAAGTCTTTGAAGAAGCCATACTTGCTCTCCTTCCTGGCCTGACCGGAAGACACCCGCTGCAGCCTGTAGTGCCGTACCGTTCGTCCCGCCTTGCACGTTGACATCGGCGCCCTTGTCAAGTAGCAGTTTGATGACTCCAAGGTAATTTGAGGCAATGGCCAGTTGAAGGGAGCTCCCATGTCTACCGGTCTGGATATTAATGTTGGCCCCTTTTCCAACAACAAGTTTACAATGACTGTGTGCCCTTTCTCCGAGGCAGCCTGAAGGGCGCTTCCGTATTTGCCGCCTTCCATGTTGACATTTGCTCGCCTTTCTAGCAGCTTGTTGACCACGTCGATGTGGCCTCTATACGCTGCGGCTTGCAACGCTGACCCGAACTCGCCACCGGTCGCGTTGACTTTGGCGCCGTTGTTGAGTAATCTCTCGACGATTCCCACATGGCCATTGTATGCGGCTGCTTGCAACGCCGAGCCATACTCGCCGCCTTCCAGATTAATATCGGTATGGCCTCTCCCCAGCAGCACCTGAACGATGTCTCCGTGGCCCTCGAGTGCAGCTGCTTAAAGGGCAGAACCGTATCGCCCGCCTCGGCTATTGACAGTGGCTCCCCAACCGAGTAGTATCCACACTAGCTTCGCGTCTCCCTTCAAGGCGGCTGCCTGCAAGGCGTTGCCGGAATCTCCAGTAGCTTGGTCAATCTTTGCTCCTCTCTTCAACAGTAACTGCACAATCTGTTCGTTTCCATTCACCGACGCCAGTTCCAAAGGTGTTGCTCCGTTCTCGCTCTTAGCCTCCGTATCCGCCTTTGCGTCAAGGAGTGCGCTCATTGCCTCCTTGGCGTTCCAGCGAGCCGCAGAATGGAGAGCTGTGTTGCCAGATTTGTCAGTTTCTTCCAGCAGCCTTGTACTGTCATTGTCTTGGATTAGGAGCTTGACAGCGCTGTCAAGGTTCAAGCAACACAAAATGTGCAAAAGTGTTGATCCCCGATCCGGCTTGTATTTTGGTTGACCCCCTGTCATACCCCTGTTGAGTGTCGCCCACCGTTTGAAGGAATGACTCGGCAATTGCAGATCCTGCACAATATCGTGCTGAGAAATTCCGCCCTGCCCAGCGTGCTGAACGTGAAAAAACAATGATGTGACTGCATATCTGAGAAATGGTCCTTTAGTGTAGAGATCATAGTGGGATTCATTCTCTTCTCTTCTCCCTCGCCATTCGTAAGTCCTATATTTGATTGCCTCTATATGCAACTCCGAATGGTTGGCACAAGACCATTTGAAATAGTTGAGACATGCCGTGCGAAGTTGATGGTGGCTGCGTGCAACAGTTTGCTGCCACTGTTCTGCTGGGCCCATTTCCGAACCCTTCAGGTTTAGGTCTGAACCAGTTAATGTCATCAGTTTGGAGATGCCTTTCCTACCAAAAAGAAACTCTTTAACTGATTCGTGGACGAACTGAACCTGGCCGCCTGCAGTATCCCCACGGCCTTTCACTTCGGCAAGACCGCCGGAGAGAGTGTTAACTAACGCCTCCATTCGGGAGTTGGAAGCAACAAAGTACTCCGAGTCCCTCGCATACCACTCCGGTTGGGATACACTCGCGTCACTGTCCGAGGCCATGGCATACCGAAGCTCTTTCACGGACAAGGGCCGTTCGGCCAGGCCGACCCACTCTAGCAAGAGCAAGGCTCTCGGCCGGTTGAGAGGCTTGATAACATCTATTAGGATGTCGTCATAAATTGCATCCAAGCCGTCAGCCATTTTACGAATCCGGAGAGTAATTGTTTCCACATTGTGACGATCCTTCACAGATTCCACCACGCTAGGGACCACTAGGCGAGCCCACATGAAACACCGAATGCCATGTCGGCCACATCATCTTTCAGTTTCTGCCAAGCGGCAGCTTCAAAATTTCCAAGATAGCCATCGAGTTTTGAGTCTAAATTTTCATTTACATAGCGCTTGATGTCTCCTATATTGTGGTCTTCTACCACAATACTCAGACTAGGTGTCGTGGCAAAGACCGGATAATGCCGACAAGAAATGCACATCCTGACGGCTCTGGCAGTGCCTGCCTTCTCCAACTTGTCGTGTAAAGTGTGGAAGTACTCGACGAGGGCAGGGGCTTCAGGTCCGGATTCGTCCAGGGCATCAACAAGGATAGTGATGGTGCGCCGTTTAGCCACGTTCAGAACACTTTCCAGGAACAACCTGCGCATCTCTTTGTCCGTCCAGTTCCAGTCTTTTCCGGCAACCCCGAACAGCTTCTTCCCCTTAAACTCCAGAAGGATTGCGCGCCGGATCGCCCAGTCGGCTGAAAGGAGTTGATGGAGGAGCGATCGGAACATGCCGTTCGAGTTCTGCAGTGGGAACCCACGACCGAGGAAAAAATGCTCCAGTCTGATGTGGCGTTCTCCGCCTTTTCTTCCATTCTGCTCCTTCAGGAGATCTCGATAGATGAAAGCCATCAGTGTTGACTTCCCCGCCCCCGGTTTCCCTTTGACCCAGAGCAATCCTGTCTTATAGTCGACCCAGTTCTGGTACTTCTCGTCTTGGAGAATCCATTTGCAAGTGTTTTCATGAATAGCCTCCTCAACTTCGGGTTGTCGGTATTTCATCTCCAGATATGCAAATGAATTGAGACAGTCTTGTCCTAATATTATTTATCCGAACTCTACTATCCACGATTGTTCAGAGCTGACCTTGCAATTCGCTTCCCGTCGAAGAAGATATCTTCTCCAACATAGTCTCAATTTGGTTCTGGAGAAGTTGATACGTAGGGGCATCCCGGCTCAAGTATCGGTGTATGTTTCGATGCTTAGAGGAAACGGCTATAGGCTCATAGCCCCCTATATTTGCCGAGCTTTTGGACACCACCTGGAGATGGGGCATTAGCAAACTCTCTAAGATAGAATCGCACTCTCTCATTCATGTGCAAACTTACCTGCATGATCGGAAACGGACCCAGTGTCTCCGGCCGCACTTCGCAGAAGTTCACAATCTGTTTTGTTTTGTGTTCCATCAAGAACGCATTGTGCAGATCTTCATTTTGTTTCGAACCTGGCTTTACAATATCGAGTAAGTTGGTGTTGGAATTGCCCTAGAAGCCGAGAAGACTAAGCAGTTTCCCAACGAGTGTCAGGTTAGACCCGTGGTGAGGCGTGCCTAGGAAAATGAATCCCTTAGTGGATTCAGGGATGAGACTCCTAGCTAGGTGGAGGTCTTGCTCTCCCAGCTCCTTAGCTATCAACAATGCCTGTGGATCATCCCGGTTCATCAGCAAATCCCCGAATCATACGGGACACTACATACCTGCTTGATGATGATGCCTCCGTAGCTATAGCCAATAAAGATTATATGGCGATTTCTTTCCTAAACCAGTTGAGTTCTGAGGCGTTCCATGAAACCGAAAAGCTACTCACCTCGGTTGTCTTGCGCAGTCTTTCCAGGTGCTGAAGTAAGTCGCGGCCATAATCTCTCAACTCCATCCCCAAGGCATTTGACTGCCAACCAGAGTTGTGATAGTAGACAATGACGCGAACATTAAGTTCCTTCCGAGGCAGGAAGTCCCTGAGCCACATTGGCCCTATGGTTCGGTTCGGATGTTTGCCTCGTGCAGCCTTGGGAGTGGGACT
>Ga0302325_10031992_pt1 | contig 10808 bp, 10 predicted proteins | sample Palsa_T0_2_FD_201948 | JGI IMG/M metagenome (GOLD analysis project Ga0302325, IMG submission 201948) | Peat permafrost microbial communities from Stordalen Mire near Abisko, Sweden - Palsa_T0_2 | ecosystem: Environmental > Terrestrial > Soil > Palsa > Peat permafrost | place: Sweden: Abisko... | reverse complement strand
GCCACGCAAGAGATCCGAAGTTTAGGCGAAGACTCAGCATCAATACCTATCGTCGCTGTCACTGCGAATGCGTTTCAAAGCGAGCGGGAAAAATGTTTTTCCGCCGGCATGGACGATTATCTAACGAAACCGGTGGACAAAGACCGTCTTCAGCAAGCGCTCAGACGTTGGGCTAGCGGAGCGCGCAGCGACGCCAAAAGCCGGTAGGCAGCTACTTTCCTCGGCCCTTCGGTCCTTGCGCAACCATCTCGATCGCGATGATCCAGTCCTTATTCTGCGCGTTGTCCCTCGACACCGCGTACAGCGTCTTTCGAAGCGGCCCACTGAAAGCCACGCTGATGACGTCGCGCGGCGTCGGGATCAGGCCCAGATTCTTACCGTCCGTTCCAATTACGTTCACGCCCCCGTTGGTCGTCACATACAGGCGTCCGGTTGCGTCAAACGTGCTGCCATCGCCGCCGAACCCGCCGCCTTCCAGTTTCGCAAACTCGCGCTGATTGGTAAGCGAACCATCTTTCTGCACGTCGAACTCCGCCACCGCCGGTCCATTGGTCACGAACAAATGCTTTTCATCGGCGCTCAGCACGATGCCGTTGGTGAAGAGATTCTCACCGTATCGAAAAACCTTGCCCTGCGAGTCCGAGTAAAACACCCCGCCCATGGTGAAGTAGACGCCGCCCTTGCTATCGGCCGTTAGATCGTTAAGAACACCGCCGATGCAGTCGAAGGAATCGCCGTTGAATTTGTTGGCCAGAGTCTGGCGATGAGGAGCCAGCTCTGCAACCGAAGCATTCAGTCCGCGGCTGTCGACGAACAGCGCGCCTTTCGAGTTCATCGCCAGCGCCCCACCGGTATTGGTGTCCACGAAAGCGATGGAAGTCTTGCCGTTCTTATCCAGCTTGACCACGTCGCTCTTGTCGTTCTGCGCGATCAGAAGACCTCCGTCTTTCGTGGCGATGATACCGTCGGCGTTATTGCCGTCTACTTGCCAAATCTCTTTCCATTTCTGCCCCGCCGACACCACGCCCGCGATTTCCGTCACTGTATATTCCTTGGGCCCCGTCGCCGCCGGGGCTGGACGAGGACCGGGCGGACGCCCGCCTCTTGCCGGAGGCGGAACCTTGCAGGTCTTGAGCACATCCGGCTCCTTGGAGTCCTGCGCGGCCTGGACGCCCGGCCCCGACTTCAACCCGGCCGGAGACGGAATCTGTCCCCACACGGCCATCGTAGCCAAACCTCCCAACACAACCAGCAGCGCTCCTGTCGATCTCATGAAGTCCTCCATCTCCGCGTTCCAGACTATCAATATACTCCCCGCCAGTCCATACGATATACTGAATCCTTCGCCTAGACTGGCGGATAAACTGGAGAACAAATGAAAACCACGTTACCAATCGTTTTCGGCATATTGGCAGCTTCGGGCGCGTTCGCGCAGGCCCCCAGCGACGCCGTTCAGAAGCCCTTGATGGCCGCCCCGGCCCGAATGAAAAAAGAAGAAGTTACCGTAATCAAGTGGAAGCCCGACTTCACATATGACACCCTGCAGAAGGGCGCCAGCGGCGGCCTGGTCTGCTATGACCTGTCAGGCTGGCCCAATCACCCGGCATTCATGATTGAGTGCACCAGTATGGGCAACTTGGAACGCGTCGCTCAGAATCTGAAGGCTGAAGCGAAGGGCGACAGGAAAGCGTCTGAGGCAGCATTAGCCGCCGAGGAGAAGGACGGCAGCCGAGTGAAGCCGGAGTTCGGATCGGTCTGGATACACTTGATGGGTCCCGACGCAGAGCACGCTCATCCGCACACCACCATCGCCGTGCCGGGCGCCACGGCCCAGTCGCTCGGACTTCCCGACAAACCGAGCACCACCGATGTCTGGATTATGAACGCGGGCACCACCACCGCCCACCTCATGACCCCCGGTAGCTAAACATGCGGCCGGCGATCTTGACGCTGCTCGCAATCGTAGCCTTGGCCGCGCCATCGGGTAAGCAGACCTTCGCCGGCATTATTACGGACAGCATGTGCGACAACGGCGATCATTCGCACATGCGCATGGGGCCGACCGATGCCGAATGCACAACCGCTTGCGTGAGGCTGCACGATGCCATGTACGTGCTGTATGACGGAAAAGTCGCCTACACGCTAAGCGATCAGAAGGCCCCCGAGAAGTTCGCTGGGAAAATGGTCACCGTTTCGGGTACGCTCGACGCCAAGACCAAAACCATCCAAGTGGACTCCATCACTCCGGCCAAGTAATAGCCGGTGGTCTTCACCAAGCGGCTGCGCGAGGGAGTTCGCCGCGGAGAAATCACTTGCAGCGTCCGAATCTGGAAGCAGCCGCGAGTAAAGGTAGGCGGCCGCTACCAAATGGAAGAAGGTGAGATCGAGGTGGATTCGATCCAGCCGATCGGCTTCCCCGATATCACTCAACAACTAGCGCGCGAGTCCGGTTTCCTCGGCCTCATCGATCTCCTCAAGGTGGCCAAGCACGGCGCAGGCGAAAACATCTACCTGGTCCGGTTCCATTACCTGCCGCCGCGCACCAAGCTACGCCGCCGGCCCGCTAAGTAGCCAGCTGAGCGGTCTTGTAGAATTGAAGCCTGTGAACAGCCAGAAAAGCGTCCTCGTCATTGGTATCGATCCGGCTAAGATCGATTTCTCCAGCCCAGATTTTGCCCCGCAACACCTTACCGCCGACTAGGTGTTGTCGGGGCTTCTCTCCGACAATCAGCAGCTGCGCGAGCTCGGCTACGATGCGGACTTATGCCTCACCGATCTGGGAGAAAGCGGAGCGCGTGGTGCAAGAAAAACTGGAGGCGAAGCCCTATGATTGCGTGCTGATCGGAGCCGGCATTCGAATCATTCCCAGCAGTTTTCCGCTTTTCGAAAAGCTGATCAATGTTGTGCATGCGAATGCGCCGCAGGCCAAGCTGTGTTTCAACACCAAGCCGAGCGACACCGCTGAAGCGGTTATGCGCTGGATCTGACGACGATCACACCAGATCGTAGCGATCCAGATTCATGACTTTGCTCCACGCTGCCACAAAATCCTTCACGAACGTCTCCTTCGAGTCATCACACGCATACACTTCCGCGATCGCCCGGAGCTGGGAGTTGGAACCGAAGACCAGATCGACCACGGTGCCTGTCCACTTGGGTTCGCCGGTCGCCCGATCGCTGCCCTCCAACACGCCCTCCGAGGTGGCGGACTTCTGCCATTTCGTGTTCATGTCGAGCAGGTTGACAAAGAAATCGTTCGTCAACGTCCCGGGCCGCTGGGTGAAGACGCCGTGTTTGGACTGCCCGAAGTTTGCATCCAGTGCGCGCAGGCCGCCAATCAGAACCGTCATTTCGGGAGCGGTCAGGGTCAGCAGGTTCGCACGATCCAACAGCAACTCCGCCGCCGATCCCTCGTGTCCCTTCCGGATGTAATTGCGGAATCCATCCGCGGCCGGCTCAAGGACGGCAAACGAATTCACATCGGTCTGCTCCTGCGACGCATCCGTGCGCCCCGGCAGGAAAGGTATCTTCACCTCGTGCCCGGCCTTTTTTGCCGCTTCCTCGATAGCCACATCGCCCCCCAGGACGATCAGGTCGGCAAGCGAGATCTTCTTCCCCTTTCCATTGGCCTGCGCGCCATTTGACAGCCCGCCATTGAAATCCTTTTGGATCGCCTCCAGCTTCTCAATCACCTTATCCGACGACTGATTCACTTCCCAATATTTCTGCGGCGCCAGGCGAATGCGTCCCCCGTTCGCCCCGCCGCGCTTGTCACTGCCGCGGAATGTTGCGGCCGCGGACCATGCTGTGGTCACCAGTTGGGAAATGGACAGCCCAGACGCGAGGATCTTGGCCTTCAGTGCGGCAACATCCTGCTCCCCGATCAATTCATGATCCACAACGGGAATAGGGTCCTGCCACAGCAGCATTTCTTTCGGCACCAGCGGGCCTAGGTAGCGCGCAACAGGCCCCATGTCACGGTGCGTGAGCTTGAACCACGCCTTGGCGAATGCGTCTGCGAATTCCTGCGGGTTCTCGTGGTAGCGTTTCGAAATCGGCGCGTACGTCGGGTCCAGCTTCAGCGCGAGGTCCGTCGTGAACATGATCGGTGCGTGCTTCTTCGATGGATCGTGGGCATCCGGAACGGTGCCCGCCGCAGCCCCGTTCTTGGGAATCCATTGCTGCGCGCCGGCCGGACTCTTGGTTAGTTCCCAATCATGACTGAACAGGTTGTCGAAGAAGCTGTTGTCCCACTTCGTAGGATTGGCAGTCCATGCGCCCTCCAACCCGCTGGTGATCGCATGGGGGCCCTTCCCGGTGCCAAAACTATTGATCCAGCCAAAGCCTTGATCTTCGAGATTGGCGCCCTCGGGTTCGACACCCATATACGTGCTCGGTTCAGCAGCGCCGTGGGCTTTGCCGAAGGTGTGTCCGCCGGCGATGAGGGCAACTGTCTCCTCGTCGTTCATCGCCATTCGGCCAAATGTCTCCCGGATGTCCCGGGCCGCGGCCAGCGGATCCGGGTTGCTGTTAGGACCCTCCGGGTTCACGTAGATCAGGCCCATTTGTACCGCGCCCAGGGGATTGTCGAGCTGGCGGTCACCGCGATAACGCTCGTCTCCCAGCCACTTGGTCTCAGGCCCCCAATAAATGTCTTCTTCCGGCTCCCAAATATCTTCGCGCCCACCCCCGAAACCGAAGGTCTTGAATCCCATGGACTCCAGCGCAACGTTACCGGTAAGAATCATCAGGTCGGCCCAGGAGAGTTTCCGGCCGTACTTTTGCTTGATCGGCCATAGCAGCCGCCGCGCTTTGTCGAGACTAACATTATCCGGCCAGCTGTTGAGAGGCGCAAAGCGCTGTGATCCAGAGCCCGCACCCCCTCGGCCATCGGCGATGCGGTAGGTGCCCGCGCTGTGCCATGCCATGCGAATGAACAGCGGCCCATAGTGGCCGTAGTCGGCGGGCCACCACTCCTGCGACTTCGTCATCAACTCATGCAGGTCCTTGATTACGGCATCCAAGTCGAGGGTCTTGAACTCCTTGGCGTAATTGAACGCGTCGCCCATCGGATCTGAGAGCGAGGAGTGTTGGTGCAAGATCTTGACGTTGAGTTGATTGGGCCACCAATCTTCGTTCGAATGGGTCCCAGTCATGACATGTTTGCGAGCGCCGGCTGAAAACGGACACTTGCTCTCCGTTGGCTGATTGGGGACAGGCTCCCCCACTGCGAATTCGAATTGTTTCTCCGTAGGTTCTTCTTGCTTCATGTTCCTCTTCCTTCAAATTAGTTAAGAAATCTTGCCGCGCCGCGAAGCGCACTTCGTGCAAAGCCCCCGAAAAATGAGTTCGCATTCACGAACTATCCGCTTACCAAGCGAGCGAGTGGCGGGTTTTGGCACGTCGAACCACTCCAGGTCCTCAACACTGCCGCAGCGGTCGCAGATGAAGTGGTGATGCAGCACGCCTTTCGCATCGAACCGCGCGGCGCGGCCCTCCACGGCCACTTCGCGCACCAAGCCTGCCTGCACCAAATCCCGCAGATTGTTATAAGTGGTGGCCCGTGACGAACGCGGATCCACGCGATTTACCGCTTCGAAGATTTCCGCCGCCGTGGGATGCCGGTTGTGCTCCATCAAGAATGCCATCACGGCGTAGCGCTGCGGAGTGCACCTTAACCCGCTGGCTCCCAAGGACCGTTTAATCGCCTCGGCGTCCATGAACTATTTAGATTATATCTAAGGTGGCATTCTGTCAAGCCGGGATCACCATCCACCAACAACCAACCACCCCCCGTGGCGTAAAATAAACGCGAGGCCCCCATCCGTTGATCCGGACCATCACCGTCGAGCGCGAATATGGAGCCGGCGGGGGAGCCATTGCCCGGAAATTGGCGGACCGGCTCGGGTGGAAACTTTGGGATGACGCGCTCACTTGCGAAATTGCGCGGCTAGCCAAAGTAGATCAGGCTGCAGTGGAGCGTTTAGACGAGCGCTGCGACACGCTATTCTACCGGCTCATGAAAGTTTTCATGCGCGGCAGCATGGAGCGGAGCGTGGCCGTCAACGGCATGGGTCACTTTGACGCCGACAGCATGGTGGAATTCATGCAGCGCGTCATATCCGGAGCGGCTTCTGAAGGAAACTCGGTCATCGTCGGGCGTGGCGCTCCATTCCTTTTACGGGAGCGTCCGGACACCTTTCATGTCTTCATCTATGCTCCTTTCGAAGAAAAACTCCGCCGCCTGCAAGCTGCCGGAAAAGGCGAAGCCGAAGCCATCGAAGAGCTCGCCTGCGTCGATCGACAGCGCGTGATTTTCGTCCGCAGATATTTCGACATGGAGTGGCCGACGCGCGAGTTGTATCACTTGATGGTCAACTCCAAAGTCGGCGACGAAACTGTCATCGACACTATCCTCCACGAGATCCTCAAGTTTGATGCCGAGCGCGTACTGGCGGAATTAAGGGAAGGGAGCTGAGCGAGCGCGCGTGGCCGCAGTCGATACGCCGGTCGTCAATCTCCAGGTCCCGTGGACTCCCGCCGTCAGCCCCTGGCTGATCGCGGCCACGGTGATGCTCGCGACATTTATGGAAGTGCTGGACACCAGCATTGCCAACGTCTCGCTGCCGCACATCGCCGGCAGTCTCTCGGCCACTGTCGACGAAAGCACCTGGGTCCTCACTTCTTATCTGATCTCGAACGCCATCGTGCTGCCTCTCACCGGCTGGCTCTCCATGCTGTTCGGACGCAAGCGCCTGTTCATCGGCTGCGTCATTATCTTCACCATCAGCTCATTCTTGTGTGGACTGGCGCCAAATCTTCCGCTGTTGATTTTCTTCCGTATTCTGCAAGGCGCCGGTGGCGGCGGATTACAGCCCATCTCCCAAGCCGTCCTGGTGGAAAGCTTTCCGCGCACCAGACAAGGCATGGCGATGGCCGTGTACGGCATGGGCGTCGTGGTGGCGCCCATTATCGGTCCGACGCTTGGAGGCTGGATCACCGATAGCTTTTCGTGGCGCTGGATCTTCTTCATCAATGTCCCGGTGGGAGTGGCCGCCATCCTGATGACCGTGGCGTTCGTCGTGGACCCGCCTTACATGGTCCGCAAGACTCTGAAGCAAGGCCTGAAGATCGACTTCATCGGATTGGGATTGCTCAGCGTCGGCCTCGGCTTCATACAGGTGATGCTCGATAAAGGCCAGACCGACGATTGGTTTGAATCCAATTTCATCGTGGCCTGCGCAGTCATCGGCGTCCTCGGCCTGATTGGCGTTGTGCTGTGGGAGTTGCGCCAGCCGGAACCGTTAATCGATCTGCGTTTATTCGCCCAGCGGAACTATAGCGTGGCCACGTTCATGATGTTCGCCATGGGCGTCATTCTTTATGGCACTACCGTTCTGCTCCCCATTCTGGTGCAAACCTTGATGGGCTACACCGCCGAATGGGCCGGCTTGGTGCTTTCGCCGGGCGGGATCATCACCTTGTTCGTCATGCCCCTGGTCGGACGGCTACTCGGGATCGTGCAACCTAGATGGCTGGTAGTTTGCGGGCTCGTCATCCTGGGCGTTGGAATGTATAAGCTGTCCGAACTGAGCCTTCAAACCGGCTTCTGGACTTTCGTTACCACCTGGACCATGTCGCGCGCGGGCATGCCGTTTCTGTTCGTGCCGATCAATGTGATGGCGTTCGCCTATATTCCACGCGAGAAAACCAACAGCGCAACGGGATTGATTAACCTCACGCGCAATATGGGCGGCAGTGTCGGAATTTCGCTGGTCACCGCGGCGCAGACTCGCATGGCGCAGATCTCGCAGAGCAATCTGGCCAGCAACATAACGGCGGCCAATCCGATGTATGCCGCCAGGCTCCATAATTTGCAGGGCGCGTTGCTGGCGGCCGGATCGAATCCCGCGCAAGCTGCGCAGCAGGCGCAAGCCGTGCTCTATGGCGAAATGTTACGCCAATCGGCGATGCTGGCTTTCATTGATGTGTTCCGGGTTCTGGCCTGGATTTGCGTTGGGTTGATCCCGCTGATGCTTATTATGAAGCCGATGAAACGTGGAGCAGGCCCTGCGCCTCCGGTGCATTAAGTTCAGGCCGTAACGGTGATGGCTGCCATCATCCGGTAGTGCTCGCGATAATAGCGGTACGCAGCAATGAATGTCAGCAGCATCAGCAGCGCGGCGCCGCCCATAGTAATCGAAAGCGAGTAGCCGATCATTTTTCCGTTGTGGAACAGGTAATCGTTGAACACGCCGGGAAGCAATGGTCCCAGGCTCTGGCCGCCAATATTTAGGATGAACAAGTACAGCGCCGAGACCACGCCGCGCACCTGGTTGGGGAAGATGCGCTGGAGGGCGGCTGCCGAGATGCCCATCGGCAAGGCGAGGAAGAAGACTCCGGCGAATAGAAACGCAAGCGTCCAGCGGACATCCGAAAGCATGGTTCCGATGGGCAGGAAAAGCAGCGTTCCCACTGCGCCCAGCAGCATCACGCGCATGGGAGCTTCGTCCAGACCTCGGCGCTGCCAACGATCGCTCAAGCGGCCTCCGGTGTACATGCCGCCGCAGCCCGCCGTCAGCAGAATCGCGGCCAATGCTTTACCGGATTGGCCCGGCGTCCAATGATGGACACGCAAGAAGTATGTTGGTCCCCAGGAAATCAGCGCGTAATTCGCCATGGATTGAAAGACCATTCCGAGCGAAATACCGCCCAGCGATTGCCAACGCAAACGCATTTGCCCGAACGCTTGTCCGAAGCTCAGGCGCGCCACGCCGCCTTGAACGCTTCGCAGCAGGTTCTTGCGCACCGGCTCTTTGATCGTATAGACCAGCAGTGCGCCCAAGAGCCCGGGCGCGCCGACAATTAGAAATGTCACCCTCCAAGACGCGATGGTTCCCAGCAGCGGCAACGTCACGGTGGGGATTCGCGCCATGGTGTCTACTACAATCCCGCCTACCAGCAAGGCGAGACTCGAACCCAGAAACACTCCCATGTAGTACACGCTGATCGGGACGCCCAAACGCTCGGGCGGGAAATAATCCGAGATCAGCGAGTATGCCGCGGGCGACAATCCCGCCTCGCCGACGCCCACGCCAATGCGCGTCACGAACAAAGACCAAAAGCTTTTGGCAAAGCTGCAGAGGCCCGTGAACAAGCTCCAGACCACCACGCCCGCTGCGATCAGATTGCGGCGGCTGCGCGTGTCGGCCAGGCGGCCTAGCGGCAGACCCATCACGGTGTAGAAAAGCGCGAACGATAAGCCTTGCAGCAGCCCTATACGGGTATCGCTAATGCCGAGATCGCGTTTGATGGAGCCGACCAGCAGGCTTAGAATGGTGCGGTCGACGAACGAGAGCATGTAGAGCGCCGTCAGCACAATGACGACGTACCAGGCATAGCCCAAGCCTGCTTTGGGCTGGTCCGCGCGCGTGCTTGTCGCTGAGGCTGGGCTCACCATACGTCTCACTTCCTGCCTTGCGGCGCTACCGATGCTATCGTGTTGCTAGCGGAGAATCAAGAGCCGTTGCATAGTCTCTGTTTAGCTGCCGGTACGTTGCTATTTGCCAACGCCGCGCTCTTCGGCCAAGTCATCGCAGGTACCGTGGTCGACTCGGTGAGCGGCGCGCCCATCGGCGGAGCTTCCATACAGATTGTGAACGCGGATAAGACTCCCTACCAGACTACTTCCGACCAGCAAGGTGCATTCCGCATCGAAGGGGTGGCGGATGGCACTTATGTGGCGCTGGTCTTCAAGACCGGATTTCAGACCCCCGGTGGCGCGTCGGCGCTACGGCGTTTTCGGGTGGGCGCGGGGCTCGACCCCGTCCACCTGCAGCTTTCTTTGATCCCGTTCGGAAAGCTCTCCGGCCGCCTCTTCGACGGCGACGACCAGCCAGTCGCGGGAGCTGAAGTGAGCGTGATGCAAGGAATTGGGATCGGCCAGACCGTCAAAAGCGATGACAAGGGCGGCTTTTCTTTTGACGGCGTCCGCCCTGGTACGTATCTGCTTAGCGCGCGTCCTCCCAACGGATTCAAGCCGCCCGCAGCGGTTCGCGACGAACACTACGGCTGGGCGAAGGCCTGGTTTCCGGGTGTCACCGACGCCAGCGCTGCACAGAAAATTGTGATCCGTCCTGGAGCGGAAATTGTCGGCCAGGACTTCAAACTGCGCGCCGTTCCGGTTCATACCATTCGTGGAATGGTCCGCGATAGCGTCGGCGATCCCGCTCCGAACGTGCCGCTCACATTAACTTTGCAGGGCGATTTAAAGCCAGTCGACCAGCACGCAGTTTCCGGAAAGGACGGCAGCTTTGAGCTGCCCGATTTGGCCGACGGAAAGTGGCAGGTATCCTCGGAAAAGACGACTCCTGCCGGCGTCACTCTGCGAGCCCTGGCAGGCGTGACGCTAACCGGCCGCGATGCGGACGGCATCGATCTTCAGCTCGATGGTCCATTTAGCGTGCCCGTCGAATTCGTCGCCGTAATTAAAGACTCCACGGTGAAGATTCAAGGCGACGTGATGCTGCAGCCCGAGTGGGCCGGTCAATTTCCCGTCGGAGTCAGAGACAAAGATGATAATTACAAGGTCGATGGTGTTTATCCGGGACGGTATCGGATCGCGCCGGTGGTGGCCGGTGGACGGTATTATCTGGCGTCCATCACAATGGGAGATCGGGAGGTGCTGGGTCAGACGGTCGAATTCAGTTCGGGTTCCATTTCCCTGAGGGTCGTTTACCGAGCGGATGGCGGGACTATTCGAGGCACGGTGGAAGAGTGCGGTAGCGCGACCATCGTTGTTGTTCCCG
>Ga0302325_10031991_pt1 | contig 10808 bp, 15 predicted proteins | sample Palsa_T0_2_FD_201948 | JGI IMG/M metagenome (GOLD analysis project Ga0302325, IMG submission 201948) | Peat permafrost microbial communities from Stordalen Mire near Abisko, Sweden - Palsa_T0_2 | ecosystem: Environmental > Terrestrial > Soil > Palsa > Peat permafrost | place: Sweden: Abisko... | reverse complement strand
AACAAAGGAGATCCAGGAACAACTTGCTGGGGTGTGGCGGCTCTAGGAGTAGCAGGAAGGGGCGAGTAGAAGCTGTGGTTTGCGTTGTCGGCCCATGCGTGAATCGAAGCATAGGCGTCTTCTCTTGCGGCCATGTTTGTGAAGTTTGTCGTTTCAACCATCATTGGTGCTTCAATCGTAGGGTAGGAGACCGGTGGGTCAGAACCTGGCTCAGAAGTATCGACGAGTAGTTGTTCAGCAATGGTGTTCGTAGGCTTTTCCTCATTGGCAGAGTATAAGTCTGACATGACTTCGAATCTCTCGGAGGCTTCAGGAGACATAAGACTTGCATCGATAGCTCGCTGTTCGTCGAGGTCGATATTGTGCTCATCGCCAAATGGATTGGCGTAAACCGACCCTCTGTTCAGTCCTCGAACACCACGCTGTCGAAGACCTTCTTCCTCTCGGTTTGTGTCTGCGCCAGTGTTGTACACATATGTCCCTTTCTCGCCACTGTTGTCCTGCTCTAAGAAATCATCAAAGCTAGATCCACGGCTCTTGTTCTCTGGTCTTTCTGCGGCAAGCTTCCTCTCCTTCTCCATCTTTTCCATATGTACGGCATTCCAGTACATCAGCTCTTCTCTCTGACGCCTTCTAGACTCCTCGTCGGCGTCCACACCGGCTTCGGCACTTCCTTGGCTCTGAAGGAAGCCCTCTGCATCTTCGGGCCGGTTGAAGCGGGGTTGCTGAGAGGAGGGATTAATCTCATCGCCAAGAGAATGTAAGGCGAGAGCTATTCGGCGGCGGACATCTTCGGCAAACTGTCGTGCTTGTGGAGATTCGTAGATAGCGATTGCGGCCTTTTAACTGTTAGCAGATTTTCAATGAATTGGGAGGCGAATAACATACTCCCACAGCTGCAACTATCACCACAATTCCGGCTGCGAAGGCAGGGTGGTTAGGCATTTGATTTTGGTTATGATTACGATTCATTGAAAAACAAGCTTGAATATGAAGTTGGATGGATAGCGAGGAAGAATACCAAGGTATTGAAGGGAGATTGATAGGTGAGTTCACAAGTGTGCTGCCTCGAGGGAGTTGCGCGTACTTGATCGACCTTCCGCCACTGCGCTTGCAGGGAATCAAGGCATCCGCCTATCAGGTGGTGCGAAGTGGACTGAGGGGTTCGGAGTGTGGCTGACCTTTGACGGCGACAGCTGGCATTTTGGCAGCTGCGTCTGGGTTGTTGTGACTCTGGGAAAGGGGGGACGAGGAGGAGGTGATTCTTGTAGGGGTTTCGAAGTTGGTGAATGAAGTCGTCGTGTGCTGATGACCTAGGACTCGACCCCGCGGCTCCACCTAGGCTCCGCCACCATCCATTTAGCAGCTGTGGCGCCGATAAGCCTCCCTGGATCAGCTGTGGCTGTGGAGCTGTCTTTGCATTTGGAATGCCTTTATTGTGAATTAGTTATGAGGTGGTCGTGTCCTCAATGCTTCAAGTAACTTGGAACAAGCCAGTCAGTGCATGAAGCTTGGGAGGCCATTCCGTGCATTGTCAGTTCTCGTCTTGGAAGTCATTGTTCGGGACCGAATCAAGCCGACAGGATCGACCTCGCCGTGCATCCTCTTTGGCTACCTAGCAAAAGTTCCCCTCGTGACACCTTCGCGTCCGCAGTGCTGTAAACGTGCATTTGGGGCAAGCAATTCCCTACGTAAAGTATGCCAGAATAGACGTCCATTATTTTTGTCTCTGTGTTCATTTGTATTATCATTTTTTACTTCCAAGTAAATTTACATGCAGAGCCTGAGAAACCACCGCATTCATAAGGGTACCTCGTCTTGACACACACCACTCAGGTAGAATAGAACTCCATTCCTCGCCCGGGAGGTAAGTATAGACTGATCTTCCTTCATAGGCATCGAGACGTGGGTAATGTAATGTGTTGCATTGTCACGAGACCAGATCACGTGGATGGATATCTACACTAGGTGGGTAAGGTACCACCTACGAAGTACCTGATGTATTTTCCCTGAAGCTTACATCGCTCTTGAGCAAAGCGAAGATGTAATGCACCATCACATCTCGAGCGTCATTAGAAAGGTTTGGACATCAGACTCGGCATCTAAAACCAGAGATAATGGGATCATGATCATGGCCATGTTATTAGCTCGCAGACATTTAATGTTGTAGTATTCAACCACCAAGCACCCAAATTTTCAAGAAGGTACCTTCAGGATCTCCTCAAACGAGCATTCATTTCCTTTCGTTGTACACACCTGAGATTGTATTTTCACCTTTTCCTTCTTGAAATGCACTGTAAGCTAGGTTTTAAAGAGTAGTTGTAGAAATAATGCATGCCGGGACAAGGGTATCGTCTTCCTTCCAATCCAGAGGCGAGACGTTGCAGCCAGTTCTCGAGCACAAGGATGCACAGTATGGCCCCTTCTGGCCTAGACATTGATTTGGTACTGACCAGATCACAGCAAGCGTTATGCCGCATTCTCTTCTTCAATACCGGCGATACGAACAATTCTGCTTCTTTAAGCAGTCATTGGGACTATAAATCAAATGGAGACTTGAAACAGTGACTTGTGGGGAGACGGAGTCAAGAACGGGCAATGCTTGTAAATCGTTCTTATTTGTGGAAAATGCAACTTGAACATCCAAGAGGCAGAAGACCTTGGCATGCTCCTTGGCGAGATGTAACGGGTATATATAACGCTGAACGCTCAACCCTCTCAATCCAAGTCATAAAGTATTAATGCATCAAAATCCATTTCCAGGGGAGTTTTCATCATCCTGTCCTGAGTGGAGTTTTCGAGTCTGTCGTTTGTCGTCACGCAGGGTTGTGGACTATCGCTCGTCTTTCGGCTTCATAACCGGTGTGGCAGATCCTTCCACATTCTTCGGTGTACTTGCATCCTGCTTTTCGACCATAACGCACTCCTCATCGTCCTCGGTCTTCTTGTTCTCTTTCTCAAGTGCCTCGGAATAATCTCCCCATAACTGCTCGACAGGCCGCCCTAATAGTTCTGTCCAAAATCTCTTCTCCTCATATTTTTGAATCCTCAGCTTCTCATTCATCTTCCTGATCGTGCCCTTTCCAAATCTTTGCTCCAGATACTCCAAGAAGTATCCCGTATGTTCATAGCCTGCATCCCAATTTCCTGTGGCCTCTTTCTTCCAATGTGGCGGGCTCAAGTTTGCATTCAATCGCACCCAGTCTGCAATTCCTTCAATCAAACCTCCTGGGCAGGTTCCAAAAGCGTTGTATTGATAACTGCCAGTGCCAATTAGCACACAAGAAGCTATAAGCTTCGAAACGGTGTTTCCCCCGACACAGGACTTACCAGTGTACCATTTCATGCGTGAGGACGCCCATTATTTCGTGGGCTTTCCGTGAGGCAGGTATGGCCTTGTGGATGTAGTCCAAGGAGAAATGGATCTCCTTGTGATCGCTATCTAAATCGCTGCCAGTTGTGTATGCTACTCCATCCATTGACCTCAAAATAAGTGTAACAGAGCGGGTAGGAGGCATGGTAGTTATTGGTGAGTCGGGCGAATGGTAAAGTAGCTCGAGTACACTCTTCACGGAGGTTACCAGTGCCCTGCTGGCTATGACAGCCTCGAGGAAGGCTTCAGCTCCTGCATGGTTGAGGTTTCGGATCTCGAATCGGAGCTTGGGCAGGGTAAACTTGGGGGCTTTCGAGGAAGGCGGGCTTATAGATGATTCTGATCTTGCGCCTGAGAGCTTTCCAGTAGAATGAGGCACAGGAGTCGGAGTTGGAGCAGGACCTGACGTGCGAGTTGATTGGGCTGGCATGAATACCAAGGAAGGAAGAGGGCTGGTTCCTGGAAGTTCAGTCATCGTAGCAGCTGATGAAGATATCCAGGCACTCGTCTGAAGTTTAATCAGAGGCTTTTATCACTCTGGAGCAATGTAAAGCTGTGCAACATCTGGGTTAATAAAGCCGATTGTGGAATGTAGATTCGAGCATTTCATGGAACATACCAAAGGGATGCATGAGCATTGGGGCCGGGAAGACCCCTGTTCTTGCAGGGGCTTTCGCGCTAGCTAGATAAACACGCTTGGTGGGCAACACCAACGTGCAGTTGTTTACCAAATCAAAGTCGTTCACTAAACTAAGTTCCCTACGACATTGCTCTTTGTAAGTCCCAATCTCCTGAGTTCTTTCTGTTGTCTCTGCCAATTATAGCTCTTTCATCTACGGATCAAGCCGCTCACAAATATCGCGCATGTTGACTGATCCTCTCTCCTAAGGCGTCCTTGGGATTCTTTCACCCTCGCCGAGATGGGAGAGAAAATCAACGAAGAGCAAGTCGCAAACCTGCTAGCAATACTCCGAACCGATGCGTCCATTGATGCGAAGGTCAATCAAATCAACAATGTCAAATCCGGCATCAAGCAGAACAATGTACCGGAACCCTGTGTGCTCCCCCTCTTCGAGGCTACGCGTTCCTCGATGACATCGCAACACGCTGCAATCGTCAATGCTGGCTTTTCTACTCTGAACCATCTGCTTACAAGGTTGTCTCGCCAAGAGCCAAAGTATGTTGCGAAAGAGGCTGGCCGGACTCTTCCGCTGGTCATTGAGAAGATGGGGGACCAAAAGGAGAAATATAGGCAACTGGCTGCCCAATGTTTAACGACTTTCTGGAAAGTGGCACCGATGGATGTAGAGCGAATAGTGAAGAATGCTGGCATGGTCGGCAAGAACCCGCGGATGAAAGAAGCCTCGATGCATTGGCTCGTTCAGGTAACATTACGTTCATAAAGTTAGCCCCGACGACTGCTGATACATTGGCATAGATGCACCAGGAAAATGGTATGCCTTTTAAGAGTTTTGTCTCAACGCTAATGGACCTGCTCGAGGATGCCGATGGCATGGTCCGGGACACTGCGAGGAATTCAGTCATTGCGCTATTTCAGTATGCTTATCGCGGAAAGCCTGACAGCATGCGCTAATTTTCCATAGAAATGCCCCAAATGCTGCAAAATCTGACTTGAAGAAGCAATTGAAGAACTTTAACGTTCGTCCGACAATAGTAGCAGCTATTACAGCTACTCTTGGACCCTCAAGTGGTGCGCCTGAGCCAGCAGAGGCAATCGCTGAAATTCCTTCCCGCCCGACCTTTACGAATAGCGTATCCTCAGTCTCGAGCGTCCGGCCGTCGACCCCAGTTATAGAAGCTAAGGTTGAGCAAGTCGAACCATCATATGTGAACACACAGAGAGAACTTGAAGATACGTTCCGAGACATGTATCCTTTTTTCGAAGGAAAAGAGTCGGAGCAAAATTGGCTGAAAAGAGAACAAAGCTGCACCAAATTACGGAGACTCAATGCCGGAAATGCACCCAGCGATTTCCACGATGCCTTCCTCGTTGGTATCAAAGGTCTATTGGACGGAATTCTGAAAGCTGTGAACTCTCTGAGAACTAGTCTTTCAAAGGAAGGTTGCAGCGTTGTTCAAGAAATTGCACGAACCGCTGGACCAGGACTAGATCCCATGGTCGAAATTCTTCTCCAAAACCTGATCAAGTTGTGCGGCGGTACAAAAAAGATCAGCTCCCAGCAAGGTAATGTAACGGTCGATATCATCATCAGCAAGGTTTCGTATAATATTCGAATCATGCAGCATATTTTTGCAGCAACCCAAGACAAGAATGTCCAGCCAAGAACCTATGCCACCGGATGGCTAAAGACTTTGTTGAAGAAGGAAGCCCATCACAAGAGCCACCTTGAACATTCAGGAGGACTTGACTTGATCGAAAAGTGCATCAAAAAGGGTCTGGCGGATGCCAATCCAGGTGTCCGTGAGAATATGAGATCGACTTTCTGGACTTTCGCGCAGATTTGGCCCGCTAAGGCAGATGCGTAAGGCTTTTCACATAGTTAAGGAGGAGTGCAGCTGACATGTTCTCAGTATCATGGCGACTTTAGATGCTACCCAGGCAAGACTTCTAGAAAATGCACCGGACAATCCAAATTCGCCCAAAAAGACCGAAATGGTTGCTGTTCGACCAGGGCTAGGATTTTCTAAGAGCACCACTGGACCACCAAAACCCTCCTTAAGAGAGACAATGATGGCTCAAAAGAAAGCTGTTCTGGCTAATAAAAATATCCCAGCTCGTCCCGGCTCTGCTATGTCCAGTTTCTCACCTATGCGTACTGTCTCGACATCATCAAACGCACCGGCATCATCGACAACTTCAGAGGCGGGCCCAGTGAGACCTCGACCAGAGTCGACAACCGTTGCCCATGGTGGTCTTTCTGTCGCTCCTATGCGGCCAACCAAATTTCGTCCTGCTCCGCGCCCAGAACTTACAGCTAGACCTGCAACAGCAGGCCCCTATTCGGTTCGACGTCCAGGCCACGGCCCTACTAACAGCGACGGCACGAGTCCTTCAACAAGCAGAATAACGACGAAAGCAAGAACACCAAGCGCCAGCAGTACCAGCCCACCAAAGCGACCGACCACTCGACCCAACACAAGTCACTCCAGTCACGCTAGCCAGTCTAGCCATGCAAGTCCCGTGAGAAGTACGGTCAGCAGGGTTGCGGCATCGCCTCGCGCCAGCCCAGCAAAACCCAAACCTTCTTACAACTCTCTCACATCATCGAGCCCATCAAAAGCCGACGAGGATTTCACAATGGTTGTTCCAAGCCTAACGGGATTGAAGGGACCCCATCCTCAGAGTGTACCGCTGACGATTGAGTCTTCTGATGATGACGAGGTCGTCACACCGCTGAAGTCAATGAAGGTTTATGAGGATCCATTCTCCAGCACAGATGATCAGACTACTCCACGACCAGCTATAACAGCCCCAGTACTGGGAGAAGTCGCTGTAAATGAAGATGCTTCGAACCTGGCCCGGAATGGTATGAACGGTATAAATGAGTCGGAGACGGCGAAGGCCGTGCCTAATTCACCAGAACGTATGAAACAAAACTCGCGCTTGCTTGATAGCGGGATCACAAAGATTAAGGCCAAGTCCTTAGATGTCCACGGTTTCCGAAAGCTCCAAGGATTGATCAAGGATAACAAAGCAGCTTGGTCTGACGAAAAATTTGATGTTTTACTACTTGGACTTTTCGAATATCTTGAAGCACCACTAGCTTCGTTCCCACCCGAGAAAGTCCAGGATGTCAAGGCTCAAATTCTGGCAACTATTAAGTTGATGTACAAGAAAGACCGTGACGCATTTCGGCCTCATGTCCACAAAGGACTAGAATCTATTCTGGCAACCCGCAGCTGCTATGACGCCCGTGCTCACATCGTTAGCGGTCTCGAACTCCTAGCCGATGAGCTTGTGACCCTTGCGGATCCCAGGCAAACAACTAACAAGATTACCTCGCAACTACAGAACGAGAGGATGACACTCGAAGGTTGCCGAACCCTGTCTATGGGCCTCCATGTCCTTAAGGAGCTCCTAGATGCGAAGAAAGAGTTCGTTCCGACTGATAAGGAAGTCGAAGAGATGTGCAAGCTTGCTGCGAGGTGCCTAGAGAGTCCTGAGAGTGGGGTTAGGATGGATGCCGTGCAGCTTTGTGTTAGTGTTCATTCGCGAGTTGGGGAGACGAAATTTTGGGACGCTTTGGGAGGCGTGAAGGACGACCCAAAGAGTCTGATTACTTATTATATTGTCAGGCGGCAGAGGGAGCTGGCTGCTAGCACATGAGTGGCGGCTGATGTTTGTGGCGAGCGGAGAGACTTGCCACCTTTTGCGGTGTTCTGCGGTTTTGGACATGGGCGAGTCGTACAAGAGAGAAGTTCGTCATGACAAGATGGTGTATGAACATGCTTTGTAATTCAGGGTTTCTATTTTCTTTTTGCGACGTGGGCCGTTGATATGGGTTTGGTGTTGAGGCGTCCGTTGGTGTGGAGAGCAGGCGTTGGTTGTGTAGACATATGAATAGGAATAGTAATGCAAAGCAACCACTGATCTCTTGTATCGTTGTGCGAATGTTTGTCAGGAGATAAATGCTATGGCTTACATATACTTTCTTTTTCTTCGATACTATCTACTCGTGCTTTCCGCGGAGCTCCGACCGTAAGGTATATCAACCGCTTGACGTTGCTAGCTTCAGGGGCACCACTCCTTCCACCATTTCTGCTAACTACGAACTTGCCTTACCTTTTTCACGAACATGCATGGGTTTCAATCTTGAATTCGTCGTCCGCTGCAAGCTGAATTGGAAACATCTCCCAGAGGTCTATAGTTTGATTTGTCTTCCCCCTGTCATGTGCAGTGGATCGTTGACCTTTTCCATTTTAAGAGCTGACAGCGTCCTCAACCCGCTTTTATGGAACAAGCGTTTTATTCGCTTGTCGGTTGAGGTTGCATGAAGGGTGTTTAAGCTGAGTGCGTTTGTTGTGCAGGCAACTTATTGCCCCTGGATTCGAGTGTGGGTGGGTCGGGTAATTCACACGCTGTTGGTGGAGGTTGATTGGGTGATGGGTGGCTGTGAAAATCATAGGGTGATGATAAGGGCGGAGATTCGGCTTGATGGAGAATTCGAAGTGAGGTCCTCCTGGAGCTGAAAAGGCTGTTTATGCAATTTATCCGAAGGTTCCGCTTCAGCTTTAAATGCTCGGAGATCTTCTTGGAGGCTGTCAGATCGGTGCATACCGAGTTCTAAGTTCCGATGAGGCACACGCTTGCTCCTTTGTGGTAAGTAATTCTTTCAAAGTTGTTCGGTTGCTCGCAATGAGGGTTGAGGGGGCGCTTTGTACCTGAATACGATCAGGGCCGTGGCTTCCAATATCCTTGCTGGAGATCCTCATAGTAGATTTAACTGGACAACTCTTGTTGCTTGCATGAACATATGAAGAACTGCCATATTGAGCACTTGTGTTCATAGGTAGGGTTTACTCATGCCTTACCATGCGCCTCGTTTATTTTGCCCCAGATGTTCCTTGGTACTGTAGGTGTAGTCAGGTACCTTACGCAGTAAATGTCTGTGCGACTTCGGGGATTTCGGGAAATGAGAGACTTGAACATGTCACTATGTCTCCGGAGATCGAGAATTTTCAACAAGCATATCGCACTCAGATCTTGAGATCCAGGACGGACAATCCAATAGATTACCTGCAGCATTGAGCACTGACTTGAGCCCGTTTCAGGGTCTCATCTGGACTGATCATTTGAAGGAGTTGCACGTGACGAGCAAGTATTAAAGCTGCTAGCGGGAGATCTGGCGGGATCCCCCTGGATCTAAACTTCTCCCCTTGCGCCATCCGGGCCGCAAGGTCTCTAAGATTCGTAGTGAGGGGAAGTGGATGAGCGCGACTGTCAACTAACTGTAGACGAGAGAGGCGTAAGGCGCAGCTTGACGCTGGCTTCGGTTTCCACAATCCACGCGGATCTGCAGTCTTATCGGCGGAATGATGGGCGTGGTCGTGGAGATCCAAACAGATTCCTGCCATGAAGGGTTGTCAAGTGTCAACGAATCCTCTGTCTCAGTCCTTGAGCTTTGGAAATCTGGACACAGGAATTGTGTGGGTGCCACTGCTTCCCTCCGCTTGATGAAACGCGATGACGGCCGCGAGGGAGAGGCGTGGCACAGTTATTGCTTGCTTCAGCGGAACAATGTATGCCAAACGTGGATCGGACCAGGGGATTACGACGGCTGCTCTGATGGCCCTCGATTCTTCAATAATAGATTATCAAAACTTATCTCTGCTGCAAGTCATCTCAAAAATCTTGTTTCAACGTCGTGTAACCAAGAAATCGGTGTGAGCGAGTGGGTGTTTACTGTATGAGGAGATTAAATATGCCGGGAAAGATGAAATGTTAGTTATTGTAGGCTAGGGCTGGTGTTGCAGATCTAGACCAGCACCAGCATCAGAAACACGCGCTGCTTCTCCGGAGCAGCAAGCCGCCAGCTACCGAACCAGATGTTCTTCATCGTGGCTCCGGTGTCAAGAACACAGTGGCATGTGTTTACTGGACGTGCAGTACGTGAGTCTGTCTGTGGCTGTCCTTTACTCCTGTCCGCTGCCCCCTGAAGGAATCCCAGGGAAGGATGTGACGCAAGCAGGGGAGGACAAAACTCATTGTATCCTCCGGGCGACCTTGTGCAAAGTGCAGTGTGCAGTCTCGTGTTTTGAGTGACACGAGGCTGGCATTTCTCGTGGAAGCCACTTGGAGGTAGGGTTTTGAAGTCACGGAGTGGGATGGGGTGGGCAGGAGACAGATAGGAGCCAGGGGAAAAAGTTGAAGTGTAAAAATAACTCGCGGCCGTGTTTAGGTAGTTATTCAACACAGTTGAGGCAAAAGTGCTCAGCGGTCAGCCTCTCGGCGTGCAACTCATAATAAGTGAGTGAGTGAGTGAAGTGAAGATGTATTTTGCGCAGTCCGAGAATGCTCCGCCATAGATATTGCCTCTGCCATGCTGGACGTGGAGGTGGTAGTGCTCCATGGAGACGCTGTGCTCCTGTGGGCCCTGAGCCGTTCTCCGGTCTAACTACTCGTGGGCTAGCCCCTGTACTTGAAACAAAGCCCACTTCAATGCTTCTCGGCTTCCAGGACGCCATCCCTCTTCGGGACGTTCCTCGCCCAAACAACGCCAACCGCATTCGACCTCGACGGCTTGGCGTACCCATACCCATACCTACCTACCCACCTTACTAACTGTACCATACCTACCTTGCTGTAATATTGCGGTGCGGTTGTCCTGGCTGCGGCTGTGAAGCGCATCTATGATAATCATTCCAGCCCTCAGCTCGCCGTCTGGCTTTCTCCCCTACCTCAACTCCAAGGGGTTCTGACTGCAGGCACTAGCCCTCCCACAGTCCACTCTGC
>Ga0302325_10031987_pt1 | contig 10809 bp, 9 predicted proteins | sample Palsa_T0_2_FD_201948 | JGI IMG/M metagenome (GOLD analysis project Ga0302325, IMG submission 201948) | Peat permafrost microbial communities from Stordalen Mire near Abisko, Sweden - Palsa_T0_2 | ecosystem: Environmental > Terrestrial > Soil > Palsa > Peat permafrost | place: Sweden: Abisko... | reverse complement strand
AGACAACCGGATTATCCGGCGTAAAGATGCCATCGACCCCGAGCTTGTCCATGAACCAGCGCTCTTTGGACAGCGCGTCATCACCGCCTCCCGACATCGCTCCGGCATGACCAACCGCACGCGTGAGTTTTATTTTCCAGCGTCCGACAACGCAGGCGACAATCGGCTTGGTGAACTCGGCGTCCAACTCGTAGTAGCCTCCCGGCTCCACGTAAAGGACCGCCGCCTTGCTTCGCGCATCATTGGCCAGCGCGAACGCGAACTCCGGCGCGGCGAAGTGGATGTATACGTCCTTGCCACTCGAAATGAGGGTCGTTGTACCCCAACCGGCCATACGCAGGTACGTCGCAATTGTCGTCGTGAAATTGCCGGAATTGGAGAAGATGGCAATCGACCCTTTGCGCAACGCCTCCTCGGGATTGTCGCCACCGAGCGCGCCCCCGATGCGCACGTGATTCCAGGAGTCGGCAACTCCAAGACTGTTGCCGCCAAAGATATCGATGCCGTTGGCCTGCGCCATGGCCCGGATCTCGCGTGAATCTCGTACGGACAGTTTTTCCGTGACAATGAAGATCTTCTTGAGGTCAGGGTTGACGCGGATAAACTCTGCGACACCGTCGCGTGCCGCCGACGGCGGCAGGTAGACCACGCCGCAGTTAAAGCGATGTCCGGCCGCAAGCCCCTCGAGAACGTTGTTGAATACGGGCACCGGCCCGAGTTCGGTTTCAAGGACCTGGCCGCGCTTTCCCGGCGCGGTACCGAATACGACGTTGCCCCCGGAGTATGCATGTCCGACGGGTGTCACATCGCTTGACTCGCCGCCCAGTATATTGAGCACGCAGACGCGATCGTCGCGCGTCGCTACCTGAGACAGCGAGCTAATTCCCACGTAGTACTTGAAATCGCCGACACCGCGCCTGTTCATCGCAAGCCTCCAGCCATGGTCTTTCTGCCGGCGCCCGGTTTCAGGCGCCGCTTGTGCGCGCTACGACGCAGTTTCGGCAATCTTCAGTTTGGCCGCGACCTGTTTCCGTCCACCGGCCTTCATCCACGCATCGACGGCCTTCGCGTGCAAGATCACTTCGCTCATGTCGGAATCGAAACCAAAGATGCGATAGGGAAGCCCCAGCGCTTCGAGCGTGTCACGCATTGCGCCCATCCCACGAACGAGATTGGGGCCACCCCTTCCAATGACTACATAAAGCGCGGTCGGTCCGTGCGCGCTGAAGTGTTCACGCAACGCGTCGGCCATTGCGCGCAGCGTTTCAAAGATGTCGGTATTATTGGACTTGCCGCCGATGATGAACAGCACGTTGGTCTGCTTAAGCCAGTGTTTGAAGCAGATCTGCGCCACCTGTTTCATCTTCTCGTACGGCGGGTTGCCGCCAAAATCGGAGGAGATAATTGCGTCGTCTCCGAGCATCTCGGACACCAACGAATTGGCGCCACCGCCGAAGGTTGGCGCAAGGATGGTCCCCTTGTCATTGATGACGTAGACATCGCTCTGCCCCTGATAGGTCCGCAGCTGATTTATTTCCTGCTCGAAGTCCGAATAGTCCACAGCGAACAGATGGGCTGGCAGGTCGAGGCGCTGCCAGCGCGGATCGTCGCGGTCGAAGCCGCATTTGAAATCGCAGGCGACCGGCGTGAGGCGCCCACTGCGATCCGGCCGCATGCGAATCGGATTGAGTTCGAGCGTAGTCATCCCGAAGTCATGATAGAGTTCCCACAGCTTCGGCAAATGCTGTACGAGCGGCGAGATGATCGGCGTTGGCGCCTTCAACGCCGTCAGCGCGTTAGCTACGACGAAGGCCTTGAGCCCCGTCAACGAATCGAACGGGATCTGCGCAACCTGGCTCCTGTCGAGCTCCTCGATGTCTATTCCGCCGTGATGCGTAAGCGTCATGGTCGGCGCGCGGAAGTGCGTAGAATCAGAAATCGAGAAGTACACCTCGTGCTCTGCCGGCACCGCCCCCTCGAACGTCACTCCATTGGCTTTTGCGACAACATTGCCAACCCGATGCTCAACGAAGTACAGGCGTTCCTTCTCCTTGAGTGCGGTTCTCAGATTCGTAGCCCTGCCAAGCAACCCCGACTTGCCCTTCTTACCGACGCCGCCTTTGAAGACCGGCTTGACGAACACCGAGCCGCAACGGTCTATAAGCGCCTTGATCTCTTCCTCGCTCGCAGAAGGCCCGAGCACTTCGGACGTAGGAAAGCCGGCGAACTTGAGAAGCTTTGCCCCATACAGCATGCCAGTGACTTGCATCGCCTCCTCCTTCGAATCTGCTGCCGGCTGCTTCAGTTGGGCCGGCAGTCGCTGCTCGATGGGCCAAGGCTATGCCCACTGCAGTCAGCAGTGACTCCATGTTGCTGCTCGAATTCGTTCGGAGTCAAGTAGCCAGTGCGCGCAATTCCGGTCGGTGGGATTCGGCCAAAAGCGCCCCGCGAGAGTCTTATAGCGTTGCCGCTATGCTTGGATTCTTGGCCACGCAAGAAGCACGGCACTCCATGTTCATCGGCCACCGGGCTGCTGAACCGGTGGATCCTCCGCGCGTAATGCCGTGGGCCAATTGCTATAAGAATAGGCGCGGATTCTTCTGCGGATGCCGGCGCACATTAGCTTGAAATAGGTCGGCGAGGTAGCACACTGCCGCTCCGAGACTTCCGCCCATGCCAAACGCTGCCGATGCAAGCATCACAGTCACATCACTGATGGTAACCTCCCGCCCGACAGCGAAGATATGACCAAAAAGAAGCCAAAGGCCAACGCCCAACCCGGCGCCGAGAACGCCCCCGCAGAGTACCGCTATCGCCCATGGACGATAGGTCCGGCTGGCCGATAGGATTAGAGCAACGACGAGCAAAAGAGCGCCGAGAATGGCGGCGACCTCCAGCATTTGGAACAGAAGTGTGGACATTTCAGTGGCCCTCGCCGCTCATTGCCAGGCATAGCCGGTCCGTGAACGCCACGACGCCAGACGCTCAGACCTTGCGCCACCCCGGCGTGTCGGGCTCGGTGTTGTGGAATGTAATCGGCCCCAACCCGCAAATGGCGATGATCGCGGGCTCCTTGCCGTCGGCCTTCACGCCGTCGTAATGCGGTGTTCTGGCGACGCACAGCAAGCCGTTGAATTCATTGAAAGGCCTTGGCCGCCTGCAAGCGAGGGGCGCTTCGATTACTTTTTCATGGAGTCGGCGTCGATTTCCGAGCGGCCGCCCTTCTCGGAGTCCCGCCGGGGCCGGCGGACGGCTCTCACCTTCCCGCTCCTTCCGCCTCCGCAAAAGAACTGATCGCCGCCATCGGACTCGAGCCCTGACACGCCCACTCCGGGCGGCATCTCGATTCTCTCCAGGCCATCTCCCGTTCGAGGATCGATTCGCCTCAAATCGCTTTCGTCCCCTTCCCAGGTCCCGTGCCAGAGTTCGCCGTCGATCCAGGTGACGCCGGTGACAACCCGATTGGAATCGATGGTGCGAAGAATCGCCCCCGTTTGAGGATCGACTTGATGGATCTTCCGGCCTCGAGACTGCCCCACCCAGAGCGTTCCCTCCGCCCACGCGAGCCCCGAGTCACCGCCACCGCCAGGTGCCGGGATTGTCGCGAGGACACGGCCGGTCTTCGGATCGATCTTCTGGATGCGATCCTCGGCGATCTGAAACAAGTGCTGGCCGTCAAAGGCCGTTCCTGCATGCGCGGCGACATCAATCGAGCGCAGCACCTTCCCACTCGCCCGATCGAAGGCGTTTAGCTTGTCTCCGCAAGCAAACCAAACGTGCTGACCGTCAAACGTAACCCCGTTTACCTGGTCCACACCCGGAAAGGGCCCATATTCACGGAGGATTTCGGCTGCAGATCGTCTCATGCGTCAATCCTAGTCATTCGGCAGTGGACCGGGGAGTAACAAGATTGTCGGGAATCCCGGCACGGGCGGGGTGATCCAACGACGTGAGGGCCCGCGACCGAACGATTGCACCTTTCCCGCTGCCGCAAGCGAATCGAGTGACCGCTGCACCGTGCGCGTACTGGCTCCGAGCGCAATCGCCAAGGCCGAACTCGACCACGACTCGCCATCTGCGAGGAAGGCGAGCACCGCCGCGTGCTGCTCTTCGACGCGCGGCGCCAGCACGACCACTTCGCGTGCGCGGCGCGGCGTCAGCGCGAAGCCCTGCTTGGTCGCGCTCACATCCGCCAGAACCCGAAGCTCCGCGCGAAGACGCCCGACTTCGACTCGCAACCGTGCGCGATGCGATTCATCGACCTGCTTCGCCCGGAAGGCGCGCGCAACGAGCGTACCCCTCGACACTTCTCCGGGCCACGCTTCGCCCAGTGCGCGTGCAAGCGTGAACAATACCGGGCGCGTTGCGAGCGAGATCACCATGCCCGCCTCCCGCACGACATGACGGCACGCGTCAACGACCAGCGCTCCTGACGCCAAAAGCGCTTCGACCTCCTCAAGCAGGAGCAGGCGTTCCTCGCCACGCGCGATCAGGCGTGCCGCGGGCGTGTCCATCACGAGGGATGCACTTTCGACTTCCGCTGTTAGCGCGGGGATGTCCGCCTCGCGCGCGGCGTGCTCGGCCCGAGTTAGAGCAGCGCGAGCGGCCTTTGTCTGCAGACGTCGAATCGCGACTCCCGCAACGACCAGCTCGTGAGCGGCCCTCGACGCGGGCGGGAAGAATGCAGGGTCGAGTTCGGCCAGCGCACGGTCGGCCTCGTCGAGACGCCCGACCAGGAGCAGACGCCGGATTTCAAGATTCCGCGCATGCGCTGCATTTACGCGGTCACCGTGCGCTTCGAGCGTCACCCGCGCCGCATCGAGCGCCTTAACAGGCCAGCTCAGGTCACGCGAAACGAGTGCGATCTCTGCTTCGGCGACGACACACCTCGCGCGAGCGACCGTCTCTTTCGGACCGAATGCGCGCGCAGCACGCCGAATGAGAGCCTTTGCGCGAACGAGATCGCCGAGCTGCGCCATCGCGATGCCTCGCAGCGCGAGCGCAGGCGCGTCGTCACGCAGGGCGACCCGCTTTAACGCGCCGAGGAGATCACCTGCCGCGAGTGCACGCGCTGCGGCCGTGATCAATGAGTCCATCGGAATCCCGCCACACTTGTGACTCCCACCGTCTCGATATCCGGCGCTAAGTTTATGTCGTGACCAAGAATCATCAAATTGTACCTAAGGAAAGCGACAACCATGACGCAGAGGCTGATGCGGCAGGCATCAAAAGCGCTCATCAGGAGATCAAGATGAAAACACAAGTCGACCCTTGGATTGCCCGCGTGCGCGCATTGTTGCGTGGGCTGGGGCCGTATGTCGCAATCGAGATGATGCTGCCTGGCGGCAGCATCATCGCACTGCTTATCTGGCTCTATCGGCATCGCGGCAGCCTCGGAGTGCGGACATGCTCCCGGCGCACTGCGGCTGCGGGAGCGCTCTCGGCGCCGGTCGGAATCCCGCCACACTTGTCACTCCCCGGCCATTCGAAACCTGAATCAGTATTGGTACATGACCACCATGCACTCGGTCATATCGAGATCGCAACTAAACCAACTTTCTGTGAAGGAAGAAAAGCAGTGGCGCTACGGGTAATGCACCCAGGCGTAGGCGAATTAGAACTTCAAAGGAGATACATATGTGCCCAGCATGCATCGCAAGCGCAGTAGTGGTGGCCGCCGGGGTCGGATCCTCTGGTGGAATTCTGGCAGTGTACATCGGCAAGTTCACAAAATTTTTACGAGCGAATCGTCTCGGTCTTTTTCAGAATGCAGAGGAGAAATGAGATGGCAACAAGCAGGCAGAGAGACAAGGAAGACGGGATAGTGCGTTTCGCGATGAATACACCCCCCATCGTGTCGCAGCCGGAGTGGGAGGCTGCGCGCCAACGGCTTCTCGTGAAGGAGAAGGCCGTGACCCGCTCGCGCGATGCGCTCGCAGCCGAACGCCGGCTGATGCCTTGGCAGGCTGTGGACAAGAGATACGAGTTCGACGGACCTAGGGGCAAAGTAAGCCTGCTCGAATTGTTCGAGGGGCGCCGCCAGTTGATCGTCTATCGCGCATTCTTCGAGCCCGGAGTGCTCGGCTGGCCTGATCACGCCTGCCGCGGCTGCTCCCTGGGTGCCGATCAGGTCGCCCACCTTGCCCATCTGAACGCCCGCGACACCACCCTCGCCTACGTCTCGCGCGCGCCGCAAGCAGACATCGCGCGCCTGAAGGCAGGGATGGGTTGGGAGATACCCTGGTATACCCTCACCGACGGCTTCGACGCGGACTTCGGCGTCGATGAATGGCACGGCCACAACGTTTTCTTCCGCGACGGCGAGCGGGTGTTCCGCACATACTTCATCAACCTCCGCGGTGACGAGGCGATGGGGACCACCTGGAGCTACCTCGACATCACGCCGCTCGGACGTCAGGAGACTTGGGAAGAGTCGCCAGAGGGTTACCCTCAGACCGCACCGTATAAATGGTGGAACTGGCACGACAAGTACGACGCCGGTGCCTCGCCTGACCCGAAGTGGGTCAAGGTGTCCGACGCGGGAGAAGCCACCTTCCGAAAGCACAACGCAGAGGCGAAATCCAGCTAAAGAAGGGCGACCACTTTGCCGCCTTCGAGCGGCCGGCCCGTTTCATCGAAGCGGAAATCGTGAGGCGATCGCCGCCCAACAGGTCGGCAACAATGCCAGCAGTTCGGACGCTGACGTTGTTGCCGACCTGCTGATTTGAAGGACGAATAAATTGTCAGTAACCTATGGCGAATCGCTCACAGTTGGAGAACCCCATGGGCCGACAACTCGCCCGACGCCAATTCGGGTACTTTGCCGGCGAGGCGCAGAGGCTTGGCGCCGACGGCGTGATCGCGTCGCGTGCGCAACGGCCCGGACCTCTCGCACGTCACGGTGAACCGTCGTGGCTTTGCGCCGCCGGATCGAGCTGCCATCATGAGTCTTGACGCTATCCGTGTTGCTATCCAGATCGCGCTGGTATCGCTCGCTTCGTATCTGGGCGGATCTCATTCCAGCGGCTTGATTCATGGCGCATCGGCAAGCATAGGAGGGCTCTGGTGCGCGATCTCCGGAATCGTGGTGCTCCAGGCGACACGGCGCGAGACGTGGTCGTCCGCGTGGCTCCGGATAGTCGGAACGGCCATTGGATCGATCCTCAGCGCCGTTTACCTCACCCTGCTGCCATTTAGCCCCTTGGGAATGGCCGTGTCCGTGTTCGCAACAGTGCTCATCTGTCATGGTGCTCGGATTCCGGATCATGCCCGTCTGGCAGCGATCACAGTGACCGTGATCATGGTGATTGCTTCCCTTAACCCGACATTGAACCCGATTCAAAACGCACTGCTTCGGTTTAGTGAATCATGTATCGGCACTGTTGCGGCGGTACTGGCGATCCTAATATGGCCGGGTCCGAGCGAGCCCTCCGACATGGCACCATCAGCAGCGCTCGATGAGACTGCGCGTTCCTGACCGCAATGGAGATGGGTCACGACGGCCCCCCGTCGCCCATATCGTTGACCCTCATGACCGGCAGGCGTAGATTGGCTTCGAATTTGCGCGTCGTCTCGCGCCAACCGATTTGGTCTCAGGGGAGATACAGATGGGCGGCATAAAAATACTGGGGATCGTCCTCCTGGCTGTCGGCCTTTTTGGACTGCTCTATGGCCACTTCGACTACACCAAGGAAACGCATGAAGGTAATTTCGGGCCGTTCAAATTCTCGGTCGCCGAAAAGGAAACCACCGTCATTCCGAGCTGGGCGAGCATCGTGGTCATCGTCGCGGGAGTTGTGCTATTGGTCATCAAACGCAAGTAGCCGCGAACTCAAATCTCCAGGCGCGTGCAAATCGCTCACTGCCTCGAATCTCTCGCGTACCAGATCCTATGAGCTCGGTACCTTGTAACGATAGCGAAGGTCCTGAGCCCCGTATCCTTCGAATCGGGGTATTTGCAGACCTTAGTCGCTAGATAGACGTTCTCAGCGTCCGAATTATTGACGATTCGGGGCGTCGTATCCTGGCCGCCGGTCGGGCAGCCGACCAACTCACGCGCGTGGATCCTTCAGGTCGGCGGCTCAGCACGCAGCCCAAGCGGGGGTAATGCTACTCGGTCGCGCGAAGTTTTTGCACGTCCTTCGCCGTGATCGCCGAATGCATAGTGCCAAACCGCGCCGTGACGTAGTTGGCGACGGCGGCGATCTCCGTATCGCTATAGGCAGCGCCGAAGGCTGGCATGGCAAGGGTGCCATCGGACCGTTGCCGCTGGGTACCCGACAACACGATCTGCGCGACGTTGATCGCGGTTGGATCATTCACCGCGCGACTGCCGGTCAGGGTCGCACGTGAAGCCAACGGACTTACGCCGGTCCAGCTGTGGCAGCTTGCGCAGGCACCTTCGAAGATTTGCTTGCCGTATGGGTCGACGTTGGCAATGACACCCTGTTTCGGATCTGCAGGCGCGGACGCGGCCTTCGGAGCGCTCAGATCGGGCGTTGAGATTGCGGGCACGCTGCGCAGATAGACGACCATCGCGCCGATGTCGGCGGCGGTTAGCTTTTCGAAGCTCAAGTCCACGGCCTCCGCCATCGGGCCCGACGCGGTGCCGCGTCCTTTCGCGTGGCCAGTCGACAGGTACTGGGCAAGGTCGGCTTCGCTCCAGGCTCCAACGCCCGAAGCCGAATCGCCGGTGATGTTGTAGGCGCGCCAGCCGTCCACCACCGTGCCGGCAAACTTGCGCTGGTTATCCAACGCCTCCATCAGATTGCGCGGCGTATGACAGTCGCCGCAGTGTGCGAGCGCCTCGGACAGGTACGCCCCGCGATTCCATTCGGGGCTCTGATCGGTGTTTGGCGTGAAGCGCCGGTTCGGATTGAACAGCCCCGACCAGAACGTCATTAGCCAGCGCTGGTTGAACGGAAAGCCCAGCTCGTTTTGCGGTGGAACGTTCGCAACCGGCGCAAGCGTGAACAGATACGTCTTGATAGCCAGCGCATCCTCATTAGTGAGATACGTGTAGGCAGCGTAGGGAAACGCCGGGTACAGTCTCTTCCCGTCGCGACCGATGCCTTCATGCACGGCTCTAAGAAACTCCGCATCGGTCCAGGCCCCGATGCCGGTTTGCTTGTCCGGCGTGATGTTCGGCGAGTACATCGTGCCGAACGGCGTCTTGAATGCGAGGCCGCCCGCGAAAGGGCTGCCGTCCTTCGCTGTATGGCAAGCCTTGCAATCGGCTGCATCAGTAAGATAGCGTCCTCGCGCCACCGGATCGGTCTCGTGAAAGTCTGCGGGAACCCCGGTTGGGCGACCACTGTAGGCATCCAGGACAACAGTCTTTCCACTCGCGAACGCCATCGGCCCAGGGCGCGTGCCATACCACCCGAGTACCAAGAGGCCGATCACCCCAACAACGACGATGACGGCGCCAACACGCTTGGAGAATGAAGCAGCTTTCATGCGGATTTACTCACAGCCAGCGCGACGCGGTCGACGGGCAGACGACGCAGACGAACACCGGTAGCAGCATAGATCGCGTTGCCCAGCGCGGGTGGCGCAGCAGTCGTTCCGGTTTCGCCGATTCCGCCGGGCGCCTCACCGCTCTTGATTAGATGCACTTCGATGTTCGGCACCTGGTCGATGCGTAGCATTCGATAATTGTTGAAATTGCTCTGTTGTACGCGGCCCTTGTCGATCGTGATCTCTCCGTACAATGCCGCGGTCAAGCCGAAGATGAGGCCTCCCTGCAGCTGGGCCATCACCGTGTCCGGATTGACGACGATGCCGGTGTCCACGGCTGAAACGATGCGCTTGAGGCTAACCTCGCCGTGATCGTCGACCTCCACTTCGATGACGGTGGCGATGAAACTGCCGAATGCAGTTTGTGCCGCGATACCTCGTCCGCGGCGCGCGGGAAGCGTACTTCCCCACCCTGCCTTGCTGGCAGCCAGATCGACAGCAGCGCGCAGTCGCGGACTCTTGCCAAGCATGTCGCGGCGAAACGTCACCGGGTCCTTGCCGGCTTTCTTTGCCAGCTCATCGATGAAGCTTTCGATGGCGAACACATTGTTGTTGGGCCCGACGCCACGCCAGAATCCGGTCGGCACAGCAGGAGGCTCGTCACGGGTGTATTCGACGCGCAGATTCGGAATGTCGTATGGCATGTCGGCGCCGCTATCGACGGCGTCGATATCGATGCCCTTCTGAAATCCCGCCGGGAACCAACGCGCCATGATGGACGAGCCGGTTATGCGATGCGTCCACCCTGCAATCCGGCCATTGGCCACGCTCGCGGACAACAAGTCGCGATACACCGGCCGGTAGATGTCGTGCTGAATGTCTTCCTCGCGGCTCCAGATCACCTTGACCGGTCCATCGACCTGCTTGGCGATGCGCACGGCCTTTTCGACCATATCGACCTCCAGCCGGCGTCCGAACCCGCCGCCGATCAGGAGATTGTGTACCGTGACTTTCTCCAGCGGCAGGCCGGTCACCTTGGCGGCGATCGCCTGAGCCCTGGGCAGCACCTGGATGCCGACCCAGACTTCGCAAGCATCCGCCCGTACGTGCGCGGTGCAATTCATCGGCTCCATCGTGGCGTGAGCGAGAAACGGCATTTCGTAGGCCGCATCGAGCCTATCGCCTTCGCCCAACGCCTTGGCGGCATCACCCGCCGTCTTGGCGACGGCGCCGGGCTTTTCACTCGCTGCCCTGATCTGCTGCCAAACCGCCGCCGAATTCACTTTCGCGTTCGGGCCTTCATCCCAGGATATGTCGAGCGCGGCGAGACCCTGCTTCGCAGCCCACATG
>Ga0302325_10031985_pt1 | contig 10809 bp, 11 predicted proteins | sample Palsa_T0_2_FD_201948 | JGI IMG/M metagenome (GOLD analysis project Ga0302325, IMG submission 201948) | Peat permafrost microbial communities from Stordalen Mire near Abisko, Sweden - Palsa_T0_2 | ecosystem: Environmental > Terrestrial > Soil > Palsa > Peat permafrost | place: Sweden: Abisko... | reverse complement strand
ATCGGCATCGAGATTCACAAGCGCGAAACCGGGTTGCCGGACGAAATTCCGCACCTGGTGGCGGCAATTTACGAGCGGCATGGCGATGGATCCGCGGGTCTGTTCGAAGCCAAGCGCGCCGCCGAATGCCTGATGCCCGGCGCGGAGGCGGTTCCCGCCGACGCTGCGCCCTACGAGCACCCGGCACGCGCCGCGAATATCGTGTGGATGGGCGAGCCAGTGGGGCGGTTGTTCGAGTTGCATCCCTCGCTCATCGAAGCGGGGCGCGCCGCGCTGCTCGATTTGGATCTGCGCCGGGTTCGCGCGCTGGCCTCGGCCGGCGAAGTGAAGTACACGCCGGTGCGGCGTTACCCGTCGAGCGCCTTCGACCTTTCGGTGATCGCCGGACTGCGCGAACACGCGGGAGTGCTGGAGCGCAAGATTGCCGGGTTCGCCGGGCCGCTGCTTGAATCGGTGCGATACCTTTATCAGTACGTGGGCGCGCCGTACGCTGCCGGCCAGAGAAGCGTGTCGTTCCGCGTGACCGTGGGGTCGGCCGAGCGAACGCTTTCGTCCGATGAAGTGACCGCAGTCCGTGAAGCCATCATCGCCGGTATGCGCGAGTTGGGCTATGAACTGAGGGTTTGAGTGGGAATTCCGGCGATGCGAGGACCATTCCCCGAGTAGCGGGTTCAGGGACCGGGGCTTGACGGTGTCTCGATACGTTGGCGAACTTCTGAAATGGAGTACTAAGTACACCGTTTCGTAAATACGCCAACGTATCGAACACTGCTTGCTGACGCGCGCGGCTCTGATCGGAGCCGCGACCGTAAGGGAGCGGGATCCTTCGAATACGCGATCGTATTTCTGAAACCACGTACTCAGTTACCGGAGGAATCGAACTGCAGGCCGTAAGCGTTTCGTACCCCCAGAACGATCTGGACCAGTCCACCGACTGCAAGAGTTGAGCTTCCGTTAGCCTGAATCGTAAGCCCATAGCCGAGTCGCCATTAACTGCGATAGTCGATAGGCCAAGACCGGAGAGAGAGACCTGATCCGGAGGAGTCGCGCTGGTATCGCCCTTGGCGCCGATGCCCAAAATCAACTCGTAGGATCCGTTGCCAAGCGGGAGAACGGTATCGACCCCGGTATTATGTTTGGTAGCTGCCGGAGTAAGTGAATTGTATCTGGCCGATCTGAGCGTCTGCCGCATTAGCGATGGTGCGCCCGCTTGAGGCGCCGCTATCTACCACCAGACCTTGTCCCTGCGACATGTTCAGCACGCTTACATGCTGAGCAGGTCCGCTAAACCCTCCGGCCAGCTGATTGGGAGTGCCGTATGTCCCGCTTCTCAGCGGAGTAATACTAGACACGGAGCCAGTGGACGGTCCACCATGATTCCGCTGGGGATTAGAGGATTGCTCTCCCCGAACGGTATATTGCCGTCGGTGGTTACAGCCATCCCGTAGGGATAATTCAGGCCGCTGGCGATTGTCGTACCACTAATAGCGCCCATACCGCCATGCTAAGAGTGGCGAACATAGTGCAAGATAGCGTTCCGAAGAGTTGCGTAATTGCTTCCTCCGGAAATTCAAACGGAGCAGCCTGTTTATTATTAGTCAATGTCACCGGCGTTAAGGTCGCTCTTTGGCGACAGACTTGCCACGGCGCGGGCCCGTGAATGCTTCGCGGAGCAATTGAGCCAGCGCCGGAAAAACTCGCCGGCTAAACTGCGCAACTCTGCCAAAGAGCGCTCATCGGTAGCGCAAAGAAATTGGAGCCAAAAGCAACCGTGTCACTCCCCGCATATAGCACAACGCCGCGATGGAACCGCGCGCCGGTCATCTCCGCTAACGCGCGCAGGCCGTTGAAGTCGTGGCCCGTCACCGTGGCGCTGGCCTTAACTTCGATGCCAACAATCGCGCCCGCGTCGCTCTCCAGCAGGAAATCAACCTCCTGGCCCGAGGCCGTACGGAAGTGGAAAAGTTGCGTTCTAGTGGCGCTCCACCCTGCCTGTTTCAGAAGCTCCATGGCTACGAAGTTCTCGAGCAATCCTCCGCGCACTAGAGTCTCCTGCCTGAGCCGGTCCGCGGTGAGGCCCAGAAGCGATGCGGCCAAGCCGGTATCGTTGAGAAAAAGTTTCGGGGTCTTGATCAGCCGCCTCCCCAGATTGGTCGACCATGCGGGTATCAAGCGCGTCAAGAAGGTCGCCCCCAACAATGTGAAATAGCGTTTCAAGGTGGTCTGCGGAATCGCCAGTTTGCGCGCCAACTCGGCAAAATTGACCAGTGATCCCACGCCAGCCGCGATGAGCGCAAGCGCTCTCAGCAGCGCGGCCAGATTGTCGATCTGCGCGATTTCCCGGACGTCCCGCTCAAGTATGGTCAGAATGTACGCGCCGAACCAGGCCCTTTCGCGCTCGGGATCGGTACGCTCCACGGCCGGCGGAAATCCGCCGCGAAGAATTCGTGTCAAAATATCCTCCGCCGCCGCGCAGCGCGGGGGCGGCGCCGCGGCGAACGCGGCATCGATGAAACTGTCCTGCGTGCCGGCCAATTCTCCCTCGGAGAATGGCCAAAGCGTCAGAACCTCCATGCGGCCTGCCAGTGAATCGGAAAGTTTCGGCAGAAGAAGAACATTGGCTGAGCCCGTCAACAGAAAGCGGCCGGGGCTGCGGTCACGGTCGACCGTCGCTTTGATCGCAACGAACAACTCCGGCGCGCGCTGGATCTCATCCAGAACCACGGGTCCGTCGATGCCGGCAAGGAAGCCGGCCGGATCCGTCTTGACGGCGCTCAACACGGCCGCATCGTCGAGGGTGATGTATTGAGCCGGATGATCCGTCGCGGCGATGTGACGGGCGAGAGTAGATTTTCCGCACTGCCGGGCTCCGTGCAGCAACACCACGGGTGTATCGCCGAGAGCAGCGAGAATAGCCCTTCTTAGGAATCGCCCATGAAGTGGATGATTATCACCTATATCTCGGATGATAGCACAAGCCCCTTGTTTTCTGTCGATTCCGGCGACAAATACAAACAGCCCATTCTCCGGATGATAATCATCCACTTATCGGACGATTTATCAAACCATGCCTTTGCATCAACTTACGCTCATTTTAATGAGCTGCTCAGCATTCTTCAGCGCCTCGGCCGTAAGCGTCTGTCCGGATAACATCCGCCCGATCTCCCGCGTCCGCGCCGCCGCATCCAGTTCCTCAATCGCCGCGACCGTCCGCCCGTTCAACTCCCGCTTCTCCACACAGTAATGATGGTCCGCGAACGATGCCACCTGCGGCAAATGCGTCACGCACAGCACCTGGCTGGTGGATGCCAGCTTCTTCAGCCGACGCCCAATGCCCTCCGCCGCACCGCCGCCCACGCCCGCATCCACTTCGTCAAACACCAGCGTCCGCACACTCCCTACCTTCGCCCCAGCCGGCGCGGTCAAACACGTCTTCAGCGCCAGCGCGATGCGTGAAATCTCGCCGCCCGACGCCACCTTCTCCAGAGCTTTCGGTTCCTCACCCAGATTGGGCGACGCCAAAAACTCCACCCGATCGGCGCCCGCCGCCGACCAGACCGCCGCCGCTGCAACTTCCACGCGAAAGACCGTCCGCTCCATGGCCAACTGCGCCAATTCCGCCTCTACGCGCTGCTCGAGCTTGCGCGCCGCGGCCCGCCGCCGCTCTGTCAGCTCGCCCGCCGCCCTCTCGAACTCCGACGCCAATCGCTGCCGCGCGCGCCGCAGCTCTTCCATCCGTCCGCTGGCATTTTCCACCGACGCAATCTGCCGCCGCACATCCTCCAGAAAGCTGAGGACCTGGGCCACCGGCTGCCCGTATTTCCGCTTCAACCGCGAGATCGCCTCCAGGCGCGACTCCACCTCTTCCAGCCTTCCCGGATTCGCCTCCAGCCGCGACACGTAATCGCGCAGCGTGTACGACGCTTCCTGCAAGCTCAAATCGGCCGCCTTCAGGTGCTCGCGCAAATCCGCCAGCGAGTCGTCGATACGGCAAAGCTCATCCACGCGCTTCGCCGCCACCCGCGCCAACGAAACCGCCGATTCCTCCCCGCCATACAGCGCCGCATACGCCGCGCTGGCCGCCTCTTCCAGCCGCTGCACGTTCTGCAACACGCGGCGCTCGTTTTCAAGCGCCGCCTCTTCCTCAACATCGAGCCCCGCGCTTTCGATCTCTTTGCGCTGGAACTGCCACAAGTCCAGCAGCCGCAGTTTTTCCTGTTCCGACCGCTCCAACTCCTCAAGCTCCACCGCCGCCGCGCGCCACTGCTCGTGGATTCCGGCCACGCGCTCCAGCAGTTGGCGATATCCGTTCGAGGCGTCCAGTAGGTCGCGCTGCGCTTCCGCCGAAAACAATAGCTGCTGATCGTGTTGTCCGTGAATATCCGCCAGAAATGGCGCCAGCTCCTTGAGTAACGCAACCGAAACCGGGCGGCTGCCCACAAACGCCCGCGATTTGCCGCCCGCCAGAATTTCGCGCTCCACCAGCAACTCGCCGTCTTCGATATCGAGGCCCGCCGGCTCCAACAGATCCCGGATGCCGGCGGCCCCGCGTACGTCGAAAATTCCCGCCACGCGTGCGCGTTGTTCGCCCGTACGCACCATCTCCGCCGAGCCGCGCGCACCCAGCAGCAGCCCCAGCGCATCCACCACGATGGATTTCCCGCTGCCCGTCTCCCCGGTCAACAGGTTCAGCCCCGCATGGAAGCGGACGCGCAACCGCTCCACTACCGCGTAATTTTCCACCACCAGCTCCAACAACATCTGTGCAGATTATAGCGGAGAGATCTTTCGACGCAGAGACGCAGAGGCGCAGAGTTCAGCGCAGAGAAGACCTCTTAAATGTCTTCTCCGCGCTGCCTCTGCGCCTCAGCGTCGAAAATTGTGCTCCCTCGTTCATTTCCGTCTTTATGGGCATTCCCCCGCGTCTCTATGTTAGATTTGAGATTAGGAGCCGAATTGAGTTTCGAGACTCTCCCAGCCCTCCTCCTTCAAATAGATATCCTCGATACCATCCTTCAACGGGAAGGGCCCGCAGGGCTTTTGGTTCTGGCGGCCCTGCTTGTCCTGTCCGTCTATTCCTGGACCGTCATCTTCGCCAAGTTTGGCGCACTGCGCGGCGCCGGGAAAACTAACGCCCGCTTTGTGCGCGCATTCCGCAAAGCCGCCAACCTGGAAGCAGTGGTGGTGGCCAGCGAGCAATTCCGTCCCTCGCCTCTGGTTTCGGTTTTCGATTTCGGTTACGAAGAGGTGGAGCGGCAAGTGAAATCGCGTGGCGCCATCACCAATCGCCCGGCCGTTGAGCGAGCCTTGCAGCTCGGCATCAGCGAAGAGCTCACCCGGCTCGAACACCGCATGAGCGTGCTGGCCACGGTAGCCTCCGTTTCGCCGTTCGTCGGCCTGCTCGGTACCGTGATGGGCATCATTCGCGCCTTCGACGCGCTTAGCACGCAGGGCACGACCAGCCTGCGCGCCGTTGGACCGGGCATCGCGGAAGCGCTCTATGCCACCGCGCTCGGCCTTTTCGCCGCCATTCCCGCCGCCATCGCGTACAACGCTTTCGGAGCCCGCATCCGCGAGATTGGCACGCGCATGGACGATTTCGCCCTCGAATTCCTCAACATGGCCGAGCGCAGTTTCGGAGAATAGCATGTCCTTTTCCGTAAATGGCGGCGGCTTCGGATCGCGGCGCGGCAACCGCGGCGGCGCGCCCCTGGCGGAAATCAACGTCACGCCTTTCGTCGATGTGGTCCTGGTTCTGCTCATCATCTTCATGTTGACGGCGCACGTGATGGAGTACGGCCTGCAAGTGGATGTCCCCAAAACGCAGTACGTCCGGGACACCGCCAAGGAACTGCCGGTTGTCTCGATCCAGAAAGATGGAACCACGTACCTCAATGAGCAGGCGACCAATTACCACGAACTCGGCGCCGCCATCCATCAGAGGTTCGGCAAGGCGACGGCGGTATATCTTCGTGCAGACAAGGACACTACCTACGACATTGTGGCGCAGGTCGCGGATGAATTGGGGCACGTTGGCCTGCAGGTGAACCTGGTCACGCAGCCCGTCGACCAGACCGGCAAAGGCAGAAGGAGATGACCGCTCACGCCCAAATCCTCGACCAGCGGGAGCGCATCGCCGGCTCATTCTGGGGATCGGTGGCGCTGCATGTTTCGGTCGTGGTTGCCATGCTTGGTTACGGCGTGCTGGAGGCAAGCCGCCAGCCTACGATGGGCGACAAAGACGGCGGCCGCATGGGCGCAGTAGCGGTCAATGCGGTCCATTCCATCCCTCTGCCCTCGCGCAACGCGCCGCCTAACCCGGTGGCCAATCCAACCGAATCGCAAGCCCCCACGCCGCCCCCCAAAGCCAAGCCCATTACCAAGGTGAAGGCGCCGGAACCGGACGCCATCCAGCTCAAGAGTAAGCTCGCGCCCAAGAAGCCCCAACCTATCGAAGCCGCCGCACCCAACAAATTCCGCGAGCAGCAGCAGGATCTGCCCAATCAGGTGTACAGCAAAAGCGGCCAGACGCTCAGCTCGCCCATGGTCCAAATGCCCGGTGCGGGCGGCGTCGGCATCGGCAGCGATTCGCCGCTCGGGTCGCAATTCGGCGCCTACGCCAAGCTCATCATCGATCGCGTGGCGCAACATTGGCAGACCACCACGCTCAATGCCCGCATCCAAACCGCGCCCATGGTGGTCGTCACCTTCACCATTAATCGCGACGGCTCCGTCACGCAAAATACCATCAAGATCGCGCAATCGAGCGGCATTCTTCCCGTGGATATCTCCGCGCAGCGCGCCGTCATGGACGCCGCTCCGTTCCCTTCGCTCCCCGCAGGCTACCTCCGCAATGACGCGCAGATTGAGCTGCGATTCGAATTGAGGCGTTAAATGAAGAAGCTTTTCTTGTTAGTGTTCGCCCTCGCCGCATTCTGGTTCGCGCTGTCAGCCCAGGATTTCAGCGGCACCATCTCCAAAGGCCAGCAACCCCACATCGCTATCCCCGACCTCCGCGGCACAGGCGACGCACAGAAATTCATGGCGGCCTTCAACCAGACGCTGTGGAACGACGTCAACGGATCGGGCCTTCTGAAGATGGTCCCCAAGACTTCCTATCCGCTCACGGTTCCGCAGCAGCCATCGGATTTCGATTCCAACTCCACGCCCGGTCAAAACCTGGGCGGCCGCGCCATGTCCGATTGGGCCGCCCCGCCCGCATCCGCCAATTACCTGGCCTTCGGCTACACCGCCATTCAGAACGGCGTTTTCGTGCTGCGCGGCTGGCTGTTCGATCTCAGCCAGGCCACGCCCACGGCCGCGCAGGTGATCGGCAAGAACTACCTCGGCTCAGTGGATGAAGCCGGCGCGCGCAAGACCGCGCACGAATTCGCCGCCGACATTATTGCCAGGTTCGGCGGCCAATCGCTCTTCGGCACGCATATTTATTTCGTGCATCAGGCCGCCGCCGGCGCGCCCAAAGAGATCTGGGTAATGGATTGGGACGGCGGCAATCAACGCCAGGTCACGCATTTCAATTCGCTCTCCATCGAGCCTTCGGTTTCCCCCGACGGATCGAGGATCGCGTTTACCAGCTACGCCAAAGGCACTCCCGGCATATTCGTATTTTCCGTGGACCCGGTCCGCGACCTGCACTTTTACAATCAGTCGGCGTCGGTGAATTCCGCGCCCTCGTTCACCGCCGACGGCAAACAGATTCTCTACTCTTCTTCCGCCGGAGGCTGCTGCCGCATCTTCGCCGCCAATCCGGATGGCAGCGGCTTCAAGCCCATCACGCACTCAACGTACATCGATACCGAACCCAAGGTAAATCCCAAGACAGGCAACGACGTAGTCTTCGTTTCCGGGCGGTCCGGCCCGCAGCAGATTTACCACATGAACATCGATGGCGGCGATATCGAGCGCCTCAGCGAAGGCACCGGCGAAGCCTCCAACCCGTCTTGGAATCCCAATGGGCAGTTGATCGCATTCTCGTGGACTCGCGGTTTCGCCGCTGGAAAATTCAACGTTTTCACCATGGACGTGGCTTCGCGCCGCTATATACAGTTGACCCACGATGAGGGAAAGAACGAAAATCCAAGTTGGGCCCCCGACGGCGCGCATTTGGCCTTTGCTTCCACGCGAACCGGGAGGACCCAGATTTACACCATGCTGGGCGATGGAAGCCAGCCGCCCACAAGGTTGACGACTCAGGGTCTGAATTTCAGCCCTATTTGGGGAAAGTAACGGATTCAGTAGAATTACCTACGTACCAGGAGGGATAGTTCATGTTCAACAGACGCAAAATCGCTGCCATCACGCTTGCCGCCACGCTGGCCCTCTTTGCCGCAGGCTGCAAGAAGAAAGCTCCACCGGCTCCACCACCGCCGCCTCCGGCGCCGGCGCCCACTACTACTCCGCCGCCTCCCACCCCGGCTGCGCCTGTGGTCGCGCAATTCACGGCTGAGCCTACTTCCATCCAGCGCGGTCAATCTTCCACGCTGCGTTGGCAGGTGAACGGCAACGCCACCGCCGTTTCCATCAATCAGACCATCGGCACGGTGCAGAACACCGGCAACCGCCGCGTGTTCCCGAGCGAATCGACTACCTATACGCTGACCGCCACGGGTCCCGGCGGCTCCACCACCGCCAGCGCCACCGTGAGCGTCACGGCGCCTCCGCCGCCACCCGAGCCGCCGCCGGCGGTTAGGCCAACCGTCACGTTGGAGGGAGCCCTTTCCGCCGTTCAAGACGCCTATTTCGATTACGACAAGAGCGACATCCGCGCCGACGCCCAGTCCACCCTGCAGCAGGACGCCGCCGCGCTCAAGAGCATCCTCGCCGATTTCCCGAATGCCACCATTGTGGTGGAAGGCCATTGCGACGACCGCGGGTCGGCCGAATATAACCTGGGCCTGGGCGACCGCCGCGCCAGCTCCGCCAAGGATTTCCTGGTACAACTGGGCATTCCCGCCGACCGTCTGAAGACTATCAGCTACGGCAAAGAGCGGCCGCAGTGTACCGACGAGAACGAATCGTGCTGGCAGAGGAACCGGCGCGCGCACTTCTCGCCCGGGCAGTAAGATACTCATCTTCTACAGAAGATGAGTAAGATTAGACTAGAATCCCCGCGGGCGGACCGGCCACCGGCTTCCGCCCGCATTATAAGGAGAGTTGCACATGATCCGGCGTCTTTGCGCATTACTTCTCATCGCCTCGCCCGCTTTCGCGTTCGCTGCCAGTAAAGAGATTCAAGAGCTGCAGCGCGACGTTGCCATCTTGCAAGACCTGGTCAAGCAGATTCAGCAGTCCCAGGACAAGCAGTTTGCCGCGCTCGGGGAGATGGTTCGGCAATCGCTGGACGCTGCCAACCGAGCCAACACGGCCGTGGCCGTGATCCAGAGCGGCTTTCAACAGAGCGGCAACCAACTGAAGACCGACGTGGTCGGACCGGTGGTAGGTCTGAGCACGCGCATGGACCAGGTCACCAACTCCGTCAGCACGCTGGGGCAGGCAGTCTCCGATCTCACCAGCTCGCTCAACCGGATCCAGGCGCAATTGACCGATATCGGCAACGCCATCAAGGTGCTGCAAACGCCGCCTCCTGCTCCGCCTCCCGGCCAGACGACGGCTCCCGGCGGCGCGCAGACTTCCGATGGCGCGTCATCCGTGCCCCCGGTGAATGCGACCGATCTCTACAATTCCGCGCGAGCCGATCATCAATCCGGCAAGTTGGATTTTGCGTTGCAGGAATACGCCCAATATTTGAAGTATTTCGGTAACACCAATTACGCGCCCTACGCACAGTTTTACATTGGCTCGATTCACTACTCGCAGAAGAATTACGAAACCGCAGCCGCCGATTTCGACACACTGCTCGAAAAGTATCCCGACACCCCAACAATTTCAGCGCAGGCGCACGAGTACAAAGGCAAGAGCCTGGTCGCGCTGGGTAAGCGCAACGCCGGCACCGCCGAGTTCAGCGCTGTGATCAGGAACTACCCCGGCACCGACACCGCCATCCAAGCCTGCACCGATCTCAAAGAGTTGGGCATGCACTGCCCGGCGCCGCCGGCGCACCCCCAAGCCAAGCGCAAGGACTAAGCTGCGGGACAGACGATCGATTTATGTCGCCGGTAGGGTATGCTTCAGCTTGCCAACCGGCCGGAAGGCCGGGGTTTTCGACCCTGCCTCCGGTGTATAATTCGAGCCGAAGAGAATTTCCGCTTACATCGGCTCTGCCATGACCAGACGCAAGCTGCTCGCATACACCGCCGCGGCCCCATTGGCCGCCATGGCCTCACCTGCACCTGCCGTTAAACCCGGAATCGATATCTTCAGCTTGCGTTCGCAGAACTGGACGCCCTTTCAGAACTTGGACTACTGCGCGGCCCACGGCGCCAAGGTGGTTCACTTTTCCGAGGTCCGCTTCATCGGTAGTCTCGATCCCGCAAACCTCCGCCAGGTCCGGCAGTATGCCGAAAGGCTCGGCATCGAAGTGGAAATCGGGATGAAGTCCATCTGCCCCACTTCGAAGATGTTCGATCCAAAGGAGGGCACGGCCGAGGACCAGCTCACCCGTATGATCGCCGCGGCGAAGATCGTCGGCTCGCGCATCGTCCGCGCCGTTCTAGGCAGCTCCGACGACCGTCTGCCTGGACCCATCGAACGCCACATCGCCAGCACCGTGCAGGTGCTCCGCAACGTTCGCTCGCAAGCCATGGACGCCAACGTCAAGATCGCCATCGAGAACCACGCCGGCGATATGCAGGCGCGCGAGCTCAAGACCCTAATCGAAGGGGCCGGGCG
>Ga0302325_10031984_pt1 | contig 10810 bp, 15 predicted proteins | sample Palsa_T0_2_FD_201948 | JGI IMG/M metagenome (GOLD analysis project Ga0302325, IMG submission 201948) | Peat permafrost microbial communities from Stordalen Mire near Abisko, Sweden - Palsa_T0_2 | ecosystem: Environmental > Terrestrial > Soil > Palsa > Peat permafrost | place: Sweden: Abisko... | reverse complement strand
CCGTGAATTGCTTGGTGAACGACGCCAGGCGGAAGTTCGTGGATGGTCCGATTTTGTTCCGGGTAGCGAGGTCCGACACGCCATAGCCGCGTTGGAAGACGGCGTGTCCATCGCGCCGGACCATCACCGCCGCGCCCGGCGATTGCTCGGTCACCACGGGCGCGAACAGCGCATCGATTGAAAACGCAGCGAGCGCACTCAATGGGAGCAGGATCGCCAGACTTCCGGGGCATCGCACTTTCATCGCAATGCATCATCTTAAACTGAAAACGTACCTCGGGAAAACCTTGCCCGCCAATCTCTTGGATTCCGCCCTCGCTGGGCCCCCTGCACCTGGAGTAGCCCGGCGGCGCGGCTATCCAATCCTGCACGAGAGCGGCGCGTCCTTTAATTCGGCACAAACGGCGGTCGGAGAATTACTTTGGGAAACATGGCTGGAAGGATGTCAATGTGCCCGATCAGGATCAAATAATTAATGGGTCCTGTATCGGCGACGACCAGTTGCATTCGTCAGAAGCCTAAGCGCTTTAGCGTGTCCATCTCACTATGGAAGTCGTCGAGGGTATAGTCAATCCAAATATTGTGTGTTTTTAAGAAGCCATCAAGCTCATAGCGAGAGATGCGCAGAAGGCGGCGCAGATCGGCCTTTTGAGATGCGCTCGGCCTTGTATTCTTCGAGCGCGAAAGCTTCCAAAGCGCGACGCGAGAGATCGATGCCTGAGGCGCCTAACCGTCCGGCTAAGTCGTCGGGAATTTCAAGATCCAGATGCATTTCAACCGCCTCTCTTCTACTTTCAGCCTAAACGATCTAGCGCCATCGGTCACAGAATCAGCAGCCAGCAGCATGCCAGGTCAGAAATACCGCCCAACGGGAATCAGCCGGCTCGCCAGACAGCAATACCAGCCGCCTTTCTCGCAATGCATCATCTTAAACTGAAAACGTACCTGGGAAAACCTTGCCCGCCAACCTTTTGGATTCCGCCCTCATCCGAATCTCGGCTGTCGCCGCATCGGGCGCAATGCTGTGGTACGGCACCGGACTTCATCCCGTATGGTGGCTCACCTGGATCGCGCCGCTGCCGGTCCTGCTGGCAGCCCGCCAGGCGAAACCCGCGTCTGCATTCTTCGTCGCGTTCGGCGCGTCGGTCGCGGGGGGCATGAACACGTGGCAATATCTGCACGGACTGCTCGGCGTGTCCGCAGCACTGACAACTCTGTTTATTTTCGGCCCAGCGGCGCTCTTCGCCATCGCCGTACTGGTCTGGCGAGCGTTCACTCGCAAGGGCTCGCCCATTCGCGCAGCTCTCGCCTTCGCCTCGATCTGGGTTTGTTACGAATTCGCGCTTCAGAAGTTATCCGTGCATTCCACGTGGGGCAATATGGCGTATTCGCAGATGGATTTTCTGCCCGTCGTCCAGATCGCTTCGCTTGCCGGTGTGGCAGGCATTTCATTCCTCCTCTTCTTCGTGCCGGGGCTTCTGGGAGCGATTCCGTTCCCTTTCACGGCCGCGCGGTCCGCTGCTGCTGATTGGCTGGGGCGAAATTCGGCTTCTGCAGAAGGCCGCCGCGCCAACCGTCACGGTCGGCCTCATCGCCTCCGACGCGCCGCGAAACCTGCGTCCGCGCGATCGGTCTTCCATTGCGCAGACCTATACGGACTACTCCGCCAAAGCTCAGGAACTCATTCAACAAGGCGCGCGGGTGATCGTCATTCCGGAAAAGACCGGCGTGATTTCGGGTGACACCGTCGCCTTGGTCGACCAGATCCTGAGCACCACGGCGTTCACCGGAGCCACCATCGCAGCCGGATTGGAGCGCTGGACCGATGCAGCCAAGCTCAACGAAATCCGCCTCTATGGCCCGGATGGGAAGCTGCAAACGACCTATGAGAAGCACCACATGCTGCCCGCATTCGAAGGCAACTTATTGCCCGGCCGCGCTCTCAGCACCTTGGCGGAACCGTCGGGAACATGGGGACTCGAGATCTGTAAGGATATGGATTTCCCGGCGCTCAGCCGTCAATACGGAAACCTCGGCGTGGGCCTGTTGATGGTTCCCGCGTGGGATTTCGATGCCGATGGCTGGCTTCACGCACGCATGGCCATCCTGCGCGGGGTCGAGAGCGGCTTAAGCATCGCGCGGGCCCCCAAGCAGGGCGTGCTCACCATCAGTGACGACCGCGGCCGCGTGCTCGCCGAGCGCCAAACAACCTCCGCTGGGTTCGCCACCCTCCTCGCCTCTGTCCCGGTTCACCACGACCAGACGCTTTACGATCGCTGGGGGGATTGGTTCGGCTGGCTGAATATCGCTATTCTTGCCGCGGCGCTCTTTCCCGGCCGCCGTTCTTACGCCACCTGAGCCATTGAAAGGGTCCCATCCGGCTCCGGCACTGCCGGAAGATACTGCTTGCTCAACTCCGCGAATTCAGTGGGCGTCACCAGGTGAAACCGGATTTCCAGAGAGCAAAAGTCGGCGATCCTTTTCCGGACCGCGTCATCCGGCATATCGATTCCGACCACATAAAGCTGATGCGCCACCACGCGGAAGGGCAGTATGGAACAGCTTCGCGCCACCTCCGCCGGAAGCAGCCGGGTAATTGGTTTGAAAATCTCCTCGAGCGTCGGCTTGCCCAGCGGGACGCACTCCGCCAGGGCCAGTGCTTCATAGAGGTGCTCCACAGTCAGGGTTCCCTGCCGCACCAGCCACTCGCCGATCCGGACCCCCGCCGGTTGCGTCGCCAGCGCGTGCGCCAGTCCTTCAGGAGTGACGTAGCCCGAACCGGTCAGAACCTCGCCCAGCTTGGGACGGTGATTCACCAGCGCCTCGCGCGAGGGATACGCATGATCGGTCTTCAACCACACCAGCGGCTTTCCGTGAATCTTCGCCGACGCGTACTGCCCGATGGCGTGGCACGTCGCCAGGAAATTCATTCCGTTCGCCCACAAAATGCGTAGCGGAACGGCGGAGGCAAACGGCCATCCGTAGACTCGCCCGGAGCACCACGCGCGAATGGCGAGATGCATCGCCTGAATGGAGAGAGTCGCCCAGCACACGCGTGGCAACCACGCATGATGCACCGCGGCCGCCAGCCCCCAAGTTCGATGCATCGCTGTGGCCACCATCCACGTGCCGGCCCCGTAAAGGAAGAGAACGTTCGCGAATGGGGTGGTTAGATTAGCCAGCACCGCTTTTCGATCACGCCAGAACCAGTAAGGATGCCGCATCAGATCGCGCCAGCCGTGGAACTCCCACGATTGCAGGGCGATCCCGGTGACCCAACGCGTCCGCTGCCGCACGGCACGTGAGAACTGCCGTGGAAAATATTCGCGCGTGGCCACGAAACTCCCGTTATGGAAATGGATCGGCACGAAGATCTGTTTCAGGCCCAGGCGGTTGATCCGGAATCCGTTTTCATAATCTTCGGTCAGGCAGCGCGGCTCGAAAATGCAGTTGGAGTGCGCCAGCGCCAGCGCCTCCAGGGCCTTTCGCGAAAACCCGGTTCCGACCCCGCAGGAGGGGATGAAACCGCCCAACATCACGCGCGCGGGCATATCCTTCGATTGGAATTCCGCAAACTCGTCGCAGTACGCGCCATGCGTCAGATCGAGAGGCGGCGTCGGCAGCGCCAGCACGGGAATTTGCACCATGTCGTACCACTGCGCGTAGTAATTGATCCACCGCAACGCTTCGGGATGCACCAGGTCCTCGGCATCATGCGTCAGCACCGTTTCGAATCGCATCCCGGTGTCCTCTTCATGCAGTAGCATGCGCTGGTAAATCCAGTTCAGGCAATCCGCTTTCGATGTGGGGCCAGGATGCGCGCATATCGCGAGATGAACGGTCTTGAAGCGCCGGACCAGTTCTCGAACGGCAGCCAGCGTGGGCGCGTCGTTGGGGTATGCGCCTACAAAGAAATCAAAATTCGTGTATTTCTGGGTCGCGATGTTATGCTCCACCATGTTCTGGATCACGGAATATTCCTTCCAAAGTGGAACGAAGATGGCCGTGCGGCGCTCCGGAACGGCCAGTAGATCTTCGTCGACAGGCATAGGTGCGCTCCGTCCGCGGATGAAGCGAACCAGGCACGCGATGTCGATCACGACATCGTCAATCGCGTTTAGCAGCACCCAGATGGCGAGTGGCGCGAGCAGCGCAGCCACCCAATGGTCGAGCAAGAAAGAAAACCTCCGTCAAAACCTGTGCGACAGACAGCACCAAACTCGCACCTAAATTCCGGGGGATAATGAGATGTGGACGGCCGTTGTTTCCTTCTTGCGCTTCTGGTCGCGACTAAGTTGTCCTGCCAGGAAAAAGATCCCTGCGCCGACCCTGCTGAGCGTCAGGCATGGAATGATCGACAAAACCCCGTTTATGCGGATGCCACCGAGCTCGCCGGCGCCCTGGAAGGCCGGGGGTTCGACGTGGAGTGCATCGCGCGCTCGAAAGAAGAGGCCATGTTCGACGGGCAAAAGGGCGCAGCCTGGTTCAAAACGGACCACGGGATCTTTGAAGTCTGGTTTCTGCCGAAGACCGAGACTTTCTCTGCCCTCGCCGTGGTCGAGCGTCCCGGCCCGAACGGCGCCTACAGCTATACCTTCCAAGGCACGCCCCGAATCCCGCGCACGATTCAAAGCCCCAGGCAAATCTGGTACATCAAGAGCGGCAACCTACTTTTTGAAGTGTGGGGCGATCCGCTGCTGGCGGCCAGCCTCGATAGCGCGTTTCGAAAAACGTGACCGAATGGCTGCTGTTCGCGCTGCTGTTCGCTCAGTCTCCCGCGCCTGCACCGTGGCATTTTGCCATCCTGGGTGACCGCACCGGGCGCGGGGTCGCCAACGTATACGCGGAAGCTTGGCGCGAAATCGCGGCATCACATCCTGATTTCGTAGTCACCGTGGGCGATTCCATCGAGGGCATGAACGACGCCGGCGCGCGCGCCGAATGGGAAGCCCTCAAACCCGTTTGGCCCAAGTCCCTCAAGATCTACCAGACCCCCGGCAACCACGACATCTGGGACGATTATTCCGCGCGCCTCTTCACCAAGGAGACCGGCGACCAGCCGTCGTATTCATTTGACGCGGCCAACGCGCACTTCATCGTCCTCGACAACTCGCGAAGCGACGATCTGGACGCCGCGCAGATGCAGTTCCTGGAGCAGGATCTGGAGCGGAACAAGGGGAAGTTTCCGACCCTGATATTCTTCCACCGTTCCTTTTGGCTGATCCCGATGAAGCTGCACATGAAGGATCTGGCCCTGCACACCCTGGCGCGCCGGTATGGCGTGTGCTGCGTCATCAGCGGACATGGCCACCAGTATCAATCGCTCAGCAAGGATGGCATTTTATATCTCGAAGTCGGCAGTTCCGGCGCGAACCTGGGCGGAGGGGTTCAATACGAGGACGGCTGGTTTTATCAGTACGTCTACGCTACCGTGACGGGCCCGCATATTGAATTCGAAGTCAGGGAGCTAAGCGCGCCGTTCGGGCAAAGCCGAATCAAGAAGCTGGGGCCGGCTTTCTAGCCTTAACGCAGCGGCGGCGACTTATACGAAGAGGTCGATCGGCACGCGAAAGAACTCAGCCAGCCTTTTTGCCTGGGTCTTGCTGATGGATCGTCGACCACTCAGCACTTCAGTGGCTGCCCCCTTGATGCCTAAAACAGGCCAAATGTCCTTATGCTTCAGCCCGCGTTCTTCCATGAGCGCGTTGAGAGATTCGTGGGGTGGCACGTGGGGCAGAGGGTACCTCCTCTCTTCGTAGTCCTCGATGAGGAGCGTCAGGACCTCGGCAAGCGCCTCCTCTTCTGGCGACAGTGCTCGGCTTCTGTGCGAATTGGCCGAGGGGGAGAGCTCAACACACATCCCTTCGCTGGGGAGGAAGAAAGTGCAGCGGCGTGCTGGTGATTCGCAGATCACCGAACAAACGCTTTCCGGCCTCCACATGTCCTGATGTCGGCCTAACGCCCGGACGGGATAAAGCCACCTCATAACCTGCGTTGTCACGAGCGACCACCGCGAGGCACTTAGTCTTCTCGTAGTACGACATGGCACCACCCATGAGCACCATGGTTCTCGAGAGCAGATCCGCCTGATGGATGCTCTTTGCGGCGCCCACAACATACACCCAGTCGGGCATCGTGTCGAACCGATCTGTCCTAAAAATAAATCCGCGATTCTTTTTGGCAAGATGTTCGATCGTGCCGTGGAATGCGCGGCCAAGCTCCGAGCGCTCGCGCAAACGAAGATCTGCCAAGGCGGCCTGCATCTCCAAATAATTCTGCCTTTCGGCTACCGGATCGTACGCCGCGAGCAGCGACTCAGGAATGCCCTCAGCGTAGTTAGGCCGTCGTGCCGCCAGCTCATCGGCGACGTATTCCATAAGATGTGCCTATTGATCGGCCTCGAACTTTCGTTCCAGTGCGTCGCGAAGACGGCGGTCCTGCGTTGCAACTTCGAGGCGAGCGTCAGAGATCCCGCGAAAACCCGCAAACGATCCGTCGTGAAGAACATAGAAACAATCATCCGTCTCCAAGACCGAGAGTGTACATACAGTTTGGCATGTGTACACGTTTCGCGGCAAATAGCGGATAGAAGGTTAGGAATGTACCGTCCAGGTTTCTATAAGACACGAAAAAGGGGAGAGATTCCGTAGCGCCGGCTGCGCTCATTCCTATTGCTCCTCATGGACGTTCTGTCCATAAATCGAAATCACCTCACGGCCCTGCTCCTTTGGCTACAGTAAAGGGTGGCTCCCGACACCTACATCTGGCTGCTGCTCATGGCTGCCACTGCGGCCGCTGTGGGCGGCGTGTTCGCCAGCGTGCTATACGCGGCCAAGCCCGCGCGGGTTCGCATCGCCGTGCCCCTCAGCGCGGGGTTGCTCCTGGGCGTCGCGTTGTTTGGCTTGCTGCCTGAACTGGCGGAGGAACTGTCCTGGCGGCTGAGCTTGGTTCTGTTCGCCGCAGGCTCCCTGGCCCTCGCACTCGTCGATCGCTTTCTCGTGAAGATCTGCGCGGACTGCTCGCACGATCACGCACACCAGCAGTGCGACGTCCCTTTGCACGGATTCGCCACGCCCGTCTTGGTTGCCGCCGGTCTCCACGCCTTGTTCGATGGATGGGCGTTGACGGCCTCCAGTCTCACCACCAGCTCCGCGGTGCGCGTCACTCTGCCGCTGGCGCTGGTCCTGCATAAGCTGCCCGAGGGCTTGGCGCTCGGCGGAATTCTGAAAAGCGCCATGAAAACGCCAGCCCAAGCGCTCGCCGCCGCATGTGCCGTGGAAATGCTGACGCTCGCCGGGGGCGCTATTTCGTTTGCACTCGCCCCGCTGCTTGGATCCGCGTGGACCAGTTACCCTTTGGCGCTTGCCGGCGGCTTCTTCCTGTTCCTCGCCGCCCACGCGCTCTGGGCTGAATGGAAACGCGGTCCACGGTTCGCGTTGCTTCTGGGTCTCGGCGGCTTGGCCTTCTCGGGACTCCTGCAGGCCGGCTTACGCTCTTATTTCGGATTATGAAAACCTTCCTGATTCTCCTCGCCTGCGCGTGCGGATTGTACGCGCTGGACCCATCCTGGAACGTTCCCCAAGCTCCTTTTCGAATCTATGGAAACACCTACTATGTCGGCCCGCACGGGCTCAGTTCCGTCCTGATCACCTCTGCTGCGGGCCATGTGCTCATCGACGGCGCTCTTAAGGAATCCGTACCGCAGATTGTGGCCAACATCCGGAAGCTGGGCTTTCGGATCGAGGACGTGAAGTTGATCGTCAACTCGCATGTCCACTATGACCATGCCGGCGGCATCGCTCGCTTACAGCAACTCAGCGGCGCCCGCGTCCTGGCGAGTCCATGGAGCGCCGGCGTAATGACGAGGACCGGCGTCGGCCGAGGCGATCCGCAGTCTGGCGAGCTAACCCCTATCACGCTGGTCCCCCATGTCCAAACTTTGCGCGACGGAGAAACCCTTCGAGTGGGAGCGGTGGAACTTACAGCGCATCTGACCCCTGGCCACACTCCCGGAGGAACCAGCTGGACCTGGAAGTCGTGCGAAGGCAGCCAGTGCCTGAACCTGGTTTATGCCGATAGCCTGTCGGCGGTCTCGGCAGAGGGATTCAAGTTCACCGCGAACCGCGATTATCCCGACGCACTCAAGGATTTTGAAAAAAGCTTCTCATTCCTCAGTACGGTCGATTGCGACATCCTGATGACGACCCATCCGGACGCTTCCAACCTATGGGAACGCGTCGCCGCAAACCAGCTGATCGACCGCAACGCCTGCCGCCAGCTAGCGGATAACGCGCGCACTCAATTGGCCAAGCGCGTTGCCGCCGAAAGGCCCTAGCTGCGCCGCCGCTTCTTTGGCACCTTGCCGATCCGCGGATCTTTCTTGAGGACAAGCTCGCACGCCAGTAATGCGGCCTCTTCAAAATCCGGCGCGTTCGCTGGAAGCACCTGCCAGCCCGTTATTTTCCTTTCAAGCAGCTGAATCGACCGCATGTTCGGGAAGTCCCGCCGCAGGCTCTCGTGGTGCTCTTCGGTGGTGCAAAGCCAAACTCCGTTATCGGCAGCGCCCTTCGGCTTGTCGCGCAAGATGAGAACAATCTTCTCCCCAACGTAGACTGCAAGGCAGCCGAACATGGGACGCGTGGCAGGGGCAAGCGAGGTAAGTGCGTCCAGTACAAACGCATGCGGAACAGGACGTGCGGCGTGCCGCGGTGCAGGCATATCTCAGTGACTCGATTGGTAGTGATCTTTTAGTAAGTCGCGTCCAAAATCGCCATTCAAATCGCGCCAGACCGAATGAATGTGATTCGCCCCATCCTGCGTGTTATCGTACTCCACCAGAAACTCAGGCGACTGAATCCGGTAGTAATGCTTCTCACGCGGCTGCAGACCGCCAGCCCAGGCGAACCATAAGTCGTTACCTACTCTCCGGATCTGCTCCTTACGGAACGCCGCGATCTCGCCGGTCATGTTATCGCAATACTCATCCAGCAGCCCTTTCAGCTTATCGCCCTGCGCGCCGTTCAGCGCATTCAGCCGGATGCCGTTCGGTTGACCTTTGATGGCAGCTTGTCGTGAATGTTCCGTCAGAATATCGCCCGGCGCCTCCGCCAGGACGATGGCCTTCTGCTGCTGGTCTTGCGAGAGCGCGCGGACCAGGTCGCGCGCCAGATCTTCTTCGCGCGGCAGCGTTCGCAGGCCCTTACGGCGGCCATCCAGCACCTGCGCCGGGTTCGCTCCCAGAAAACTCGGCGTGCCGCTGATTTTGCCATTCATCATCGTGAAATGCATGCTGATGTGGTGGCCTTCGAACCGGTAACTCCACGCGCCCTTCTCAGAAGGTTCTCCAAAGATGCTGACGAAATATCCATCCGGATCGCGCCGGTTCTGTCCGTTGATCCCATCGATAATCGTCAACACCTCTTCGAGGCTCATGATGGTGGAAGCTTTCGCAAATCCGGCTTGGCTTAATCCCGCGCTCAGAAGCGCGAGTGCCAATTGGCGCTGACCTGAAGTCATCTCCCGCAGCGGCAATCCTTTGCGCGGAACCGGAGTGTAGAACCAGTTCAGCCGCTCGTCGTCTTCGAGTTTGAATACCGCGCGTTCCCGCTGTCCCGGCCACAGAGCATCCAGCAGCGTCCTGGCCGCGGCGCTCATCGCCGGAACTGTCTCGCGGGTGTAGGCTCGAAGTAGCTGAGCCACCAGCGGAAATGCGCATGCCCACTCGATCACTACCGATCGTCTTGTATGTAGATGACCCACGAATCCTCCTTATGCCTTCTTCACGCGTTTTCAGAAATAATACACGACAGCGTTATGACAAAACCGACGCCTGAACACCAGGCACTGATCCGCCTCACCGATATCTGCCTGGCGCTGCCCGAGACGACGCGCAATTTTCAGGGCAACCATGCGGCGTTTCTCGTTCGCAGCAAAACCTTCGCGTACTTCCTGAACGATCACCATGGCGACGGCATCGTCTCGGTCTGCTGCAAGGTGCTCCCCGGCGACAACAATCGGCTCACGGAATCTAATCCGAAGCGCTTCTACCTGCCCGCCTACATTGGCGCGAGAGGATGGATTGGCGTGCGGCTCGACACCGGTGACGCGGATTGGGAAGAAGTGTCGGAAATGGTATCCCACAGCTACTGCCTCACCGCCACCAAGCGGCTCGCCGCACAAGCCCGCACCCGCTCCGCTGGAAGTTAATATCCCTTCTGCTTATTCACCACGTTGATCAGAGGTTTGCCTTCCACGAAACGGACTACGTTCTCTTTAATCGTCCCCACCATGCGCCCGGCATCCTGGTCCGATCGTCCGGCAATGTGCGGCGTAATGATGGCATTGTCGAACTTCCATAGCGGGTGATTTTTGGGCAGAGGTTCCGGATCGGTCACATCCACGCCCGCACCTGCAAGCTTGCGCTCGTCCATGGCTTTCACTAATCCGTTCATGTCGTAAATGCCGCCCCGGCTGACGGCGATGAAATAGGAGTTCTTTTTCATCAGCTCAAACTCATGCGCGCCCATCATCTTATGGCTCTTGGGAGTATCCGGGACGGAAATGAAAACAACATCGGCCTCAGGCAGCACGTCATCCAGTTGATCCGGTTTCACGACGCGTTTCAGAAACGGCATAAAGGGTTTGTCCTCGGGATCCACGCCGATCACGTTCATCCCAAACGCATTCGCGCGAATGGAGATTTGCGTACCAATCCCTCCTACCCCGATCACCACCGCCGTCTTGCCGTTCAGTTCAATTCCGTGGAAGGAACGCGGGTTCCAGATCTGCTGCTGGTCATTTCGGTAGAGCA
>Ga0302325_10031983_pt1 | contig 10810 bp, 4 predicted proteins | sample Palsa_T0_2_FD_201948 | JGI IMG/M metagenome (GOLD analysis project Ga0302325, IMG submission 201948) | Peat permafrost microbial communities from Stordalen Mire near Abisko, Sweden - Palsa_T0_2 | ecosystem: Environmental > Terrestrial > Soil > Palsa > Peat permafrost | place: Sweden: Abisko... | reverse complement strand
GCGGTGTCTGAATCGGACGGACTAAGTCGTAGGACTCGAATCGCACGTTCGTGGCGCAGATTGGCATACTTGTATGGCGGTAGTCTTTTGTCGTGTTTATTTACCTCGTTATATAACTTTGGAAACTTTCCAATCTCCTCAGACATGTACATCGATTGAGTGTATCCAATATGTAGTATCTCTGCCTCGCGGTCCCCATCATGGATCGTCAAGCCCATGAAAGAGCTCGCGAGAATGCGAGCAGCAATCCGGATGAATGGCGCAACTTTCAACGGGTCGAACCACTTGAAATCGAGAGATAAGCGGTAAAGGATATCCCGATGAAATTCCATAATGTAGACATCGAACCAGACAGTAAACCCGCAAGCGAGGACAGAGAGATCGAGCGGGACATAATCCGCTATGTCGGCCAAAGATCGGCGTATTTGAAATGAAAAGAGGTATGCAATAGGATCATATTCTAGGTAGAACAAGCTTTAATCGGTTTTTATTACTTAGATCAGGTTTTATTTACTTCTCTACTTTAGCATATAACTAAGAGAATGCCCTTATTAATAAATAAAACTTTAGTCTTCTTAAATATTATTATTTTAATTTAATAGTTATGCGCCCGGTATTTACTTTATGCGTTTACTAAAAAACATCTAAATTATCAATTTGACTAAAAATTTTACGTGTACAACTTTTGCATTTGGCAAAAAACAAAGCTATTTAAAAAAGTAGCACATTCGACAAAAGCTATATAACATAATACATTTCGACGAAGCTATTCCGATTAGTAGCACATTTAACGAAAGCTATATAACGTAGCACATTTCGACAAAGCTTATTCAAATTAAAATATAGTAAAATGTCGTCTAAACTAGTTATACTTGTCTATTCCGATTCTTAAGAGCCATTTTTGTTTATTATCAAAATAATAGCGTTTACAAGTAAGAGAGACATATAGAAATTTATTAATCCTTCACTTAATACAAAGCCTACCTTATTTACTTTAGCCGACCTGCTAATAGCTACATCTATAGCTACTAAGAAGACTATACTAGTTAAGCTAACAGCAAAGGAAAGGGATATGTACAAATTAGTATACTAAACTTAGAAAGATAATAATAATCGGATTTTTATATAGCTTAAAGCTCTTAGCAAAATCTAAGACTATATTATTAATAATATATCTATTAATAATATATCTATTAATAATATATCTATTAATAATATTAAAATTATTAAGATAAATCGACAATTTACTAAATGCTTATTATATTAAAAAAACACTTTATACTAACCGATTAAGCAAAAGAATACAAACTAATAAAACGCTATACAAAGCTTAAATTATACAACAAATTATAACTTATTAAGCAATAGTTAAATAATTAAAGCGTATATATAGTAAAGGCTATATTATAGCTATTTTAGAAGTTAATAAAACACGATTTTTATTCGATTTTACTAAAGCTATTTTATCAATTAACTAATTATACAGCTATATTATAAAATTCGATATAAATAGGGGTATTAAACACTATAATACTCCTTTACTTTCCAACTTAGTAAAAGACTTCTACAACTATTAGCGCAAAAACTAGGCTATACTTTACACTCATCAGGAAAAATAAAAACGTGCCAATGACCTGCCAATGGTGCTAACAACGTGCCAACAGTGCCAAGGACATGCCAACAGCACCATTGTTGTATGTCCAAAAATTTGGCACCAAATTTTCGACATTAAGTGCCAATTGACTGCTATTAGTACTATTAATGCCAATCGAGCTATACGTACAAATAGTAACTATCTTGCTAATGCCAATTAGCCCTTAATTAAGATATCTAATACCAAAAGTTCTAATTTAATTATATTTTCTATAAAAGCTTATATAAAAATAATTTATAAATCTATCTTAATATTACAAAAATATAACTTTATACAAGCTGCCCCGCCAAAACTCCTTGCTAAAACGCCCTATAAAAGTGTCCTCTATAAAAAGTGGCCCTAAAGCCCAAGCTGCCCTGCCAAAACGCCCTACAAAAGTGTCCTTTACAAAAAGTGGCCCCGAAACCTAAGCTGCCCTCTAAAATGCCCTATAAAAGTGTATATTAGACAAAGAGATGTTAGACAGTAAGATATTAGATAGTGAGATGTTAGACAGTGAGATGTTAAACAGTGAGATGTTAAATAGTGAGACATTAGATAGTAAGATGTTAGATAGTGAGATGTTGGATAGTAAGATGTTAGATAGTGAGATATTAGACAGTGAGATATTAGATAGTGAGATGTTAGATAGTGAGATATTAGAAAATAAGATGTTAGATAGTAAAATGTTAGATAATAAGATGTTGGATAGTGAGATGTTAAATAATGAGATGTTAGATAGTGAGATGTTAGATAAAGAGAAGGAAAGGAGGAAAAGAGGAAGAAATTAAATTGTATTTATCATAGAAAAGCTTTAATTTCGCTAATAAAGAAGGGTAAGCAGCTACTATAAGGCTGTTTGTGCATACTTTTAGGGCCCCTTGGAAGTGCGTATAAGCGGCTAAGCTTTAATTTCGCTAGTAAAGAAGGGTAAGCAGCCACTACAAGGCTGCTTGTGCGCACTTTTAGGGCCCCTTAGAAGTATGCATAGGCGGCCAAGCTTTAATTTTGCTAGTAAAGAACAAAGTAATAAGAAAAGCGCCACCTTTTACTTGTGTCGCCTATCCCCTTGTCCGGTGAGATATGTCTAGTGCTAGGCATTACTGCTAAGCAGTATGTAACTGCTTAACAAATTTAGCTGTAATGCCTAGCGCTGGACATGTCTCACTAGACAAGGGGATAGCACAACTGCCGGCCTGTTTTTGTATTGTATGCTACTTTGTCCCGGGGGAAACAAACATTAGCGGCCCCAAAAATAGGAGTCTGGTTGGTTAAAAAACCTCTGCGCATCACTAACCTTTGGCTAGAGAACTGACGATTTGCAACAAAAATCTAGGATTTCTAAGGTTATTTTACCACTTTGTATACTATCCTTTGGACCCCTGTTGCTGACATTGCGCTAACGTTTGTTTCCCCCGGGACAAAGTATAGCCAATTGTGAGGATGTTGTTGGTAGGCAATAAGGCAATGTGAATAATTCGATGGATTCCAAAGAGTATATTCAGTACAGAACTAATCTCTGCCCCTCTAGCAGGTGCAGGTAAACATCTTTAAAGCCTACGGCTCGTAAGGATGTAAGACGGGCTGAATATTCCCCCGTTGCGGACTGAATGTTGCTCCGGGAGTTCTAGTGCTTACAGGTCACCTGATCCCTAGCATCACTAGCCCTACGCGTATAGCCGACTTCACGCATATCACAAGTATACCCCCTCCTGAGATCTTGTCCCTAAGATTATCCAATTAGAGTCTTCGAAATAAGTCCTATTAGAAAGGGTAGTAGTATAATACAAGCGTCGTGTAACTACTATAAACAGACAACGCGTAGCGCGCGATATGATTGGTCGAAACTTACGTGGCGTTAAGCTACGCGGGTACGCGATTGGTTAATCCAAAAACTAAGGAATAGCGGGAGGAACGGCTTGGCCCGTTGCTTCCTCGCATATTAATCCTAAATCCTTGAAAATATGATATATATCTTTAAAGGAAAGCAAGAATTGATGTTTGTATTGCACGTATAACTATCAAACTGCAAAAGAAGTAACGAAAAGGCTCCTAGAAGGTAGGCACTTGGAGGGCAAGCGCACTAGTCGCTTCCGGAAATGGATTAGCGTCGAATTTGGAGTGGTTTCGTTGTATGCGAACGATTTCTTTGAGCCCTTTAAACCCTCAAGTATAAAAGCTCTCGAAGGCTCTCGTTCGGTGCTCCCACTTCTTCCAAAAACAATACTAAACAACTCGTCCCTTTTTAACTTATTTGCACAATTATTAATTTATCAAAAGCTTTACCTCTATATTACTATGTCCACGTCGGGTTTCCGGTCCGTTGTAGCACCCCTTAAGAAGCGCAAGGCCGACCTCGCCGATTCTTAGCCTTAATTAGGTCGCTGTCTCAAATGCTTCAAGCATATGATTATCGATCTTAAGATCAAGTGTTCGATCTTACTTAGAAAGAAGAACTGCGAGCGTTGCAATAAGGGTGGAACAAGTTGCGAGAAAGTAAACTTAACATTCTTACGTGCCGACACGTAAACTAACGCGTACCTCTAGATTCCCGGCCGCCTTTATAAGGCTTGCCGTGCTTAGGAGGATACTGTTACCGTTTTTATTATATGGCTTCGAGATTACCCTAATTAAGAGTCCCTTGCTAAAGATGATGATAACTGTGATCGTTAAATTACGGAATTCGATAATGACGCTCCCGACAATGTCTAGAACTTCGAGTACTTCCGGCAAAAGATGAAGTTGACGGATTCCTCTTCGCGCATTAGGAACTTAGAGGGTAAAGACTTCTAAAAGGCCCTGCAAGTAGGTTTTCCTGACCTTTTAAGGAATAATACTAATCTTAGTCTAAGAATACCGAGATATGTACATTTAAGGTGTAAAGTTGACTACTAGCATTACTACCGCTTAAAAGGACGATTCTATTGCGGGTGCTTCTTTTGCCGATATTGCAATGCTCTTAGCAGTAAAGGAGCTAACTTCGGAGATCCGGCTCTTCCGGGAGGCATATATGGTTGCGGTAAGCTTACTAAAACACTTTGTAAAAGTCTAAAACTAACTTCCTTTAGCATGCGCTTGCTTTTAACAAGGATGAGCAAGTGCCCGAGTATATCCGTCGCCATTTCACTTTTACATTATCCTAATCGGGGGTGTTGTTTTAAAGTACTTAGGCGTTTGGTTTTAGGCTTTAAATGCTATATAATTGTACAAAGATACCCGTGGCAAGACTACATGCAATAAACTTTTACTATGCTTTATCCTTTATCTTAAGTGACTTTTAAGTTTAGCATCTAATTTAACGAGCCTCGATAAAACCCTAAAAAAACTATTCGTGTAGAAAACTAGGGAAAGAGCGTCTCTTATTATAAGCCTTTCCGGGGCCGGCTAAGACCCCTCTTCTTCTTTAATTGCTTTTTAAGAGGTAATTTAGCTAATGCCGGGTCTAATCTATAGTTTTTGTTATACGATTTTAAGAGTTCCTTAGAGTTTTAGAGGTTAAAGTAAGCCGGCAACTAGGTATTATGATTATTAAGCTAGTGCTTCTATTTAATTAGATACTTCCGGTTCTTCTTGCCGTCTTAATAATCGACAATAGCTTCGACTTCCTATTCTTGCTCCTTATTATCGTTTAACAGTTCTAGAAGCTCTCCGGAGGGGTACAAGTGGGGTTCTTAACCCTTCTTAGTCACATACTCCTTAAAGAGGGAAATATAGAATGTTAAATGAAGACAATTATATAATATTAGTAGCTTTAACTTGTATACTAATTCTTTGACGCATTGCAGGATCTTAAAAGGTCTAACATACTTCGGGGCAAGCTTCCTTGCCTTTAGCTTAATGTTCTTCGTCGATAGCATTACTTAGTCTCTTAAGGAGAAGTGTTTATTTAACCGGTGCTTATTATAGTAGCCTTCCCGGTTATTTTGCGCCTGATGCTAAAGTTCTTAAAGCTTTTTCCGCTTTTCATATAAAACTTTAAGCCTCTTGCGCGTAGCCGGTACCTCCCCTTAAATCCTGCCTTTAAGATTTTATAGTAATTGGGGGTAGTAACTATAATACACATGAAATAGTGTGTCCTGCAAAACCTGATATTTTAAGCTATTATATGCGAATTCTGCAAAGGATAGCTTATTGCGCCAATTGTTCTTATTCGCATTGCAATAAGCCCTCAAGTAATATTCTAAAGCTTGGTTCTAGCGTTCCGTTTGTCTATTAATTTGAGGATAAAAGGCAATACTTAAACGCTACTTGCAAAGCATGTAAAAGCAAAGTATAGACTAGAATTTGCTAGTAAATACTATTCCTTTATCGGAAACTATTTTATCAAGTGTGCTAAAGATCGAGAAGACTTGTTTTTATAGGATCTTGGCAAGTTCCGGAGAGTTAACGGTTTTATAGCATATAATATACTTGGCTATCTTCGAGTATCGGTCGATTACTACTAAGATAGCGTCAAAAGCAGGACTGCTAGCAAGGTTTTCACATGCTAGTAACCCGGTAATAAAATTTATAAAGATCTCGCTTTAAGGCCTCGATAGTTGTGGTAAACTGCTAAGTAAACTATATAGCATATGCCTTTTAGCCTTAACTCTTTAGCAAATGTCGCATTCCCTATAATAAGTACACACGGCATTATCTATTTGTTCTTAGTAATAAGTTTTACAAAGGAGTTTAAGGGTCTTGTCAACTTTATAATAGCTTGCTAGAGGGTCGTTATGATAAAGTTTTATAACTTTTGCACGTAAAGCAAGGTTATTAGAAATATAGATTCTTTTATACTATTAGAGTAGCTTCGAGTTATCTACTATCTATATAACCTTTTTGTCTACGCTATGTTTGCTAAGCCTCTTAGCAATAATAGACTTGCATTGTTTATCGTTTTGTTAAGCTACTTTAATAATATTTAAAAGGGGCTTTGTAAGAGGGGCTAGTACTATTGCCCTTTTAGTAGTAGCACATATCTATAAATGTAGAATTAGGTGCTTGCAATTACTTAATTTTATAACTCGAGGGAGAGATGTGGAGTTATAAGTTTTATTAGATGACTTTGCTATAGATAGCTTTATTATCGTAGCTGTAATAGCGGAACCTATAAAGCGCTTTCTTGTACCTTCTTCCCGAATTAGGGGATTTATAGAATAATCTATTTGCTTAATCTGTGGCGAATCTCCTTGTGTAATAGTAGCAATTGCAGGAAATAACATATCTTTATCGAGGGTAGACTTTTCGGGGCTTATTAAGCCTTGAATTGCAACAGTAAAGCTTCCTTTAAGTTTATTTTAAAAGGTAAGAAGCTAAGTTATATTAGCAAGTCCCTCTTAATAGTCGGGACGTTTACTAGGTCCGTTAGTAGCATTCGAGGCACCTTTCCGGTAAGTAATCTCAAAATCATAGGTAGCAAGGTATATTGCTTACTATGCTTAGCAGCTCTTTAAGTACTTTGTTTTTATAAAGTACTTAAGGTTATTATAGTCAATTAAGACCTCGATCGTGTGCCTAAAACCCTTAAGGTAGTGTTTCTATTGCTTAAAAGCTTCTACGATCGCTAGTAACTTAGAATTATAAGTCTAGTAATTGTATTCGGCACCGGATAGCTTCTAGGACTAAAATGCTACAAGATGCTAATGCTTACGCGTTTTAGCATTTGCATCGACTTGTTAAGAAAGATAGCTAGCGATAGCAAACTTAAATGTATCGGTTTTTACACAGATCTTCTTAAAGGGGTCGAAATAGATAAGAATAAGCGCTTAAGTAAAGGTAGCTTTAAGTTCTTAAAAACTTTATTCGGCATCCGAAGTCCACTTAAAGGGAGTGGTTTTTCGGCTATTCTCCATGCTAATTAAGAGATTTGTAAAGCTATGTGCCACATGCGAGTACTTGTGGACAAAATAGCAGTAGAAATTCGCAAATCTAAAAAACACTTGCATATTGTAAAACGATTTTAGCTTAAGCTACTTAATAATGCTATAAATCCTTTTAAAGTCCGGTTTAACTTTATCGACTTTAACGCGGAAGCCTAGGAATTCAAGTTCTTGTACGCCGAACTCACATTTGCTAAGCTTAGCGTATAGCTTATATTTGCGGAGCCTAGCTACAACTTGGCGCATATGCTCCTTATACTCTTTGGGGTTTTTTGAGTATATAAGGATATTATCCAAATACACAACTACAAAATAGTCTAAGAGTCTTGCTATAGATGTATTAATGTACGCTTAAAACGTGGCTAGGGCATTCGCTAGGCCAAAGGGCATAATAAGGTACTTAAAATATCTGTAATAGGTACGGAATGCCGTCTTTTATTTATAGCCCTCACAAATACAAATCCGATAATACGCATCCTTTAAGTCAAGCTTTATAAAAACTTTAGCGCTTACTAGGCAATCTAGTGTCTTATTAATTAGTAGAAGAGGGTGTCGATTCTTAATTGTGACTTTATTTAGGCTATAGTAATTAACACAAAGGCGTAACCCGCTATCCTTTTTAAGTACAAAAAGGATAGGGGCTCCCGCTAGGCTTATAGATGGCCGAATTTAGCGCTTCTTGATAGCATCTACTAGATATAACTTTAAAGCTTCGAGCTAGACTTTAGAAAGATTATATAAGGGCCTATATAAAGGCGGATTAGTGGTATCGATAGAATATTTAAACCCTCCTTACTTTAGAAGTTTACTAGCTTTGCTTTCGTTAAAAACGTTAGCAAGGTTATTAAGGTATTCCGGCAGTTTAGCGGAACCTTTTAGTGACGGCCTAGAAATCTGGTAAGTTAAGATAATATTTGCAATAGATTCGGGTTTTTAGACAAAAGCAATAATAAAATAGCCTTTATATTAGCACAAAGACTAATTGATTAGATAGTTACAATTACCCTTGCTTATAAAGAGGACTTAGGGGGTAACTTCTAGGTTCCTATTAAGCTCCGCTCCGAATTCCTTCGGGGTTATAATCTTAATATTATTAGGCTATACAAGTGCGTATGCCTAACGCTTTTTGACATAGTTATAATATTAAGCTATTATAGTCGTGTAGAATTCTATTTTAAAGATTAGGCGGTAACTTGTAGCTTTATAGCCGTAAAAACGGAGCTTGTGCATTCGAGTTTCCGAACGATTATTTATAACAAAGACATTAAGATTATATATATAATATGTCTTGAATTTATTACTATAAAAGGTAACAAACTCGACATCGCACTAGGCAAGGGGCATAAAGCCCTTAGATTTGGCCTAGTTATCACTAAGAAAATTATAGTTAAAACTAGTATCCCCGAGGCTTAAAAGCTACTTAGAGGCACCGGTACCCGGCTATGTCAAGTGAGCTTAAATTATTATCCTTTTATTCTTATGTGTCTTGGGTTTATTAAGCCTTGCGACACTTAAGACTTGGACTTGCCTTTTCCTATACTCTTAGATGAAGAGCTTTATTCTTGCTCCGCTTGCATAATCTAGTTTATATGGCGCATAGCGGTAGTAGCGTCTTCCTTGGCCTTAGCCTTTTTAGGGAAGTCCCGGGCCCAATTAGCATACTTCGAGCACCTCTTGTCTCTAGACATGTGTCCTTTTTAGTTACAAGTGTAACAGGTGACATCGCGTCTTGCTTGGCCCCCGGGGTTGGGCTTAAAGCTAGCCTGATCGTTCTTAAAGCTATTTTAGGCCTTACGGGCTCTCTCCTTTCTCTTTCTCCTATTCTCCTTTAAAGCGTTAAAGGAGGAGGCATTATTGTTAGTATTAGAGTTAGAGTTTAAGCCTCCTCTAATACTTGCTTTGTGCCTTAAGCGGCGTCCTTTATTGACGGTATGCTTTACACGTTACGCCATTTCCAACTATTGAGAAATAGAAGTAGCTATCTTTCTATAGAGCATGGAAATTAACATCTTTCTAGTTTCTTAGTTCGTTAAGGTAGCATTAAGGGTCCGGATGCGACTAGTCTTATTTATAGCTTTAAAGTTAGCTTCGAATGTAGTTATCCGAGTATATAACTTAGCGATTGATTTATTTGTACCCTATTAGAGGTCGCGAAGACCCTTAAAGGCATCTTAACTTCGGGCTTTAGGGGAGTTGATCATATTAGCAAGGAAAGCCTTAAACTTCTCTTAGGTAACCGGTTTATAAAAGGAGCCGTTCTTGTAGTGGGCCTCCCATAAATCGTGCGGGTTTCTGCGCAGTGTAGTAGCTATAGCGTTTACCTTGCTCGAGTGAGTATTATAGGTCTATAGTTAGGCCCGAAATAGGGCCTCTTAACTTGTTGTAAACGTGGTCTACTCCTTGATGTCCTTCCCTTAGTACTATTTAGGGACCTTGACTTTCAAGATCTTCTCGCGCTCGAGACTTCTCTTAAAAACGTCAAACGGGGGTTCTTCTTGTATTATATCTTTATCCGCATTGCCGAAACTTATAATAGGCTATTCGTCTTCGATGGGAGGAGGTGCAACGGAGGCTGCACGGGAGGGGACAGTCGTCGAAGGAGTAGGTTCGATGATGTGTTTAGAGGGCACTGGGTCCCCACGAATAGAGGAAGCCGGTGTAGTTGTAAAGCGGAGCTTTGCCCTTAAGGCGGCCTTCTTGGCCTCTAATGCGGCGATGCTAGCATTTATAGCAACCTCTTTATTACTGATTCTACGACGTTTCTTAACCAAATCTGCTACCTTTGCCTTTAAGGCGGCTTCCCTTACCCTAGCTTGAGCTAGTGAGGCCCGGGCTTGAGCATCTTGGAGCGATAGAGCAAGGCCGGAAGGATGATTATTATAAGCTCTTAAAGGGGACTTATTAACAATATGCGACTGCAATCCGCTATTGTTTCCACTGTTGCTTCTATCGGTATTAGGCTGATTAGGCCTAGTACCGGAACTAGGCATGGGGATAACTTTAACGTGATCGGCAGAAGACATAGTTGCTTTATTGAACTACCTCCCTTAAGGATGGAGAGATTAGCTTGTAAGGATGTTGTTGGTAGGCAATAAGGCAATGTGAATAATTCGATGGATTCCAAAGAGTATATTTAGTACAGAACTAATCTTTGCCCCTCTAGCAGGTGCAAGTAAACATCCTTAAAGCTTACGGCTCGTAAGGATGTAAGACGGGCTGAATATTCCCCCGTTGCGGACTGAATGTTGCTCCGGGAGTTCTAGTGCTTACAGGTCACCTGATCCCTAGCATCACTAGCCCTACGCGTACAGCCGAC
>Ga0302325_10031980_pt1 | contig 10810 bp, 7 predicted proteins | sample Palsa_T0_2_FD_201948 | JGI IMG/M metagenome (GOLD analysis project Ga0302325, IMG submission 201948) | Peat permafrost microbial communities from Stordalen Mire near Abisko, Sweden - Palsa_T0_2 | ecosystem: Environmental > Terrestrial > Soil > Palsa > Peat permafrost | place: Sweden: Abisko... | reverse complement strand
GCTACCGCCGCAGCAAACGCTGATGCGACCTCGCTGTGCCAAGCGGATTTCTCTGGAGTCGGTTTGCCCGAGTCGAGTAGATCTGGACCCTGTTCTCCATTGCGGCTCTCTAGCTGCACCCACGTTACCCGATTCCGTCTCTCGCGCAACTGGAGCAGGCAGCAATTTACGGTGATGCGGGTAATCCAGGTCTTGAACGAGGCGTCACCGCGGAAGCGCTCCAAGCGGCGGAACGCCATCATGAAGGCCGCTTGTACCGCATCCTGCGCATCTTCAGGGCGACGGAGGATACGACGAGCCACACTAAGAGCCGGTGCATAGTGCCGCTGGAAAAGCTCTGAGATAGCGTCCCGGTCTCCTTGTTTGCTTTGGGCGATAAGAATCTGATCCGAAGTGTTCATTTAGGACCTCCCGACGCCTAGTTTGTGCATCCTGTGAAGTAGGGTCGTCCTGGGAATGCCAAGCCTCGCGGCAGCACCCTCTCGGCCGCCCACCACGCCGCCCGTGTCTCTGAGAGCGGCGGCAATATGTTCCCGTTCGGCTTCGGCGAGCGTGCGCCGGACTGATGAATTATTTCCTTTCGAAAGGAACTTCGCTTCAAAGTGGGGGAGATGCAAGACCGGGCCAGACGCCACAATTACGGCTCGTTCGATGACGTTTTGCAATTCGCGTATATTGCCCGGCCAGTCGTGAATTCTCAGGACCGAAAGAACTTCTTCCGGTATATGATCGATTCCCTTATTCATGCGCCTGGCGAACTTACGCGCGAAATGACGCGCCAGCGGGCCGATGTCTTCCGACCGCTCCCGCAACGGTGGAATCATGATTGGAAAAACGTTGAGCCGGTAGTACAAATCCGCGCGGAAACGCCCCTCCCCCACCAGTTGCAGCAGGTCCTGATTCGTTGCCGCCACGACGCGCACGTCGACGCGAATCGTCCGGCTGCTGCCCAGCCGCTCAAACTCCTGTTCTTGAAGCACCCGCAGGAGCTTCGGCTGGAGTTCCATCGGCATATCGCCGATTTCATCGAGGAACAACGTACCTTTGTGTGCCGATTGAAAGCGGCCATTGGTCTGCGTGCACGCTCCAGTGAAAGCGCCCCGCTCATGGCCGAACAACTCGCTTTCAATGAGCCCGATAGGGACAGCGGCGCAGTTCAATTTGATATACGGTCCAGAACGGCGCAGGCTCTGGTCATGGATGGCTTTTGCGATGAGTTCTTTGCCGGTGCCGGTCTCGCCTTGAATCAAGACGGCGGAATCGGTTCGGGCCACCATCCTCACGGCTGCCATTACATGGTCGAGGCTGGACCCAATGATTTCGTTGTCAGATGGAGCCGCATTTACTGCCGGAGCGAACGTTGGAGAGGCCATGACCCAAATTACGCGGATTCGGCCCAAGAAGAATCCCAAAATTTAATGGTTTTTTTATTCCCCTACGGAGGGGGGAGGGAATCTACTCTAAGGTGCGCCGGCTAGTCCTGACCGGAAATCGGCATTGGCCGAGTTGGTCCCGAAAGCGGCGAGAATCAACCCTTTCGCAAACTCGATTTCCTCCATTGAAACCGTATGGGCGCGATTCGGGTAGCGACGCGCCGTGACCACCGCTCCCATCCCCGCGAGGATTTCCGCCGACTGCTGCACCCTTTGCCAGGGGACGTGCGGATCGGGATCGCCGGAGCCGAAGAACGCCGGCGTGCCGTAAAGATCCCCTTCATGAGTCAGGTCCGCGCCTGCCGGGCCCAGGAGGCCACCTGTGAAGACAATCAGACCGGCGAACCGCCGCGGGTGAGTGGCAACGAATTCGGTGGCGAGGCAAGCGCCTTGCGAGAAGCCGCCAATCACGATCCGCTCCGAAGGAATGCCGGCATCGTTCACCATCCGCAAGGTCGTTTCAATCTTGCGGAGAGCGGACGTGCGCCACGGTTCGTTTTGGGCCACGGGCGCCAGGAAGGAGTTGGGATACCAGGTGTTCGCAGCCGCTTGCGGCGCGAGGTATGCCAAGTCAGGAAGATAAAGCTCGTTGGCGAGCGAGAGTATATCATCCGCTGATCCGCCCCTTCCGTGCAGAAGAATTACAGCTCCTGAAGCCGCCTCGAGAGGTTTTCCAGTCCGCCGAACAGGACCGTCCCCATGGGGGTCGTTGCTCATACTGTTTTCCCCGACGCCGTCTGAATTTCGATGGGCGGGAGGCTCTTGTGCAAGGCTATGGGAGCAAGCCGTTTCTCAATAGAATCGCGCTGCGACTCCAGCCACGCAGGGATCCGAAGCTCCTCCCCAAGGGACTCGATTGGTTCATCGAGGGTAAAGCCGGGAGGATCCGTAGCCAGTTCGAACAACACGCCACCGGGCTCGCGGAAGTAGATCGAATGAAAATAGGTGCGATCCAGCACTGGAGTCACTTGCAGGTGCTTCGCGATCTCCAGGCGCCATTCCTTCTGCGCCGCATCGTCCTTCGCTCGAAACGCGATGTGGTGCACCGAGCCGGCGCCACAGTGGCCGAATTTCGCGGATGGATCGATCAACAGATCGATGTGATTCCCCAGCGCGCGGCCGTTGGCGGCGAACCGCAGGCGGTTGCCTTCTTCGCCGACCTTGTTAAATCCCATCATGTTCAGGATCGCGGCCGTCGCCTCCGCACGTTGTTCAAGCAAGGTCACGCCGAAGAAACCGCGAATCGCATGCTCCGGCGGAACTGAGGCGAAACGCGGAGCGTTCGTGTCACCGGCATCGGCGTGCGCGACGATTTCAACGTTCATACCGTCCGGGTCCGGGAAGGTCAGCACCTGTTCTTCGAACCGCTTGCCGGTATGCTCGACGAGAATGCCCTGATCGTTCAGCCTCTCCGCCCAATATTCGAGCGAGGTGGCTGGAACGCTGAAAGCAGTTTTGGTGACTTCACCAACGCCCGCTTGCCCTCGATGAGCATGAGGCCAGGGAAAGAAAGTGAGAATCGTCCCCGGCGAACCGGCGTCGTCCCCGAAATAGAAGTGGTAAGTGCCCGGGTCATCGAAGTTGACGGTGCGCTTCACGAAGCGCAGTCCCAGAACATCCGTGTAAAAATCCAGGTTCCTCTGAGGATCGGAAGCAATCGCAGTGACGTGGTGAAGACCTACAATTGGGCTTGGCATGGTGTGGTTGGTGTCATAGCAGACGATGACCGAGCAATCGAACCAAACGAGAACTGCCTCGTTAGATTCTCTTTCGCAAGAAACGATTCAAGGCGCGTCGCATCGGCCCCGCCTCGTGGCTGCCTTTCGGCTCATCGCGCTCTGGCTTCTCGCGTGGTGCGGTCACAGCTTTTGGGACATACGTTTTCCCCGCATGTACGCAGCGGATCACATCGACCATCTCCGATGGGGGCGTGCTTTTCAAGAGGTATCCCCTCGCTCCGGCGGCAAGAGCTTTCTTGACGTCCGCATCATTCGCAAATGTGGTGAGAATGATGATTCGCGCCGCGGGCGCCTCTGCCCGAATCGTGACCATGGCTTCAATGCCACTCCGATCCGGGAGTCTCAAGTCCATCAGCGTCACATCGGGCCGGAAGTTCCGATGGTGTTGAATGGCTTCGGCAGCCGAGCAGGCTTGCGACACGAGAATCATATCCGGTTGATTCTCGATGATCGCGGCTAGCCCTTCGCGCAGAAACGGATGGTCATCTACGCTGAGGATGCGAATGGATGGCTGCTCAGAAAATGTGCCAGTTCCGTTCACGATTCGTGTCAGTGCTTTCTCACATTAGCTCGATGTCGCAAGGCCCGCACTTTTCAGCGGAGGAAGCCGTCAACAAATAAGCGTATTCGTGATGCCGCCTCCGGGCAATACCCAAAAGGGGTAGCGGGCATGTTCCACCATCGGTCATTGCGAACGATTCGCTTCCCGAAATATCATGCAGTTGTGCAACGACTGTATTCAGCCTTTCCGGCGGGAGCGCCGGGGTGGGCGTTGCTCCTTCTACGTGCATCGATTGCCGGTCTATTTCTGAGCGTCTATTCGGCTCGATCAATCACTGGATGGAGCGGAGTGCTTTTTCTGTTCGAAATACTGCTCGCCGTACTTCTGTGCGCGGGGGTTTTTGTTCCGGTGATGACGACCTTACTGTGCATCCTGCAAGTGTGGCTGATCTACGGAGACGTCGATCAAAGGCATGCCTGCGAGTGTTTTCTCGTCGTTGAGACGATTGCGCTTGGGCTCCTTGGGCCAGGAGCTTACTCCTTCGATTCCCAACGCTTCGGGCGGCGGGTTCTAAAACTCGCGGAGAAAGATTTTTGAACCGCTATGTACTCTGATTGGCGCGCGCGGCCCAAGCCCATTGGGCGTGGTATCCTCCAAGAAAAGTAGGGTTCCACTCGAACAGCGGCGAAATAACCCTTAAGTGGGATGACATTTCTGAGCTTGCGCGTAGAATTGAGGAGTTGGTAGAGAAATCGGGTATGAATATGAGTACCTCGACCGGACCCATTCGCCTGCTGACCGTCGACGATCACCCCCTTCTGCGGGATGGAATCGCTGCGATGATCGTCAACCAGCCTGATATGCTGCTCGTCGCCGAAGCGGCCACTGGAGCAGAGGGGATTGAAAAGTTCCGCATGTTCCGGCCGGACGTGACTCTCATGGATCTGCGCCTCCCTGATATGAGTGGTACCGATTCGATTCAGGCGATACGCGAAGAGTTCCCCGCTGCCAGAATCATCGTCTTAACCACATACACCGGCGATGTTCAAGCAGGGCGTGCGCTTAAGGCGGGAGCTTATGGATACCTGCTGAAAAGCATGGTCCGGCAAGATCTTGTGGAAACGATACGTGCTGTCCATCAAGGGCACAGGCGGGTCCCAGCCGAGATTGCGACCAACATGGCCGAGCACGCCATCGATGACGTACTCACAAAGCGAGAAATAGAAGTACTCAAAGAAGTGGCCTCCGGAAATTCCAATAAAATTGTGGCTTCTAATCTTTCCATCACCGAAGATACGGTGAAAGCCCACATGAAAAACGTTCTTTCCAAACTCGCGGCCAACGATCGCACCCATGCGGTTATGATCGCGATGAAGCGCGGATTTTTGGACTCCTGCTAAAGAAGCATGAGCAAGCACATGTCTCCCACACCAGTAGCGCCCTTGGCGGTTCTATTCCTGCTTGCGCCGTGGTCCTGGGCATTGAATCCGACTCAGCCTGCAAGTTCCTATCTACAAACCACATTTACGGTGGCAGATGGGCTTCCGTCAAACGTCGTAAATGCAATCGTTCAAACGGCCGATGGATTTCTATGGCTCGGAACAGACGACGGTCTCTCCCGTTTCAATGGGCGCCGCTTCAGGCGATTTAGCTTCCGTGGCGCAGGTTCCACGCCGCAAGGCGTCGTACACGCGCTCGCAGTTTCGCGGGAGGGCGATCTGTGGATCGGAACCGACACTGGACTTGCGCACATTCCTGGCAGCGACCTCGACCATTTTGACCCGTCGCTCGTGACGTTCTATCACCCAGGAACCGGAAAAAGTGATGAAATCCTCAACCTCCACTTTAGTCATGACGGTTTTCTATGGGTGGGAACGAGCTCCGGTCTTTTCCGGTGGAATGGAGACTCTTTCCGACTGGTTATGTCGGAAGTATTTATCAGCCGCATCGAAGAGACCTTGAACGGCCATATTCTGGTCATCACGGGGCATAACTGGTCGGAATTGGATGGCTTGCGGGAAATTCCGCATACTGACGTCGCGGCTCGCCTCGGGGTCAAGCCTAACGAGATCTTTCATGTCGTGCCGGATCGAAGTGGTGCTTTGTGGTTCTGCACCGCCGCAGGTCTGGCGCGAAAAACGGACAATTCGATTATCCGTGTTCCACCGTTCGGCCACAATACTCCGACCACGCCGAGCGGCGCCTTTCGAGCTATGGAGGACAAGCAGGGAAACGTTTGGGTGTTCACCCAAAATGGCCTCTTCCGAGCGACCGAGACGGGCCTCGAAGTCCTTGCGCCCGGGATGAATGCAGCCTCCGTATTTAGCGACATGGACGGGACCCTTTGGGTCGGTCGAAAAGGCGATGGATTGGTCCGAATCAAGGACAGATCCGTCCAGACCTTCAAGCCCATCCCAGGACTTGTGAATACCCGTCCAATGACAGTGCTGTCTGACAAGAGCGGAAGACTGTGGGTTGGGAGTAGCTGCGGGGGACTTTCATTGCTCAACGGCCAAACATTTAAGGTCTACAACGAAAAAGACGGTCTCAAGAATTCCTGTGTGTACGCGCTCGCAGAGGATGCCGATCAAAACCTGTGGCTGGGGACTGCCGGTGGCGGGATCTTTCGGTTTAGGGCGGGAAAGTTCACCCAGTACGACGCCGCCCAGGGGCTGGCGAGCCACCAGATATATTCTCTAACCTTCTCCCGCGATGGCTCACTGTGGATTGGCGGCGAAGATGGTCTGAGCCACATGTTCAAAGACTCCTTTCACAACTACACGACAGCGGATGGACTGGCTAGCAACCGGGTGATCAATGTTTTCGAGGACCGCCAGGGCGGGATATGGGCAGCTACATCGCAAGGGATCGATCGGAAGTCAGGTGAACGCTTTATTAATCTTCCATCAGAGCCCCCGACACTTGGCCGCCGCTCGATCGGCTTCGGGGAGACGCCTTCAGGCGAGATTTATGTTCTCGGAGCCTCGCGGGGTATCAGCCGCGTGCAGAATAGCCGCTTGATCGAGATTAATGCGGAGATGGAACTACTCACGATGCTGCAGGCGGATCCGCGGGATGTTTGGCTAACGGGGGCTAACGGAATTTTTCGTGTTCCCACCTCCCAGTTGGGTTGGATTCCGCGAGAACATGACGGGGCGGTGGATTATGAGCAATTTGGCCCGGCTGATGGCTTGTTAGCTCCTCAAGCGAGCTCTGGCCTCCCGAATATCACCACTACCCCCGATGGAAAACTATGGGTCGCGACGGCGCATGGCTTGGCCATGCTTGATCCCATGCGGTTGCCGCCCAAGAATCAAAAGCCCACGGTCTATGTCGAAGAGGTGACCATTGGACGGAAGACGGAGGCGGCCAGCCGGCAGCTCCTGTTGCCCCCTGGCACGCATCATGTCGCGGTCAATTTCGATACGATTGAACTCGCATCCCCGGAAAAAATCCGCTTTCAATACCGGTTGGACGGCGTCGACCCGGTTTGGCTCGACGCCGACGCATCACGGTCGGCCGTGTATACGAACATTCCCATTGGAACGCATGCCTTGCACATGCGGGCATGCAACGCCTCGGGAGTATGGGATCGCACCGGCGCGATCTACTATGTCAATCAAGAGCCATACTATTACGAAACACTCTGGTTCCGAGGCCTTACGCTATCCACTGTTCTTTTGTTATTGACGGGTGCGTACTTCTTTCGGCTCAGACAAATCCGACATCAGATGCGGGTGCGGCTTGAAGAACGACTCGATGAACGGGAACGCATCGCGCGAGAGCTACATGATACGCTCCTCCAAAGCGTGCAGGGGCTGATCTTTGGCTTTCATGCGATCTCGGAACGCCTGCCGGCCACGGAGCCGAGCCGTGGCGCGATGGAGCGGACCCTGGATCGGGCGAATCAAGTGTTGGCGGAGGGAAGGGACCGTGTGGGAAGCCTGCGCGTTCTTGCGGACACTAGCGGTAATCTGGCTCAGCTCTTTACCTCAGCAGCGCGGGAGATTATCCAAAACAGCCATATGGAATTCGATGTCGTGGTCGCAGGCAATCCGCGACACCTCAACGCGGTTGCGCGGGAGGAGGCATACTGGATCGGCCGGGAAGCACTTATGAATGCTGTCCGTCACTCCAAGGGCAAGCGGGTGGAAATTGAGCTCATCTACTCAGACAAAACGCTGCAGTTGAGAATTCGGGACGACGGTCACGGTATTGATGTGAGCTCGCTCTCGGGCGGACAAAAGAAACAGTGGGGTCTAGTTGGAATGAGAGAACGCGCACGGAAGATCCGTTCGCAACTTGAAGTGCTCAGCAGGGTGGGCTCCGGCACCGAGATTGAGTTGGTGGTTCCTGCGGCGGTAGCGTATCAGCGTAATTCGAGCGGCGCAACGCGAAGCTGGTGGCAGATTCTTGGGGGCAGATGAAGCCGATCTAGATTGCGTTCCGCCTCAGATCCTCACCGAATCTGTTTCTCGCGGAACGCAATTCGTCCAGGAACGATGAGCTCGACATCTGTTCCCCCGTTCACCGAACTCCGCAACGTCAGTTTACCGCCGATTCTCGCAGCGCGCTCCTGCATACCGGTAAGTCCGAAATGTCCTGGCACTCCTTGAGCAGCTATGTCCGCGGCAATGCCTTTCCCGTCATCTCGCACGCGCAGTTCCAGAGCGTGCGCGTATGTCAATTCAACCTCCACTTTGGTACCGTGAGAATGGACACAGGCGTTCCGAATCGCCTCGGCCCCGATGAGCTGGATTTCGTCGCGGACAATAGGATGCATGTCTTTGACGGCTCCTCTAACCAACAGGCTGAATTTGAGCGAATGTCCGGTGGCAGCTTCCTCGCCCGCGCGCCTTAGGGCCTCCGCCAGATCGTTCACCTGGGTCGTCGAGTCGCGTAGCGATTGCAGACATGCTCTTGCTTCCTGCGCGGCCTTTGCGAGCCCCGCCGATATTTTTTCGAGGGCGGCGCTTGTCCGAGCAGGATTCCCCGGTTGGTTCATCGCGACGGAGACGAACATTTCGCTCCCCTGAATCGTTTGCAACATGGTGTCGTGCAGGTCGCGCGCAAAACGGGTTCGTTCCGCAACCCTGTCATCCAGGCGAGCATTCATCTGAGCCGTGACCCAGCGAAGCCGCTGCCGGTAGGCGAGCGCGAGCAGCAATGCAAGAGTTCCGATTGACGACGCGCGGAATAAGCCGGTTTCGTAATAGAAAGGTTTTTGGGTTACGTTATAAATGATGCCGACCGGATCCCAAATACCATCGCTGTTGCAGGCGCGGAGATGGAATGCATGAGTGCCCACCGGTATGCCACTGTAAATCGCGGCGGCGCTCGAGTCCGCGTACAGCCAGTCCCGATCGACGTCATCCAGCCGGTATTGCATTCGAATCGCCTCCGGGGAAGCCAACTCGATGGAATCAAAATGTAATTCCACATGGTGCGTGCCAGCCGCCAAGATCAGTTCGCGGCTGGGAGGCTCCGGAGTCCGTCCGATCACAACCCGTTCCATGTAGATGGCAGGTTTTCGATCTGTATGGCGCAGTCGCGAAATTTCCAGCATCGCGACCCCTTGCTCCGTTGGCACCCACAGCCTGCCGTCATTGGTAATGGCCATGTTTCGAAAACCGCCGCTGCACTCCGCGGAATTCATTCCGTCCGCGCGGTCAAAGCGGGTGTAATCAGGCGGCGTGTCCCCCGTATGCTCCCACTTTTCCAGACTATCCAGAGAGGTTCTATAGATTCCGTCTCCGCAAAACCACTGACTTTCCGGCGATCTCACCATGCCTGTAATCTTCGGCACGCCTTGCAATTGGGTCGTACGATTTTCTTGAACATGAACAGTGCCGCTGAAAGGCCCAAACGCAAACAGCTCTCCAAAGTGATCCTCCCCAAATCCAAATCCACCCCCGTCCACCGCCGCATTGTTGGTCCTCGAGACCGCTACAAATCGGTCTCTATCCAGCCGATCGATCCCTCCGGCAGTCTCAACCCAGAGCACACCGCGCCGATCCAAGTAAGCTGACAGAAGCGTATTGCTAGAGAGGCCGTCATCGATCGTGAATCTGCGAAGCTGCCCGCCTTGAAGGCGGCTAAGACCATCGCTGTAGGCAATCCACACAGACCCGTCGCTCGTTGGCAAAATCGCAACCGCGACGTTGTTCTTTGACTTATCCTCCTTAGCGATCTGGCTGAATTGCCCTTGCCGGTAGCGGAAAAGTCCTCCGCCGTAGGTTCCGATCAAAATATCTTGGTTGAGGCCTTCTGCAAGAGAGAAAACACAGGAGTTCGTGAGGCCATCATTCTCTGAATACGTGCGGAACCGCGAACCATCGAACCACGATAGGCCTCCGCAATTACTTCCTACCCAGAGCTTGCCATCGCTCGAGGCCAAAACCGCAGCTGGCACGCCAAGTGGCAAGCCATCGGCCCCTGTGAACATCCTCACGGCTTGACGCTTCACTCGGAAGAGCCCCGTTCCCTTTGTTCCGGCCCACAAATCGCCATCGCGATCAAAAGCTACGTATGTGGCGGCCAAGTGAGATGCTATAAGTTCCCGACCACTCAATCCGATACGATATAGATTGGCGGATTGCACGAACCACATAGCGCCTTCAGAATCTTCATTCACGCGGAATACGACATCTTTGCCGTAGGGCTCGATTCGTTCAATAGACGTGCCCAACTGCCGCGCCAAACCGGCGGTCGTGCAATACCAGCGGTTACCAGCGCGGTCCTCGGAAACCTGAAAAATTTCGTTCTGACGGACACCCAAGCGTGTTGCTAGGTCCAGGTGCTGAATCACCCGCTGACCGTCCCACTCAACAAAACCCTTGGAAGTGATAACCAGAAGGTTTCCGTTCGCGGCCTCTTCGATCCTCGAAGTCCACAAATCGGGAATCACCATCGAGAAGGCCTCGCGATCCAAGCGATAGAATCCCGTCATCGTCCCGACGAAGAGTTGGCCTTGGCGGGTAATATGCAGGCATTGAATAGAATCGCTGTCTCCTGTCCCCGGATGGTAGAGAGTGGAGACCACGTGCCCCGAGTCCCCCGACTGTCCACCGGCAATTCTGGCGACGCCGTTTCTAGTTCCTACCCAAAGCGCACCATCGGGCGCTACCGCCAGAGCG
>Ga0302325_10031979_pt1 | contig 10810 bp, 13 predicted proteins | sample Palsa_T0_2_FD_201948 | JGI IMG/M metagenome (GOLD analysis project Ga0302325, IMG submission 201948) | Peat permafrost microbial communities from Stordalen Mire near Abisko, Sweden - Palsa_T0_2 | ecosystem: Environmental > Terrestrial > Soil > Palsa > Peat permafrost | place: Sweden: Abisko... | reverse complement strand
AAACCACTGCCTTTACCCTCAGAGGTTTGGATCAACAAGCCGCTTCCACCCGACTCAAAGACAAAGGAAGATAGTCACTAAATATCTATGCCGGGTGTCTCAAAGTGCTTGACACGCGCCGCGAGACTCCAATTAATTAAACTCCCAGGGGATGCCGGAACGTGCGATCCTTGCCCTTCCTCCCTGGGCCCCGGAGCGAGGGGCCAGTGATAGCATCCAAAGCCGCTACGGCGAACAGGACCGCGCAGATGGCCGACATTACCTCGGATGGGTAGTCAATGAACAGCCACACGGCGAGCAGGGTCAACAATGTTAGCGTCGAGCGAACCAGATATTTCGGAATCCTCCTCATACAGGCGTATAAGCGCTCGGGGGCCGCGCCGGCGATCTCACTGGCACCCCAGCGCTCGAGAGGTCGAATCAAGTTCCTCCCGAGGCGCGTGAAAGGAATCGGTCGAACTCTGCCTTAAGAGCCTCTTTGATTCCAACAGCGCCGGGCAGGCTCCACGGAACCGCATGCGGGAGAGCAACGCGAGCGCGAATCTGGACGGAGCGTCGGTACCGACGCCGCGCACTTGGGCAAGCACGCCCATGGTCGACGCGCTTTCCCGTCTCAGCCCTGCCTCAGGTGTTTGGTACGGTATGCCCAAGCGCATAGTCAGTCACCGACGTCCAGGATGGTTCCCTCGGCGACTTTTCTGCGCCCCTCGAAGAGAGCAAATCGACTGTGGGGCTGGAGCCATTGCCTAGGTGCGCGCGCCTGATCTGCGAGGAACCGGACAAGCGCCGTCTGGGTCCAGCTCTCGTCGGGGGATCCCTCCAGATTCAGTACGAGGCTCCAGGCATCCTTGAGCCACTCCTCTTCCGTTTGCGACTCAAACCTAGCAACCGTAGAATACTGCCGCCCCGGAGGGGGAGCCGCACGCCCTCCTTCGTCTGGTCTCAGCCAGCGGATCCTAGCGAGTGCGCTCATTTGCTCACCCCAAGGCCAAGTACATTGATCTGGCTGAGTTCGCCGTAACGAGCGGGACCGATGCCGTCCAGGCGCTCCCAACGCATCAAGGTGTCTGCCGCGCTCTTGGGAAGGTCGACTCTGATCACCTCGTAGTTCCCCGAACCCTGCAGAATGTCGCCCCACTTTGCGGCGTCTTCGGCCGTCTCCGCAAAGAACTTCCCGCCGATGAAATTCTCTCCGGCCTTGAACGCCCCCTGGGCGAGCACCTGGGCGGCTTCCTCCCGGCTGACGGCGCGGAACAGGGTTACGGTCTCTTCGAATTCGCCGGCGGGGATAAGGAGCGGCAGGACCATTCCGGCATACTGTCCGGCCTGCTCGGCCGAGTTCGCGGGCTGCGCGAGAGGCTGCTGGGCTAGGGACTTCATGCCCGACATCTCGGTCATCGCTGAAAACATGTTCGTGGCGCCTATAACCTGATTCGTCACGGCCTCGTTGCCTGTACCCTTTAGGAAGGACGCGACCTTACTCAGTGCCTTGCCCATCCAGCTTGCGTGGGCCGTGGTGACGAAGCACACATTGCCATTCTCGTCCGTTCCGCCCTTGCATTTCCGCCCGTCCGGATCAATGAATCTCAGCGGACTGTTGCGCACGTAGGCATACATGTTCCAGCTTTGCGGGTCCGGTGTATTTTGATCTGCGAACGGCCTGTCAGGGCTCGTGAAGCGCGCCTCCGCGCCCGAGAAGTACCTGGCCCCGAAGGAATCGAACCCCTGCATAGCGCTGCCAGCCAGCTCTGCGTCCCGCTCCTTGCCGGTGAACTGCTGCATCATGCCGCCCGTTCTTTGCGCGTCGCGCGGGCGTGCTTTATACCAGTCGCGCCCCTCAGAATGATCCATGCAACAAGCAGGTAGAAAACAAAGGAACAAACAAAAGATTCGGCTGCTGCAACAATGAATGCATGGGCCGTGTGTTGTTGGGGTGAGAACAGCAGTTGTGAAATTGCCCCTGGTGGAGCGGCAACGACATCGGCAATACGTGCCAGAAGGGAGGGTTTCCTGGGCGAACCAGGGTAGAAGGCGCTGAGAGCCAATCCCACATTAACAAAAACCGAAATCGTCACAGCCTTCAACAGGTGTCGATCTCGTCGAGGTGTCATCTCCGGCAGCATCGGTTGCCTCCAGCATCAATGGTCACAGGCAGCTGGATTCCCCAGCGCACATTGCCTTGCCATGTCCTCCTGGATTGCGGTAAACCCTGGATTCGAAGCACGTGACGGACGGTCGTAGAAATGGTTTATGTAATCCGTTATGTTGCGCCGGAACTCAGATTCAAAATCCGTCTGTGTGAGGCATCGTTTGCCGGATTCACAACCAGCGCCCGACTGTAGCCACGCGGCCATGGTGAGACGCACTGCCAAGCCTATGTGGAAGGACACCGGCACTGACGACAATCCGGCCAGCCAAGAGGCCCGAGCGATGCTCGACGCTTTCAAGAGCACCGGAGCCGAACATTTCGATATCACCTGGACGACCCGCCAGGGCGACAAAGCCGGTTTCCGCCGTCATATGCCCGCTGAAACGTTGCGGTATCTTTTGCCTACGATGCTCACCACCGCCGCAAAGAATGAACGCAACCTCATCGTGCGTCCCGTCTCCCCCCGCGCCGTGTTTATCCAGCTTGACGATCTGAGCCGGGCGGGGCTGGAGCGGGTAAAGTCCGCCTCCTTCCTGGGGCTGGAAACCAGCCCCGGCAACTACCAGGCATGGGTAGCTATTCCTGCCGGAGAAGCGGATAAGGATTTCGCGCGTAGACTACGCAAAGGGGCAGGGGCGGACGATACGGCCAGCGGCGCTACCCGCGTTGCCGGGAGTCTCAATTTCAAGGACAAGTACGCGCCGGATTTCCCCACGGTGCAAATCGCCCACAACGCCCCCGGCCTGATGGCCAGCACCGGCCAGCTCGAAAGCATGGGCCTGGTAGCGGAGCCGGAGAAACCGGCACCGCCAATCTTCCGGCTGTCCCGCACGGATCGCATCCGCAGCAACAAGTGGCCGAGCTACCAGCGGTGCGTGAACGACGCGCCGCTGAATCGCGACAAGACCGGCCCGGATATCTCCAGAGCCGATTTCACCTGGTGCATGACGGCGATCTCCTGGGGACATGGCATCGAGGCAACCGCCGCGCAGCTCATAGAGGAAAGCACCAAGGCCCGCGAAAACGGCGAGCGCTACGCCCAGATGACGGCGGAAAACGCCGCCGCAGCCGTCGCGCGCCGGGAGCGAAGCCGCGCTTGATGGCCAGTTCTGCGATCCGGTGACGGACATCCACCTTCGCTTTATCGCCTTTTGCTATCATTTGGGATTGTCCGCCGTGCTCACATGTCCATCAGAGTTGCCGACATCCTGCCCAAACCCGGTTTGCAGTTTCTGGCGCTCTGCTACCGATTCGTAACGGTGGAGTGGCAGCACGCCAACCGCGAGGACATCCCCGACCAAGGATTTGAACGACAGTGCCGCGAGTGTTGCGTCACTGGCCTGGGAAGCGAATGGACGGTATCGCAGCCACGGGAGATGCAACTCGGAGCGGGCCTTGATACCGCGTCAGGCATTGGCCATGAAGTGGACATTATCGCGCGACATGCCGAGTTAATCGCGCCGGTTGAGATGAAAAACCGCGCGGGCAGCCCCCCGGAAAAGAACGATGTGATTGTCTTTTTTGCGAAGCTTATCGACTATTTGTGCGCGAATCCCTCACTGCTGCAACAGGAATTCTGCCCGGTCTTTATCACGACTACTGCCTTTGATGTTAACGGCCTGGGCGCGTGCATAGGGCTGGGCATTCACCCTATGGCCCCCGGCCTGCGTCCGCTTCCGGCCCTCGTACACAATGCCCGCCTGATGCAGAACGAGCTGGACCGGGGTTTAGTGCTGGGCCACGCAATTAAAGAGCGGTTCGATGATTTTTGCGCGCGCATAAATGCCCTGGCGGTGGCTCTGTCGCCGACATGGTTCAGCCAGCGTTTCGGCAACATATCCGAGAGTAGGATATCGGTCGCGGCAAGGCCGGAATTGCAGACAGCCGCTCTGGGCGCGGAGCTGCAACAGTTGAGCGGAGAGTGCTCATCCCTCCTTTTTGAATTCACGCAGTTGAAAGCCGGAGTGCAGCAATGAACATCAGCAGTTACAACGTCACCGATGTGGGCTACCACTATATCGGGCTGCGAGTTCTGGCCGCATCACCGAACGCGCCGCGCGAGGAGCAAGACGCCGCCGTTGCTAAGAACGTAGCGAAATACGCCAGCGACAAGGCGCTGCGCTTGATGCTGCCCGAACCGCGCAGCAGCTTCAGTTCCGTGGGGGATAAAGTTCTCCAGGAGTTGGCCCACCTCCAGCTTGCGAAACTGGCTCGCGGCAAGGGTTACGTCTTGACGGCGCTGGGCATCCAGGCAGTCGAGGCGCTAAACGGCAGGAAGTACGATACCCTTCGCCGACTGATGACCAAGGCGCATCTTGAAGCCTACAATAATCTTCGCCAAGTCGTCTTCCACCACGTCCACGCCGGGCCAGTATTCAGCCCCTTCGTCGAAGCGGCGCGGACTGCGGAGCCAGCCTATCTGATTGGACTCTTGCGACCGACGTTCGGCGAAAACTCTCCCGAGGTGTTGCAGTCGCTAACGGATGAGCTGGCCGACGAGTCCCCGAAGAAAGTCGAGGATTCGCTGCGTTCGGCTATTTTTTCCCATCTGTTTCCCGACGCAAAACTGAGCGTGCCTTTGTTCCGCGCGATGACCGACCGATTGGTGAGCCTTCGGCTGCTGAATGTCACGCGCGACAGGAAAGAGGGATGCGAGTGGGCCAAGAGCTACACTCCCTGCGTTGCAGGCGAGCCGCTGAAGCCGTGGCACAAGGCGCTGGAAATTCAGCCGGACCATGATGGCGTCGCCCAGCTTATCTATCTGAGCGAGCCGCTCATGACCGACACGGCGATGCAGCGCCAGTTGCTCCGCGCAATGGACGAAGGGTACGCCAGTCTCCCCGCAGCCGCCGGTTACTATGACCTACCGGAACTGAGGGACTTTGTTTGCGAAAAACTGCAAATCCCCGAGGCGGCGTTCGACGACGGGGTGAATGCATTGCTCGATCAACAACCACCGCCGCTGACGGTGGGGCTTCAATATGAGCGCATATCGGGCCGACGTAAGCCGCTGGTGCGCAGCCGGGAGACCACGCAGATTTACAACCTAATCAGGAGAGCATGATGAAAATTCCACGTTCCACCGCGGGCGCAATCAAGTCGAAATACGAGATTCTCGGCATGCGCGATCTTCCCTTTCCGACGGAGGCCGTGCTTAATCCTTACAGCCACGACGAACGCAAGAATGGAATGATTTACGCCGAGAGCATCGTCCGCGACCAGATCGACAAGTTCGAGCGGCTGCTTGTCCCCAAGGACGATTTCCCGAACCGCGTGAGGCTCGCCTATGTCTGGGCCAAGGGCGATCAGGAGAGCGGCAGAGGCATGGGAAAGACAGCGCTGCTGCGCTATTTCCGCCAGAGGGTCAATAAGGACTGGGGGGACACGGAGTTTGCCGGGCAGTTTTCCGCAGCCGTCGTGTATGTGTCCTTTCCAAGCCAGGTTGACCGCCGTTACATGGAGCAGCTTGCGCTCTCCGCGCTGATCGACATCACAAAAACGGGCGTGTTGGATGCCTCCCGCGCCGCGCTACGTTTGGGGGTCATGAAGCCGGAGCAGGCGGAAGCAGTTCTGAAAGACGATGAAGGCGAAGACGAGCCGGGCAACCTGCTGAATAACGAGATTCTCACCAAACGCGGGGTGGACCCGACAGCCCTGGACAGCGCGGTGACGGAAAAGCTTATGGCCGAGGGTGTGGAGAAGAACGCGGCTGTCGCGTTGGCGGCAGGCACGTTCCCGGCCTACCTGAAGTCCTTTCGCAAGGATGGCGCACTCGAACCGCTCTACATTCCGCGCGACACAAAAATTCTCGACTACTCGCGGCAACTGCTGTTCAACGATCTCGTCAATTATTTCCGGGCAGCCGGTTTCGGCGGGGGATACCTATTCATCGACGATATCGAAAATCTGGTGGACCAGATGTCGCGCAGCGAGCGCATCGGATTTGCGAAGGAGTTCGGCCTCTGCACCGTCCGGCCAGGCTATGCGAACACCGCGTACAACTTCTTTTCGTGCGTCCTGACAACGCACCAGCAAGCGTCGGTGAGCCTATCGCAGGCGTGGGGAGAGGCGGGACTCTCGGCTATTGCGCGGCTGGACCCAGCATCACCCAATTCCATCGAATTGCCGTTACCGAGCAAGGATCAGGCGCGTGAAATTATCGTCGCCCACCTGGACCACTACCGGATCAATGCCGCTGAGAAAGGGAGTATCAAGCCGTTCACCGACGATGGCATTGAAGAACTATTAAAGAACCGTCAACTGCTGCATCCGCGCGTACTGCTCACGACGGCGTCGAAAGTCATAGCTCATGCCGTGGATAACAAGCACAGTCAAATCGACGCCGCTGTCGTCAGCAAGGCGCTTGAAAGTACCGCGATACAGGCCGCTACACCGGATGTCACCGAAGGCATCGAGGGTGCGATCTAGGTTTTAGGCCTTGCTTCGTCCCGTCCCAAAGCCTTGCCTCCTGAAACCATCCGCCTATGATAAGGCGCAGACCGTTACGTCAAGCCCCTCGCCAGGGCTGACGGCGCGGTCGCTGAATCGCCACGCAAGGAATAGGCGCTATGGGCCGAGGTACGGAAACGATGGACTCGCAAATGGGGGAGCGGTTGCGTCAGCTCCGCCTCATGCGAGGGCTCACGCAGGACAGCCTGGCCGAAATGGTGGGTGTCTCTTATCAACAGATACAGAAATACGAAAGTGGCACCAACGCCATGTCGCTTGCAAGGATGCAGCTCTGTGCGGAGAGTCTCGGCGTCACAAGAGATTACTTTTTGAATGGACCGGGGCAGGAAGAGCCGCCGCTTGACCATCCTTGCCCAATCCTGATCGGGTGAGGCTTCCCCGTTAACATGAGCCAGGCCCGATCCCCACTTCGACGGCGGCCAGTAGCCCCCAGTCCAAACCAGCGGCATGAAATTCGAATCAGTGTGCATCGGCGACGTGTAGTCCTCCACCGTATGGATTGCAGCCCCCAGGGCCCCGATTCCAGTGGCGTCCAGGGCCCCTCCCGAACCCACATTTTGAGAAGCCACACCCATTTGCGAGGCAACGAACTGCCACATTGCATTGAGCGCATCCAATGAGGATTGCCCTTGGTTAGCCATGGCATGCCTGATCTGATCAGACTGGTCTGCGTCCATGGAATACTGCCTTGCACGCAGCGTGTTTAGCTCACCAGCAGATACGTACTGCTGCAGTGAATATGTGACGATCTGGGCGTGGACATCCGTGGCCCACAGACCATTGTTGTCCACCAACCGTAAGGGGTTGTTGAGAACGTAGTTATACAGATTCCACGATTGCGGGTTCGCGATGTTCAGCCCCGCCGAACTTGGATCCGGCGAGGTCCATCTCCCCTGTGCGCCGGAGAAGTACCGAGCCCCGAAGTAATCCAAGCCCTGCATGGCGCTGCCGGCCAATTCCGCATCGCGCTCCTTGCCGGTGAACCGTTGGGCCGTGCCGTCCGTCGTCGATCCCGCCTCTGTGAAGCACGTCGCCGTACGCCCTCCATACCCACTCGATCCGCTGGAGATCTCCTCGCCGAAAGGCAGGAAGTCGTGGCACGCCACGGCCTCACCGCTCAGGCCGTCGCTCTCTTGCCGCGTGCTTCCCAGGTGGTCGGCCGTCAGGTAGCATATCGGGCACAGCCATGGCGGCGCCGAGCCGGAGTACTCGGCGGCGACCCGTCCCTCGAATCTTCGATTACGTTCGTCAGACGGCCCAGCCCATCGGTAACCATTGTCCGCTGCTTGCCCTCGGGGTCCTTCACGGTGGCCAGCGTGCCGAATGTGCCCGTTACCTTGACGCAAAGGACCAAACCCGCCACACGGCGGCGCCTGCCAAAGTCATTGTTTAATACTAACAGACCCCATTATGTGCGTTTTTAAAAAACTGTCAAGGGAGAAATATGGGGAAAAAAGAGAGCCCAGGCCTAAGCTACTCATTACGCGCCACATCTAGTGGCGAGCCGAAAGGTGCGCAGCGTCAGGGGCGAAGACGTGCGGGACGCCGTATTCGTCGCGCAGGATGGTGACGTGTCCGGCGCGCGCGAGCGGGAGCAGGCAAAGGAGCAGGCAGAGTTTTTTCATGTGGGCGGCGATGCAGCCGGATAACATTCTATCGCGCGACTCTCCTTGTTAGGGGGGCAATGCCCGACTTGGTAATATGCATCCATTATTGACGGTTCCGAAGGCGCGTGTGATAATTTCTCAGACCCATTCAGCGGAACTCATGGCCAACAAAAACCCAACGATGAAGCCGATGTTTTTGCCCGCGGTGGAGCAGAATCCGCAGCCGGGCCCGTATGCGGACAACATCCGCATGATGCAGGACAGCGGCGCCGAGTATCCGCAGATCTGGCACATGTTCGCCTATCTGCCCAAAGCCACCGAACACCTGGCCCGTTTCACGCAGGAGATTCTGCGCGGCCCGGGCGTCTTCAGTCCGGGCATCCGCGAGCTGATTGCGGCCTTCACCTCCTATCGCAACGAGTGTCCATTTTGACTGAAGTCGCACGCCGCGGTCGCGGCGGAATTGCTGGGAGACGAGGAACTGGTTTGGGGCGTGCTCCGCGACCTGGAGACGTCGAAGCTGGACGAAAAGCACAAGGCCCTGTTCCGGTTCGTCGATAAAGTGAATCACGACTCGCCGCGCATCACGGCCGAAGATATGCAGCCGCTCTACGCCGTTGGTTGGCAGGACGATGCCATCTATCTCGCCATCACCGTGTGTGCGTTGTTCAACTTCTACAATCGCTGGATCGACGCGAGCGGCGTGCACGCGCTCTCCGACGAAGCCCACCGCGTGGGAGGGAAGCGCACGGCGCTGCACGGCTATGCGCGCTATGCCGGAAGCTAACCCACGCCTGCGCGTGGCCATGCGATGATTGAATTGCATGCCTATCTTTCTGTGCCGCTGGCCAAATGGCGACTTCTCCATCGTTGCCGCCCACGACCTTGAGGACGCCGTCATTCAACTTGACGAGTGGGGCAACGCCGAACAGGCGCAACTCTGGCCGATGGAGCGCTGCATGATCGACTTCCGGCTAAACGATGCCGGCGCGATAGAACTGAACGATCCAGGATTTGGAGAAGAGACTCAAAGCGAGATCATGGACCGCTGCTATCCGGATCTGCGCGCGGTGCTCGAATCGGAAGCGATTCGATCGCCAGTGACCGGCGAGTTCACGGAAGCCGCGGATGAAACGATCCGGGCGGCCGTGGAACGCGAGCGGACCCGCGTTTCCAGCAAAGAGGCTCCCGAGGCAGAAACCTTGGCGGGCCGCGACCTGCAACAGATCACTGGCGCTCCCAGTGCGCTGGTGAATCGGCTGGTGCAGAACGTGGCGGACAAGATACTGGAGTCCTCCGGCGAGGATGGGGGAAAGCCCCACTGACTCAGGTTGGGGATCGGGCCGTCATGTGCCGGCTTTTCGCATTCCTGGCGATCGTCGCCGGCGCGTGTCTGGCAGCCGATCCGCCCTCCGTCATCCTCATCTCCATCGACACGCTGCGCGCGGACCACTTGAGCGCGTACGGATACCGCGGCATCCGCACTCCCAACATCGACTCATTCGCCGAGCAGGGTACGCTCTTCAGTAACATCGAATCGCAGGTGCCGCTTACGCTTCCCTCGCACACATCGTTGTTCACCTCCACTTACCCGTTTCAGAATCAGATTGAAGAGAACGCCGAGCGTGTATCCGGGGGCGTTGTCACCCTGGCTTCCGTGCTGCGCGCGCATGGCTACAAAACCGCGGCCTTCATCGGCAGCGTATTCCTGGAAAGTGAAATGGGGCTCGACCAGGGCTTCGAACTCTATGACAGCCCGTTCCATTTCGAAGCGTTTTCGCCCATATCCGGCTCCATGTTTTTCGGCGGGGCGCGGCCGAATCAGTTCGGCGTCAGAGACCGGCGCGACGGCGCTTTAGTGTTGGGCGCGGCGCGCCGCTGGCTGGCGGCCAATCGCGGCGCACCCGCGTTCGTCTTCGTGCACCTGTTCGATCTGCACAAGCCCTATATCCGCGCCGGTTACGACGGGGAACTGGGATACACCGATTGGATACTGGGCAAATTTAAACAGGCGCTCATCGCCGGCGGATGGTGGCAGCGATCGCTGGTGGTGCTGCTGTCCGATCACGGCGAGAGCCTGGGCGATCACGGAGAAGACAGCCACGGCTACTTCATTTACGAAAGCACGCTGCGGGTGCCGCTGATCGTCCACTGGCCGGCGGACGCGCCCGCCCACACCGCGCGCGACGACCGGCCGGGCGGCTTGATCGACGTTGCGCCCACGGTGCTGGACGCGCTGCACATACCCGCGCCGCCGTCGTTCGAGGGGCGCAGCCTGCTGGACGGCTCGCATGCGCGCGCGGTGTACAGCGAGAGCGTCTACGCGCACGATGGCTTCGGTTGGGCGCCGTTGCGCAGCTTGCGCGAGGGCGCCGAAAAATATATCGATGCGCCGCGGCCGGAATTCTATAATCTGCGCACCGACCCGCACGAGCTGAACAATTTGTATCGCAAGGATTCGCCCCGCGCGCTGGCGCTGCGGACGGATTTGCATAAGCTGCTGGCCGCACATGCTCCGAAGCAGCCCGCCTCGCCCGCGAATATCTCGCCGCGCACGCGCGCGCTGCTGGCGTCGCTCGGATAC
>Ga0302325_10031978_pt1 | contig 10810 bp, 7 predicted proteins | sample Palsa_T0_2_FD_201948 | JGI IMG/M metagenome (GOLD analysis project Ga0302325, IMG submission 201948) | Peat permafrost microbial communities from Stordalen Mire near Abisko, Sweden - Palsa_T0_2 | ecosystem: Environmental > Terrestrial > Soil > Palsa > Peat permafrost | place: Sweden: Abisko... | reverse complement strand
CGAAGTGATCACTTCGGCGCTCTACACACGCTTCCGCTCGCGGCAGGAACACACTTTTGCCGAGAAGATGCTTTCGGCGATGCGCTTCGGTTTTGGCGGGCATGTCGAGGGCACCGAACCGCACGACCCCCAGTCAAAGCCCGCGCAACCGCAGGCGGGTTCGGCACTGAAGAACGCGGCGGAATAGCGTCCGCGCGCTGAAACTGACTGATCCCAATGCCGCAGCAACACAAATGATTAAATCTGAACCGCGGAGAAAACCTAGCCAGTAGGCTCGTGCACCGTCGTGATTCTTCAGTGTAATTGGTGACCGAATATGACTTGCCTTGGAACACACTTCACACCGTCAATCGTAACGCCCACCGCCATCGACGCCGGCGTGAATTACACTTGCCCAATGCATCCGCAGATACGACAGATGGGGCCGGGCAATTGCCCTATCTGCGGAATGACGCTGGAGCCGGTCCAGGCAACGGCAGAAGTTGGTGAGAACCGCGACCTCGTGGACATGACGCGGCGGTTCTGGGTTGCGCTGGTACTTACCTTGCCGGTTTTCGTTCTCGAAATGGGAAGCCACATTCCTGGGCTCGACATGCACGATGTTGTTTCGCCGCGGATCTCGACGTGGATTCAGTTTGTTTTGTCCACGCCCGTAGTCTTGTGGGCAGGGTGGCCGTTCTTCGAAGGCGCCTGGGCGTCGGTCGTGCACCGCAGCCTGAATATGTTCAGCCCGATCGCCCTCGGGACGGGGGCAGCTTACTTCTACAGTGTCTTCGCGACCTTTGCGCCGGACATGTTCCCAGTCGGATTTCGTGGAATGGGCGGCAGCGTCGCCGTTTATTTCGAAGCCGCCGCCGTCATCACCGTCCTCGTTTTGTTGGGCCAAGTTTTAGAACTGCGCGCCCGCGAGCAGACGAGCGGCGCGATCCGCGCGTTGCTTAAACTGGCGCCCAAAACAGCGCACCGCTTGAAGGCTGGCGGCGAGGACGAGGAAGTGACGCTGGAACTGGTTCAGGTCGGCGATCGCCTTCGCGTACGGCCCGGCGACGGCGTACCGGTCGATGGCGAATTGCTTGAGGGTAAGGGCGCCGTAGACGAGTCCATGGTCACGGGCGAGTCGATGCCCACCGCCAAGAAACCCGGCGACAAACTCATCGGAGGGACGGTCAACGGCACCGGCTCGCTGGTGATGCGCGCCGACAAAATAGGCGCCGACACCATGCTCGCGCGCATCGTGACCATGGTCGCTGAGGCGCAGCGAAGCCGAGCACCAATTCAGCGCATGGCGGACACTGTTTCGGGGTACTTCGTTCCGGCCGTACTTGGCGTGGCCGTCATTGCATTCATCGCGTGGGCTGTCTGGGGTCCTGCTCCTGCGTTGTCCTATGGCCTGATTGCGGCGGTCTCCGTGCTCATCATCGCTTGCCCCTGTGCCCTTGGGCTGGCCACCCCGATGTCGATCGGCGTGGGCGTCGGCAAAGGTGCCGGTGCGGGCGTGCTGATCAAGTCGGCTGAAGCCCTAGAGCGCATGGAGAAGGTAGACACACTGGTCGTGGATAAGACCGGCACGCTCACGGAGGGCAAGCCAAAGGTGACCGCCATCGTTCCGGCGGCGGGATTGACTGAGTCCGAAATTCTGCCGCTGGCTGCCAGCCTTGAGAAATCCAGCGAACACCCTCTCGCTGCGGCTATCGTGGCTGCCGCAGTGGATCGTAAGGCCGCAATTCAAGAGGCGGCCGACTTCGTCTCTGTCACGGGCAAGGGTGTTACCGGCAAGATCGGCGTCAAGTCGGTGGCGCTGGGCAATGCAAAGCTGATGGCGGACCTCGGCATCAATCTCGGCGATCTCGAACGCAAGGCCGACGAGCTTCGCAGCGACGGCGCGACCGCCCTTTTCCTCGCGATAGACGGTAAGCCGGGGGGCATCATCGCTGTCGCCGACCCGATTAAGTCAACGACACCGGCGGCACTCGATAGTCTGCGCAAGGATGGCATACGGATCGTAATGCTGACCGGCGACAACAAGACGACAGCCGAAGCTGTCGCGCGCAAGCTCGGTATCAAGGAAGTCGAAGCCGACGTTCTGCCGCAGGACAAGAACCGGATTGTCAAGAAACTCACCGCCGAAGGACGCATTGTCGCCATGGCCGGCGACGGGGTGAACGATGCCCCGGCATTGGCCGAGGCCGCAGTGGGTATCGCCATGGGAACGGGAACCGAAGTCGCGATCCAGAGCGCCGGGATCACTTTGGTGAAAGGCGATCTCGCAGGTATTGCCAGAGCCATGGTCTTGAGCCGCGCGACGATGCGTAATATTCGACAAAATCTTGGATTCGCATTTGCATACAACGCCATTGGCATTCCGATTGCCGCAGGTGTCCTTTACCCGGCCTACGGCGTCCTTCTCAGCCCGATTGTTGCCGCGCTTGCAATGTCGCTCAGCTCTGTGTCGGTGATCGTGAACGCGCTACGCCTGCGCGCGCTAAAGCTCTAGCAGAGCTCTTTTAGGCCAAATGGACGGTGTGAAACGGACTACATGCAATCTGTATATCGCCCGCTGGCGGCACGCGTAGCACGTCAGATGCTGGTCGTTCGCAATCGTGCCCGGAATTCGCCAGAGCTCAGCCGCTTTACGCGCGCAGATGTCCGTGGCGACGATCGATGTGACTCTCGGCTAAATGAGAATCGGTGATTGTGCATGCGCTGGGCCTGCGCACGCTCGAGCTCTATTCGCATCTCCGCCGCAGTGGTCACTGCCAGCTGCTCCTATCCGGGAGTTGGACAGTTCCTGCTCAGTGTGATTTTCATCAACTACACTATCCGGCGCTGAGCGCCCTGGTTGGAGATCTACTTTGTAGCTCGCCTCGTGCAGAGATGATCGGGCTGTTCGTAGACGGTCGTGGCAGGTCGTAACTATCAGCTCGCGATTCGCGAAGCCCGTCACAAAATGTTGGTACCAAAGTTGGTATCAGTAGAAAACGCGAACTGACAAAAGTCAATCGAATCAACCACATGCCGCTTCAATGGGATGTCGCCCCTGGCACCATTTGATTTCAAAGGGCCACCGCAGGCTCTATTGTTTTCCACTCTTGCCCGCCTGGTTTGCCACTTTCTTGCGCTCGGTTGGTTCCAAGCTGCGGGCAGCCGCACTCACTCGTTACACGCCTCGATGACGATGTCGTTATAGCGCGGCGGCTTATGTGCGATTAGGCCCGTCGGACCCTTGGACGCCAGTTTCTGCTTGAAGCTCCGCGCGCGCTTTCTGCTGCTCTACAATGCGCTGAGCGCGGCGGTAAAGATTTCTGTCCGCATCTTCCTTGATTTCGTTCTGCAGTGCGCGGCTCAATTCGACATCGCGCGCCAGTACCTCCTGGGACCGCTTGAATTCGTCGGCGGCTTCCTGGGCCACCGTGTCTTGGATGGCGCGTGTGACTTCGGCACCGACGAGGTGAAACAATTCGATGAGGCTTTGTTCCCTGCCGGCAAAAAACTGTTCGTAGTCAACAAACACAAATGCACTCTTCTTGATTTGAGTGTAAGCCAATGTGTACGCAAGGGCGTCGTTCCAATAAGCAATGGCCCTGCGCGCGTCGTTCTTGCTCGGCCAATCCGATGAATCAAGCGAACGGCGTTCCCATGACTGGGCAACATAAGAAGGATCGCGAAAGATGAAAACAATCTTCGCGTCCGGCAAGTTCTTGAAAATGCCGCCATAGAAGCGAAAAAACTGCGGATATTTGTCGCCTATGAAAGTCGCCGTGGGAAATTTTGTTCGCGCCTTCTCATAGAAATCCCGAGCTTGCTGGCTCTTTTCGGGAAGGAAATTCGAATCGTCTGGATGAAAATCGAAGAAGCGGTCTGCCTCGAACATATCTTTCGTTACGAATTTCTGCCGGCCAAAAACGTTTTTGTATCGTTCAAGCCCAACTACGATGCTTGGATGCAGATTCAGGAGCCGGGTAAGCGCGGTGGTGCCGGAGCGCGGGCAGCCCGAAACAAACAGATGCATTGGAGGTCCTCCGCTAGGCAAAGCCTGCTCCGCCAGCTTGCCGCCCGACGCATGTGCTGGAATGCAGGTCTGCCGATAGATACCTTGGTACGCTGATGCTGAACTACTTGATTCCCTGTTTAATTGTACCTGTCGTAACTCTGCGAAGGCGAGTGCAACCGCCGCCGATTTAGATCAGCCTCTACTGTACAACTCAATGGCTGGCGCATCCACCGAAGCGATGGGCACCTCGGCAGCCATCTTTTTGGCATTCCAGCGGCGAATCTGCCCGACCGTCGGCGCGCAACTCCCCGGCACCAATATGTGCCCGTGCGGTGACGCGCGTGGTCACTTATGCCTTGGCGTTGGCCGACTGCTGTGCGGCAATTTTGGCGTCATGGGCGCGTTCGGCGAAAATGTGTCTCAAGATCCTGACGCTTCTCGATGCCGAATGCAGCGCACGCAGCTTCTTCCCGTCACCATCGTCTTTTGTGAGGCTGGGGATGAGTTTGGCATTTATCCCCTCCACCCGCGCCTTGCCGGCGGCCGTGATCGCGACCGAGTTCATTCGCGGATCGTCTGGGGCGGGAGTGATTTCGATAGTGCCGGATTTCTTGAGCGAATCGCAGATTTGATTAACGCGTTGTTTGGTCACACCGAGATCCCGGGTCAGCTTTCTTTGCTCGACCGGCCCTTGGCTCAAATGGTTAAGCAACGACCATTCCCCAATCCCGATGTCCGCCTCCTGGAAAGGCCCGCAACTCGAAAGCTGGCCGAGAAATCTGCTCATCCCGGTGACAAGGCCGGCAAACTCCTGGGCTGTAAGGGGACCTTGGGCATTTGCCTTTTCCCCCTTGGCATCGTTTGCCGCGTGTTCGTCCGCCATTTCTGGATCCCCCTGCTACGAATTGGTTTGCGCGAATGACAAGTCTCTATGAGCCCTTGCATCTATAGTCAAGCAACTTGACGCTATACCCTTCTTCTATCTCCGAAGGATCCAGTTTGATCGGCCGGGGGCAAGATTTTGATCCGGGCCACGAATATACGACTGGACCAGGGGCGACGCGCTGGCGCGCAGTTCCCTTGTCTCGGCCGAGAGCTCCAGGCCGGCAGCTGCGAGGTCACGTCAACCCATAGCGCGAAAGCCACGAACTCGCGTGGCCACCAAATGCGCGCGCACACTCACGTATTTCCTCAGCATAATGGTTGACCAAAGCTTTCTCTATGAAATCGCTCATGTCTATTTTCTTGCGGGTCGACTTGCGATTGAAAGTCGGCGCGACTCTTCCGCTCTCCTTAGACGGGTCAGCCCCCAGAAAGCGCAAGATGTCCGTGCGAACCGTTTCCGGTCTTGATTCGATATCTTCGAAAAAGAAGTACTGAAGGTTCGAGGGCTGAAAATGTCGCGCCCACTGGCTCATAATTCTTGTCGGGTACGATCGCGATTGAATCATCCACTCGTCCAGAAAATAATGAAAGTCATCGATATCTTCGAGCAACCTCAAGTCGAATTTTTTTCGGCGGCGCAGCATGCAGATTTGCGACCACGCGCGCGAAACTGGATCTCGTATCAGCAGGATTACCTTCAAGTGAGGTAGGCTTTTCGCTATCTGCTTAATCTGATCATCCGGAAGCGCACAATAGCCTGGCGTTACATCGCCCGAGAGAAGCCCTTTTTTGTATCGGAACAGCGATTTATAGCGCTCCATGTCGGGCTCGAGGCCGCGATAGCTGTCTATCTCGCGAAAAAAATCCCTGTCCCGGTCGTCAAGCGGCCGCCAGTCCTGGCGAACAAACGATTTCTTCAATTGGTCGAATGACGTCCGGGCCCGTTCAAGCGTTCGCTCCTGCTTCCCATCGGGAAACTCCCGATCAAAATAGTGGAGTTCCTTGATCGGCGGCATCCAGAAGTCCGGATGATGCTGCAGCTGGTCGAAAAGCCAGCCGGTGCCAGCTTTCATCATGCCAATGCAGAAAAAATCTGGTCCCGCGCTCATGTAAACTTCAGTTCCCCACTCGCCGAAGAACGCTTCACATTTGCGGTAAGCGCCTGGCCGTTTTTCGTCTACGACGCTGACCCAGTGGAATCAAGCGTTGCTCCCGGAAAGCCTGGGGTGAAAAGCCCTTACTTAAGTTAACGGACTCTTGCGGCGATCCGCTGATCCTGGGGGACAGTAAAGATCGTCTGCTCACTCGGGCCGCTTCCATGCCATGGCAAATATCTTGAAATGCAAGTCCCAGACCTTGTCGCGCGCAAGGTCCTGTATTTTCCAGGGCCATGCCCGGTAAACCCGTATCTCCCAGCTCTTGTCAAACGCATTTGTCAAATAGTCATGCACGGATTGCGGCGTCATGATCTGCTTGTGGTTGTGGGGATTTTTGCTCGCCGGATCGAAATGCAGCATATGCGCCGGCATGAATTTCATATCCTTGTCGTTGGGCTTCTTGCGCAGCCAATGCTCGAAATTCGGAGTCGTCATCGCGAACATCTTGCGCGAGTTCTTGGCGCAAAAGCGGAAAAAATCGGGCGAATCTTCTCGCGTAATGTGCTCGGCGACTTCCTTAGCGAGAACAAGATCTCGAGCGAGATCGCGGTCGGTGGTGAACGGATCGACGACGTCCACCCCCCGCTGCAGAAGCGTTTCGACCATTTCCGGGTCCGACTCCGTACATGTGTGAACGGCATTCGCCCCCGCAAGAGACCGGAACCAGGTGATGGCAGGTTTCAACCCGCATCCGACGTCGAGACAGGATTCAAGCTTGATGCCGGCCGTCTCCGCAGTTTCGGCTATCAGGCCCGTAATTTTGTTGCCCTCGAACGAGCCATAATCTTGAGTCTGTGCTTCTGGCATCCCAATTTCCCGATCGGTACGTTTCTAGCGGATCGGCATTTCCGACGCGCCGGCATTTCGGAGAACAAAGTCATAAACCTGCGATGTGGGGATCAAAGTGTATGGATAAGGAGGCGCAGCAACCCTGTTCGCCTCGTATGAAGCCCCATACGCGCCATTTGTGAAGACGTCCCCGACTTCCCTGACGTACCCCCAATCTGTGACGGACGCATCATTGATGTCGCCCGTGGCATTTGTCTGAACCGCGGCCTTGCACCCGTTTGGATCGTGAGGCCACGCGGCGATATAATTGTTCTCAAGCAAGAGCGTAGCACCCGAATGGGCCGATGGGCCGAAGCCGAAGACGCCGGGTGTCGAACAGTTGGCGCTCGGCGAAACAGAGGAGGCCGGAAGTCCGAAATTCTCGATGACGTTGTTGAACTCATGCACGTATGCGCTGCAATAGGCCGCGCGCGCGCTACGCTGCCGTATACGGTCGAACAGATTGTTGTAAACGCTCACCCGCATCCGGGGCAATATTCCTGAAGCCTTTTCCGCTTCGCATTTGGCGGTATCGCGCCACATGGGGTGCCGTGGCCCGTCTTCCGCTTCCTTGCCAGTCACCGTGATAAAAACGGAAAAGAAGCTATCGAGAAACTTATTGCTGGAGATCGTGATGTCGTCGGCGCCGGACCACTTGCCGTTGGTATTTTTCGCATCGTTTCTTACGACGATACATTTGTCGCCGCAGCGAGAGAATGTGTTGTGATCGATCCAGACGTTCTTCGTATCTGCCACATTCGACGATACTGCCCCCTTTCCGAGGTGGGTGCCCTCAAGAATGATGGGTTTGGTGCAGCCCGTCACCCCGGGCCGCTCTTCGTTGCCGACAGCAGGCGTATAGGGTGAGACAGGATCCGGACAGAGCCGCCCATTGCCCGCCGTCCCGCCGGGCAGCGTCTGAAACGAAATATTTCTGATAACGACATTATGCTGGCCGGAAACGACGAAAACCGCCGTTGCATTCGTCTGGATTGTCGCAGGTCCCGTAATGGAAATGTTGGACGGCAATTCGATCGGGCCGGCAAGCATCACCGGTTTTCCGGTGGTAAAGACGACAACGCCTCCGCTCGGCGCTTTCGTTGCGCAGTCGATTGCGGCCCGAAGTGCATCGTCGCTGGGTGTTGCAACCGGACAAACATGGGTCGGATCGCCGCCCGGTGTGCCGCCATCGAGGCTTGCAAATCCGACAGGACCTCTTGTCGTTGCCTGTTCCGGAGCGGCTGCGGTCGCATGTGTCTGCCCGGCCGCCGTGCATTCGGGTACCAACCCCGCCGCGAGCGCAAGGCAAACGAAAACCGATCGATAACCCATCGTAACCTCTTGGCGTTCCAGCTCGCAGGTTGGTCCCAGCGCGCGATTTTGGCACTTCCTAATCGCTTCGCTGGGCTGCGCTTCTTACAGCAGGCGGAAGCCGGACATTCTTCGCCTCTCCCCAGGCATCGGTTCGAAAAAGATCCAGCGTCGCATGCTGCCCTTCATCGAAGGAAACAAGAAATGGTTTCAACATCTTTCCAAGGGTGCGGTGATATTCGTGGCCGAGTTCGCTCATGTTGTTTCGCGTGCCGCCGAAGAGGGGGGCGTTGAACTTCAGGCAGACACGGCCGCCCGGTTTCAGGAAATTCTCGCGAAGATCGTTGAACAGAAAGAGGTAGTCGTCCGTGGTCCAATATGCGCCGTTCGATTCCACATTGAACATGATGGCGAATGCTGTAATCAGATCGAAGCGTTTGCCGTGCAGCGCGTCATCGCTGACGAGAGCGACCTGGCTTTTCATCTTCTGGTCGGAGGTTGGGATGCCGAAAAATGCGAGAAGCGATGCAAACCGGACGCGAGGTCCGCGATGGTCTTCCGGGGGACGCTCCAGTGCAGTGGCGCGATGGCCGTAGAGGGATGCGGCATAACAAAAAAATCCACCGCCCGCTCCCATGTCAAGAGTGTCCATCTTCGGCGACGTGTGTAGCCCGAGTTCGCGCGCCCTGAGAAGATTGACGGCGACATGTCCCGTTATATCGAGGTATTTGCTGGCATAGAAATCGTTTGACGCCCGATAATCGCGCACAACATCCTTGAACAACTCATCCATATCCGTGTTGTTCAGCAGCGTCTCGAATTTGTCGAGTTCTTCTGCGATCTCCGGACTGCGCTTACGATATACTCCGAGCCGCTCTCGCGCCTTGAAGAAGCGCACCACGCCCGGTACTTTTTCTGACTGTTTGGACGCTAGGTCAGGCGAAGCTGAATCGCGCATGCGGTCTCTCTTGGGGGTGTCAAGAAACGTAACGAAGCAACATCAGTATCGTCAAGTCAACGGCCAAGTGAACTTGTGATGGCCGGAAGCCAAACGGGGGCAGTTTCGCCGGTTGGCGGCTCGAAGCATCCCGATTTCTGTTTCTGGAATTTTGGCCGGGCTTGTCGATTCCTCCGTTGGGGTTACGGCTCGTTCATCATAGGCTTCCGCGTTGCCTTCGGGTTCGGATCAGCAGCTGTCGCCATAAACGTGCCGGCAGATGTTCCCGCTTGAACCGACTTGGCGCCAAAGCACAATTCAATCGCTGCTTGCGGTTGGGTCTACGATTGAATACTACGCAGGCGCCGTGTTGCGAACGAAATCGCTGGAGTGAATTGTTGATAGCGATAGCCCGGAAACGGCCAGCCTATTCACAACAATTGGAAGTAGTGTCCCAATCTAAACATCGGAACTTTCCGGACCTCTGCTCTGTTACGATGCCCAATCGAACCCGGCCGAACGGCCGCCATCATCTCTTAGTAGTCTTAATTAGTCTCAATTCGCGTTCCAGGGTTTTCAAGTTGCGGTTCTGAGTGACGTATGCCGAGTACAATTGCGCGTATGCGGCTGCCAAATCGCAGCCGGCTGCGGTCGCAGATTCTGCGACGATGTCGTACAGGACGCGCCCCCATTGTTTGGCATGATCCGGTAGCTCGCGAGCAACGTTTGGATTGTGTTCTTTGAGCCACTCGGCATATTGACGCGAAATGTTGACTTCGCGGCGTTCAACAGCCTCGAAGGCAAACGGCAACTCGATCATGGCGACTGGAGTTTTGGCCGTGAGGGCCTTCAAAACTGCTACCCATGGCCATAGCTCGAAGGAGCGGTTCCAGTGCAGGTTGGCTTCGCGAACCCAGTTCATCCGCGCGAGAAGCGGGCCGACGCGATCAGCTTTCAGAAGCATCTCTCGAACCGGATTGACGTCGAACTTCCCGATAACGCTGGCACTGAAGAAACCGGAGCGCGCGAACAGCGCCAGCGGCGCGGAATGTTGCCCCAAAAATTCATCGATGGCGCCCACCACGCCGTCAGCCAATGCCGTCCCCGCCGGGATCACCAACAAATAGTCGGCTTCGCAGCTTGCTACGAACTCGTCAGCCTCGTCGAACAACGAAAGGAAGTTGCCGCTTACTGCGGTCAAGTTGTCCAAGCTAAGCCGAAGAAGTTCATTGCTTAGATCTTTGGCGGAAAAAACATTTACCGACCGGAAGCCGGCCCATTCAACGGCCGAGCGACTGAGGGTCGCTGCAGCATGCCCGCCCGGCGATGGATCGACAATGAGCACGGCGATTCTTGCGAATGCGTCGGAGGTCCTTTTGGCCCGACGCGCCAGGTGGTGATCAAGCCTTGTGGTTCCAACCAGGTGATCGAAGAGTCCGTTGAGAATTGCGTGCGTCGAATGCGTTTGCCAAAGTTTCTCGCGTGCAGCGAGCGTTGCATTCTCGATGTGTTCAAAGCGATGTTCGAGGAGGCGGACGCGCGCATCCCATCCCTCGAAACGCGGCATCAAACACTCTTCCGGCAGCCCGACCAGCTCCGCAATTCTTTTCTGTTCGGGCGTTTCGCTGGCGAGTACTGGAATGCCGAGCGCAATAGCCTTCATCATTCGATTGGCATTTTTCGCGAGGTTCCACGGCGTTG
>Ga0302325_10031977_pt1 | contig 10810 bp, 7 predicted proteins | sample Palsa_T0_2_FD_201948 | JGI IMG/M metagenome (GOLD analysis project Ga0302325, IMG submission 201948) | Peat permafrost microbial communities from Stordalen Mire near Abisko, Sweden - Palsa_T0_2 | ecosystem: Environmental > Terrestrial > Soil > Palsa > Peat permafrost | place: Sweden: Abisko... | reverse complement strand
CGGATACCATCGGCAGCTGGGTCCACGGCACCGTGATCCAGCCTTCGCGGTCAGGATCCCGCATCCAGACGCGGGACAGGTCATAAGGGTCATAGTGCACTTCCCAGCGGCCGCTCCTGGCGGCCGCCGAGAGCCGGCGCCGGTAAGACCCGAGCTCGGCGCAGTCGTAGGTGCGGTAGTCGATCTGGATGCCGTAGGCGTTGACGGCCCGCCATGTCACAGGCAGCAGCTCGACGTAATCGTCCCCGGACAGCGGCACCGGCAGGTAGCCGGCCCGGGCCACCATCACGGCATAGGCCTCGTTCGGCGACAGTTCGCGGCCCGGGAGGTAAGGACTGCGCAGCCCGTCATGCGGCCGGTTCTGCCAGCCCGCCACGATCCACTCATCCAGCAGCTCCTGCAGCTGCGGCAGCGTCCAGGCGGCCTGCCCGGCGACGTCCCTGCCGCGGCGGGTCACATCCGAGCCCGTATAGCCGGCGACGTACTGGCAGAACAGCGTGTCGACCGACCGGAACGTACGCTCGCAGACCGCCTTGTCGGTCGGGGTATAAGGACGGGAGGGCTGCACCGAGACGCCCAGCACGCGGCAGGCGGTGATGAATGTCTCGGAGATGAACACCTTGCCGTGGTCGATCACGATCGTGGACGGGACGATGACCGGTTTCGCCGCCGCGGCGGCCAGCCGCTGGTCAACCGCGACGAGCCGCTGATGGGGCAGCACTGACCTTGCCATCGACAGTGCCGGGTCCCAGCCCGGGCGCATCGGCTCGGGCACTAGCATGCGAGCCAGCAGGACCGCGGCGTCCACGGCCTTGGTCCCGGCCGGGCGCAGCACGGCCGCGCCGATGGTCCGCGTGGCCACGTCCAAGGTGATCGTCAGCTCCGGGCGGCCCAGCACCCCGTCGTCGAAGACCGCCATCACGTCCAGGGGCGTGGTGTCGGTCTGGACGACCTCGCCGGGACGCTGCGCGGTGGTCGCCGTGAACGGCGTGGCCGGCCGGTTCGCGTTGCTCCGGCGCCGCACCGCGGACCCGAAGGTATGCCGGCCCCCTTCCAGCGCGGCAAACACCCGGTAAACGCCCGAAGTGGACGGCAGCGGGACCCCCTCACCGGGATGGCGCTCTGCGAGGATCTGCTGCGCCCGCCGCCATGCCCGTTTCCGGGTTCCCGTCGAGTCGTCGGTCTGCTCCTCCATCGCCTCGGCCATCGCCGCCACGACTCTGTCATCGACCCGCCCGAACTCCTTGCCCAGCCGGGTAGCCCGGTGATCGGCCAGCCCCCACAGCCCGTGCCTCTCGTACTGCTGCCGCAGCCGGCGCAGGGTGCGGACGCTGCCGGGCTCGCCGGCAGCGGCGAGCTCGGCGGCCTTCGCGGCCTCCCGCTCGGCCAGCCCGTGCAGCCGCGGGTCGAAGTCCGGCCGGGGCACCGTTCCCTCAGCGGCATCGCCCGGCAGGCCGGTGAGCACTTCCAGGATGTGCCTCTCCCAGAACCTGGCCCGCTCAGCCACCGGCTCGGGGAACGCCTCGAGCAGCGCGACCGGCGGGATCACCGGCCCAGAGTCTTCCCTGCCCATGATCTCGAAGTCCGCCGAGGCCATCAGGTGCCCGGCCGCGGCCAGCCACGGGAGCCCGCATTCAGGGATCAACCGGATCATGGTCCCCTCGATGCCGGCAACCTGGTGGACGCCGCCGCCGAACCGGACCCGGTCCCCGATCCTCAGCGCCCCCCGCCGCGTCAGCCCGCTCATCCCGCCGCCCGGGTGCTGACCACCGTCGCGTCGTGCATCGGGACGCTCACGTCGGCCACCAGGTCACCGCGCCAGATCAGGTGGAACAGCACGGGCAGGACGCCGATCGGGTCCCCGGCCCTCTCCGCGCCCGCCAGCAGTCCCTCCCCGCCCTCGAACACCTCACGCAGCAGCCCGCCCACCTGCGGCTGCCCATGCCGCGGATGCCGGTAGCCCGACAGCCAGCGCACGTTAGCGGCGAGTACCGGATCAGGCTCGTGGACGAGCCGGAACGACCAGCCGGGTACGGCCGCGCACGCTGACGCAGCCATCGCGAACTTCGCCGCATCCGCCGGCTTCACCCGTTCCGCCGGGCGGACATCGACCACCACGGCCGAACCGTCCGACAAGCGGGCGAAGTAATCCGGCGTATGCGACACTGCCTTCCCCGACAGGTCCCGCCATGTCAGCGTGAACGGCTGCGAGGACAGCCCGCAGACATCGCGGTCAAAGTCCAGCAGCATCGCGTGATCGCGTTCCAGCCACGACTCGAACCCGACATGCCGCCCCGTGGTCGCCAGCCACCACATCCCGGGGAAATGCCGCTGACGCCGGTACGAGGAAAAGACCCGGACCGGCGCAGCGTCCTCGAACGCCACCCCGGCAACCGCGTCCAGGGCCGCCGCCTGCCGCTGCGCACCGGCGGCAACCCAGCAGACCCCGACGCCCGCAGCAAGCGCGCTGGCCTCGCTCTCCTGCCGGCCTTCGCTGACCTCATCCATCCCGCCACCATGACGGATTCAGTGAGACGAGCCACCTTGAATGAGAATCAGATCACCCCAAAGCAAGCAAAAAGTAGCCGGACGGTTACTCAGGAGACAAGTCGCCGAGAACCAGCCGGCATCATGCCCAACAAATTTCCCTGGCATAACAACAACCATCACATCGCAGAACGCACCGCCCGGGACGCCAGCCAGGCTCACTGAGAACCGGCCACCTTCACGGCAACATCACCGAGAATCGGCCAGGTTCATTGAGACCCAACAGTTTTCCCGCGAAATTTCCAATTGGAAGCCCAGTGGAAAACTCCCCTGGGAATTGGAAAGGTTCACCGGGAACCTACAGCGGCGGCTACGCCGCTTTTGACACGGTCGGCGAACCTGCGCCACACGGCCGGGCTGAGCCGCAGCGCTGGACCCTCTCGGTCCTTGGTGCCGCACGAGCACGCGGCCATGGCGGCTGCCGACCACGACGCACCGCCGCCGGTGAGGGCGGGTGCCCACCCGGTGGTCATGCTCCTGATAGCTGTCACTGCAGGATCTGCCGCCGGCCGAGCGGGCCGCTGACGGGATCGGGCCGGCAGACTAGCCGCGGTACACCGAGATGACGGTCCATGCGCCCAAGTTGATCCGGTCGCCGTCGCGCAGGGCGACCAGATCCCCGGTCGCGATCATGCGGCCGTTGAGCTGCGTACCGTTAACCGAACCCGGATCGAGAACCGACCAGGTGCCGTCCGGAGCGGCGATCAAGATCGCATGCAAGCGGCTGATACCCGGGTCGACCGGCGGCTCAGCCAGGTCAATCTCCGGCTCGAGTTCACGGGCGGCGCTCCTCCGCCCGATGCGCATTTGTTTGCCGATGAGCAGGATCCGCCGTTCGGAGACGTGAGCCGGAAACGCGACTTCTAGACCGGACCGGCTAAGCGCTACCCTCATCCTGTCGTAGTAGCCGCGGTCCGAGGAAACCAGCACGGTCCAGGTGACTGGGGTGAACGATGGTGTAGGCGTTGTGGGCGGCACTGACAAGGCCGACGAGAAAGTGAGCTCAGGTGGCTCAGACCGGACGGGGGCGGGCGGTGGTTCAGGCGGAGCCGTGGCCGCAGGCGCCGACTCGAACAGGACCGCGGGCGGTGGCTGAACGGGAGCCGGAAATGAGGACGGTTCGGGGCGCGTCGGAGAGGCCGGTGAGAATAGTGATGCCAGCAGGTCTGTAACCGCCGAATCCTCCGGTGATCCAGCCTCCTCCGGTGGGGAGGGTGGCGGCGCGGTCCGGTCGCTGGATGCGGCCGGCGGTTCCGGATGGCTCCACGAGGGATGGCTCAACCGCTCCGGGGGGCTCCACGACGAAGGCGGCGGCTCCATCGGGCCCCCGGGCGGGGACTGGGGCTGGGGCCTGGAGAGCGGCGGGAACAGTGATTCGGGGGGGCCGGATGATGAACTGACCGGCGGGAACGCCTCCGGCGGCAAGACAGGTTGGCGGGACGGGGATTGCGGCCCGGCGAAGCCTGTCGAGATCGGCTCGGCCGGCCGGACAAGGGGGGCAAATGGCCTGCGGGCCCTCAGACCGAAACCGCACACGTGGCAGAACGGCCCGGATACCGATGCCCCACAGGCCGGACAGGGCTCGCTGCCGTTCGCCGCGCGCGGCCCGAGCCCGTCGTGCTCCCCCGTCCCGCGTCCCGTGCCGGCGGGACTCCCGCCGATGCGCGTGCCGCAGACATCACAGAAGTCATCACTGGCCGAGTCGTGGCCCTCCCGACACGCCACCATCGCCGATCCGCCCCTTTGCCCCATCGATTACTTTAGGTCCCATTGCACGCAGAATATGCGGTCCGCATGCATGGCACCTGATCTTTCGATCCACCACGGAGCAGAAGCTCAGGTCAGCGGCCGGGCCATGGGTGCGATCGGGGCGGGCTCGCGCTACCTCGTCCTGCGGCCACCGCACGATGGGCACGGCCCGCTCTCACCCGTGCGGGTGCCCCAGCCGGCACAGTCGGGGCAGTCCTGCCCGGGGACGTATGGTCGGTTCCCGACGGTACGCGTCTTCTTGTTGATGAATTTGCGGTAGAACGCGATGGGCCCGAGGACCACGATCATCAGCACAGTCAGCGAAAGCCCGGCTCCCCCGGCAATCGCTCCGCCGATGCCCAGCACCACGAGCAAAATCGCGCCCAGCACCCCGAACGGCTTAAGCAGCTTCACGGCATCGCCCTCTCCTGTTGATCGGAGGGTGAACTTCCCTCCTCGTTCGTCAATCATCCTGTCTTCCTCTTCGGCCGTAGCCGTCTTCCGAATAGAAATCTCAAATACTGGACTTACGGTGCCAGGAATGAAAGAGCTACTTCATTGCCGACGGTTGCGTCACTGGTTTTCGCAGTATTCGCCGTAGTCCGCCAGCGGCATGGCCAGCCACTTGCCGTTAGCGGAGTCCCAGCGCAGCCAGTTCTCGGCACTATTGACAAGCGGATTCGGCAGGTACTCCAGGCACTTGAAGTAGTAGCTGCCGGTGTAGGGTGCGGACAGCGGAGCCCAGCCCGCCCCGATTACGTCTTGTATCACCTTGGTCCCGTTGAGGCTGGCCCAGGGTAGGTCGGCGGCGGTCGGGGAAAGACTCCAGGCCCAGCCGGGGTACTTCTCCCCCGCTGTGCCGTATGGCGCCGGAAGCGGCTTGCCTTGTTCGTCGATGATGGTTCCGTCGGCGGTGTAGATCTGGGTCGGCTCGACTTGGGGGATGAAGCTGCCGTTGCCGGCGTAGAGGTACAGGTTCACGGGCTTCGTCGCCGCGGCCTGGGTGGCGGCGCTAGCTGAGGCCGCGCCGCCCAGCGCCAGCGCGGCGCTGAGGACGGCAATAACAGCGAGCGGGTTGCGGATCTGTCGCATGGGGGACATCGCGATTGCCTTTCGCAGGGTCAGGACGGGCTCAGACGCCGTCAGCGAGGTACGAGTCTTCGCCGCGGCGGCGGAGCAATAGACCGACCGTAAGTCTGGCTGGAGCCTTGACAGCAGGGGCCGGGCGGCCCCATCGAGCCCGCCGAGTGTGGGCCGAACGGCCCATTCACCCTGCGGAGGCGGATTGCGCCGGCTCAGGGAGAAGTCTGCCTTCAGCTGGAAGGGACGACCGCTTCGATGCCGGCCTGGAAGGCGTAGCGGACCAGTTCGGTGCGCCTCCGGGCACCGGTCTTGTCCCGGATCCGCTCCAGGTGCGATCTCACCGTGTTGACCGAAAGGAACAGCCGCTCTGCGATCTGGGCGTCAGTCGCCCCGCCGGCCAGCAGCGCCACGATCTCCCGCTCTCTGTCCGACAGCGGGTTGGCTGAACTGTCCGCCGTCGCCCGGCCGGCGGCCGGAACGGTGACGGCGGTGGCAACCCCGGGATCGGGCTCGGCGGCGCCGACGGCGATGGCGATGGCGTCGGCATAGCTGAGCGAGCGACCGCGCCGGTAAGCGGCCTCGAACGCGGCATCGCCAAGCGTGACGCGAAGATGAGCATGGTCGCGGTCGCGCAGCCCCGCTTCGGTGGCCTCGAAAACCCGGCCGGCCCGCTCGTAGTGTTCATCGGCGACGCCATGCAGGGTGGCGGCGACGGCGGGGTCGCCGTCCGCGCCGACCGCAAGGGCCAGACCCAGGAGCGCGGCATGAAAATAAGAAGACTTGACACCAGTGGCCCGGGCCCTGTCGAGGCTGTTGAGGAAGAGTTGGCGGGCACTGCGGGGATTGGCGTCGATGAGATCGACGAGACCTAGGTTCTGCCACAAACCGACGGACATGTTCAGGTAGCCGCGATTGTCGGCGAGCGTGCACGCCTCCTGAAGGTGCGCGCGGGCCGCCGGGAGCTCCCCCGCGGCGACTTCGTAGACGCCGAGGTTCGCCAGCGTGATAGCGAGCCGGTAGTTGTCTCCGGCTGCCCGTGACTGGGCAAGGGCTTCCTGGTTGTCAGCAAAGGCAGCGTCCAGATCACCGGCTTCACCCTTGAACACTGCCCGACGGCCAAGAAGGTCAGCCACCAGCCGGGGATCCCCGGTTGTCCGGGCCAACCCGACCGCTTCATCGATCTGAGCCAGCGCGGCAGGCAGATCGCCACGCTCCAACCTGAACCAGCACAGCTGGGACAGGGCATCGGCGGTAACGGCGGCATCGCCGAGGCTACGGGCGATCTTTATGGCCTCGCCGGCTAGCGTCGGGATCATCGAGTCGTCGCCGAAGTGATTGAGCAGGTGGCAGCTCGCGGTCAGGGCCTTGGCCCGGCTCAGGGTGGGCATACGGGCGTCGGGTCGCTCGAACAGTGCGTCGAGCGCCTCGAGGACTTCGCCGCTGTGGCCGCGCAGGTTGCAGAACCAGCGCAGCCCGCCCGCCAGGCGCAGGCCGGGCTCGGCATTGCCGGGATCGGCGAGGCTGAACGCCAGCGCGGCACGGATGTTGTCGAACTCGACCTCGAGCCGGTCCAGCCAGACGGCCTCGTCCGGGCCGCGCAGGTGCAGGCCTGCGGTCTCGACCAGAGCCAAATAGTGATCGCGGTGAGCGGCGCGGGTTTCGTCCAGCTCGGAGCCGGGCCGCCGGGCGAGGCGCTCGGCGGCGTAATGGCGGACCGTCTCCAGCAGCCGGTAGCGGGTCGAACCGTGGATCTCCTCGGCCAGGACCAGGCTCTTGCCGACCAGGGCGGCCAGGTGGTCCAGCACCTGCCAAACTCCGGCGTCGCCTGACGAGGTGACCGCTTCGGCGGCCTCCAGGGTCCAGCCCCCGGCGAAGACCGACAGCTGGCCGAGCACTATCTGCTCGTCGGGGTTGAGCAGGTCATAGGACCAGTCGATCAGGGCGCGCAGAGTCTGATGGCGCGGCAGAGCGGTACGGCTCCCCCCGGTCAGCAGCCGGAACCGCTGATCGAGCCGCGAGCTGATCTCCGCCACCGACAGCGACCCGAGCCGGGCAGCGGCGAGCTCCAGAGCCAGCGGAATCCCGTCCAGCCGCACGCAGACGGCCGCCACCGCCGCCGCGTTGGCGTCGTCCAGGGCGAAGCCCCGCCGGTACATCACGGCACGCTCCGCGAACAGCTGCACCGACTCGAAAGCGGCCAGCTGGCCCGGGGCGGCAACCTCGGCGGGCGGGACGGCGAGCGGGGGAACCCGGAAGACGTGCTCCCCGCTGACGCCCAGCGGCTCCCTGCTCGTGACCAGCAGACACGCCCGCGGGCATGACCGCATCATGACGTCGGCCAGCTTGGCGGCCGCCCCGAGCACGTGCTCGGCGTTATCCACCACCACCAGCAGGGACCGGTCGCTGACAGCCTCGGCCAGGGTGTCGAGCATGGGGCGTCCCGGCTCCTCGCGGACCTGGAGCACGGCGGCCACGGTGCGGGCCACCATTTCGGGTTCGGCCACCGGCGCCAGCTCGACCAGCCATACCCCGTCGCCGGTAGCGTCCAGCGCCTCGGCCGCCACCTGCAACGCCAGCCGGGACTTGCCGATCCCGCCCGGGCCCGCGATAGTGACCAGCCGCGACCCGCCCGACACCAGTGACCGCAGCTCGGCCAGCTCGGCGGCCCGGCCCACGAAACTGGTGGCCTGCGAGGGCAGGTTGTGGCGGAGCGCCGGATCGTTCAACGAGCGCAACGGACCGAACCCCCGGTCAGGCCCGGTCCGGTTATCTCGAAGACCCGTTCGGCGGGGCCTAGGTCCTTCAGGCGATACTCCCCCAGATCCCGGAACCTGATCCCGCCCGGCAGCCGGCCGGCCAGCAGCTCGCAGGTCGCCCCGGTCACCAAGACCTGACTACCGTGGCCGACGGCGAGCAGCCGGGCGACTCGGTTCACCACCGGACCGAAATAGTCACGGACGCGCTTCAGGCTGGCGCCCGGATCCAACGCCGTGCGCACCCGGATGGGCAAACCAAGCGGCCATGGCTCAGTACCGGCAGTCCGCTGGATGGCCACCACCGCTGCCGCCGGCGCGGCGGACGGGCCGGCGAACACCGCACGAAACGCCTCGCCCACCGCCTGAAAGACGTGACCGCCGACAACCTCGATCAGTTCGCAGACCATACTGTTATGGCGGGCCGACGCCTCCGCCGTGGCCTCACGGTCAGCCTCCCACAGCCGAATGCTGCCCTCCACGTCTGTGAACAGCAACGTCACCGTGGCACAGGGGAACCCCATACACCCATTGTGCACCCCCGATTCCTAATGGGCATATGAGCAAGTCACCGCTAGGAGCCCCTGGGGCGATGGGAGCCCCCGAAAAAGAGCGCGGGACATGCTTGCCCCGTGATTGCCGGCTAGTGAGCACTTCCCCCTTTCTGGGCCGCGAGTCCCGGAGGTGTTGACGCTCACTTGAAATGGCTCTGCCGCGAATTTTGTGACGGGCTGACGTTAAGTGATTTTCGCTGGTTATCGGTGACGCTGCCGGGGCTGTGATTCTTTGCGGGCAGCTGCTGCTGATGCCCGGGTTGTCACGATCTGGGATAAGCGCGGCGTGGCGGCGTGAGCTGGCAACGAGGCTCCGTTATGACGCGGTGGTCTGCCAAGATCACTGCACCCGGGAGCCCCGTTGCCGGATCAGTCTGCCATGCTGCCTGCCGGGCCGGCCAGCTCCGCCGCCCGCGTCATCTGGAATGTCTCTGAGCAGGGCCAGGCCCTGCTGGCCGTGCTATTCCCGCACCTGGCGGGACTGCGCGTGCACCGGGTAGAAGACGCGGGAGACGCGGTGGTGGTCGTCGCGTCGTGCCGGGCGGAGGTGGCGTGCTGCCCGCGGTGCGGTCAGGAGTCGGCGCGGGTGCACGGCGGGTATGCGCGCATGGTGGCCGACGGTGCGGCGGGCGGCCGGCCGGTGCTGATCGTCTTGCAGGTGCGCCGGTTCCGCTGCCGGAACCCGGCCTGCCCGGCGGTCACCTTCGCCGAGCAGGCCGGGGGGCTGAGCGAACGGTACCGGCGGCGCAGCGTCCCGCTGACGGCCATGCTGGCCGGGTTCGGGCTGGAGCTGGCCGGCCGCGCCGCCGCCCGGCTGGCCGGGACCCTCGGGATCACCGTGCACCCGGCCACGGTGCTGCGGCTGGTCGCCTCGGCGCCGGAACCGCAGGTCACCGCCGCGCCAGAAGTCCTTGGGGTGGATGACTTCGCGCTGGCCAAGGGCCAGGTCTACGGGACGGTGCTGGTGGACATGCGCACCGCAGACGTCATCGACCTGCTGCCCGACCGGGAGGCCGCCACGCTGGAGGCGTGGCTGAGGGCGCATCCCGGCGCGGGGATCATCTGCCGGGACCGGGCCGGCAATTACGCCGAAGGCGCCCGCGCCGGCGCACCGGACGCGATCCAGGTCGCCGACCGCTGGCACCTGTGGCACAACCTGGCCGAATACGCCGGCAAGACAGTGGCCGCCCACCGCGGCTGCCTGAAGGAGCCCGGCGGCGACGCCACGCCAGATACTGCGGGCATGCCGGAGCAAGAACCGCCGGTGCGTGCAGAGGGCACGCAGGTCCCGCCGGACGGGTTCCTGGACGCGTGCGGCCGGGAGCGCCGCCTGGTGGCACGGACCCGGGAACGCCACGCCGAGATCCACCGGCGGCTGGACGCCGGCGAATCGCTGTCCGCGATCAGCCGCGTCACCGGGCTGGACCGCAAGACCGTGCAGCGGTTCGCCCGGGCCGGCAGCGCCGGAGAACTGCTGGGCAAGGCCACCAGCCGGGAATCGAAGCTGGATGACTTCACCCCGTACCTGCGCCAGCGGTGGAACGAGGGCATCACCGACGCCGCCGCGCTCCACGCCGAACTGCGAGAACAGGGCTGGACCGGCAGCGAGCAGACCGTCCGCCGCTACGTCCGCCCCTTCCGGCAGGCACTCGCCGCGCCCGGACCGGCCCCGGCAGTCCCGAAGACCCGCCAGATCACCCGCTGGCTGCTGACCCGTCCCGACCACCTCCAAGAAGACGAGCAAGCCCAGCTCCAGGCCATCCGCGCCCGCTGCCCGCACATCGACGCGCTCGCCGGGCACGTAACCAGCTTCGCCGAGATGATGACCGCCCGCACCGGCAGCCGCGACCTCGACGCCTGGCTCGCCGCCGTCGAAGCCGACGACCAGGCCGGGCTGCGCTCCCTCGCCGCCGGCATCCGCAACGACCAGCAGGCCGTCACCAACGGCCTGACCCTGCACTGGAACTCCGGCAGAGTCGAGGGCACCGTCAACAAGATCAAGATGATCAAACGCCAGATGTACGGCCGCGCCGGCTTCGACCTGCTCCGCAAGCGCGTCATTTTGCACCCTGCGTAACCGGATCACAAAATTCGCGGCAGAGCCCTTGAAATTCCCCAGTCCTG
>Ga0302325_10031974_pt1 | contig 10811 bp, 5 predicted proteins | sample Palsa_T0_2_FD_201948 | JGI IMG/M metagenome (GOLD analysis project Ga0302325, IMG submission 201948) | Peat permafrost microbial communities from Stordalen Mire near Abisko, Sweden - Palsa_T0_2 | ecosystem: Environmental > Terrestrial > Soil > Palsa > Peat permafrost | place: Sweden: Abisko... | reverse complement strand
ATAGAGGGCATACTTCGTTCCGAACGGCATGAACGGAGTGGGGTATTTCAGATTGTAGCGGGCGTAGAACTCGCCCATCGCCAGCAGGCGGTTTTCCCGCGCCGAATACACGTCCACCCCTTGTTTCCAAAAAATCTCCGCAGCCAGCACCGTCTTGCTCAGTTCGCCGGCCGCGTGCCCCTGGTCGCGCCCGCTGTCGCCGAGCTCTCCGTTCGGCAGGGTGTCCGTCAACCCCGTCTCCGGGTCGGACAAGAACATCCGCACGCAATCGTTGAACATCTCCGAGTCGTCCAGAAACACCGAGACGCAGACGAAGTTGATCAACTGCAACGAGCCCTGGTTTGCAGAGCGCAGCGGATTGGTTGACCAATCGCGCGCATAGAGGTTCCTGAAATAGGTTTTGCAGAGGGCGGTGTCCTCCCGCGTCCAGCCCGGCCACGTGCCGCGCAGGATGTCCGCGCCGCCAAGGATGGGCCCGGCGTAATCGCCCAGGGAAAGATACATCTCCGCGCCGCCAAAACTTTTCTGCCCCTTCACGTAAGCCATCAGGACGTCGTGGCCCTTTTTCGCGTAAGCCTCGTTGCCTGTGAGATACCACAGCACGGAGAGCTTATAGACGGCGTCCATGTCCCCTTTCCACGCGCGGAGGTTCGTATCGGGCGTCCGGCAAACCGTGTCGAACGGCCCGCTCATTTTCCGGCCAAGCTGGGACAGGCGGTCGTTCTTGAGCGCCTCGAACGCGGATTTCCATGGCTCGCGCGCGATGTTTCGCTTGACCTCGTCGAGGTCCTCCCTCGTGAGCGGAATGCCCGGATGGATGAATGTCCGGGGACCCAGGCGGGCGGGAACGGCAGGCGGAGAATCCGGCGCATTTGTCACGCTGGAATCGGTGGTGTGCGCCGTGGCAATGTTTGCAATGACGAGCAACACGGCGAACGATAGAGCCTTCATGGTTGAACTCCCGACCCTTTTTCATTGAACTCAATGATATGAAATGTCCGAGTGCCCGCTACGTCATTTTGCGTCCAAAATACGAACGAATTGCGACAGTTTGGGCGGCGTCGCTCCGCGACACTTGGGCGAAAAAATCCCGCTGATCCGTCGCTTCTCTGCCAGCTCCAATGGTCGCATGCTCGCATGCTGGTCTTATCGATCACATCGACGTTCCGGTGTATACTCAGTGCAAGAACAAGGAGTCCGCATGACCAAGGTCCAAGACCTGTATGAATCCTGTGTAAGGCCAATGGTACCCGCGGAACGATTGCAGTTGGCCCGACTCATCCTGGACGATCTGGCGTCCTCCGGCTCCGAAGTCGATGTCAGCGACGAATGGGCTGACGACGACCTCGCCGATCTCGCCGCATACTCCGTGCAGCATGCTGGCCAACCGACCGCCGAAGCGGGGGCTGGCAATGAAAAGCGGTGAAGTGATCTGGATTGAATTCCCCGGCGTCGGCCCAATGCCCGCCAGTCGTTCGGCTGAGCCCGTCGAAGTCCGCCGACGCTGGGACGGGTTGGATTTGTGGAGGCATAGGGCTCAGTAGCGCCGGGAGGCAGCAGTGACGTGTGCCCTTCGTTTTCCCGCTCAGGTGGACTACAAAGGCCTATGTCAGGGCCGTCCCGTTTGATTCTCCTCAGAACCGTCCGGTTCGATTCTTTCCGTTTGATCCTTCTGATTCATCACCAGTTACCCCTCCACACTAGTCAGCACTTGGTACCATCGCAACAACTCTCCGCGCTTGCTCGAAGACTTTTTGCATGTGATCTTGCTTGCTGAATTGCGATGCGACGGGGTGAGGTTCCTCGATCCAGTTGCGAATACGGGCTGGTTCCACGTGCTGGCCTGCGGCGGTCAGCACTTCTGCCAGTTCTTTAGTTACGCGCCCACAGTCAACCCTGCCACCAGTGTGACTATTCGCAGACACAAGCTTAGTCAGTTCGGGGTAGCGGCTCGACTCGCCATCGAGCACCCGCCTTAGAGGGTTTCTTCTAGAGAAGCCGTCAAGGACGCCGCCATCGTGGTCCTGACGAGTCACGACAGCATGCACGATCCGAACGACACGCCGGAGGGCGTCAAGCTCCTTGCGGACGAGCAACCGTTCCCCACCAAAGACAAACGCGGATTGAGGTGCTGAATCCGGAGCGTCCGGCAGAATGACTGACTGATCGGGTTGATCACGGAGCGGAAACACTTCGAGCAGGTCAGCCGAGGTCCTGAGCGCGCCCGCCGTCCGAACGATGACCTTAGTCTGAGCATTCAACGCGCTCTTGAGTCTCTGAAACGCGTCGAACCGGCGATCCGTCCGGCGCCGACATTCGTCCAAGACTGTATCCAAGTACTTGCTGACCGCGCCAAGGATCGCCAACGAACTTTCCGGAAGGTACTGCCTGCAAGACTCCCGGGCGCGTTTCTCAGTCTGCTCCAGTTCGATCAGGGTCATTCGTGCGCTACCCCCGCCGTCGTCAAATACCACCTCCAAGAGGTCGGGCGTCCATAGGCCAACGGTTATGGACGTACCAGAATACACCTCGCCAGCGTGGCGCTCTTGCCAACGCGTCACGAATTCGGCGTTCACCTCGGCGCCGTCGAATCGGAAGAGAAAGAACGAGTGTGCCATCACTACCCAGTGTACGGGCCGCTGGAGTCGAGAACCATCACGTGGATTAACTAAAGGCTCGATCACCCTACATTTGTGGAATGATGGACCCGTTAGCTGGGGCCAACGACGCGACGGAGACGCTCTGCTAATTGCCGATCACTTCCCAGCGTGCCAATTGCCGCGATTCCAGATGTGCGTATACAGTCTCTCCAGGAGATCCCTGGACAACTCCGGCTTGTCGGAGGCAGCGACGTTCGCTTCAACCTGAGCGGTATTTCGCATCCCGGGAATCACTGTGCTGATTCCTGGATTCGCCAATGCAAATCGAATGGCAGCTTGCGGCAGGGTGTAGCCGGTATCAACGAGATCGGCCCTGATCTTGTCGACCCGGCCAACGGTCCGCGCCAGTCGATCGCCGCCAAAGTAACGAGAGCGAAAATCGCCTTCGGGAAATAGCGTTTCGCTGGTGAGTTTCCCCGTGAGCGAACCTTCGTCAAACACCAGGCGGCCCATCGTGGCCAGACCGTTCTGCAACGCCAGCGGCAATGCTTCGGCGGCCGGCTGTTGTTCGAAGAGGTTGTAGACAATCTGGATGACATCGAGCTGTCCGCCGGCTAACAGTGTGTTCAGTTGGTCCTGATCGTGATCCGGCGTGGAAAGGCCAAGCGCCCGGATTTTGCCTTCCTGCTTGAACTTTTCGAGGACGCGGAGCGGCTTGGGATCCCGGTTCCACGATCGCGACCAGATGTGCAGCAGCAGGACGTCAATACAATCGGTTTTAAGATTCCTCAGGCGTTCTTCCAAATTGCTGCGCAGGTGCGACTCGGGGTAACGATCTTCCACTGTCTCCGACGGAAGTGGCGGCCAATGGCCGGGCAGGGGTGGGGTTTTCGTGACGACATAGACTCTGTCGCGTGTCCCGGCGAGCGCCTGGGCGATCACCTGTTCGCTGCGACCGTTGCCATAACCCGCAGCGGTGTCAATCAGATTCACGCCGAGTTCGACGGCGCGCTTGAGTGCGGCGATCGAATCGTCATCGCTTTGGTGTCCCCACATCCCGCCCCCCAGCGCCCAGCCGCCAAAGGAGATTTCGGAGATGTTCCAGCCGGTCTTGCCGAAGGTTCGGTATTTCATCGAGGATCTCCGATGTGAAACAACTGATTAGTTGGACACTTCATACTGACCGCGCGAACGAATGTCTTTCGCGGAGCTTCCCGCCATCACATCGAACTTGCCCGGCTCGACGACGAACTTGTGCTCTTTGACGTCATAGATCGACATTCGATCCACCGGCACGTCCTGCGTTACCGTCTTCTTTTCGCCCGGTTCCAGGTGCACGCGCTCGAACGCGATCAGCTTCTGATTCGGCTGCTTCACGCTGCACCGCTGCTGGTGGCCGTAGAACTGCACGACCTCGTCACCGGCGCGCAAGCCCGTGTTGGTCACCTCGACGGAGAGCGTGAGTTTGTCGCCCGGCTTCACCTTCGCCGCGGAGAGTTTCAGATCGCCGTAGTTGAACGTCGTATAGCTCAGTCCGTGCCCGAAGGGGAACACCGGCTCTTTGTCGAAATACATGTACGTGTAGCCGTGTGTGATGTCGTAATCATCATCCGGCGGAACATCGTCGGCCGATTCGTACACCGTGTAAGGCAACCGCCCGCCCGGATTGAAATCGCCCAGTAGCACGTCCGCGATGGCGTTGCCGCCTTCTTCGCCGGCGTACCAGGCTTCGAGCATGGCCGGCACGTTGTCCCGCGCCCATTTCGTGGACAGCGGCCCGGCGTTCATCAGCACGACGACGGTTTTCGGATTGGCCGCGTAGACCGCTTCGATCAGCTTCTCCTCGGCTCCGGGAAGATTCAGGTCTTTCCGGTCGTGACCTTCAGCTTCGACTTTCAAATTCGTGCCGACGAAAACCAGCGCCACATCCGCCTCCTTCGCCGCCTCGACGGCCTTGGCGATGTCCTCGTCGTCCGTCTTGTTCGGTAGAATCCCACAACCCAGGGCTGAGCGAATCTCCACGCCGTCGCCCAGGCGATTCTTCAACCCATCGAGCGGGTTGATCTTCTTCTGTTCCTTGCGGTAGAGGTAGTAATTGCCATACTCCGGCGTCAGCGATGCCGGGCCGATCACCGCAACTGTCTTGAGCTTCGATTTATCCAGCGGAAGGAAATTGTTTTTGTTCGTCAACAGCACCATCGACTCGCGGGCGCACTTCAGCGCCAATGCACGATGCTCCGGCGAATCGATCACCGACTCGGGAATTTTCGAGAATGGCACCATCTCCGGCGGGTCCAACGCGCCCAGCCGGAACGCCACGGTCAAGACGCGCTTCAGTGATCGATCGACCGTCTCCTCTGAAACCAGCTTCCGCGCGACAGCCGCCGGGATGTTTTTGCGGTACTCCTCATCATCTAAATCGCATCCGGCGTTGAGCGCTTGTGCGACCGCGACGGCCATGTCAGTGCTGATGTGATGCGCATCCACCAGACGTTTGACACCCCCCAAATCGCAGACGATAAAGCCGTCCCAGCCCCATTTGTCGCGGGGAATGTCGCTGATGAGCAGCTTGTTGACCGCGCACGGCACGCCATTGATCGAGTTGTACGCAGCCATCATCGAAGCGGCATGTCCCTCGACGACGCAGTCGCGGAAGTGCGGCAGCCAGTATTCGTACAGCATCCGCTCATCCACCGTCGCAGACAGCGTCATCCGGTTCTTCTCGACGTTGTTGACGGCGTAATGCTTCAATGTCGCCGCGATCTTCAGGTACTTTGGATCCTCCCCCTGCAGGCCCTTCACATATGCCACGCCGAGGCGGCCGGTGAGATAAGGATCTTCACCATACTCTTCCTGAATTCGCCCCCAGCGGGGATTGCGGCTGATGTTGATCACCGGTCCGCGATACACCAGCCCGGCCGGCGTGCTCGGACCCATTTCGTGGATGTTGTACAGCGCCCGCGCTTCGTCGGAGATCGCGACCGTCTCTTCGTGAACGAGTGCTGGGTCCCACGTCGCCCCCATGGCAATGGAAACCGGAAACAGCGTGGTGGTTCGCGACTTGGACATGACGCCGTGCAGGCACTGATTCCATCCACCCCATTCCGGTACTTTCAACCGGGGAATGCCCGATGTCTCATGATCCAGTTCAGCCGCTTTCTCCTCGAGCGTCATCTTCGAGATCAGATCGTCCACGCGCTTGTCGATCGGCTGCGCGGGATCGAGGTAGGGCGGCTCAGTCCCGGCACGCGCGAGCGAGACGCAACAAACGGAGGCCGATGCAAAGAAGGTCGCCAGCGTTTTGATTTTCATGGGAGTCAATCCACCAAAAAGTTTCTGTTCCACGCCATTTCATATCCCTTTTAGCGGCGTCCCGAAGGGACGAGAGTCCAACGGCACATCCTTACGAATCATGACAAAACCTCGAAGAAACATCTCCGGACTCGCTCCGCTGCGCGTCGCGGCTAACCAGGTATCAACGCGGCAAGAAGTTCTAAAACCGCTTGTTAGGTTAGTGCCCGTCGGCATCGGCCGGCGACATCTCATTAATCCAGCGCGTCAACAGGTTGATCGCACTGGGATCCAATTCATGTGTTGCCAGCGGAGGCATACGCGGCACGCCTTCGCCCTTCAGCCGCTTCAGCACCATCGAGTGCGCAGAATCGTGAGGCACCGCCCATCGATTGGCGGGGTCATTCTCATCGCGAACCAGGGATCCGTTAACGAGATGAGCATCGCCGAGCGACACCGTTGGCCGGGCGTCAAAATTCCCCTGTGATGCGCCGCCTGGCTGATGGCATTGCACGCAATTGACCGCAAGGTACGAACGGACCCGATATTCGAGGCTCTGCGTCTCGTCATCGGCGAGCGCAAACACGGGCAAATCCTTTATATCGTTCGGAGGATTGGAGAAATCCCCCGCCTTGGCCATCGCTTCTATCTGATTGACCTGGCCCTCCGTGCCGTTCACATGGAATGCAAGCTGCCGGGTGTTGAATCCCAGCGCGCATCCCGCCACTTGCGAATGGCAGGAAAGGCATTCGTTGCGACTTGGATATCGCCATTGCTGCTGGCCCGGCCGGCCATCGACCTGCACGTCCAGCGTTTCATCCTCACCCTCCTCGGGAACCAGATCGGCATCGGATTGATCGGCGCGCCATTTGTAGGTGATGCCGTAAACGCCGCCGGCCGTCTTCACAAGGAACCGCGTTTCCAGCCGCTTTCGCGACGTTGGATCACCGCGCCGGGCCTCAATGTCGAAATGCTTGACCCACACCATTCCGGCGGGGAACGTCCAGTTGGCATCGCGGCTGAATTTCACGCGGGCGGCCGAGCGCGGGAGGTAAAACCACCGGGTTTTCAAAGCGTAATCGGACCAGAACGTCACTTTCGGCGTATACGCCGTCAGCTCATCGGTCGGCGTCAGCGTCTGTACATCCGCGAACGCGCCCGTTTCGGACAATAGAGCAGGGGGGTTGATTCCGCTCCGCTTCTTGCGTACCAGACGTTCGATATTTCCCGTCGCATAGTCAGCAAGAAGCACACCCCCATCGCGCGGATCAACTCCGAACGCCACGACGCCGCCCGCCGAATCCGTCAGCCGCTGGCATTCCCATGCTCCATCATTTTCCCGGAGCGCCCAAACATGCCGGGAGGCGTAGTCGCAGAAGAGGTAACGGCCGCGCAATTCCGGGAACTCCGTCCCGCGATAAACGAATCCGCCGATGATGCATCTGCCGGTAAACGGGGTGTCCGGATGGTGGGGATATTGGTAGATCGGCGCAATGGTCTTCACGTCGGCCGGCTTGCTGTTCAGCCGTGGGCCATCGTGGGTACCTTCGTAAAAACTCCAGCCGTAGTCGCCGCCCTTTTGCAGAAGATCGATCTCCTCCCAGAGATCCTGTCCGACGTCGGCGATGAACCACCGCTGCGTCGGCGGGTCGTACGAGAATTCCCAGGCGTTGCGAAGGCCGGTGGCGTAGATTTCCGTGCGGATCTTGCGCGGGTCGAGCGCGCGATCGTCGTGGGTGGTCGCGGTGACAAACGGATTGCCCGGCGGAATCGCGTAGGCGCCGGGATTGATTGCCGAGGGATAGGTGGTCGACGCCTGCGACTGCGGATTGGGCGGCAAGCTGCCAGGCCGTTTGTCCACGTCGATTCGGAAGATCGCCGCGAAAAAGTCCTTGTCGATGAAACGGGCGTTGTTGTACTGATCGTTGGCGCCGCCTTCGTCGCCGTTGGAGAAATAGAGATATCCGTCCGGCCCGAACTGCACGCAGCCGCCGTTGTGATTCGGCGCGAGATCCAGTTGGGTAATCAGCGGCAACTCGCTGCCGGGGTCGGCCTTGTTCGGGTCATCCTTTGAAACGGAAAATCGGGAGAGCCGGTTAAACGACACCGGTTTGCCAGCCTCGTTGACCGTGAAGTCATAGGTGACAAAAAAGTACCCATTCCCGGTGTATTTCGGATGAAACGCGATTCCCAGCAGTCCCCACTCGACGGCCTGGGCCAGCGTTCCTTCATGTTTTTCCGTGAGCATCGCCGGCAGATCGAGAAAGACATTTTTCTTGGGCGCCCTGTCCAGATCCGTCACGACCATGACCCGGCCCGTTTTCTCGCAGACGAACAGGCGCCCGGTTTCTCCCGGCGGTGTCGCAATGCACACTGGTTGCTCAAACTTGAGTCCCAGCGCGTCTGCCGTGCCATACCCCGTGGTGGAGGGCAACTCCGGCGGAAGCCGCGGCGCGACCGACGGCCTTCGGTCGCCGAGGCCCGTCAGCGGCAAGGCCGCCAATGCGGCTCCTGTGAGGAAAATGGCAGCAATACTTTTTCTAAGCATGGGGTTGGCGCAGCATTTCTCTCGCAGCGAGGCCGTCCGCTGCCGTCAGCTCCCAATACATCTGATAGCGCTCATCGTGCAACCGGAAGAAGGGAACAAGCGGGAGGCCTTGGGGCGCTGGCGGCGCGACCACCTCAACAAGACGGAAATCCAGCGGTTTGTCGTCAGGATCGGGAACGACGTGCCCGGGCACCTCGGCTCGGCGGAGAACAGCGCTTCGGTAAGCTTCAACATATTGTACGTGTTACAGGTCCCAAGAAAAAGGCCGAGGGGAGCTGAGTGAGCGGTGCTGTGCAATGGGATGTCAATTGCTGACAGTCACTTCTCATCAGTCCTCACTTTTAACTAGAGTAAGCTGGTCCCGCCCATGCCGACAAGCGTAGGTTGCGTCAAATATAGAACACTTTGCGACAGCAGGGCGTGCGCGTCCTACCCCCTCTCCCGGTATTCCGGGAGAGGGTTGGGGTGAGGGTGATTTCGGACGTCAAAGGACTCTCGTCTTAGTGATGAACTCGGAACATCCAGTGACTACTTGCGCTCCAAATCACCCTCACCCCAGCCCTCTCCCGGAGTACCGGGAGAGGGAGCAGTGCCCGAGGGCTCATGGTCGCTCGGCCATTGTGTTCTTCACTTCTTCGTCGGAGAGCGCCGCGGACCAGAACCGCACTTCGTCCAGCGATCCGTGAAACCAGGGACGGCTGGGATCTGCCTGCCGGGCGAGATAGCAATGGGCCTTGGCGGCCGGGGGCCTGAAATCGGCCAGCGTCACGGGGAAAGGCCCGTCGGCGGCGACAGTTCCGTCGACGAGCAGACGGCCGGTGACTCCATCCAGAATCACCGCGACGTGAACCCACGTTCCGATCGTCGTGGAGTGCCGGCTCACAAGCGTGTGAATGGTGTTTCCCTTACGGGCGACCACGGCGAAACGACCGCGCCCCTCATCAGGGGTCAGATGAATCGAATCGTCAGTCTGCGAGCCGATGAACCACACCGGCTGATCCGCCGGGCCGCTCTCCCGGCGAACCCACGCCGTAATGCTTGCAATCCGAAGGTCCGCCACGCCTCGTTCCAGAAATACTGCCTGCGTTCTTCCATCGAAACTGAGGAAGCCGGTATGCCGCCCCTCGCCGGCTTTCCAAAGCGGACGGCCGATGAGGATGCCGTCGTTGAGGCCCGGCCCATCGAGTGCCAGGCTGTCGTTGGGGGCATCAAAATCATAGCTCACCCATCGATGCGGCGGCGCGTGACGCTGGTCGATCCACTCCTGCGGACAGGCCTCGTAAGGGACAAAGCCGGTCTGAAAGCCGTTGCTGACGTGCCGCGGGCCGCCATAGTCGGCAGTGAGCACCGCGTCGCCGTCGATGCCCGACGTTGCCGCGCCATCCTGCCCGTCTCCCCAAACCTGGACGCATCCTTCGACGGTGGCTGTCCCCTTGATGATCGCGTGCCCTTTCACTTCCGCGGTCTGGAGCGCGCGGGCATCATCGGTGAGGTGCGCGTGCTCGGTGATGAACGCATAATCGCGAACGCGGGCATTGCCGTCGATGACCGCATCGTCCTTCACGAGAGCGTGATCGCTGAGGATCGCGTTGTCTTTCACGGAAGCGTCGCCGCGGACTTGGGCGAAGTCCTCGATGCGCGCCGAGCCTTCAACGCGCCCGCTGTCCAGCACCATGGCGCCTGGTCCGACGAAGGCGGTGTCGGCCACATGGGCGGTGTTCGCGACGAATCCGCCGCCATTGGGGTGACGCCGCCCCGGAACGTCAGCCGGCCGGGGGATCTGTTCGAGCGCGGGAACAGCCCCGCTGATTTTCACGTCATATGCGAGCCGTCGCCGGGACGGGTGGGTGCGCCAGGGGTATTGCATGTCGTCCTGTTCCCACCAGGCAAACTGGTCGGGCGTGGCGATCACGACCAGGAAGACGCGATCGGTATCCGCAGGCAGCGAGACTGCCTGAGTTCCCTTGTCAAAAAGAGGCGAGGCGGCGGTTTCGCTTCCATCGCGTCGCTGGGCGACGATGCAGGCGCGCCAGTCGGCGCTCGCCGACTTGTCGGGCAGGCCGTGAAATTCAACCGCCACACGGCTGCCCCAGTGCCCGTCGGCCGGAACCAGCTCGTGAATGGTATAGCCGCCGGGGTTGGGCGCCTTCTCCGGGGAAACCCGCCAGCGGCCGGGAGCATAGGGGACGGGGAGCAGATCAGGCCAAAGCATCCGGCGGTTTTGGGGATTTGTCCTGAAGTCCTCACAAGCCCGCCGCATGGCCGGGCCGTTGCTGAATGCCCACGTCACCGATCGGCGAGCGTAGTTTCCCAGAGCGGTTTTGAGGTCCAACCGCGGGTCGAGCCGGCGGATGCAGTCGAAAATATTTTCG
>Ga0302325_10031972_pt1 | contig 10811 bp, 6 predicted proteins | sample Palsa_T0_2_FD_201948 | JGI IMG/M metagenome (GOLD analysis project Ga0302325, IMG submission 201948) | Peat permafrost microbial communities from Stordalen Mire near Abisko, Sweden - Palsa_T0_2 | ecosystem: Environmental > Terrestrial > Soil > Palsa > Peat permafrost | place: Sweden: Abisko... | reverse complement strand
GACGACGGCACAAGCATTCTGAAATTCTTCTTCCACATCAGCAGGAAGGAACAGAAGAAACGCTTCAAGGCCATGCAGGCCGACCCGTTGGAATCCTGGCGTCTCCGCAAGGCAGATTGGCAACATCACAAGAAATACGACGAGTACGTTGGCGTTATCGAGGAAATGTTCGAGCTGACCGACACCGATTTCGCGCCCTGGGTGATTGTCGAAGCGACCTCCACGCCCTTCGCCTGCCGTAAGGTTTTCGACACCGTCATCGCGGCCTTGGAACACCGTTTAGGGTCGAGCGCGCCTCCCAAGAATGAGCCCGATGCGAATGACGCGGATCTGCGCGAAGTGATGGAATCGTTGGAAGGAAAAGATGCTCGAGACGCTCGATCTAACTCACCAGCTTGAGCGCCCGGAGTACATCCGGCAACTCGCGCGCCGCCAGATTCAACTGCGCGAGTTGGGTTTCCACGTGTATCAGCAGAAACGGCCGGTGGTGATTGTGTTTGAAGGCTGGGACGCGGCGGGCAAAGGCGGAGTGATCAAACGCATCACCGAAAAACTCGATCCCCGCGGGTTCGTCGTTTATCCCATCAGCGCGCCGCACGGCGAAGACAAAACCAAGCACTACCTCTATCGTTTTTGGCGTAGGTTGCCGGAGCGCGGCTTGATCGCCATCTTCGACCGCTCCTGGTACGGCCGCGTTTTAGTAGAGCGCGTGGAAGGCTTCGCCAAAGAGATCGAGTGGAAGCGCGCCTTCAAAGAGATCAACGCTTTCGAGCGCCAATTGCACGACTTCACCACGGTGGTTGTTAAGTTCTGGCTACACATCTCACGCGAAGAGCAGCTCAGGCGTTTCGAGGAGCGGCAGCGCATCGGTTACAAAGCCTGGAAGCTCACTGACGAAGACTGGCGCAATCGCGAGAAGTGGGGCGCTTACGAGGATGCCGCCGAAGAGATGCTGGTGAAGACCAGCACCACCCTCGCGCCGTGGACTCTAGTAGAGGCTAACGACAAATACTGGGCGAGGGTGAAGGTGCTCTCGCAGTTGGTGGAGGTGTTGTCGAAAGAACTCGATTACCGGCCGCAAGATCCATTGAAGAAAGCTAAGAATAAAAGCTGAGCGAGTTATCGCCCTGTTTCAAGACACGCGTCTTGTGCAACCTCCCATATTCCTCCGCGAGTGTGAGACGCGAAGCATGTTGCGCGATGGCTAGCTCGCACGGCGTGCCGGCGAGCGCATTCAATGAATCCGAGTATTCTGCCTCCAACTCATAGGGCGGATCGAGGAACGCAATGTCAGCTGGATAGTTCGCCAGCAACGTACTCGCCTGGCCTCGCACCACGCTGATCTCCCGCCCGATACCGAGAGCGGCTAGATTCTCGCGAATCACTTCGATAGCCGCCTGTTTGCGCTCAATCAAAATCACCCGGCTCGCGCCCCGGCTGAGCGCTTCAATGCCAACCGCGCCACTGCCGGCGTAAGCGTCCAGAAAAACGCTGCCGGCAATGCGCGGCGCCAGCACATTAAACAAAGTCTCACGCAAGCGGTCGGGCGTGGGGCGCACATCAAGACCGGGCACGCTCTTCAGTTTTCTGCTGCGATATTCGCCGGCAATCACCCTCATTCCCTAGGCCACCAACACCAACCCGTAACGGCGCTGCCAGTTTTCCTGAATATAGGTGACGGCGGCGCGCAATTCATCGCTTGGCTTCTCTGCTATGAGTCGCTGCACCTCAGCTCGGGCCTGTTCCAGAATCTCTGTATCGCGCAGTAAATTGGCGAGCCGCAGGCCGGGAACACCGGATTGCCGCGTGCCGAAGAACTCGCCTGGGCCGCGCAAGCGCATGTCCATTTCGGCGATATAGAAGCCGTCGTTCGATTCCTTAAGCGTGCGAATCCGTTCTCTGGCCACGTCTCCCAATTTGCCCGTTACCAGAACGCAATAGCTTTGTTGGGCGCCGCGGCCCACTCGGCCGCGCAATTGATGAATCTGCGCAAGGCCGAATCTCTCCGCTTGCTCAATCACCATCACCGAAGCATTCGGCACATCCACGCCGACCTCGATGACGGTCGTGGCCACCAGAATCTTCAATTCCCCCGCTTGAAAATCCCGCATGACTGCTTCCTTCACGCCGCCACTCAGCCTGCCGTGCAGCAAACCGACCCGCAGCTTGGGGAAAACTTTTTCGGCAAGATGCAGATACATATTTTCGGCCGCTTTGATATCGGCTGTCGTCTCAGTCTCTTCGACAATCGGATACACTACGTAGGCTTGGCGGCCGGCGGCGATTTGCTGCGCCACAAAACTATACACGCCTTCCACCGCCGAATCGGGCACGTGTTTGGTGATAATCGGCTTGCGGCCCGGCGGCATTTCATCAATCACGGAAATATCCAGATCGCCGTAGAGTGTTAACGCCAGGGTGCGTGGAATCGGTGTCGCCGACATCACCAGAACGTCCGGTTGATTGCCCTTCTTCATCAGATCCAAGCGTTGCGATACGCCAAAGCGATGCTGCTCATCGATAATGGCCAGCCCGAGCTTGGAAAACGTCACATCCTCCTGAATGATGGCGTGCGTTCCCACCATCACGTGCACCAAACCTTCCTCCACCAACTTCTTCATCTGCTGCTTCTCGCGCGGCCCGGACGAACCAGCCAGAAAGCCAACCACGTAGCCGAGCTTTTCGAGCAGACGTTTGAAATAAGCGAAGTGCTGGGCGGCAAGGATTTCCGTCGGCGCTAGCACGGCCACTTGATAGCCGTTTTCAATGGCAATCACCGCCGCTTGCGCCGCAACAATGGTCTTGCCACTACCCACATCGCCCTGCAACAAACGATTCATGGGATGCGGACGCTTCATATCGTCCACAATTTCCTGAATCACGCGACGCTGTGCGCCCGTAGGCTTGAACGGCAGCATCTGCTTAATCTGCTCGCGGGCGTGATCGGTCACCGCGAAGGAGATGCCGGCGGCCAAGCGGGCTTTGTTCTTTTTCAACGCCAAGCCGCACTCCAGCCAAAAGAATTCGTCGAAGATCAGCCGTTGCTGCGCGGGCGCGCGAAATTCATTGAGCAGCCGCAAATCGGCACCCGGCGAAGGGCAGTGCGTTTCCACAATCGCTTCGCTCAAAGAGGGCAGTTGAATGCGCTCTCTTACGCTTACGGGAACCGGATCTTCAGGCAAAACGATTTCTTTAAGGATGCGATCCAGCAAAGTGCGAAACACCCGCGTGGAGATTTTTCCGGCGGCTTCATACACTGCGACTATGCGGCCGGAGTGCAGCGTTTCGTCCGCCTCATCGCCACCGGAGAGAATCTCCACCTCCGGCTGAACCATGAGCCGGTGCCCGCTGCTCTTATCCAATTCAACTTTGCCAAACAGCGCGACGCGCGTATCGGGAACGAGTGAATCCGCATAGCGCTCGCCATGAAACCAACGCGCCAGCAGAGTGCCCGCGCCCTCGTCTTTGAATGTGGCCTCAAACAGACCGACAGCGCGCCGCCGGAAACCGGAAAGTTTCGCCGACGATACGCGCGCCATGACCGCTGCTTTTTCGCCCGGAGCAAGTTGCGCGATCTGCTTGACGTTCGTACGATCTTCATAGCGGAACGGCGCGTAGTAGAGAAGATCGGCCACCGTCTGAAGCCCCTTGGCCGCCAACATCTCCGCACGGGCTGGGCCGATGCCTTTCACAAACTGAAGTGGCGTCGCAAGGTCCAACTCTTTAGATTAGCGTCAGCCAACCTCCCGTGACATCATTAGCCTCCCTGAACGACGCTTCACTGCTTTCGGGTCAACATTAGTGATCGCGCAGTGCCGCCGCAGGGTCGGTTCGAACCGCGCGCCAACTGGGAATCGAGGCTGCCAGGCAGGCGCATATCAGCACGGCGAGCGAGGAACCGATGAAGGAAAATCTATCCAGCGGTTCGACCTCGAAAAGAAAGCCTCGCATAAGACGAAGGGCCAATGCGGCGACAGCAAGACCGGTTAACAAGCCAACTCCGACTGCCCAACTCATGCGGCCACACACGGTTTCGACGATATGGCGGACGCGCGCGCCAACCGCCACGCGGATGCCCAACTCCCGTTTGCGGCGCGAAACGGAATACGCCAAGGTGCCGTATAAGCCGCTGCCGGCCAGCAGCAAAGCGATCACGCTGAAGAAGCTAGCCAGCCGGGCGACAAGCCGTTCTTGCCACAGTGTGTTTTGCACTTCCTGTTCCAGTGCCGAAACCTCAATCAGCGGCACGCCACCGCCCAGCTTACGGATTTCTTCTTCGGCGGGCCGCATGACGCCGGCCGGATTCTCTTTCGTTCGCACATACATGACCAGCTGATAATCGGAGCTGGTCAGAAGGCCGTAGTAGGTAGGCGGGGCCGGTTCCCGCATCCGGCGGAACTTGGCGGTTTCGACGAGACCCGCCACCAAGGCGTCTGGCGGTTTCGTTCCATCCCTGCCGAAGACGATCCATTTCCCAACCGGATTGGCATGCGGGAAGAGCAGATCGGCCAGTGCGCGGTTGATGACGGCGCGCGCGGGCTTGGCATGCGCGTCGAGAGGATCAAGACTCCGGCCTGCTAACAAGGCGGTTCCAAGGGTTTCAAAATAACGGGGAGTGACGGCCACAAGGCTGGTATTCAGAAAGACGTTCTCCGGTTGATTGACGCCGGGTGTGGTGACGGTTGTTTTGAAGCCCGCTCCGCGCATGAGACCGCGATCTGCGAACGCCACCGAGCGCACGCCGGGCAGTTTGCGGACGCGCTGTTCCAACTCGGCCATGTAAGACTGCGTTTGCGCCGGAGTCAGGCCGGCATCCTTCATGCCGAGTGTAAAGCTCAGGACGTGCATGCGGTCAAAACCGGGGTTTAGGCTCTGCAAGTTCCAATAGCTATGCAGCATCAGGCCGCCGGCGGCGAGCAGCAGAACGCTCAGTGCCACTTGAATGGCGACCGGGAAAAGAGCTGCCGGCGAATGCGCCGCTAACACGGACGTGCCTTTCAACTCACTATTCAAATCGAGACCGGTGGCGCGCCACGCGGGCAACAGTCCGAAGACGCAGATGCTCACCAGCAAAGCCAGCCAGGCGAAGAGCAGGACGCGCAGATTCGGCGTCACGGTGAGGATTTGCGGGCTGGCGTATTGGTCGAGACTGCGTACGGGTGGCAGTATCCGCAAGAGCGACGGCACGAACGCATACGCCAAAACCACGCCGAGAATGCCGCCGGGAATTGCCAGGCACAAATTTTCGATCATGAGTTGACGCAGGAGACGCCAACGGCTGGCGCCGATAGAGAGCTTCACCGCGAGTTCCCTTCTGCGTTCTTCGCAGCGTGCCAGCAGCAGGCCCGATACATTGGCGCAAACGTTGAGCAAGAGAACAAGCACCCCGGACATGAGCAACTTTAAGGCTTGCGAGAACTTGACGCGTAAGCCAGAAATCCCGCGGCCGGCGGATTCGATAGCGCACCGGCCATCGTCGATCCACTGGAGATCACTTTGCAAAACATTCGCTGGAATTGGATGGGCCAAAGAGGCGTCCAGGAGGAGAAGCTCTTGTTTACTCACCTCGCGAATCGCTTTGCCGGCCACCTGCTCAATGACGCGCGGATTAACGCCTGATCGCAACCTAAGCAACACGCGAAACGGATCTCTGCGATCTTCTCCACGCGGATCGCCCACCGCTCTCCCCTCCAGCCAAAGCGCCGCGGAAATAGGAAGGCGCACATCCGGCGCGCGTTCGATATCGAGGCTGTGAAAATCGCGCGGCAGGACGCCCACAATCGTGAACGGATAATTCTTCAGGCGGACGGTTTGTCCGAGGATATCGGCGCGGCCGCCATAGCGGGATTGCCAGAACTGATAGCTGATGAGCGCCGGGATTTTGGTGACGACTCTAGCATCCGCTTCCGTCAACACACGCCCCAGCAGCGCGCTCACGCCTAATTCCTGAAAGTAATTAGGAGCCAGCATCTGCGTCATAACCAAGCGCAGGCCAACGGCTTCTCCCGAAGGATACGCCGATGATCCGCCCCAATCCTGCTCAGCGGTGACGGCGCTGAACAGATCGCTATGTTTTGTCAGTTCCTCGAACTGGCCATAGCTAAAACCCAGATCTGGCCCATTCACTTGCTGTTTGTGATTAGTCTCGAGCAGCCAAAGATTGTCAGGAATCCGCACCGGCAGCGGCTTCAACAGCAGCGTGTCGATAAGCCCGAATATCAGAACATTTGCGCCAAAGCCATAGAGAGCAGCAGCACGGCTAACGCCGAGAACAGCGGCTTGTGCACCAACTGCCGGAGCCCGGATTTCACGTCGCCCATCATTTTGCCGATAGCTCGGGAGACGCATTGACCGTTACCCATTCCGCTTCAAAACCAACTGGGATTTTATACTTCGGTGGTACATTCGGAAACGCGAAAAATCCGACACCCGGCGATTCGGGCCGGAAGGTCGCGTCGATATCGGGCCACATAGCGCGCGGGGAAATCATGGGGAGTTTGGCCGAGCCCGGAATCGTCGATTTCACCAGCAAGTCCAACGGATGGTAGGCTCCATTCAAAGCAACGCTCTCCCATTTCAACCCAAATTCCAAAACAGATACTGAACCGGCATAAGACGAACGGAGTTCAAGAATCCGTCCTTTCAACTCCGCACCTTTGGGAATAACCAAGTTAGAAGGCGAATCTTTGATCGTTCGCGTGAGCTTGCCGGCAACGGGATCGCCCGCCGCAGCCAGCGCGGGATCGACATTCTGCGCCAGAGCGACGGCCACTCTAAGACCCGGCGAAAGATGGATTGTTTGAGCGGGCGCGGCGGAAACGGGCGCTTCGCTGGTGGCCCGGTCATCGAAGATGAGCTTCGATTCCCCCAGAAATTCATGGCAGCCGCTGAATTGAGACCGGTTATGGCTGATGCCGCCATCGGGTTCGGCAATTCGCATATTTGCTTCGGATGGGAGCAGAAAATCGACACTGTTCATGCGGACCTGCGTGTAATCCAACATCGTGGCAACCTGGCACATACCCAGTTCCGGCGGTAAAGGATCGGTTTGTATCTCCAGCTTCAACAAGTCGAGAGTTTCGGCGTCGGCTGAAAACGACCCGCTGTAGCCGGTGAGGCGATCCAGAGTTTTGTTGCTGACTGTATAGCCGCTTCGCGAGAGTGGAACTCGAAAGCTATATTGCCAGACTCTCCGGCCATTCCATTGGGATTCGCCTTTGAAGGAAAAGCTGGCCGCATTGGTCTCGAAAATTGCCCGCACATAGGAAGAAAATTCGCCGGTTGACGTAGCGCCCTGGCGAACGAGGTCGCCCAAGTCGCGATCGCCGAATTGATCTTCATGCACCCACGAATACATTTCGGAATCGTCGGCGATGGCCACGTCTAAACGCAGGCGGTCGGTGGAAAACAGATGCAGCTTCAGCGGCGATTTCCCGCCCGTATCCAAAACGTCGGGACAGGAACGCCGCGCGCGTTTTCCCGCAACTTCATCGGGCCGAAAACTGCTGCGATCAACCGTTTCGGTGCACATGTAGCGCGGCAGACGGCTAATGCCGGCGATGACTCTGTGGCGTATTTGACTGAGAAGATCGACGGGATCTTGCTGCGCCAGGCCCGCACCGGCGAACACGGCGCAAAGCAAAATCGCTCTCGCTCTCATCTAGACAAAGCATAACTCCGCCGGGGGCATTCGCGAATTATTTAATCGGCGTAGCGGGCAGAGTCACCCACACCGACTCAAAACCGGCAGGAACGCGATAGTTTTTTCTCACGCCCGAAAAAAGGAAGTAACCGACATGTGTTTCCGCGGCGGGAAATCCTCTGGCGTGAGAACTGGCCGACACACTATCGGCTTTCGACGTGCCAGGCACGGCAGATTCGACTGACAAATCCAGCGGCTGCTTGGCCCCGCCGAATTCCATACTTTCCCACCTGATACCGAACTCCAGATCCATGATGTCTTCGCCGCGCAGGGTCAGCAGTTCGCAAATGCGTCCACTCAATTCCGTGCCTTTAGGAATGGTCACGCCGGATGCCGGCAAGCTGAGTGGTTTCTTGAGAACGCCTTTCACGACGTCACCGGCGGCATCTTTCGCTGGGTCGATGACTTGCGCCATCGCAATGGAAAGCGTCAAACCGGAGGGAATTTTTATGGATTGCGTCAGTGGCTGCGAGTTGGCGGAGGCAGCCGCAGCCGAAGCGTCGAAAATGAGTTTCGACTCGCCCATGAACTGATGGCAACCACTGAATATGGTTCGATTCAAGCTTTCGTGGCCGTTGGTGTTGATCACGAGCGAATCGGCTTCGGAGGGAAGCAGAAAATCCAGGTTGTTCATGCGGACCTGCGTGTAATCGAGCGTGGTGGTTAACTCACACATCTGTAGTTCCGGCGCTAACGAATCGGCGTGAATCTCCAGTCTCAACAAATCCAAGGTCTGCGCGTCGACTGCGAAAGTGCCGCTATAAGGGGTACGGCGGCTCACGGCTTGATTGGCAACTACGTACGACGTTCGCCATAAGGGGACCGCGAAAGCATATTCGAGAGCACGCCGGCCCTGCCTTTGTGATTCGCCTTTGTACTCATAGCTGGCGCCCTCGGACATAAAAATGGCGTTCAGGAACGAGCCAAATGCGCCGGTAGACGTAGACCCTACCCGCACCAGTTCGCTGAGGGATTGATCTTGAAACCGATCTTCCCCAACCCACGAATAACTCTCGTTGTTATCGATGATGGCCACATCCAGCCGCAAGCGGTCGGCCGTGAGCAACTTCATTTTCGATTTGCGATTCTGCTGGGCGGCCACCAGCGAAGCGCACGATTCAACTTTGCCGCGGCTGTAGAAAGGATCGGGCGCGCGCGTTGTGCGGTCCACCGTTTCGGTACACAAGTAGCGCGGAATGTGGCTCAGGCGGTCGGCCACTCTATGGCGGATTTGAACGAGCAGTTGCATAGGATCCTGCTGCGCGTAGCCGCTTGCAGCCATGGCGGCGCACAGCCAGAATCCTTTTACTCCCATTTAGGAAGAATATCGTCCTTCTGAGCCGTGTAGAGCGGCCATTCTTGGCAGCCGGGCAGCTTTCGAGCCGCCCCAGCGCAACGCACCGCGTTGCGCCACCTTCCCTGTCCCACATCGTTCATCGCCACGAGCAAAAAGGGACGGGGGACTCTGCCCCCAACCGACCGATCCGCCTCTGTCTGAAATGCCTCTTGCGGACAGAGCCGTCCGTCCCTTTTTGCGTTCTTCGAAAATGTACAAACTCCAGCGGCTGACCTTCAGGTTAGCCGTTTTCAAGAACGGCTTTTCGAGCCGGGCGAACCATTAATGTAAGAACGAAACCAATTGCCAGCAGCGCGGCCAGCACCTCGAGCGGAGTGTCGTAAATATGAACTTTGCTGGCGCCGGGTTGCAAAGCGGCTTTGGCGCGATTGGATAATTCCGTGATGATGAAAGGTCCGGCAACGGCCGCTGCGCTCCAAGCGGTCAGCACCGCTCCATGGATGGCCCCCACGTTATCGGAACCAAACAAGTCCGCGAGGAAGGCGGGAATAGTGGCGAAGCCGCCGCCATACATTGTGAACACGATGAACAGGCTAGCTTCAAACAGCAGCCATTCGCCGCGCGCCGCCAAGCCGGGGATAAGCAGGAACAAACAGAACTGCACGCCAAAAAATGTCAGGTAGGTATTGCGCCTGCCAATGTAATCGGAGACAGAGGCCCATACGAAGCGGCCACCCGCGTTGAAAAGACTGATGATTGAAACCACGGCAGCTGCGGCCAGCGGAGTCTTTTGAAATAAATCCTGCATCATGGGCGAGGCTTGAGACAGGATGCCGATACCGGCCGTGACGTTGATGAACAAGATGCCCCACAGTAAATAGAACTGCACTGTGCGCACGGCCTCGTTGCGGCTTAAGCTTTGGTCGGTGATCCGCTTGGCAGCGTTCGTTATGGCCGGGCGCACCCAGCCTTTCGGTTTCCAATCGGCAGGCGGACGACGCAGCAGCTGTGCACCTAACAGCATGACGATCAAGTAAGTGACTCCCAGAGCCATTACGGTATACGCCACGCCCAGCTTCGCTATGAAGAACACATTCAAGAAGCCTGCCAAAAACGCGCCGCCGCCGAACCCCATAATCGCCATGCCGGTGGCCATACCGCGCCGGTCCGGGAAACACTTGACGAGCGTGCTGACCGGCGCAATATAGCCGAGACCACAGCCAATGCCGCCAATGACCCCCATACCCAAGAACACAAGAAACGATTGCTTGAGTGCGAGACCAATGCCGCCGATCACCAATCCAGGCCCGAAGAATAGGGCGGCGGTGACGGCGGCTACGCGCGGGCCGCGCCGCTCCACCCATGGGCCGCGAAACGCCGCGCTGAGTCCCAGCAAGAGCAACGCTACTGTGAATGTCGTATAGGGAGGGCTAAACCACCACGGATCATTGGGAAAGAGCGCCTTGATAGGGCGGTTGAATGTGCTCCAAGCATAGACCGATCCGATGCAGAGGTGAACTGCGACAGCGCCGATCGGTACCAGCCAACGATGAAACGCTTGCGATGGGGCCACAACATTTGAAGTGGGGGTCACGGCGAAATTATATACTGCGTGTGCGATAGGGAACGGCAACGCATCGGACAAACGAATGAAACGCCGCGATACCCTCAAGATTGGAAAAACGGCCGCGATAACGTGACGGACTAAGCCTCCGGGCGTCAGGAAATGAACGAATGAGTGGGTACTAACCGAAGATATTAGCAAGCGGAATAGATCCGCCGCCGATCTCAATGGGCAGTTCAACAGAGCCT
>Ga0302325_10031968_pt1 | contig 10812 bp, 9 predicted proteins | sample Palsa_T0_2_FD_201948 | JGI IMG/M metagenome (GOLD analysis project Ga0302325, IMG submission 201948) | Peat permafrost microbial communities from Stordalen Mire near Abisko, Sweden - Palsa_T0_2 | ecosystem: Environmental > Terrestrial > Soil > Palsa > Peat permafrost | place: Sweden: Abisko... | reverse complement strand
TTGGATGGAAGCCTGGGTGGGCGCCAGCCGTGCAAAACACTTGCGGCGGCTCCCGGCCATGGTAAAGGTTGCCTTCCCCAATTTGCTCGGGTGGTGAAATTGGCAGACACGTACGTTTGAGGGGCGTATGCCGCAAGGCATGCGGGTTCAAGTCCCGCCCCGAGCACTTCTTTCTGATCCTGCACGGCTTTCATGAAAGATGGGCATGGAATCTGCGTGAAAACCTCCGCATGCCCCTGTTCAGAGACATTCTCAATACGCGCCTTCTAACGGGCTATCTGCGCATTGGCGCAAATAACCCGTCGAATCGGGCTCGTTCCGGAGGGCGCGGGAAATGAGACGCTGGTTCCAAAATCTGAAGATTTCGCAAAAACTGGCGCTGATCAGCATCCTTTTCGTCATGCCCGACTCGGTGATGCTCTATCTTTTCATCACCGCGATCAACGCGAACATCCAGTTCGCCCGCCTCGAGCAGAAGGGGAATGAATATCAGCGCCCGTTGGAAGATCTGCTGGAGTTGATCCCGGAACACGGCCAGCTTGCGCTCCAGGCGCTCGGCGGCCAGCAATTAGCGATCGAGGAGCTTCCCACGAAAGAGGCCCAGATCGAGACGGCTTTTGGCGCCTTGGAAGGCGTGGACAACCACATCGGCGCCGATCTTCAATTTACGGACGAAGGCCTGGCCAAACGCAAACGGGAGCGCGCCCGCGTGAGCCTGGTCAGGAAGGAATGGAATGATCTGGCCAGCCATCTCAAGGACCTGACGCCCGCGGAATGCGCCGACCGGCATTCGCAATTGATCGCGGATATTCGCCTGATGATCACTCACGCGGGCGACATGTCCAATCTCATCCTCGATCCGATCATGGATAGCTATTACCTGATCGATGCCACCTTGATGGCCCTGCCCCAGACGCAGGACCGGATGGCGGAAGTGATGGCCGACGGGGCGACCGTCCTCAACCAGGCAGATCTTTCCAATGCGGACCGCCAAAAGTTTGCCATTTATGCCACGCAGTTGAAGGAGGAGGACCTGGACCGGATCAACGATAGCATTCACACCTCCTTCAATGAAAACCCGAATGAGTACGGCTTCAGTCCGACGTTTACGCCAAGGGTGTCACCCGCGCTCGAGGAATATTCCAAGGCCGCGGCAAAGTTCATCGATTTGACAAACCGCATCGTCAATTCGCCGGGTCTCGGCGTGACCGCAAGGGATTACCTTGCGGCCGGAAGCGCCGCCAGCGCCGCGAGCTTCAACCTCTGGCGGATTGCCGACGAGGAGCTGAACAAGCTGCTTCAACAGCGGATCGAGGCTTATCAATGGCGGAGAACCAGAAGCCTGTTTGTGGCGGGTTGCGCATTGATGGCCGCGATCGGATTCGTCACATTTATAACCCGCAGCATCAGCGGCCCGTTGAAGCGGCAGGCGAGCCAGCTGCAGAGCGCCAACGGGGCATTGCAAGCGGAGATCGCGGAGCGCAAACGGATGGAAGCCGCGCTGCGCACGGCGGAGGAGCAATATCGCGGCATCTTCGAGAACGCCGTTGAAGGCATCTTCCAGACGACGGCGGACGGAGGCTACCTCGTGGCAAATCCAACCCTTGCCCGAATCTATGGCTACGACTCCGTGGCCGAATTGCAGGCCAGCGTGACCGATATCGGCAGGCGGCTTTACGTGAATCCGCAACGGCGCGCGGATTTCCAACGCCAGATCGAGCAAACCGGCGAGATCCATCAATTTGAATCGGAAATCTATCGCAAGGACGGAAGCGTGATCTGGATTTCCGAGCACGCGCGGGCGGCCTACGATGATGCGGGCGCCCTGCTCTACTACGAAGGCACCGTCGAGGACATTACCGAGCGGAAACGGCACGAGGAGGTGCTTGAAAAGATGAACAAGCAACTCATGGACACCTCGCGGCGGGCCGGCATGGCCGAAGTCGCCACCGGCGTATTGCACAACGTGGGCAATGTCCTCAACAGCGTGAACGTCTCCGCCCTGCTCATCACCGACCGGCTGAGCAAATCCCGCGTGTCCCACCTCGCGCAAGTCTCCGCGACTCTGCGTGAGAACGCCGAAAATCTTGGGACCTTCATCACGGCAGACCCGAAAGGAAGCAAAATTCCAGGCTTCATCGCGTCGCTCGCCGAACGGCTGGGCAACGAGCAGACTGAGTTGTTGCGCGAGGCCGAGGGACTCTCGAAAAACATTGCGCACATCAAGGACATCGTGGCCGTGCAGCAGGACTACGCAAAAGTTTCCGGCGTGGTGGAAGTGTTGCCCGCCGCCTCGCTGGTCGATGACGCCCTGGAAATGAACGGCGCCGCATTCGACCGGCATCGCGTCGACGTCGTGCGGGAATTCGACAGCGTTCCGCCGGTGCGCGTGGAAAAACACAAGGTGCTCCAGATTCTGATCAACGTGATCCGAAACGCCAAATATGCCGTGAGCGAAAGCCGCCGGGAGGACAAGTCCATCGTCGTCAGCATCCGCCGCAACGGCAACGATTGCGTGAAGATCGCCGTGGCTGACAACGGCATCGGCATCGCGCCGGAAATTCTCACTCGCATTTTCGCCCACGGATTCACGACCAAAACAGACGGCCACGGTTTTGGCCTGCATTGCGCCGCGCTGGCCGCCAAGGAACTGGGCGGGTCGCTTGCCGCTCATAGCGCAGGCGTGGGCCAGGGGGCGACTTTCACGCTCGAACTTCCCATCGACGTCCAATCCGCCGCCTGAACCACATGCACGCCACATTGACCGAGCACGCAGCAAGCGTCGCGGAACGCAATCAGCGGATTCTGATCATCGACGATAACACGTCGATCCACGAAGACGTCCGCAAAATCCTTGGAGTCGGGTCGTCCGAAGACGCCGCGCACGACGAAGAAGCAGCCGCGCTCTTCGGCGTGGAGGTCGCGCAGCAAAACGACGTTCCATTCGAAGTCGATTCCGCGTACCAGGGAGAGGAAGGGCTCGATATGGTGCGACGCGCCGCCGAGGAGGGGCGGCCCTACGCGATGGCCTTTGTCGACGTGCGAATGCCCCCGGGCTGGGATGGCATCGAAACGATCAGCAAGATATGGAGGAAGTATTCCGATCTGCAGGTCGTCATTTGCACGGCCTACTCGGATTATTCATGGGAGGACATGATCCGCCAGGTCGGCAAGACCGACAGCCTGGTGATTCTGAAAAAGCCGTTCGACAACGTGGAAGTCCTCCAGCTCGCGCACACGCTCACGCAGAAGTGGACTCTCAGCAACCAGCTTCGCTGCCACCTCAAGAGCCTCGATGAGATGGTGGCAACCAGGACCCAGGAATTGCAGTCGGCCAACACGCGGCTGCGGCGGGAAATGGATGAGCGCGCGCAAGCCGACCTCGAGCTTCACCGCTCCGAAGAGCGCTTTGCGAAGGCCTTCAAGGCCAGCCCGATCCCGATGGCCATCCAGGATCTCGCCACCGCGCGCTTCATCGATGTGAACGACGCCTTCCTCTCGATAACCGGCGTCCGCCGGGCGGAAATCACGAACCGGACGCCGGCGGAGCTGCAGATTTGCCCAAATACCGAGGTGCAGCGGGAACTGTGGCTGCGGCTTCAGCGTGACGGCTCGGTGCGCAGTCTCGAGACCCAATTGCGCACCACTACGGGTGAGTTGCGCGAGTGCATCGTCTCGGCCGAGGCGTTCGAGCTTGGCGGGAAAGCCGTTGCACTGGTCGCCACGCTGGACGTTAGCGAGCAGCGCAACCTCGAAAGACAACTCCGGCACGCGCAAAAGCTCGAGGCCGTCGGTCAGTTCGCCTCGGGCGTCGCGCACGACTTCAACAACATGCTGACCGTCATCCAGGGGTACACGAGCTTGAGCCTCGCGGCGGCAGGCCTCGATGCTGACGTGGCCAATTCGCTCCAGCAGGTCGCGCTAGCCGCCGAACGCGCCGCGGCGCTCACCCGCCAGCTCCTGACTTTCAGCCGCAAACAAATGGTCCAGCCGCGCGTGCTCGATCTCAACGAGACGTTGCGCAATCTGCACGACATGCTCAGCCGCGTAATCGGCGAACATATCGAACTGGGTTGCGAATTCGGCGAGAAGCTTCCCACGATCTTCGCTGACGAGAGCAATATCGAACAGGTCGTCATGAATCTCGTGGTCAATGCCCGCGACGCGATGCCGCACGGCGGCCGGCTCGCCATCAGCACCGAGACGGTGACAATCGATCCCGCGTACGTCCGGCGACACGCCGAGGCGCGTCTTGGAAACTTTGTATGCCTGACCATCAGCGACACGGGCTGCGGAATGAGCCCCGAAACGCTCAGCCACATTTTCGAGCCATTCTTCACAACCAAGGACGTCGGCAAAGGCACCGGAATCGGCCTCGCCACCGTCTATGGCATCGTATCCCAGCTCGACGGATGGATCGAAGTGAAAAGTCAGATCGAGGAAGGCACGATATTGAGGATTCTTCTCCCCGCGAGCGAAGACCAGGCCGAGCCGGTCGCGGTTCCCGACATCGACGACTTGTACGGCGGCGGGGAGCGGATTCTGCTGGTCGAAGACGAACGCACCGTGCGCGAGATCATCGCTGCGATCTTGCGCGACCACGGCTACGAGGTATGGGGTGCGGCGGACGGACCCGCGGCGCTCGGGTTGTGGCAGGAGCGCGGCGGCGAGTTCGACGTGCTCGTGACCGACATCGTCATGCCCAATGGACTCAAAGGCAACGTGCTGGCCGAGCGACTCCAGGCCGAGAAAGCCCATCTGAAGGTGATCTTCTCGAGCGGCTACAGCTCCAATTTTGGCACTGGATCCACGCCGCTTCCCGATGGCTGCTCGTTCCTGGCGAAACCGTACAAGCCCGAGGTGCTCGTCAGGGCCGTGCGCGACTGTCTCGGCAACGGTTCCCTAAACAACTGATTCCACAGCCGCCCGGCTTCTTACGGCGTGGCGGAGGGGCTTGCGGAGGCGAGGGCTTTCGCCTGGCCTTCCTTGAGAGCCAGGTCCTTATGGATTTTGGAAATCTTCTGCCGCAGATTGCGGCGCGTGCCGTGCGTCAGCGTTGAATCGCTTGTTTCGACGCTCCGGGCCTCGCTGATCTCCAGTTTCAATTCGTCTCCGTCAGGCTTGGTCAACGCGCCGTCAGCCACGTCGGCATCGACCTTTGCGTCCAGCTTATCGAGCTGTTTGGCGATGGATGACGCGTTCGCTTGAGCCACGGCTGCGCCGGCAAGGGCAATCAGAATCAGGCAGGAAAGGATGGGGGTTTTCATTCGGACGATTAAACCCCGCCCATTGCCCAAAGTTTCTCGATGCCGCCCGTTATTGGGTGTCCGATTTATTCGACTGCTTGCCCCAGGGCGGCGACTGCTCGAAGGTGCCGGTTTCGGGGTTGTAAGTGCGATGCGTTTGCTGCGCAAAGTCATCCGGCTTTTTGTGCGGAGGGTTCTGGCAGGCGCCCAGTATGAAGGAGGCCGCGCCGAATACGGTGAGCATGGTGAGGAGTTTCATAGTGAAGGGATTCGGTGGATTTCAGACGCGAGAGCAATTGCCCCGAGCCGCAGAATGAATATGCAACGCTGGCGTCAGGACCGCAACGAGATGAAGAAAACTTAATCCTTTCTTTATGGCGGCCGCAATCCAGTTGCGCTTGCGCCCCGGAGAAATTAGGTTGAACTGGAAAGGGGCGAATGACCGAATTCATATCAAATACAACCACGCCCCAGCCGAGCGTTGCCGAGTGGAAGGAGATCGTGGCGAAGTATCAGGAGCCTTCAACGTGGCGGGCCACCTGGCAGCTCGTCGATTCACTGGCGCCCTATGCGCTGCTGTGGGTCCTGATGTATTGGACGGTGGCGATCTCGTGGTGGCTTACGATCCCGCTGGCGGCGCTCGCAGGCGGCCTTCTGGTGCGGGTGTTCATCATTTTTCACGACTGCGGGCACGGCTCCTTTTTCAAATCCCGGCTCGCCAATGACATCACCGGCTTCATTGCCGGCGTTCTCACCTTCACCCCGTACTACCACTGGCGCTGGGAACACGCCCTCCACCATGGCACCTCGGGCGACCTGGACCGGCGCGGCACGGGCGACGTCTGGACCCTCACCGTGCAGGAATACCTGGAGGCCTCCCGTTGCAAGCGCTTCGCCTACCGGCTGGCGCGCAATCCCATCGTGCTCTTCGTCATCGCGCCGGTGTTCCTCTTTGTCGTGAGGGAAAGGTTCCCATCGCCCAAGGCGAACGCCCGGGAGCGCCATTCGGTGTGGTGCATGAACGTCGCGATCCTCGCCATGGCCATTGCATTAAGCCTGATTTTCGGCCTCAAGGCTTATCTGCTCATCCAGTTGACCGTGACAATGACCGCCGGGGCCGCGGGGGTTTGGATGTTTTATGTGCAGCATCAATTTGAGGACGCTTACTGGGAACGCAGCGAAGCGTGGGATTACACCACGGCCGCCCTCCAGGGCAGCTCCTTCTACAAGCTGCCCCGCATCCTGCAGTGGTTCTCGGGCAACATCGGATTTCACCATATCCACCACCTCAGTCCGCGGATCGCCAATTACAACCTGGAGCGATGCCACAATTCCCACCCGCTCTTTCGAAATGTGAAACCCCTCACGCTCCTGGCCAGCCTGAAGTCGATCAACTTCCGGCTCTGGGACGAGCAGCGGGGCAGGCTCGTGGGCTTCGGCCGCCTGCGGGAGCTGCGTCGCGCCCGTGCCGCCGAAGACGATGCCCGCGCCGGCGGCTCCCCGGGCAGTCCGAAGTGACATGGCGCCGTTCCTATTGACTCTGAACGCTCGGCGACCTGCGGCGAGAGGAGAGAAATGCCACCAGGCAGTCGATATCGCCGGGCTTTAGAGAATTGCCAAAGGCAGGCATGTTCACCCCGCCATTCACGATGCGAATGACCATGTTATCCTGGGTTAATTCATCCCCGATATAGGTTAGGTCCGGACCGCGGCGGCCCCCGTAACCTTTTACCAGATGGCAGTTGAGGCAGCCCTTTTCATCGAAAATCACCGCGCCCTGGTACACCGGCCCGGAGTTCGCCCCGATGACCGCCACCGGCAAATGGCCCGGATTAAAGTTCGGCGACCATGGAGATGCGCTTCCAGCCACCCAGAGCGAACCAATCAGGATCACGCTCAAAAGCACCACGGCAATCGACCATGGCCGCCGGCTGGGCGCCCGCTCCCCCTTGTTGTTCAAAAGCGGTACGAGCAGAAGCAGCGTGCCGATCACCACGGGCACCAGAATCATCAAATAGCCCTCGATCTGCGGCGGGATGAGGGCCAGGAGTGCAAAGTACCATAGGAGATACCAGTCCGGGCGCGGATCGGCGCCCAGCACGCTCGGATCGGGCGGCTTATCAAGGGCTGGAGGACCGACGAAATACGCCAGCAACGCGATGGCAACGATAAGCCCGGTCCCGAACACGAAATCGCGCCAGGCGCCGTCGGGCCAAAAGGGATGCCCATGCTTTTCCAGGAATTGATGGTATCGCTCGCGGTAAGTCTTTGGGTCCACCGGCTGGCCGGCCACAGGCGGCTCGGAGATGCCGTGGCGCAGCACCAGCCAAAGGTGCAAGCCGATGAAAACGAAGAGCATCGCCGGAATGAAAAAGACATGGATCGCGAAAAACCGGCTCAAGGTCGCCCCCCCGATGGTATTGCCGCCAAGGATGAACCGCGCCAGCCAATTGCCGATGACCGGGACCCGCCCCGCCTGTTCGGCCGCCACCACCACGCTCCACGCCGCCGTCTGGTCCCAGCGCAGGAGCTGCCCGGTAAAGCCCATCGCCAACGTCATCCCCAGCAGCAGGACCCCCGTAGTCCAGTTCATCTCCCGCGGATACTTGTAAGCGCCGAAGAGAAACGTCTGCGCGAGATGGGCGCCCACCATCAGCACCATGGCCGAGGCGCCGTAATAATGCATGCCGCGCAGCAGGCGCCCAAAGGGCGCGTCATTGGTGATGAATTGCAGCGTCTCGTATGCCTGCGAGGAGGAGGAGATGTAGGAAAACGCCAGCGCCACGCCCGTGACCACCTGCACGATGAAGGCCAGCATCGTTGCGCTGCCGAAGACGTACCACCATTTGGAATCGCGCGGCACAAGGTGGCCCATCGCCGGCCCCATCAGGTCGGAGATCCCGATGCGGTCGTCGATCCATTTCCACGCAGCCACAAGAAGCCGCTTCATAGCGTGTTGGTAATCGGAATCGCCTCGGATTTGATCTGCACCTCGTCGTTGACCACCCGCACCGGGTAGCGAGTCAGGGGAAGCGGCGGCGGCCCGGCGGCCACCGTGCCATCCTTATAGTAAACACCGCCGTGACACGGGCACATGAAAAGCTCCGCATCCGCCAGCCAGCGCACGGGGCAGCCGAGGTGCGTGCAATTCACCGAGAACGCGATAAACTCCGTCTCGCTGGCGCGCCGCAGCCACGCGGCGCTCTTCGCGGTAATCCCGGCCCAGGGGAGCGGGGAGGAATCGGTGAACGTGACGTTGACTGTCTTGCCAATCTCGAAATCCTCGGTCTTGCCAATCGTGTTCCATTTCCCGGGTGTCTTCCGGAAGAGAGGAGCCACGATGAACCCGACCAGCGGGACTCCCAGGATGAGCGCGCACACGCCGCTCAACGCGAGGCAGAGCTTCGAGAAAAAACCGCGCCGCGAGACGCAGTCGGGATGGCTGCCCTGCTGAATCTCCATGAACAGCCGGCCATGCAGCAACTCCGCCTCTGCCGGCGCCTTCTTCGGCAGGTCCGGCAGGTCCGTCATTGGCAGGTCCTTCTTTGGCGGCTCAGTTTCGTTCATGGCGAATATCCGTGATCCAGCCAGCCAGCGCAGCGATGAAAAGCCCGCCGCCGACCGCGAGGATGACCCATGAAGTGATCAGCCCCCAAAAAAAGAAGGCGACTCCCATGGCCATGCCCGCCGGGAAATAAGTGGGATGCGGCAGGTGCTCCGGCGGCAGCGGCTTCCAATTTGGTTTTGTTTCCATGTCGGGTCAGGTGCTGGCGAGTGGTGTCTCGGCCGGCGCGCCATACCAGCGTGCCAGTTGTCCGCAGATGGCGCCCAGATAGACCAGGCACATCGGCACCCACATGATCAAGCCGCCGATTTGCTGGTCCCGGGAGGGCGTCATCGCCCATGTCCCATCGATAAGCGAGGCAATGCCCAGCCGGTCCACGGGATGGACGTAAGCCGAGCAAACGGTGACGGGAGAGAATGTCAGGATGATGCCGAGCACCGTGCAGGCCATGCAGGCCGCAAAAAGGTAGAGCACCCCCTGGAGCGGAGCGATGCGCTGGCTCTCGGCGGGCGCCAGCACCTGCCACCAGAACGCCGCGCCCAGCGCCAGCAGTGAGAGCGTTTGCACCCCCGAAACGAAACGCGAAGCCGCCGCGGCGTTGCAGAGCGCCGGGGCGTGCCATATCCACATGGCCCCCACGCCACACACCCAGCAGAAGGCGGGATTCAATAGCCGGGCCATCCGCGGGCAAAGCCGGGTCGAGGCCGGCAGCGCCATGAGCGCCAGGGCCGGCACGACGAGCACCAGTAGGATGTGCTGAAGCATATGCGCGCTGAAGAGATACCCGGCTGCCAGCGCCGCCAGGGGCGACATGAGTGTGATGAGAAATATGGCCGCCGCCGCGACCATCCACCAGGCGCGGCGGCTCCATCCGAAGCAGCGGAAATAAGCGGCAAGCGCCGCCCCCGCACAGACAAAGGCGAGCGGGCTCCAGACCCAGGCGGCGGTGAGAAAATCCATCGTGTTCATAGGAAGCGCGGGAGGATGTAAACAACAGTCAACACAAATACCCAGACGATGTCCACGAAGTGCCAGTAAACGCCAACCATCTTGAGAGCGGGCGGCGGGTTGGTCTTGAAATCCCCCGCCAGCGCCAGGCCCAGCACGATCAGCATCGCCAGGAGCCCAACGACGACGTGGATTCCGTGAAAGCCGGTCAGGGTGAAAAACGTCGTTGCGAACAGATTCGTGCTGATCCCCATTCCGTGCACGAGCAGGTTGCGATATTCGAGTCCCTGGCCGCCGATGAAGACCGCGCCCAGCGCGATCGTCAGCGCCAGCCATCCGATCATGCCCCGATTGCTGCCCCGGTGCAGGGCCGCCTCGGAGCGCCACATGGTAAAGCTGCTGGAGAAGAGACAAATGCTGAAGAGTCCAGTCTTGAGCAGGTCGAGCACCTTCGCGGTCGGCCCCGCCTGAGGCTGCACATTGAAATAGAGGTAAGCCAGGATCAGCGTCCCAAAAAAGCCGGTCTCCGAGAGAACGAACGCCACCATGCAGCAGAGGTCCTTATCCGGCCGCGCAGCTCTCTCGTGGTCAGGGCCCACCACCGGGTCGGGCCGGTCCGGATGCGCATCATCCCAGAGCGGACGCCGGCTGTGGATGGGCGGCAGCGCGTCGAAATTCTCGACCGGCGGGGGAGAAGTCGTGGCCCACTCGAGCGTCCACGCATCCCAGGGGTTATCCCCGGCGGGCGCGCCACGCAGCAGGGCGGTGCCAATATTCCAAAGGATGACGATCGCGGCGGCGGCCATGAAGAACGCGCTGACGGTCGAGAGCATATTCATCCATCCCCAGCCTGGAAGATCGGGATAGGTGTAGATGCGCCGCCCCATGCCCGCCAGCCCCAGGAAGTGCTGGATCATGAAAGTGCCGTTGAATCCAATCACCATCAGCCAGAAAGACAACTTCCCCAGCTTCTCGGAAAGCATCCGCCCGCTCATCTTCGGGAACCAGTAGTGAACAGCCGCGATATTGGCAAAGAGGATGCCGCCCACCGCC
>Ga0302325_10031967_pt1 | contig 10812 bp, 5 predicted proteins | sample Palsa_T0_2_FD_201948 | JGI IMG/M metagenome (GOLD analysis project Ga0302325, IMG submission 201948) | Peat permafrost microbial communities from Stordalen Mire near Abisko, Sweden - Palsa_T0_2 | ecosystem: Environmental > Terrestrial > Soil > Palsa > Peat permafrost | place: Sweden: Abisko... | reverse complement strand
TGGGAGTCGCGTTCGAAAGGCAGGGCAATCTGGAACGCGCGGAGAACGAATGGCGAGAGGCTTTACGCCTTGATCCCGATTTCATTGATGCTGAGCGCTCCATTGCCAACGCCGCGGTTCTGCAAGGCGATATGAACTCTCTGGAAGACGCGGCGAACCAAATGATCAGGCTGGAACCATGGGCGACGGAGGGCTACGCACTGCGCGCCCTTGCCAATATCAATCGTTTGCACTACGCCGAGGCTGAGCAGGATACTCGCCGGGCCATCGCCGCTGCGCCACAGAGTTCGTTTGGCTACGTGCAACTAGGAAATCTCAGGCTCGCTCAGAAGCAATATGGCGACGCCGCCCAAGCCTATCAGGATGCCCTAAACCGCAATGCTGACTCGACGGATGCTCTGCGCGGTCTTGTGAGCGCATACGTCACACAAAAACAGATCGATAAGGCCGTTGCCGCCGTGAATTTCCAAATCGGCAAATCGCCTGCGAACAGCAACTTCTACAACTTGCTCGGCGGCGTTCTATTTCACGGCAAGGGAGATCTCGGCGGAGCAGAATCCGCGCTGGAGAAATCCGTTGCACTCGACAGGCACAATTTCGACGCCGTAATCCAGCTGTGCCAGGTGCGCGCCGCAAAAGGGGAAATCGATCAGGCCATTGCCGCGGCGGGGCAATCACTCAAGGACAACCCTCGTCAGCCGCAGCTTTATGTTCTGCTGGGGAATCTGTACGAAACCAGGTCGGATTGGAAGAACGCGGAAGACGCCTATCAAAACGCATTGAACATCAATTCACAGAATCCGGTGGCCTGCAACGATCTGGCCCGCATGATGCTGCATGCCGGCGAAAACTTCGACATCGCTTTATCCCTGGCGCAGACTGCACGCAGAGGATTGCCCGACGCTCCCGGCCCATCTGACACCCTTGGCTGGGTCTATTACCAGAAGGGTGTGTACCCGCTGGCGGTCAACTATCTTCAGGAAGCGCTCAAGCTGCAGCAAAAGAACAAGCTGCCGGAAAACCCCGATATTCACTTTCACCTGGGAATGGCGTACGAGAAGATGGATCAGCGGGCGCTTGCCAGGCAGCAGTTGGAGCAAGTCCTGAAGATATTTCCCAACTACCGCGACGCTGCTGAAATCAAGAAGGAACTCATCCGCTTGAAAAGCTAGGAAGCGCCTCGCGGGACGAATGATTCTGGAGCGTCACTGCGTGATCGATTCCCCGGCAAGGTCGATAATCTCGTCTGCAATTGCAAGACTTGCTGTCGCCGCGGGGCTTGGGGCGTTCAGCACATGCAGCGCCCGTGTTTGACGGACGAAGTAAAAGTCCTGCACCAGTTCGCCCGTCGGGGAAAGAGCCTGTGCCCGTACGCCGGCTCCGCCCGCGGTAAGGTCGTCGATTTGGAGTTCCGGAACCAGCCGCTGCAGCGAGCGGCAGAAGAGGTCTTTGCTACAAGATCGCTTGAATTCGTCCCAGCACATGGATGGATAGCGCAGCAGGAATCTCCAGAATCCCCGGTAAGTGAGGGTCTCGATCATGTCGCGAAGAGAAACGTCCGTGTTGCGATATCCCTCGCGCGCGAAAGCCAACACTGCATTTGGCCCGGCTTCCACACCGCCGTGAATCAGACGGGTGAAATGCACGCCTAGAAACGGAAACTTGGGATCGGGAACCGGATAGATGAGGTTGCGGACCAGGTGCTGCCGCTCCGGCTTGAGTTTGTAATACTCTCCCCGAAACGGCACTATCGTTGTCGAATCACGATTGCCGGCTTTGCGGCTAACTCTGTCACAATGCAATCCGGCACAGTTAATTACAAAGTCCGCCTCAAAATCGCCGCTTGTGGTTGAAATCTTCCAACCGCCTCTATCCTGGAGTGCAGTCACCCCTGAAGAAAACCGTATCTCGCCGCCACGCACGCGAACCTCGCGAACCATTGCATCGGCCACCGCAGGGTAATCGACGATGCCCTCCTGCGGAACGCGGAGCCCGGCCAGACCGGCAGCGTGCGGTTCAAATTCACGAATCTGTTCGGGCGAGAGTAACTGGAGCCCTTCCAATCCGTTCGCGGCGCCTCGCTCAAGAAGGGCATGAAGGCGCGGAATCTCTTCCTCTTCCGTTGCCACAACAACCTTGCCGCATAATTCATAGGGAACGCTGTGCTGGTCGCAAAATGCCACCATCTTCCGGATTCCTTGTACGGCCAGGCGTGCCTTGGTGGAACCAGGCTTATAGTAAAGTCCGCAATGCAAAACACCGCTATTGTGTCCAGTCTGATGGCGGCCGGGCCCTGCTTCCTTTTCCAGAACAAGCAACCGCGTATCCGGGAATCGCTGGAGCAACTGATGCGCCGTCGCCAGCCCAACGATGCCTCCACCGATAATTGCGACCTTCTTGCCCATCTTTTGCAGGTTCCAGAATTATCGATCGTCCGGCGGGAAAGCTTCATGAGTCCACCCAGGTGGTCGTTTGCTCAAGTGGATTCACAGAGATCGCAAACGTGATTCCTGTCGCTTCCCCGAGCGGGGAATTCCATTTTCCTATTATTGCGGAACTACTACAGCCTTCACCCCGGTTGGTGGTTGCGGCTGAGTCTGGGTAGTCGTCTTGAACGATGCCACGCGGCCCGCCCAATAATCTGGTGGCAGCGTAGCACAGGATTCAGTCCAGGTCGCGGTCAGCGCGCCAGGAGCGGACGTGTAAAACGAATGGAACCACCCGTTGTTCTGATCCACCGACTGCGCGCCATTGAGGCTATTTCCGGAGTAGGTTGCTGCGTCAAAGAACCCTCCAGATGGAGCCGTAAGACCAGTCGCAGTGCACTCGTCCTGCGAAAAACTGCCGAAAACAATCCCGGTTGTGGTCGAAGGAGTATCGCAACTCGAACAGGTTGTGACGGTAGGAACGATAGAAAACTGCGAGCCCCTTTGTCCCCCGGAATCGGTGTCAAAAGTCCATGCATTCGAGTTCGTCACATCGTAGACCATGTAGGTATCGTCGGTAGTCGGTCCGGCGAGGGTAAGGGTGAGGGTCATGTTACTGGCCCCTTTGCACCCGACCGCGTACCAGATGATCGTGTAGCTGTCCAAGGCGCTGCTCTCGTACACCGGGCCGGTATTCGCCCAGGTACAAGACGGTGTGCTCGAAATACCAGTAATGTAGGCCTCCCCACCGCTCAAATCGGAAACGACAAACATATTGCCTGAAAGCGGCGTTTGCAGAGTCACCGGGCTGGTAATTCCATTCCCCTCCTGCGCGTGGTCGACAGAGATGATTCGAATGCCGGATGGGCCGGTGCCCGCCGACGCCGACTTGAACGCGGCAGCGCAAGATGCGAAGACTTGCTTCGTCCCTTGGGTAAAGGTTGCGTTGAACGACCCGGCGGTGGTGAGAATGCCCGACTGCGCAGCGTTGCTTTCATTCAGGTCACTGGCGTTGAAGGTCCAGGTGATGTTGCTCTGCGATCCGACACTAAAGGAAGTCTCAGACGATGGGCTTGCATATCCATTGGCTGGGTCATTGAAGACAGCCTGCACGATGAGGTCGTTGGCGGTTCCAACCGTCATCGAGCCGGCCGTCACCGAAGTAGAAGTTGCGCTGTTGCAGCTTGCCGCGTCCAGAGGAGCGGCAGTCGCAATTCCGGACCATTCTTCGACAATCATGGATACATCGGCTACCCCGAAGGTGGCACCGGCAAACGCTGCGCTAACGTAAGTAATGCCGGATGCTGCACCCGGGAGATAGTAGATTGCCTGAGTGTTCGAGTTTGTTGTAGTCGCGGTAACGGCTTGAGTGTAAGTGTCAGAGGTGGAGTCGGATACGGTTACCTTCGTTGATCCTGTGGGGGCATAATACAAAAAGACAGCAATCAAATTGCCGGGAAGCGTTTTGTTGGGGAGCGGGCAATAATATATGCCGTTGTAGAGCCCGCCCGCTACGCCCGCCCCCACATTTCCGGAACTTGGACAGCGTGCTGTTTGTACGACAGTCTGCGCCCAGCCGAGCGAGCACCCTAAAAACAGCGGAACCAGAAAAAGAAGACGTCTCAATTTGCCATACTCCTCCCGACTCCACATGTTCGATACGGCCTCAGTCTACCTGTTCCGTTCCGGCTCCTGCAAGGTGAAAAGGGGCACGTGAAGAGGACCTAATCGGTCTTCTGGGATAATTCTCAGCTTTGTTCCGAGTTGGAGTCAATGCAAACTGCAAAGTAAAAAAGCCAACGACGCAGGCAGGATCTTTGCCATTCAGCCCAACAATTCACATCAAGTGACCGACGGATGTTCGAGAAGGAACGGTGCTCCAGAGCTGAGATCCCGGTAATGCGCGAGGAAGCGATCCGATTACAGTCCGAACATGAACAGAGCCCGACCCGCCGACACCAGGATCACCTGGTGCCCGTCGACTGTAATTGAAATCGGAGGCGAGTAGGTATCTCCGCCCAGGAATACACGCCAGACCTGGCGTCCGGTAGACGAATCTATTGCGAAAGCGAAACCTCCTGAGGCCCCGAATATGAGGTGCCCGCCGGTCGCCAGCAGGCCGCTATAGCCATGAGCGAGGGATTTCTTGAAAGGCGGCAAGGCGAGTTCCCATTTTTTCTCGCCTGTTGCAGCATCCAGCGCTTTTATGACCGAGTCCGGCTGTGCATCGACGCCACCGGCACTCCCTGGATAAAAGCCAAGTTCGCCGCGCTCTGCATCCGGGGACTTGGTGAAGACAGAACCGCCTTCGGTGGCGGGCACGAAGAACAATCCGCTCTTACGATCAAAGGCTGCATTTTGCCAATTAACTCCGCCCCCAACACCAGGCCTCGTCAAGCGGCCTGAGACTGTAACCTCTGCGTTCGCGGTGAGGATCGGACGGCCCGAAGCATCGAGACCATTCGCCCAATCCTCGGTCACGAAAGGCACACCCAGGAGGAATTCGCCGGTTGTCCGGTCCAGCACATAATAGAACCCGTTTCGGTTGGCAACGCACATCACTCGACGGACGGTGCCTTTGATCGGGATATCCGCCAGGATAGGGGTCTGGACTGCATCCCAGTCATGCTGATCGTGCGGCGTGAATTGGAAATACCATGCCAGCTTACCCGTGCCGGCGTGCAATGCGACAACGCTATTGGTAAACAGGTTGTCGCCGGGGCGGACATCTCCCAGGAATCCCGGAGCCGGGTTGCCCGTGCCCCAATATAGAAGGTCAAGGGATGGGTCATAACTTCCCGTGATCCATGTTGGTGCACCACCGGTTTTCCACGCATCGCTCTTCCATGTGTCGTGTCCCTGTTCGCCGGGGCCGGGGATGGTATTGAACTTCCACTGCTGCTGCCCTGTCCTGGCGTCGTAAGCGGCCACGAAACCGCGAATGCCATATTCGCCGCCAGCCACGCCGACGACCACCGATTCATTTACGATGAGCGGTGCCCCGGTCATGGAGAAACCGTCTGACGATTTGCATACCGGAACTTGCCAGATCACGCTCCCCGTGGTTGCATCGAGTGCGACCAGGGAACAGTCAAGACTGCCGAGGTACAACGTGCTCCCCAGGATAGCGAGTCCCCTGTTGGTTCGAGAGCAGCAAATCGGCAACCTATCAGGTAGGTTTCTGCTGTAGCGCCATCTCACCTCGCCTGACCTGGCATCCAACGCGACCACAGTGGCCGGTGGCTCAGTCAGGAAAATGACTCCGCCAACGACAATCGGCGTTGCTTCTGCTCTTGCCGACTCAGCTGATTCGAATTGGTGAATCCACCGAACCTGGAGTCGCGAAACATTCTCTGGCGTGATTTCTGCCAATGGAGTGTAGCGATGCCCATCGAGAGACCCTGAATACGTCAACCACTCATCCGTCTTGCCACCAGCGGTGCGAACCTGATCACTGCTTACATGAATGTCGGCTGTTACCATTTGATCCGCATGCTGGCTTGAATTCGCAGTCTGCAGATTCTTCATAAAGCCGACGACCTGCCACCGCTCCTCGATCGACATCGCAACGGGAGCCATGCCTGATTGGGGAATGCCGTCTCTCACGACTTTGTACATGCCAAAGTCACTGTCACCGTGCTTCAGTCCCGAATGATTCAGCGAGGGCGCGAAACCTCCGGTTCCGTCTTTCCCGTGGCAGGCTGCGCAGCGTTCCCCGAAGATCCGCGTGCCGTTTTGACGATCGCTACTCGTCAAGTATGGATTCAGGAGCGACCCCTCCATGCTATATCCCTGCGCCGCAAAGCCTTCCAGGCCAAAGCCCCCGCGAACGTGCGTCATGAACCAAAGCTCACGCCATGACAAGTCCGGGATGTGGCCTTCCGCTTTTTTTGCAAACAATTGCGCACGCCATGTGACCTGCTCCGATTTCCATCCACTTGGGAGTGATCTCACCACGAAGAATGCCGCTAGCGCGACGGAGATTATGACCAAGCCTGCAACGCCCGCAAGGCGTTTAAGTCGTTGTTTCAAAAGTAGCTCCTCCGCCTACTTACCTTGTATTGAGGTACTCGAATGTCGGGATCGACATTGCGGCGTGACGCAAACACCTTATAGACGGTCCGATAACATTGAAAACACAGAATCCGCTTTCGCCACCAGGACCACGAAGCCCAAAAACCGCAGATGAAATATCGACAATAGGCGCGCACCAACAGCGATTGAATCTCCGGTCGATCTCGCACAATCTTAGCCTTCTCGATCTCACCAGGAGCTTCGGACAAATAACACCGAATCCACGTCGGCCAGGGGCAAGTCTACGATGAGAAACTGTGCTCTTGATCGCTCACCAACGACTTCTGCTTCCTTGCCGACAAAGCGGTAAAAGCGAATCCCGCCACTATAACGACGATCGACACAAGCGTCACGATGTCACCCAATCGCTCAGGCCAACCGCCGTCGAATACCAGTTCAAAGTTATGCTGACCAGGACCGAGCGACACTTCGATGAGCCCGTCCGCCGAACTTCCCAAAGTCTCGCCTCGCGCGGACTTTGGCATCGGCACAATCTTCCAAAGGGGCAAAAACAGTTGTCCGACCCGCACGCGCCCGTCCCCTTGGAATTGTGCGGAAACAAGGAGCGAGCGAGGTCCCGTGCGCACCACAGACACATTGCCTTGCCCACTGGTCAAGTCAGCTCGCACACCGTAAACGACTGGCGAGGGTGCAACCTCCCAGGTGTCAGGGGATGTACCTAAATCCTTCGCAAATCCGGTGACATTCAAGGGAGGGACATAGGTAGGGTACATCGGATCCACGCCGCGCGTCATGTCAATGCCGGGAGTGCTCAGGGCCCTGAACCTTGTTTGCACGCCCCAGATGAAGTTCCCCGCGCCAATGACGACGAGTGCGACCAAAATCATCACAACGAACGAGGGCCTTTTCTCACCTCGAATTCCATGGCGCAAGCAATCGTCGATGGCAGCGGCGAAAAGACCGGAGGCCGCGACGGAAAGAATGGCGCAAAGCCGCCAGGGAAACTGAATGACTGAGCCAAATTCTGGAAAGGCTTTCCAGATTTCTGCGCTCCAGGGCAGCGTCAGGACAAATGTAGCGCAAGAAACTGCGAGAAGTAAGCGCTGTCGCGGATTGGCTCCCTCCGCCGAAACACGGCAGTACGCGAGAAGTCCCAATCCTAGCGTGAATAAGGCAATGAAAAGCATTCTTACGCAAAAGCCGTTATAGCTGTCGAATCCCGATACCTTCAAGCGGCTCAATCTAACCAGCATCGGTCCCATACCTGGAATCAGCATCACTACTCCCAGTCCAAGGGTCGCCAGCAGAACTATCCGGCCAGCCAGGGCGAGATTGGCGCGCCAGACATGAAGCGCAACAAAGACCGTCACGCAAAGTGCAATTATGATTCCAGGGATTGCGATCCGATAAGTGGATACCTCGCTTAGAGAGATACCTAATAACTGACGACCTAACTCAGCATATGGATGATTGGCCGGCACCGCATCGGCATCCAATAATCGGTGATTTGCCAAGAGGGGAAACACATAGGTGGCTGCAACGCCAACCCCTATAGCCATTGAACAGATAATAGGCGCAACGCGCTTTATCAATGAAAACTCTTTCTGCTTCCCCGACACAATCGCGTAAAGGACCATCACGGGCGCGAAGAGCACTGCGATCAAAATATTACTCAACATCAGAAGCGCAAACGCGACGCCGATTGCGCTCAGAACCCAGAACCTCGTCGGATGGATGCGATCGCATAACGCGAGGATCAAAGGCATCCATACGAATGTACTCAGTTCACCAATCGATACTCGATCATAGAGTGTCTGCCCTACGATATACGGAAGTGCGATGTAGGCAACCGCCGCGACAGTGGAAGCAAGAGGAGCGTATTGATTGCGAAACCAGGCACGGGCAGCAAAGCCCGAGGCCGCGAGCACCAAAAAGCAAAACACTCCCAGCTCATGTGACTCTCGTGTGGCCGTCGGTAGGAAGCGAGTAACAGGACGTAGCAATGCCGTGCCGAAATACGGGAAAGGATACTGCACCAAGAAGATCGGGCTTCCGTAGCCTTTGTTCGCGCCCGCGAGCCAGCGAGGATAAAGATCTCCGCTCCAGAACTGGTTACTGAAATGGTACTGATACATCGTGTGCGTTGCGGCATCGCCGCTTTCAGGAATGCCAACGAGCAGACATGGAAGACACAGGAGGGCAGCTGCCAACACGATCACCATGCTTTGGCGAATCGTCGTCGCTGTCGAGAGCACTTTTGAAATACTCACCACAATCTCCTTTTTGGCACCGATTCATGCGATTCGTGCAACTCTAATTGACGATGCGCGACTAACTTTGCATTCTCAAAACTGACTTCATCGCACTCTTTAACTGAGGCAAGCGCTGTCTCCGGTCGTGGCCTAAGCACATTCCGAGTGACCACGTGCGACTTTGACTTCTTCCTTTAAATAAGTTTGCCCCTGCATGGTTTCCTGCGGCAATCGAAATGCGGCTGCGTAGCGGGTTCCCCAATCCGGCCTTCTCTTGTTCAGAGGCTCCACACCTGCATATTGGCCTGGCCAAATCCTCCTCATATAAGTATCGCCATCGTGAACCTCTTCCAACATCTCCTGCAGTGGTTCCCATCCCAAATCGCGGGCAACCTTGCTTCGAACGTCCAGGTCAATTCCCGAAACAAAAAGACGACCGCTCGGATTCACCAGGCGACCAATGTTCCGCAAACATCTCTCCGCCTCCGGGGGACTCATGTGGCAGAGAAAATTGTTGGCGACGACAAGGTCCTGTTTGCCGAGGGTATCGATCGTCAGTGGATCCCCGGCATCACCGGCATGCCAACTCATTCCTTCCTTGATCCAGGCTCGGACACTCATTCTGTCGCCGCTGCGCTCAAACAACTCATCCATTTCGGCTGGGGACAGGGTTTCGAAGACCTTTGTACCTGTCAGATGTGCAGTGGCAAGCGAATACTCACCAACCCGTGCGAACTCCACCGCCTGCTTGGATATATCCACGGCATTAAGGGCAAGCCGTATATCGGGACGCGCGGAGTGTATTCTCCATGCCACTGAATACGCCTCAGCCCCTGTGCTGCATCCGAGTACCGTCACTCTAAATGTATCGCCCTTGCTCACTTCCGAAAGAAGCCGTCGCATCAACTCCAGCGCAGGGCGATTTCGGAGAAACTGTGTACTGAAAGCCTGGGACCGAATATTCTGCATCCGTGCCAATCGATGCAAGAAGTCACCGTATGCACGCACCGGCCTGCGCGCGGCGATGGATGACGGTGTTTTGTCCCACAGGCGCTGATTGATTCGTAAATAGGCGCTGACCGGGGATTTACCAAAACACCTCAGGCGAACCAACTTGGAGAGCCAGGAATTGTCGTCTTCAACAAGCTTCGAGTCATGACCGACTACGTCAGGGTTCCACTTCGTGAATTTATCGTTGCCGCTAAACCAGGGTGGTCTTGAGAGAGCAAGTAGTTTCATTTTTCCTGAGTAGCAATACTCCACCTTTGGCGGGACCTCCACCAGCAAGCCAGGAACGACATCGTATTTGCGATTGCCTATGGTGAAATATCCGGCTCCCGAGAGCACATAATAAGTGCGGGTGATCCTCCTACTAATCATGAAAACATCGTGTCCCTTTTCAACTTCGATGTAATACACTTCAAGGTCCTTTTGTCCCAATGGTCCGAATGTATACCCTAGGAGACCTTTGCCCGTAAATGAAACTGACGATGGAAGAGAATGTATGTAACCCATAACTCTGATGCCCCTTGGTGGGATTGCCTTGCAGTTAGTTGTTGCTGCTTTCTTAACGAATTCGAAGCTTTCCTCGCAAAACCATTTCACGCTCGAGGTCCAGTTCGTCAATTGCTTCGTGTGCATCGCTCGCCGATTTTACCGGGACATTCCGATGAGCTGTCAGTGGCCTGCTGTGCCTGCTCCGAAGAAACCGCTGCACTGTATTTTTTGGATTCAGCGCTGCGTCGCACAATGTTTCTAACGTCCCTCTTACCACCCTGGTGCGGCTAAAACCGACCCCCGCCTTCGTGAGTTCTCTGCGGTGATACTCCCAGAACTGCTTGTTTCGACCTAGAATCAAGCTCTTCCCCAGGTATCCGTAGTATTCCGATAAGTGTTCAGCGAGCCTGCTGTCCCTTTCATCGTGAGTCAGATAAACGGGACCATGCACGGTCAACAACTGCAGCGTGCATGCAAGGTCCGTCTGCAGATCCTTTGTGATTGTGCTCAGCGACCCTTGCCTCTGCCTGGTAAAACTTAGGATCTGGTGGACAAATCCGAAATCGCAGGCCGCGAAAAGCGTAAAGCAGATCTCGGTGTCC
>Ga0302325_10031966_pt1 | contig 10812 bp, 12 predicted proteins | sample Palsa_T0_2_FD_201948 | JGI IMG/M metagenome (GOLD analysis project Ga0302325, IMG submission 201948) | Peat permafrost microbial communities from Stordalen Mire near Abisko, Sweden - Palsa_T0_2 | ecosystem: Environmental > Terrestrial > Soil > Palsa > Peat permafrost | place: Sweden: Abisko... | reverse complement strand
GCTAAGGAAAACTTCGGACTGCGCGGTCGTGATCTCAGCGCCTTGCATGCCGAGTTCGTCCCCTTCAGCGCGCAGACCCGTATGTCCGGAGTCAATTTCGCCGGCCACGTCATCCGCAAAGGCTCGGTCGATGCGATCACCCGCTTTCTTGTCGAACAAGGATCGAACCTGCCGCAAAAGGTACGCGAAAGCGTGGAACAGATTGCAGGCATGGGGGGCACTCCGCTGGTAGTGGCAGAGAACTCCACTGCATTGGGTGTGATCTACCTCAAAGACATCGTCAAAGGCGGATTGAAGGAGAGACTCGCCAGGCTGCGCGCCATGGGCATCCGCAGCATCATGATCACGGGCGATAATCCCCTGACCGCGGCTGTCATCGCACGCGAGGCAGGCGTCGACGATTTTCTCGCCGAAGCAAAACCGAAAGACAAGATGGACCTGATCCGCCGCGAACAGGCGAAGGGAAAGCTGGTCGCGATGACGGGCGACGGCACCAACGATGCTCCGGCGCTGGCCCAGGCCGACGTGGGGGTGGCCATGAACTCCGGCACCCAGGCGGCCAAGGAAGCCGGCAACATGGTCGATCTGGACTCGAATCCTACCAAGCTGATTGAAATTGTTCAGATCGGCAAGCAGTTGCTGATGACTCGCGGGGCGCTTACCACCTTTTCCATTGCCAACGATGTGGCCAAGTATTTCGCCATCATTCCGGCCATGTTCGCCGGGGTTTTTCCGGTGCTGAATCAGCTCAACGTCATGCACCTGAGCACGCCTCATTCGGCGATTCTGTCCGCGGTGATCTTCAACGCATTGATCATTGTCGCCTTGATTCCGTTGGCTCTGCGTGGGGTTGCGTATCAACCGCGCTCGGCGCAGGCCCTGTTACGGCGCAACCTGCTGGTCTACGGAGTGGGCGGGGTCATCGTCCCCTTCATCGGCATCAAACTGATCGACCTTTGTTTAACCGGCCTGGGCTTGTCCTGAGCGGAGTTCCTATGCTGCGCAATGAATTCAAGATCGCCATCCGTTTTACGCTGCTGACTGCAGTGGTGTTGGGCATCCTCTATCCGCTTGCGGTCACCGGCATCGGGCACTTCGCGTTTCGCCACCAGGCCGAGGGAAATTTGATCGTTGACAACGGCCAGGTCACTGGTTCTCGGCTGATCGGGCAGAACTTTACCGGGGACCAGTATTTTCATGGACGCCCATCGGCCGCCGGCAACGGTTACGACGCCACCTCTTCCAGCCCCTCGAACTACGCCGCGTCGAATCAGAAACTGATCAGCCGCATCGACGGCGATGTGGCTCGCTATGCCGCGGAGAACAAGAGCCAGCCGGTGCCGATCGACTTAGTCACCGCCTCCGGCTCCGGTCTCGACCCCGACATCTCTCCTGCTGCGGCAATGTTCCAGGCGGGTCGGGTGGCGAATGCCCGGCATCTGCCGGTGGGGACCGTAAACGCTTTGGTAGGGCGGCACGTGCAGCCACGCCAGTTCGGTTTTCTGGGCGAAGAGCGGGTGAATGTCCTGCTGCTCAATATGGATCTGGACCGGATTGGGCAGTAAGGACGACGAACAACGCACCTCGGCTAAAGAGGGTGTGTGAGAACCAGGATTTGCGAATTTAGGTCCGGCAGGGACTGCTGAACTTAGCCCAGGACGCTAGTCCTGGGTGCATCGTGAAACATGATCGAGTCCCGTAGGGACGGCTGACGGTTTTCCAGGATTGGGTCGCGGCCGATTTCCAGCCGTCCCTGCGGGACTTGGTGGTCTCGCGAATCTCTACCCAGGACTAGCGTCCTGGGCTAAGTTCAGCCGTCCCTGCGGGACTGAGATTGGAAATCAGTTCTCTCAGCCGCTCTAAAGTTTGTATGCCCGGCCCCCCCCCCACAAACGCGACTGCCCCAGGCTTGCGTAGGCAAGGTGGGGCGGTCGGAAACGGCGACGTTAAAGGCGGATGCCGGTCGGTTCGAGCAGCTTACACTGCTTCGCTGTACTGCTCGACATACTCGTTGGCTTCCTCTGGCTCGGCTTCCTTGTGGGCCACGGGCTCTTTTTTCGCCGGTTGAGCCGCTTCGGTGAGGTCGACGTAGCCTTGCAGCGTGGCGTTGTCTTCGATCGACAACCGGGTCGCTGCGATGTCTCCGATGAAAACCGCGGAGTGTTTCAGTTCTGCACGGCCGCTGGCCTTGACACTGCCCTCGACGCGCCCAAAGACTACCATGTCTCCGGCGACGATGTCCGCATGGATCACGCCGTTGGCTCCTACGGTGAGCCGCTTGCCGGTCAACGTGATGTTGCCTTCCAAAACTCCATCGAGGAAGAAATCTTCCTCGCCCGTCACTTCCCCGCGAATACAAATACCCTTCCCAACCACGGTCCCCGAACTGTTCATCATTGGTGGTGCCCTCCGATTGCCACAACTCTATGGGCCGCAGGAGGGGGTCGCAATCACCGAAACGTCGCAGATGATGTCTTTGGTGATACATTCCCATTTAGGCTCGAAAGGGAAAGTATCTGCCCCCCCGCAGAGTCAAAATTGGACGGTGCGAGCCACCGTTCGAAGTTCGCCCGGCGCGAGGGCCATTCTGAATCCAACATGGCAAACCAGGCGGTGTCGCGGTTGCGGCCCTTGATGATCATGTGCTGGCGAAAAACTCCCTCGAAGACAAAGCCCAGGCGCAAAGCAGCGCGCCGGGAAGGCTGGTTCAGCGCATTGCACTTCCATTCGTAGCGGCGATAGCCCAAATCCTCGAAGGCGTGCCGCGCCATGAGATACATGGCCTCGGTTGCCCCGCTGCTCCGCTGCAATGTGGGACTGAAGATGATGTTGCCCACCTCGATGACGCGGTGGCGAGGCTCAATCCGCAGATACGAGGCCTGGCCTACCGTGACGCCGGTGGCATTATCCACAATGGCAAAAAAGAGCGGGTCGGTCGAGCCGGCATTTCTGTCGAAGGCGGCGTCAAAATCGGCACGGCTGGCGAACGGGCCCTCGCTCATGTACCGCCACTGGTCTTCCTTTTCCGGCCCGTGGGTGGCCTGGTAGAGGGCCTCGGCCTGACCCGCCCGGTCAAAAGGGTGAAGCGTGACCACTCGCCCGGGAAGCACCGTGGGTTGCGGACGGAGCGCCGGAGAAGGGTCGACCGCAATGCCAATCTCACTCATGCACCGATACTAGCAAGGGCCCACAGCAGCAAGGCCACGATCTCACTGGCCCGAGTAGTACCCCGTCCGGGTCTGCACCGCGAGGTCCTTCTTCTTCGCGGTTAACTGTATGGAGTGGTAGCCGCTTGTCTGGTCTTTCGGTGGCGTATACCCGAGCATGAATTGGGTGCGCAGTTCCTCGGCGATCTGGGCATAGATGTCGTCTACCGAGTCCTTCTTTTTGGCCTCGAAGTACCGTCCCCCGGTCTCCTGGGCGATGCGCTGGAGGGTCTTCTTGCCGTTGGGGCGGTTATCCTGCTGCCTGGGATAGTTCCCTCCCGGGTAGCCCCCGCCGGGATAGCGGCTGCCTGGATACCCACCGCCCGGATAACCCCCACCCATGCCACCGCGCCGTCCCATCCCGGGATTGTTGTCGTAATCATGGTCCTCGTGGCCGCCTATGTAGATGCTGTAGACCACGGTTTCTGCCTTCTGGCACGACTCGATCGCGCTATTCACGGTTTCCTGGCTGCCCCGATCCTCTCCATCAGTGAGGACAATGATTGCCTTGCGGCCGGTCTGCTTTTTGGTTATCTCATCGCACGCCAGGAAAATGGCGTCGTAGAGTTTCGTGCCCGCGCCTCGCCCGCCCCGGTGCGATCCCGAACCCTGATCGCTGGTCGGGACGCTCTCGACCGACTGTTGGGTGTCAATGAGGCCCACCGCTTTCTCCAGCTTGGCGTGATCGGAGGTCAGATCCTGCAGCAGCTCGATCTCGCGATCGAAGTGGATCACGAAGGCCCGGTCCACCGGCCTGGTAATCATCTGGTCAAGAAAGCTCCTGCTGGCGCTGCGCTCCCTATCGATATTGTCGCGCTCGCTCATGCTGGTATCGACCAGCAGACCCACGGTCAGGGGCAGGTTCGTCTCCTGGCTAAAGTAGCGGATCGATTGTGGCTTGCCATCTTCTTGCAGCTCAAAATCGTCCTTGGTCAGGTCGCGGACGATCTTGCCCTTCTTGTCGCGCACGGTCACCGGCAAAGTGACCACTTTCACTTCCACAGGAATCGTAGTGACGGGTGACGAGGGGGCCTGGGGCGCAGGCGGAGCACTCGAGTTTTGGGACTGGAGCGACGGAGCCAGAAGCAGAAAACAAAACAGCGCGGAAATACGCGTCAGACTCATGCCCACCTTAGACGACACCGGCGTTCGTCTTGTCACCTTTCACCCGCATAGACGGTAATCCACTGTATCCGGTTTGCAGTCGATAGCCGGGCGCGATAACATCAGCATGACGGATTGTTGCGCCTATCCTCACGGTGGACGCCGTCCATACTATTGTTCTCAGCGCGGAAGTGGTGAAATTGGCAGACACACCATCTTGAGGGGGTGGCGCCGAGAGGCATGGGGGTTCAAGTCCCCCCTTCCGCACCATCGATTGAGGTTGACGTTCCAATGATCTGGTTAGTCGGTACTATTCACGTTATTGTTTGCCTCATCCTGATTGGGGTGGTTCTTCTCCAGCAGGGCAAGAGTGCCGACCTCGCGGGCGCCTTCGGCGGCCAGGGATCACAAACTGCGTTCGGTCCCCGCGGAGCCGCCAATCTACTGACCAAGGTGACCACCTGGGCTGCCATCGTATTCATGTTCACCTCGATCGGACTGACGGTCCTGATCCAGCGAAGCGTTGGAGCACGCTCGGTGCTGTCCGGCATCAAGACCACGCATACCACGCCGGCGAGGCCCGCAATCCCCGCCAAGTAAACACTTGGCTCCTGCTTTGCCTTCGTTTGTCGATGGAGTCCGCGACCCTGTGGTTACGTCATGGGCGTCCATGGAGCATTGGTTGCGGGGATCCCAGGTCTCAAAAGCGAGACCTTGGGCACCCTTCGCGTTTCCAGGGCTGAATCGATTTGGGGCGCCCGGGGGCTGGGGATTCGGCTTTCGAGTTTTTCCGCGAGTTGCGAGGGCTACCGTTCATGAGCGGGCTCGCATCCAACGCCCCACGGCCACGACCAGTAAGCCCATTCCCAGGAATACCAGTAGAAACCCCGCTACCCGGACCAGGACGCCTCCATAGCCGAGCACGTTTACGTCGACAAATGGATAGGGATAAAGGCCGCTCATCGCGCCCCGCGCCAGTATGTACACCAGGTACACGGCGGGGTACGTCAGCCAGGTGACAGCATCCTTCCAGCTCAGCCCGGCGCGCGGCGCAAACAGCAACCAGTACAGCACGTATCCCAGCGGAATTATGCTGTGCAGAAGCACGTCGGCAACCCATTGGGCACCCTGCGGATTCCATAGTTGCCGGAGCAATAACTGATAGATCATCCCGACAATCGCGATGTAAACAGCCGCGGCGGCCTGTACAGACGGCCGGCAGAGCCACTGCCCCCATCCCCCTTTTGGCTGCAAGGTAACCGCGGTGAAAACCAGCGCTGTCAGAATGTTGGTCAGGATGGTGAAAAAGCTGAAGTAAGTGATGACCGCCGTAAGTCTCTCGGGACCAGGAGCCTGGACGAGCATCAGATAAAGCTGCAGGGCCAGCGCAAACCAACCCAACAACGCCCCTACCGCCGCATAAATGCGCATTGCGCATTGTAACCAGACCTCCCAGTCACTACGATCAATCCCCTAGAATCAACCCATGATCCTTGAAACTTTTCCCGTTGGCCCGCTGCGTTGCAACTGCACCATCCTGGGTGACGAGGTTACCCAGGAAGCCGTCGTCGTCGATCCGGGAGACAACATTCCGGAGATCCTTTCCCGGCTGCATAAGCATGGCCTCACCCTGCGCCAGATTGTCATTACCCACGCGCATATCGATCACGTAGGCGGAGCGGTCCTACTCAAGAAGGCGACCGGCGCGCCGGTATTTCTCAATCAGCACGATCTGGGTCTTCTGGGCGCGATGGAGATACAAGCCGGGTGGCTCGGGGTTCCCACACCTGAGGTCGCCTCTCCGGATGCGAGTGCCGACGATGGGTTGACCGTAGGCCTCGCGACTCTACGGGCCGAAGTGATCCACACACCGGGGCACACCCCCGGCAGCATCTGTCTCCTCTTCCGTCAGCAACACCTGCTGCTGGCCGGCGATACGCTCTTTGCCGGATCGATCGGCCGAACCGATCTTCCCGGGGGCGACGGACCCCAGATCCTGCGCTCGCTGCGTGATCGGCTGATGGTGTTACCAGAGACAACACGAGTGTTGCCAGGCCACGGTCCGGATACGACGATTGGTGAAGAAAAGCAATCGAATCCGTTTCTTCAACCAAATTTCCGAATGTGACACATTAAGCTGTTTCAGGCGCGTACAACAAAACGATCATTATTAGGTCGGATGAGACAAAACTCAGACGATTTACTGCTTGATAAGATCAATACAATCTTCTACTTGTACGTATTTAATGAACCTTTAATTGAATGACACGAAAGTATTAGTAGCAAACTTGAGTCCTCATTTGCACAGGCCATTTTCTCTAATGGCCATTGAATTGCTTGCATATCGCCTCTAGACCTTTTCTGAATTCCTCCAGTGATGTAAGCAAACTCACCACCAGCCATCCCTGGCCAGAAAACCCGAAGAAACCCCCGGAATGCACCACCACTCCCTGCTCCAACAACAAATCAAGTGCCATCTTTTCCTCGGGTTGCAGCCCTGGAACCCGAAGCACGGCATACCACCCGGCTTCGACTGCAAGCCGGGTCACCAGGTTCTGCCCCAAAAGGACTGCGTCCAGGCTGACCAGGTTCGCCTTAAGACGCTCCCGGATTTGCTCTTGCAGGGTCGCCCGCTGGCTCAGCCATCCAGGGAGTGCCCACTGAATGGGAGCGCTCAAGGAAAGGAAAGTGTCAGAGATCACCTCCAGGCGCTCCATGGCCTCCGCTGCACCGAAGCATGCAATCCAGGCGGCCTTCATTTGAGGTAGCCCAGCCACTTTGCTGAGGCCGCTGAGCACGAACGTGGGCACTGTGTGGCTCCCGGTGGCGAAGCTCGCACCTCTTTGGTTGAGGCCGTAATCGAGAAAGACTTCATCCACAATCAGCGCCAGCCCATGCTCGCGGCATAAGGCTTCGATCGCTTCCCTCTCCGTGCGCCCAGTGAAGTGACCAGTGGGATTATTGGGATTGACGAGCATGATGGCCCGAGTACGCGGGGTTACGCGCCGGCGCAGTGCCTCCAGGTCCAGGTGCCAGCCATGGTCGTAGAAGAGCTCGTAGGGAACCAGCCCCACGTCGTCCAGGCGGGCCAGAAAGTCGAACAACGGATAGCCCGGTTGACCAATCAGCACCTCGTCTCCCGGATCGCAGAGCAGCCGGAAGAGGAAGCTGTAGGCCTCGCTGGTGCCAGTGGTAAGAAAGATCTGCTCTGGCTCTACCGGCGCTCCATGGTCCTGGTAATAGCGGCATACCCCCTCGCGTGCGGCGCGCAGGCCCCGCGGATCAGGATCGTAGTACAGGGCTCCCGGATCGCTCAAGGGAGCCAGGATCGAGGCGGCATCGTAAGTAAATCCACAGCGGGTCGGATTGGAGGTGGTCAGGTCATAGAGCTGCGCACCGGCTGCGCGCAAACGTGCGAGCTGCTGGGCCCACGGGGTCTCGGTCAAATCCCACTCGGTCCGCGCCGACCAGGGGTATCTTCGCGCCTCCATCACCATTCCCTCCCTTGCGCCATGTTGTAATAGAGCAGAAACCGCAGGAGCCCGCAACGCATGGATTTAGAAGCCGTTATCTTCGACTATGGTGAAGTTCTCAGCGGTCCGCCCGACCCTCAGGCGCATCGCAACTTGCTTGGCATTGCGGGAGTCAAGGAGGAGGCGTTCGAAAAGGCCTATTGGGCCCACCGGCTGGATTACGACGCTGACATCCTGAACGGCCAGACGTACTGGCAAACGGTCGCCCGTGACACGGGTGTTCACTTCTCGGCCCAACAGATCAGCCAATTGCTGGAACAGGATGCCATCATGTGGATGAACCTGAACCCAGCCATGCTGGCCTGGATTCCCAAAATCAAGGAAGCGGGTTTCCGGCTCGGGATCCTCTCAAACATGGGGGATGGCGTGCTTGACTATATGCGGCCACGCTTTTCCTGGCTGGCGCAGTTTGACCACCTTACCTGGTCTTGCGAGCTTGGCGTGGTCAAGCCCGATCCCGCCATCTATCTGCACACGGTGAAGAAGCTGAACGTTTCTCCCGACCGGGCTCTGTTCATCGACAACCTGCAAAAGAACATAGTCGGCGCCGAAGCCATCGGCCTTCATGCCGCTCTTTTTGAAAATCCGGAACAGCTGCAGAACGATTTGGCTCGGCGAGGATTTCCGCTGCCACCCCTCGAATCACAGGGTGGCTGAAGGCTACCGAGCACCCGGCTTGGCTAAAGCCAGCGGAACCTGATCCACGATTTCCAGGTTGAAGCCCTGCAGCGCGGGAACATGCGTGGGCGTGTTGGAAAGCAAGCGAATCTTGCGAATATTCAGATCGGAAAGGATCTGGCCGCCCAAGCCAACCTGGCGCAAAATCCGTTGATGCCGGTCTTCCCTATGTTCGCCACTGCGGTGCAGGAAGAGCCGGTGAGGCATCGAGCTACGGTCAATCTCGAAACCTTTACTTGAATTGTGCAGATAGATCAGGGCGCCACGTTCGGCCTCCGCGATCATCTCCAGCGAGCGTTGCACCACCTGGTGACAATCGCACAATGTCGTCCCGAAAACATCGCCCGCCAAACAGTGGGAGTGTACCCGCACCAGAACCGGCTCCTGGTTGTGCTCCGAGTTCACATCTCCGCGCACCAGCGCCAGGTGGCTCTCTCCTCCATCGACTTCACTCTCGTACGCGATCATGCGAAAGTCGCCAAAACGGGTAGGCATGATCGATTCCGCAACCCGGAAAATATAGCGTTCATTCTGCAACCGGAAGCGGATCAATTCCGCGACGGTCAGCATTTTCAACTGATGCTGATTACAAAATTCCACCAGGTCGGGAACCCGCGCCATGGTTCCATCGTCGTTCATGATTTCGCAGATCACTCCTGCCGGGATCAGCCCCGCCATGCGAGCCAGATCGACCGATGCCTCCGTTTGGCCTGCCCGCACCAGAACACCGCCGCGGCGGGCGCGCAAGGGAAAAACGTGCCCTGGCCGGGCCAGATCCGCCGCCGTCATCAGCGGGTCAATCGCGACCTGAATGGTATGCGAGCGATCATAAGCGGAGATCCCCGTGGTCACCCCTTCCCGGGCTTCGATACTTTCTGTAAACGCAGTGCCGAAGCGGGAGGAATTCTGCTGCGTCATTGGCCCCAGGCGGAGATAGTCGGCCCGTTCTTCGGTCAAGCTGAGACAGATCAGCCCGCGTCCATGCTTGGACATGAAGTTGATCGCCTCGGGAGTCACGAACTCCGCCGCCAGCGTCAGGTCGCCCTCGTTCTCGCGGTCCTCATCGTCCACGACGACGATCATGCGCCCAGCCTTAAACTCTTCGAGGGCCCCCGGCACATCGGTAAACGGCGTTTTCGACTGCATAGCTATATTCTCCGCCACTTGGATTCCAGACGCAAAAAACGCCGCACAAGGCGGCGTTCTCTTTTTTGCGATTCCCCTTGTGGGTTTACAAAGTGGATTCGATCTCAAAGCCCCAAGCCTCGAGAAGCGCTTCCGGGATATACTTCGAATTCTTGTTGCGGCGAGCCCACTCGCGCAACCGTGTGGAACGCACATACTGATCGGGGGTCAGTTTAAACTCTTTCACAACCTGCTCGAAAGAAGTGACAGTCGGGACGACCGGGCCTATTGGCTCCGGCTTGCCCCAGTTAGGATTACCACGTCGTTTTGCCATTTGATCCGTTATCCTCTAGGGAGATGAGCAACAAATACCGCCCGGCGGCTAGTGAGTTCCAGACAATCGGCCCCGCCAGGACGTGTCAAAGCTCTTATTTTAAGGATTTTTTCTCCAAAAATCAATAGCAAATTCGAGCTACGTGTGCACGCTTCCCGCAGCGGCATCAACAACCTACGGCAACCTATCCGTTGCCGGTGCACTCCAAACGGATGACTTACTTGCAATCATGAAAGGTGGATGGTCAATGAACGCAGTTCGTTACTGGGCAGTTTTCTCCCTCGGAGTAGCCGCCGGCGCGGCCGCCGCTCTCATTTATGCTCCCCAGACCGGTGAAAAAACCCGCAAGCAACTTAGACGTCACCTGGAAGATGCCAGTGATTACATCAAGGACACCAGCGGCGATCTCGGCAAACACGCCTCCAAGGTCTATAAGCAGACCGTAGACCGGGCCGGCGACGTAGCGTCGAGGGTGAGTTCGGTTGCCAGCAATGTGAGCTCCGTGGCCAGCAACATCGCCGACAAAGTAGGGGACCTGGTCTAGAAGATCCGTGAACAGTCGCTCAGTGATCTCTTTCCAATCGTCCGTGGCGTAAGCCGCGGACGATTGCCGCTCAGTCTGAGTAGGTCCCTTAGGGTTTTGTAGTCCCACTCTTCCCTTTTTCACCACTCTTCCCTTTTGTTACCACTCCACTTTTCTCAACCGCTCTCTCCTTTTTGTCATCCCGAGCGAAGCCGAGCGACTGTCTGAATTGTCAAGTTGCCACTCATGGAAAAGGCGGCAGCCAGCTGCCTCGGAAAACGCTGAGCGTTTTCCGCTTTCCCACGAGTG
>Ga0302325_10031964_pt1 | contig 10812 bp, 9 predicted proteins | sample Palsa_T0_2_FD_201948 | JGI IMG/M metagenome (GOLD analysis project Ga0302325, IMG submission 201948) | Peat permafrost microbial communities from Stordalen Mire near Abisko, Sweden - Palsa_T0_2 | ecosystem: Environmental > Terrestrial > Soil > Palsa > Peat permafrost | place: Sweden: Abisko... | reverse complement strand
TCGCCCTGGACTATGCCAGGAGGGCGCTAGCGAAATCCGCCGGCTTCGAAGGCGATTACCTCGACCTGCTTGCCCGGGCATACTTCCAATCCGGCAATACAAAAGAGGCGATCAGCACAGAAGAAAAAGCGCTGAGCTCAACCCAAGAGGAAGAAGGTCAAAAGACTTATAAGCGGCATCTGGCGCAGTTCAAGGCTTTGGCAAGACCCAATTGACTACGCACAGGGTCCCGGTTGAACTATTCCGCCGCATCGAATTTTCTTGCTTTGCCGCACTGGAGTGCCTAGTATTCTCCCGACCATCCGGTTTAACAGTTTTTCCAGGGAATACCCACCAGGTGCGGTCCGGGACAGCATTTCAACTGGGCCTCTTCCATTTGCCTTGCGCTGACGCGCTCGTGCGTGCCACCGGCAGCGTGCGTCGTCTGCGCTCGTTATTCTGTATTACTTAACGTTTCCAGCCTCAGGAGAAAGATCTATGAAGCTGCCATTCCGCGGTCCATTGGCCGCATGTTCACTGCTGCTGACGCTCTTCGTCAGCGCGCCTCTCGCCCTCTCTGCCCAGGAAAATGGGGTTTTACCTACTTCCAAATTCCTGATGATTGACCGCGAGTTCGTCAAGCCAGGCAAGGAGGGAACTGCTCATCAAACGACCGAGGGGGCCTTTATCCGCGCCATGGCTGCAAGCAAGACCCCCTCCTCGCACTATTTTGCCGCGGTATCCCTGTCCGGACCGTCACGGGCATTGTTCCTGTACGCTTACCCGTCCCTGGCCGCCGTTGAGGCGGAGCACAAGGCCATCGACGGCGACCCGGTACTATCCGCTGCGCTCGACCGCGCGGCCTCGGCCGATGGCGATCTGCTCTCCGCGTTCGATTCCAGTACATGGGCTTCAGAGGCGGATCTAAGTCTCAACCCCGGCCTTCGCGTTGGGAGCCACTACCTGGAGATCACCCAATTCGTGGTTCGTCCTGGGCATCGCAAAGAATGGGAGGACCTGGTAAAGCTGGTGATAGCCGGCTACAAGAAGGGGGTTCCGGACGCCCACTGGGGGATGTATGAAGAGGTATACGGCTCGCCTGGAGGCGGCTACCTGGTGATCTCCTCGGCAAAGTCAGCAACCGATCTCGACAATGAGTTCGCCTCAGGAAAGAAGTTCGAGGAGGCGATGGGAGAAGAGGGTCTGAAGAAGATGGCGGCACTTGAAGCATCCTGTGTCGAATCGGTAATGTCGAATCTATTCTGGATCGACCCCAAGATGAGTAACCCTTCCGATGCAATGACGAAGGCAGATCCTGATTTCTGGAAGACGCAGCCGTAGCAGGAGTTGGGCGGCAAGCCTGGGCTTGCCGCCCGCATCATTTGTCTCCGTTATGTCATCGTTGCCGGCCTCCTCCTTTGGCGTGTGGCGCCTGCCTGTCTCGGATTTGTCACTGATTTGTCATTGGTTTGTCATTCGGCCTCGCGTCCTCTTCCCGGTGACCGCAAAACGGAGGAGAATTATTCGTGAGGCAATATGAGCACCATCCTCGTCGTCGAAGATGATTCACGGATAGAAAAGGCCCTCCAGCGTCTGTTTGCCGCCGAAGGCTACGAAGTAAAATGCGCCGCGGATGGTTCCTCCGGCCTGGAGATTTTCCAGGGTAGCTCACTGGATGCAGTTGTCCTGGACTTGATGCTGCCGGGGTTGTCCGGACGAGAGCTCTGCAAGATTATGAAGCGCTCCTCGCCGGATACGCCGGTCATCATTCTGAGCGCTGTCTCTGAAGTTGCGGACAAAGTATTACTGCTGGAGCTGGGCGCCGACGATTACGTTACCAAGCCCTTCAGCCCGCGCGAATTGTTGGCGCGGGTACAAGCGGCGATGCGCCGTTCGAAACGATCGCTCCCTAATCATGCACTTTCCTTCGGCGACGTCTCAGTGGACTTCACCCGCATGCAGGTGAGCCGCGCCGGCAAGCTGGTCCCGATGACGGCACACGAGTTCAAGCTGCTGCGGTTCTTTTTGGATAATGCAGAGCGAGTCCTTACTCGCGAAGAACTGCTGAATGACGTCTGGGGATACAACTTTTATCCCTCCACGCGCACCGTGGACAACCAAATCCTCAAGCTCCGTCAAAAGCTGGAAGCCGACCCGGCCAATCCCACGCATTTTCGGACAGTTCATGGCCTGGGATACAAGTTCGTCTATTCGCAGTTCGCCTAAAGCCGGGCAAAGGAGGCGGAGAACCTGGTGGCGATGCGGATGCGTACGACCCTGCTTTTATCGCTCCTCGCCGTTTCCTTTGGATTAACTGCGCTCAGTTTGATCGTGATCCACACCAGCCTGCAGAAGCAAATTCGCCAGGCGCTCGCGTCGGATCTGCACCGCTCCATCGCTACCTTTGAAAACCTGCAGGACCAGCGGCGGGAAATGCTGGATCGTGAAGCCATGTTGCTCGCGGATTTACCCAGTTTGAAAGCGTTGATGACCGTGCTGCTGAGGCCGGCACGGGGAAACGAGCGCACCGTTCGCGATCAGGGTGTCGAGTTCTGGAGGGATAGCGGTGCGGCATTCTTCTCGCTCGCAGCGCCCAGCGGGAAAGTGATCGCGCGCTATGAGAAAGGGCTGCCTCCGCAAATTTTAGAAGCCCCTGTCGACTTGCAGAACGATTTCATTACTTCTCCGGGGCCGCACTACGTATTAAGTGGGAACCGGCTCTATGAAGTTGTCTCCAAGCCGCTGTACTTTGGCTCGGCCACCGAAGGCAGCCTGCTGGGTTATGTCGCCATCGGTTATGCCATCGACAATCAAGTGGCCCGGGAAGTAGGAGAAGCGGCTGCGGCCGAGGTGGTCTTCGCTGCAGATGACGCCATCGTCGCCTCCACATTGGATCCGAACCGAATCAAGGAGTTCATGCTACGGGACCTTCCTCACGAAACATTGGATGGCGCGGATATTCGGCTGGGCAGAGAACGCTTCATAGAAGCCTCTCCCCTGCTCTCCCGGGCGGATTCTCCCCGTGTGCGCCTGGTTGTTCTCAAATCTTATGACGAGGCGAGCCGCTATCTGATCCGGCTCGATCGGTTGCTCATCGCTCTGGGCATTTTCGTTTTGGTCATCGCAGCGGCCCTGGCCACTTATATCTCCGCCACGATTACGAAACCCCTGGAGGCTTTAGTGGCAGGCGCCCGCGCGCTTGGCTCGGGTGATTTCGAATATGAACTGCAGAGCCGCGGCGCGAAGGAATTGCGCGAACTGAGCGCGGCCTTCGAGCAAATGCGCCTGCGGCTGCGACGAACACAGCAGGAGCTGCTGGAGGCAGAACGCCTGGCAACCATTGGTCGAATGGCCAGCTCCATCTCCCACGATCTGCGGCATTATCTTTCAGCCGTGTACGCCAATGCGGAGTTCCTGGGATCGTGGTCCACGCAACCGGAGGAGCGGGCGGAGCTGCTGGCCGAAGTGAAGATGGGGGTACAGGGAATGACCGAGCTGATCGAATCCCTCCTGATCTTCAGCCGAACGGGTCAGCACCTGCAAGCAAATTACGAGTCGATCACGTTGGTTGTGGAAAGAGCGATTGCCATGGTAAAAACGCACCCTGACGCCCAGGGCGTAGCGATCGTCGCCGATCCGCTGCCCTCTTTGGAAGGGTGGGTCGACGGCAAGAAGCTGGAACGCGCCCTTTATAACCTGCTGCTCAACGGCTGCCAGGCGGCACGAAAAGGCAGCGGACCCGCACACCTACGAGTTTCGCTGGTCGACACGGTGGATTGGATTACATTCCAGGTTGTGGATAGCGGCCCGGGCGTCTCCGAGCAGATCCGTGTGACTTTGTTCGAACCATTCGTCAGCGAAGGCAAACTTGGAGGCGTTGGTTTGGGCCTCACCCTGGCCGACCGTATCGCTCGTGAACACGGCGGCGCGGTCACGCTGGAAACATCCGAACCTGGGCAAACCATCTTCTCTCTCTCCCTGGCCAAGAGCACCTTGCATTCTTTTGAGGTCTCCGCCAATGAGCAGCGATCAACCACGCGCTAACCTCCGAGTAGCACGTTGCATGGGACCGGCTACCGGGTTCTTAACGAGGTGTGGAATGAAACGTAAGCGTTTTGCGCTAACACTTTCTCTGTTGCCGGCGTTGCTGACCGGCGTTGTGACTGCGCAACAAGAGCCGCCCGGCTCGACTCATCTGGAACAGCGGTTGGACCAGGTTTTGGCGGCGCTCAACAGCATGCAGCATCAGCTCGACGATTCGAAACAGCAGATTGACCAGTTACGCAGCCAGCTCGAGGAAGTACACGCGCAGTTGGCGGCAGCGAATGGCGGAACCCCACAAACAACCGCTGAAGCAGCTTCTCAGCTGCAAAGCAGCGTGCAGCAATTGCAGAATGAGGACGAAATCCTGCAGGCTGAAGTGAAGCAGCACGATCAAACCAAAGTGGAGAGTGTTTCGAAATATCCGGTCAAGATAACCGGGCTGGTGCTCTTCTCATCTTTCTTGAATAACGGCGCTGTCGACAATATCGACCTGCCGATCCTTGCCCTGCCCAAAAATGCGACCACAGCCAACGGAAGTCTCGCAGCAACGCTTCGCCAGACTATTTTCGGTCTGGAGGCGAAGGGACCCATGCTCTGGGGCGCGCGCTCCTCAGCGGAGGTTCACGTGGATTTCTTTGGAGGAGTTCCTTACGCCGACTACACCACCTCTACCGGCAACTTGCGCCTGCGCACCGCGCGCACCCGGCTGGATTGGGAGAATCATTCTCTGATCGCGTCGTTAGACGCGCCGCTTATTTCTCCTAACCAACCGACTTCGTACGTTGGGCTCGGTGAACCGCCCTTCGCATGGTCGGGTAAACTTTGGATTTGGGTGCCTCAAATCGAGTCAATCAATCGGGCCCAGCTCGGCCCAGGAACGCTTGGTCTCGATTTTGCGCTGCTCGATCCGGCCGCCCCTGGCAGTCCAGCAATCTCAGGAGATCGGCAGCCGGACCCAGCCGAGCGCAGCCGCCAGCCTGGGTATGAATCTCGAGTGAGCTACACCATCCCGTTGGGAGATCGATCTTTTACCGTGGGTGCGGGAGGCTACTACAGCCGGCAGACCTACCCCTACAGCCAGCACGTGGATGCATGGGCCGGAACGACCGACTGGAGCTTTCCCTTCTCTCGCTGGGCGGAGTTATCAGGGGAGTTCTACCGAGGGCGCGCATTGGGCGGCCTGGGGGGAGGAACCTTCAAGGACTACGTGACCGATCCGGACTCTGGCGCCATTCGCGGCCTCGGAGACGAAGGTGGATGGTCACAGCTCAAGACACGGTTCACGCGATCGCTTGAGACAAATGTCGGCATTGGCGTGGATGCTGGCTTCTCGGGGATGCTGCGCTACTACACCGACCCTAACGCGACGGACGCCTACACCAACCTGGCTAGAAATCGGACGGTGCTGGCAAACATCACCTATCGTCCGAAAACCTACCTCTTGTTCTCGGCGGAATACCGCAACATCTATAGCTGGCCCATCTCGGGCCAGGTCAACACTGCCCAGAGCCTCGGCCTGGCCACGGGATATACCTTCTAGTGCGCTACCCGATTCCATTGCGCGCGGCGCTGCTTATTCTCTGTTCGCTTTCCGCCATCGCGGCAGGGTATGCCGAGACAGTGGACGTGTCGGTGCAGGCCCGCATGACGCGGTTGAGGAAAGCAAAAGATCAGACGGCGGGCTCGGCCGGTGTTGTTGTTTGGCTTACTCCGCTCTCCCCGGGAATGGCAGAGGTTGTTTCCAGGCCCAAGCCCGGGCACTATCGGCTGCTGCAAAAGGACAAGACGTTCACGCCGCATCTTCTGGTAATTCCGACGGGCAGCACGGTCGACTTCCCTAATCTCGATCCTTTCTTCCATAACGTCTTCTCGCTGTTCAATGGAAAACGGTTCGATCTCGGTCTGTATGAGAGTGGAAGCTCACGAACCGTGCACTTCGACCACGATGGCGTTTCGTATATCTTTTGCAACATCCATCCGGAGATGAGCGCGGTCATCATCACGGTGTCGACGCCATATTTCGGAGTATCGCCCACCGATGGCAACATTGCGCTGCAGGCCGTGCCCCCGGCCTCCTACGAGATGCATGTCTGGGCCGAAGGAGGCAGCACGAACGACCTGAATGCTTTGAGCCGCCGGGTTGTTGTAACTTCCTCCCAGAGAGATCTGGGAGTCATTGATATCAAGGTCGACTCGCACATACCTGCGCATAAGAACAAGTTTGGCGAGGACTATGAGGCTCCCAAGGAGTCCATATATTGAGGTGTTATTTCGAGGAGACTGCTTCGGGGGCGGCCGGCTCGCCGGCCCGTCTCGGCTCATGCAACTCAATTGCCATCATGACCGACTCCGCCACTGAGATGAGAGATTCTCTCTGCTTTTCTGTAATTTGCCGGGGTCGCGTGTCCAGCACGCATAACGATCCGACCACTTCTTGGTCTTGATCTTTAAGCGGGGCCGCAGCACAAAACCGGATGCCGTGCGCTTTGAGAAACGGATCTCCGGCAAACCGTTCGTCTTCCGCGATGTCGGCGATAATGACGACCTGATCGCCCGACACAACCGTGTTGCAGACACAACCGTCGCGCACTGCCCCGCCGGTTGAAAGGGCGTCCTCCGGCAGGCCGCATTGCGCCTCCCAAAAATGTCTTTCTCCGTTAGCCGCGGTGATCAACACGATGGGAGCATCGAACGATCGTGCCAGGTTGGTGACCAGACGGTTGAACATCCCCTCTACCGGCCCATCGAAGGGATCAACCTGCTGCACTTCCTGAACGTTTGCATTGAGTTCTCTGGCTGTGTCGGTGGCTTCTTCTGTTTGCGGGGCCGTTTCACGCGCTTCGGCCGGATGCAAGACCGATGTCAAATAATCCCGCATCAGTTGCAGCGAAGAAACAACGTGTTGCGCATCCTCTACTGGTATGCGGCTGCGCAGAGAGGATAGATCGTTTTCATCGCTCAGTACGCATGCGACCACGATACTTTCCGGGAATCGGGCCCGAATCTGGTGACAGCGCATTCTTATGTGGCGTATCGCTCGCGGCGGAACGCCCACCACGCATATCAACTCCGGCTGCTGACGGGCCATGTGCTCCTGGAGATTGGTCATAGAAGAGTCTGCGGGGACGATCTGCACCGTCGCCGTGTCCTCAAGCACCTGTTGCGCCAATTGACAGGCTATCTCATCGGCAAAGTCCCGGGCAGGCATGCACACCACTCGTTTTGCCGGCTCAGGCTGGTGGGGAGAAGTAAAGCCGGTTCCGGTAGTCAGTTCGTCGACCAGTTCTTCCACGCTTTGCAGAACCTCTTCGGCGCGAGTAGCGGTCATCTCTTCGGAGTGCCGCGCTTCTTCAATCATGGTGAGCGCAGGAATCAGTACGGTATCGTAAACACCCGCACGCGACCGGGTATTCAGCGTCGCGTCGATCAAGGCTCGCGCGTCCCTTGGGTTCGAGGCCAACATTCGCTGATAAAAATGTTCCGACGGAGGCAGCCCTGTCCGCTCCCCCAGCAAGACCTCCAGATAATGCAATCGCGGCACCTGGCGACCGATTACGATCAGGCACACAGTTAGGGGGGTGGAGAGAAGCAAACCGGGCAATCCCCACAGAAACGTCCAGAATACGGCGGCGATCAAAACCGCAATGGCAGAGATCCCGGTCGAAGCGCCGTAGAGCATGGGCTCGACGAAGTTCGCTGCCACCACCTCCAGCACGCCGAACATGATCACTGTCCACATCAACGCGGTCCAGTGTGGAGAGACAGCGCCTGCGAGCAGGAGCGGTCCGGCTGCAGCCATCATGATTCCGACGTAAGGCACAAAGCGCAGCACACACGTGAGGATCGCCCACAGCAACGGATGGGGAACCCCGATCAATTGAAGAACCACGCCCGCGACGGCTCCGTAGCAGAGGTTCACTACGAGTTGCATCTGCAGGTAACGGCTCACCCGGGCGGTGGCGTCTTTCATAGCAGACGTGGTCACGTGCATTCGCCCGCTTCCGGCGAGTTTGAGGCCCCGGTCCCGAAGATCCTCCCTGCCGATCAACATGAAGATCAGGAAGATCACAACAATGAACGTGGTCGTGAGTGGATGTACCAACGGCGTCATGGTCCTGCCCGCGAACTCAAGCACCGATTCCTGCGGCTCTTCGATACGCACCGACACGGGCTGCGTCGTTTTATTCGTTATGGCAACTGGATTGGCATGGAAACGGGAGGCCCTCTGTGGTTGGACAACGGAGATGACTGGATCCAAAGCTGTGTCCCCGCTTTTAAGCCGCTTATTGAGACTGTTCAGCATCTCGACGGTTCTGCTCAACCTACCCGCCGAATCCAGGTGGAGTGATCCAATTTTGTCGGTCACATTTTGCTGGTACTGCGGCAACTCCACGGCAAGGCTGTAGATTTGTCCCAACAACACCCAACCCAGGACGGCCACCGTCGCCAAAGAAAGAACAATCACCAGTAGGGCAGCCAGCGTCCTCCTCATCCCGAATCGTTCCAACCGGTTAGCAGCCGGGGCCAGAACAAATGCAATTAACCCGGCAAGCGCAAGGGGAACGAAGACTTCGCGAGCAAAGTACAGCACCACCACGATAAGAATCCCGGTCAAAAGGGCGCTGTCTGGGCGTTTCAGGTTCTCGCGAGCTTCGCTTAGCACGTTGGTAACGCCTCGGTCCTGGTTAGCACCCTCTGTACGATGCAGGAAGTTTTGGTAGGGTAAACATTAATTTTGGGGGCCAGGCCGAAGAAGGGCCGTGTACCTTACTACAGGTATGACCCTGCACCGTATGAACTCGATCCGGGACAGCTACAACCGGCTGGCGAATGAGTATGCAACGCATCTCTTTGGGGAGCTTCAGAACAAGCCGCTTGACCGGGAACTTCTAAATCGTTTCGCATCTGAGGTGAAAGGGCGAGGCGAAGTATGTGACATGGGCTGCGGCCCTGGTCACGTAGCCCGCTACCTCCACCAAGCAGGCGTGAACGTCTTTGGTTTGGACCTTTCTCCGGGAATGTTGGAACAAGCTCGAACGCTCAACCCTGGCCTTCGCTTCAGGGAAGGAAATATGCTGGCTCTGGAGCTTGGGGATCAGGAGCTTGTTGGGATCACGGCCTTCTATGCCATTGTCAATCTTCCTGAAGAATCTCTGCCCCTGGTTTTCGGGGAGATGCATAGAGTGCTGCAACCAGGCGGATTGCTGTTGCTCGCATTTCACACCGGGGATGAGGTCGTTCGGGTCCAAGAGCTGTGGGGGCAACCCGTCGCCATGGAGTTCTTCTTCTTCCAGCCTTCCGTGGTGCGCCGGCACCTGGAAGCTGCGGGCTTCGAGGTTGAAGAAATCATCGAACGGGAACCTTACGCTCCGGAAGTGGAGCACCAAAGCCGAAGGGCGTACATCTTTGTGCGCAGACCGTGATAAAAGAGACAGCGGACGGTAATGACAGCTATGGAAACAACGAAAGATGGAGTCGCCTCTCTTACCGCAGGAAAGATGAAACTGAGAATTTACCCCACGAAGCGGGCGGCTGGCGAGGCGGCTGCGCTTGCGGTAGCAGAGGAATTGCGGCGGCTGGGCCAGCTTCGCGACCAGTTTGGCGTGATCTTTGCCACCGGCGCCGCGCAGTTCGACACGCTTGATTTCCTGACCTCAACGCCTGGATTGCCCTGGAAAAAGGTCCGAGGTTTTCATCTGGATGAATATGTCGGACTCGACGAGAACCATCCAGCTTCTTTTCGCCGCTTTCTACGCGAACGGCTGACGCAACGTGTAGACCTGGGCGCCTTTTTCGAGATGAACGGCAGCGCTCAGGATCTTGACGTGGTATGCCGGCATTACATCGAAGAGTTGCACGTGGCTGAGCCGCAACTCTGCCTGCTCGGGATTGGCGAGAACGGGCACCTGGCCTTTAACGAGCCGGCCGAAGCCGACTTCCAGGATCCGCTGGAGATGAAGATCGTCAACCTGGACCTGATGTGCCGTCGGCAGCAGGCGGCAGAGGGCTGGTTCCCGAGTTGGCAGGAGGCGCCGGAACGAGCGCTTACCTTGACCATCCCAACGGTCTTTCGCGTCCCGAAGCTGATTGCGTCGGTACCGGGGCCGCGTAAAGCGCAGATAATCCGGCGCACGGTACAAGAGCCAATCTCTCCTGTCTGCCCCTCGACTCTTCTTCGCACTCATCCCGACGTGACGGTCTACCTGGATGTAGACTCCGCTGCCGAATTGGAGAACGTTTGATCCGGTGTCCAATGGGAGCTGCGCTCTGTCGAAAACATTTCCAGGAGTGGTCCGCGGAACTGCAGATCCCTCGGCTGCGCTCGGGATGACAAAGGGGAGCGCGACGCTTCCATAGAGTGCAGTTGCTGGAAAAACGGCGTTTGCTGAGTGCCCCTCGATCGGCTTGATTGGATACGCTGTTATCCAGGTCTGCGTTTTCAACAGAGGAACCATGCGCATGCGGCCAGCCCAAGGTGATGAAAAACGCTTCTATCCAGCAACCGCTCTTCATGGAAGCGTCGCGCTCCCCTTTGTCATCCCGAGCGAAGCCGAGGGATCTGCAGTGCCGCGGACCACTCCCGGATATGTTTTCGACCGAGGGCAGCGGAGCGGTTTCTTCGCACCGATGCCAATGATCAAGGACCTGGCCACATAATCATTCGAACAGAAGTGAAATGCCATGAATCCATCTAGTCCCCAGCTGCCCGCAGACGCGCAGTCGACAATCCGGGCCAAGAAGCAGGGCGGCGTGCGGTGGTGGATTGTATGGACCCTGTTTTTCTCGACC
>Ga0302325_10031963_pt1 | contig 10813 bp, 9 predicted proteins | sample Palsa_T0_2_FD_201948 | JGI IMG/M metagenome (GOLD analysis project Ga0302325, IMG submission 201948) | Peat permafrost microbial communities from Stordalen Mire near Abisko, Sweden - Palsa_T0_2 | ecosystem: Environmental > Terrestrial > Soil > Palsa > Peat permafrost | place: Sweden: Abisko... | reverse complement strand
AGGTCCTGCGCGTCATCGACGGCCACACGTTCGAGGCACGCTTGCGCGTCTGGCCGGGTCTCGACGTCAATACCAAAGTGCGGTTGCGCAATATCGATGCGCCGGAGCTTCACGCCCGGTGCGCCGACGAGCACGTCAAGGGGGAGGCCGCGCGCCGCGCTCGAAACCATCCTCGCGGCGGGCAGCATTACGATTTCGCGGGTCGGTCTCGACAAATACCGTGGACGGGTCGATGCGCTCGTCGCGACGCGCGACACGACCGACGTTTCCGCGGCGCTTCTCAACGGCGGCTGGGCGCGCAGCTACGATGGCGGCCGGCGCGGTACGTGGTGCTGATCTGGAAGTTTGGATGTAAGAGATCGGGCATCAGGTTCTTCTTGAGTTCCTGATGCCCGATCCTGATCCCCCGACGTTAGGTACCAGGGCCGTGTCGGCTTCCCGATACCTCCCCAATATTTGACTACTGCACCACCACCCGCGTGCCGACGCCAACGCGGTCGTAAAGATCTTTGATGTCCTCGTTGAACATGCGGATGCAGCCGTAGGAAACGAAATGGCCGATCGAGCCGGGCTGGTTCGTACCATGAATCGCGTATTCGCCGCCGGCAAGCGACATTGCTGCGACCCCCATCGGGTTACGCGGCGAACCGCCGGCGATCACCTTCGGAAGATTGGGCTTGTCGCGCCGGACCGCCGCTGGTGGCGACCAATCGGGGCGGATGTATTTGCGGTCGATGTACGACGTTCCCGACCATTGCTTGCCGGCCCGGCCGACGCCGACGGGATAGCGAATGGCGTGCCCGACGCCGGTAACCAAATAAAGTCGCCGCTCGCTGGTGCGCACGACGATGGTGCCCGGCATGAAGGTCTCGCGCATCGTCACGGTTTCCCCGCGCGCCTGCGCGGTTCGCGGCGCGAATGCCACCGAACAGACGACGGCGCTTAGCGCTGCTGCAACCAGAATATTCCCTCGCATCGAAGTCCTCACCACGGAATGAGCCCAACAGCCGCCGTCGCCCGGGCGGCGAACCGAACGGCATCTTAATCGAAGACGCGGGTTCTCTCAGCGTCGCATGCGCCGGATGGCGAAGGTTTTGCTAATTTTCCGTGAGGTGTGTCCTGATTGCACCACGCCGATAGGCGTGCTCCGGGAGCAGCAGCGAACGCGGCGAAACGCCTTTCCCTTCAACAGGGAAGTACGGCTTCACGCGCTCTTTTTGTTTTGCCGATGGGCGACGAGGTCGTCGACGACGGCGGGATCGGCAAGTGTCGAGGTATCGCCGAGATTGCCTGACTCATCCTCGGCGATCTTGCGCAGGATCCGGCGCATGATCTTGCCCGACCGCGTCTTCGGCAGGTTCGGCGCAAACTGGATAAGATCGGGCGAGGCGATCGGCCCGATTTCCTTGCGCACCCAGGCGGTGAGTTCCTTGCGCAGTTCCTCCGTCGACTGCTCGCCGTCCATCAGCGTCACATAGGCGTAGATGCCCTGGCCCTTGATGTCGTGCGGATAACCGACCACGGCGGCCTCCGACACTTTCGGGTGCGCGACCAGCGCCGACTCGACTTCGGCGGTGCCGAGCCGATGCCCGGCGACGTTGATCACGTCGTCCACCCGGCCGGTGATCCAGTAATAGCCGTCGGCGTCGCGGCGGCAGCCGTCGCCGGTGAAATACTTTCCGGGATAGGCGCTGAAATAGGTGTCCACGAAACGCTGGTGGTCGCCGTACACGGTGCGCATCTGGCCGGGCCAGGAATCGGCGATGCAAAGGTTCCCGCTCACCGCGCCTTCGAGCACCTTGCCCTCGGCGTCAACGATCTGCGGGACCACGCCGAAAAACGGCAGCGTTGCCGAGCCAGGTTTCAGCCGCGTCGCTCCCGGCAGCGGGCTGATCAGGATGCCGCCGGTTTCGGTCTGCCACCAGGTGTCGACGATCGGGCAGCGGCCGTCGCCGACCACGCGATAATACCATTCCCAGGCTTCCGGATTGATCGGCTCGCCGACTGAACCGAGCAGCCGCAGCGAAGCGCGCGAGGTTTTCTTCACCGGCTCGTCGCCCGCCTGCATCAGCGCGCGGATCGCCGTCGGCGCGGTGTAGAAGATGTTGACCTTGTGCTTGTCGATCACGTCCCAGAAGCGGGAGTTGTTTGGATAGTTCGGCACGCCTTCGAACATCAGCGTGGTGGCGCCGTTGGCCAGCGGCCCGTAAACGATATAGCTGTGGCCCGTGACCCAGCCGACGTCGGCGGTGCACCAGTAGACGTCGCCGTCGTGATAATCGAACACGTATTGATGCGTCATCGCGGTGTAGACGAGGTAGCCGCCGGTCGTGTGCAGTACGCCCTTGGGTCTTCCGGTCGAGCCTGACGTATAGAGAATGAACAGCGGGTCCTCGGCGTTCATCTCCGCGCAGGGACATTCTGCCGTCACCATGTCGGCCGCCTCGTGGTACCAGACATCGCGACCGGGCAGCATGTCGACCGGCGCGCCGGTGCGTCTTACGACGATGACGTGGTCGACATCGCCGCCCATTTTGGTGATCGCGGCGTCGGTATTGGCCTTGAGCGGCACCTTGCGGCCGCCACGCAAACCTTCGTCGGCGGTGATCACGACCTTGGACAGGCAATCCTCGATGCGGCCGGCGAGCGATTCCGGCGAGAAACCGCCGAACACCACGGAGTGAATCGCACCGATCCGCGCGCAGGCCAGAATGGCGTAAGCCGCCTCCGGAATCATCGGCAGATAAATTGTGACGCGGTCGCCCTTCTCGACGTTGCGATTACGCAGCACGTTGGCGAAGCGGCAGACCTCGTCGTGCAACGCCCTGTAAGTGATCTTCCTGGAATCTTTGGGATCGTCGCCTTCCCAGATGATGGCGATCTGGTCGCCGCGCTCGGCGAGGTGACGGTCGATGCAGTTATAGGCGGCGTTGGTCGTGCCGTCTTCGAACCATTTGATCGAAACGTGACGCGGATCGAACGAGGTATTCTTGACCTTGGTGAAATGCCGGTACCAATGGATGCGCTTGGCTTCTTCCGCCCAGAAGCCGTTCGGATCGGCGAGCGAACGCGCGTACATCTCCGTGTATTTGGCGTTGTTGATGAAGGCGCGTTTCGTCCAGTCGACTGGAATCTCGTAAATCTTATCCGACATCACGTCCTCCACGCTGCGCGCTGGAGCGCGCACTCCTTGTCGTTCGTTGCCGCCATTATGCGATGGCGCTTAGCGCCTGGACAAGGTCGCCGGCCTTGGACGATTGGCCAATTGCCGCGAGGCGCCAATGCATTAAGGCTTCAGGCCGCCCATCTTGCAGACGAGCTTCCATTCCTCCGCCGTCACCGGCTGCACCGACAGGCGGGAATATTTGACCAGCGCCATCTCCTTCAGCTTCGGCTCCGCTTTGACCGAAGCAAGCGTCACCGGCTTGGGCAGCGGCTCGAGGGCGCCCGTGGTAACGGCAACCCATGGTTCGCCCTTGGCGGCGGTCGGGTCGGGATAGGCGTCGAGGATCACTTCGCCGATGCCGACCACCTGCTTCTCGTCGCCGGTGTGATAGAAGAAGAACTTCTCGCCCTTCTTCATCTCCTTGATATGCCGCCGCGCCGTGAAATTGCGCACACCGCTCCACGGCTCGCCCTTGGCGCCGCGCTTGACCTGATCGTCCCAGGAAAATTCTTCCGGCTCGGTCTTCATCAGCCAATACGCCATGATCACCCCTCCGCCTTTAACGGTCGCGACAACAGGAAATCGATCGCTTCGTCCACGCTCATTTTACCGTCAAGCAGCGCCGCGACGGCAAACGAGATCGGCATGTCGACGTCGCGTTCGCGCGCCATTTCGGCGAGTACCGACGCGGTGAAGGCGCCTTCGGCAAGCCCGGCCGTGCCCTGGATCGCGTCGGGCTTTTGCCCGCGGCCGAGATTGACGCCGAATGTAAAGTTGCGCGATTGCGGGCTCGAGCAGGTAAGAAGCAAATCGCCGAGGCCGGAAAGGCCCATCATCGTTTCCGCTTTCGCGCCGTAGGCCTTGCCGAAGCGCACAAGCTCGGCGAACCCGCGCGTGGTCAGCGCCGCCTGCGCACTTGCGCCAAGGCCGCGGCCGACAACGACCCCGGCGGCGATGGCGAGGACATTCTTCGCGGCACCCCCGATCTCGACGCCGCGCACGTCGGTTGAGTGGTAAGGACGAAAACTCGCGGAGCCTATCGCTCGCGCAAGCCCGCCGGCGAGCTCTTCGTCGCTCGCCGCCAGCGTGACCGCCGTCGGCAGCCCGCGCGCCACGTCGGCGGCAAAACTCGGTCCGGATAAAATTGCCGGTATCGCATTGGGGGCGCATTCGTCGATCAACTCGGTCATGAATTTCCTGGTGCCCCGCTCGATGCCTTTGGCGCAGACGATGATGGGGGTTCCTGCCGCGATCAACGGAGTCAGCGACCTTGCAACGGAACGGACCGCTTGGGCCGGTACCACCAGGAGGATCGCCGCCGTGCGTGCGGCCTCGCCCATGTCCCGGCCGATCTCGATGCTGTCGTCGACCCGCAGGCCGGGCAGGAATCGGCTTTCGCGTTTGCCGGCAAGGTGCGCGGCATTGGCAGCTTCAGCCTCCCACAAGGTGACCTTTCGGCCGGCACGGGCGCAGGTCAGGGCCAGCGCTGTCCCCCAGGCACCCCCACCGATCACTGTCACACGATCAATTGCCATTGCTGCACATTTCCAGCCTGCCGGAGCGCGGATTTTGACGGAAATCTCCAGCTATTCCAATAGCTTACCGCGCAGCATTTTTCAAATCAGGCTGCCGCGCGTTGTTTGGTAATCTAATGAAACTCCAATGATTATAAAGGCTTACCGCGCAGCAATTTAGGCACGTTGCCGATCAGGCCAGCCGCTTCGCGGATGAACCAACGCTTGAGATTGGGCACACGGTCCACCAGGCCGAGGCCGATATCGCGCACCAAACGTAGCCCCGTCGAGCGGTTGGAAAACAGCCGGTTGAGCCCGTCGGTCGCAAGCCCCATGGCCATCGTATCGAACCGCCGCCAGCGCTGATAGCGATCGAGGACCGTCTCGGCGCCCGGATCGAGGCCGAGCCGCGCGGCATCGACAATCACTTCGGCGAGCGCGGCGACGTCGCGCAGGCCCATATTGAGGCCCTGTCCGGCGATCGGATGAATGACATGGGCGGCGTCGCCGACCAGCGCCAGCCGCTCGGCGAGGAACGAGCGGGCGACAAAAAAGCCGAGCGGGTGGGCTCGCCGCGCGCTGACCGTGGTGATCTCGCCGAGATGCAACTTGAAACGCCGCTCGAGCTCGGCGTGGAAGCCATCGTCGGGCAACGCCATGATGCGCTCCGCGTCGCTCGTCGTCTCGGTCCAGACGATCGACGAGCGGCGCCCCTTGAGCGGCAGGATCGCGAACGGTCCAGCAGGGAGAAAATGCTCGACCGCGCGGCCTTCATGATCGCGTTCGTGACCGACATTGGTCACGATTGCCGATTGGCCGTAATCCCAGCCGTGAACGGCGATGCCGGCCAGTTCGCGGATCGACGAGCGTGCACCATCGGCGGCGACCAGGAGCCGCGTCGCGACCGCACTGCCGTCCGCCAATGTGACACCGAGGCGTTGTGCAGACCCTTTCGGCATCGCGGGCGGCGGGTCATCGGAATCCGCAACCTCGTCTGACGAATACCGGGTAACGGCCGTGGTCCGCAGCTCGACGCCGGCCTCGCGCGCCCTTGCTTCAAGCGCCGCGACGAGATGGCGATTTTCGATCATGTGGGCGAAAGGTTCGCCCGGCTCAACGTCGCCGGCGAAGGTGAGAAAGACGGGACGCACCGCGTCATCCACCCGGCTGTCGGTAACGACCATATCGAGGATCGGCTGCGCTCCGCCGGCCACGCTCTGCCAAACGCCAAGCGTCTCGAACAGCCTGCGCGCGGCAGCGACGATCGCTGACGCGCGCTCGTCGTCGGCGTGGCTTCTGCCGATCATCGGGTCGGCGACAGTGACGGCAAACGACGGCCCAAGCCCCTGCCGCAGCGCGATCGCGAGCGAGAGGCCGGCGAAGCCGCCGCCGGCAATCAGCACGTCGCGTTGGCCGTCTCCGCCGATCATCACTTGCGCGCCTGCACGGGTAGGTCTGTTTCTGGACCGTTGCCGATGGGCAGCATAGCATTGGGCCGCACACGTGCGAATTCGTCACGACGGCCGGCAAGGCCGGCGTTGACCCCGGGATACCGATTGGAACTCACGCATGTCCTCCGCCATCCAGGACGTACTGGCCATTCTCGATCTTGAGCCGCTCGAGGTGAATCTGTTCCGCGGGCGCTCGCCGCAATCGCGCTGGCAGCGCGTGTTCGGCGGACAGGTCATCGGCCAGGCTCTGGTCGCCGCCTGCCGCACGGTCGAGGACGTGGCTTTACGGCCGCCGCACTCGCTGCATGCTTATTTCCTTCTCGGCGGCGATCCCCGGGTGCCGATCATCTACGAGGTCGATCGCATTCGTGACGGCAAAAGTTTCACCACGCGGCGTGTGATCGCCATCCAGCACGGCCATGCGATCTTTTCGACCGAGGTATCGTTCCACGTCGCGGAAGAAGGATGGACGCACCAGCTCGACATGCCCGACGTACCAAAGCCGGACGCGCTGCCGAGCGAAGCCGAGATCAGGGATCGTTTGTTGCCGCAAATGCCGGATCCGGTGCGCCGCTATTATGCGAGCGAACGGCCGATCGAATTGCGGCCGGTCGAATACCGCCGGTATCTCGGCGAGAAAGTCGAAGGCGGCCGCTATCACATGTGGATTCGTGCGACCGGCCGCCTGCCCGACGAGCCGGCAATCCATCAATGTGTGCTGGCCTATGCGTCGGATATGACCTTGCTCGATGCGGCGCTGATCCCCCACGGGAGAACCGTGTTCAACGAAGACATCATGGCGGCTAGTCTCGATCACTCGCTATGGTTTCACCGCCCGTTCCGCGCCGATGAATGGCTGTTGTACGCCCAGGACAGCCCAAACCTCGGCGGCGCCCGTGGTTTTTCCAGAGGCTCGATCTTCAAGAGCGATGGAACTTTGGTCGCTTCGGTCGCGCAGGAGGGTCTCCTGCGGCAGCGCCGCGCCACGACGGATTAGTTTGGGCGGCGGTTGAAGTGAGCGAGTTATGCACGACAATTCCAGGTGCGCACGCCACCTCGGCGATAAATGGCTTAGTTCCCGGGCAATATGCCGATATCGTGGGCGTCGCGTCGTTTCGAAGGTCAGGATTTGTTCATGAAGTTCGTCATTGCCATCATCAAGCCCTTCAAGCTCGAAGAGGTGCGCGACGCCCTGACCGCCATCGGCGTTCACGGCATGACCGTCACCGAGGTGAAGGGTTATGGCCGGCAGAAGGGTCACATGGAAATCTATCGCGGCGCGGAATATGCGGTGAACTTCTTGCCCAAAGTCCGTGTCGAGGTCGCCGTGGCTGCGGATCAGGTCGACGAGGTCGTGGAGACAATCGGCAAAGCCGCCAAGACCGGTCAGATTGGTGACGGCAAGATCTTCGTCACCGGGATCGAGCAGGCGATGCGCATCCGCACCGGCGAAACAAACGCCGATGCGCTCTGAGCGCCAAAACTTCCCGTCGCTGAGCGCTCTGCTTGGGCATGATTTTCGGGGCCTGGAAGTTTGTCTTGTGCCGCAAGGGCCTGCGATATGCCGCCTATTAGGCAGGAACGCCTAGTTATTGTGCATCTCATTATGCACCCTGTCCGATGTTTGGGCGAGCAGCAGTTCGCTGCCCCATAGGCCGTCATGGATGCGCGAACCGGATGTCTAATGGCCGTTGATTGCCAGCATATTGTGGCCGGTCTGCCGGAACTGGCACGGCCCTTGAATTCCTTGGCAGTTCCAACCGCGACGGGGGGGAATATTCCAACGCGGTCATCGCTGGCTTAGCCCGCTCAATCGGTGCAGCGCACGAGGGGCGAGGGGAGATTACACCAATGAAAATTGTCATGGCCATCATCAAGCCGTTCAAGCTCGACGAGGTCCGCGACGCGCTTACCAAGATTGGCGTGCAGGGGCTGACTGTTACCGAGGTGAAGGGTTACGGCCGGCAGAAAGGCCACACTGAAATCTATCGCGGCGCCGAATATGCCGTGAGCTTCCTGCCGAAGATCAAGCTCGAAATCGCCTGCGCGTCCACTCAAGTGGACAAGGTCATCGAGACGATCAGTACCGCGGCGAAAACCGGGCAGATCGGCGACGGCAAGATTTTCGTGTTTGGCCTCGACCACGCGGTCCGCATCCGCACCGGCGAGATTGACGCCGCAGCCCTTTAGCAACCCGCACCTCGATCGATACGGACAGGAGTGAAATCATGACCTTGAAGAAATTCTCGCGGGCGGGGCTGCTTGCTCTCGCTGGAGCGCTGGTGCTGGCAATCCTGCTGAGCTTGCCGACGTTCCATGCGTCCTACGCGCAGACACCGGCGGCAACCCCTGCGGCCGCAGCGCCCGCGGCCGAGGCTGCGCCACCCGCCTGCGATGCCAAGACGCTCACGAATTGCTCGCCCAATTCCGGCGATACCGCCTGGATGCTCACCTCGATGGCCATCGTGCTGATGATGACCCTCCCGGGGCTTGCCCTGTTCTACGGCGGCATGGTGCGCAAGAAGAATGTCGGCGATACGGTGATGACGAGCTTTGCCATCACCTGCCTCATCAGCATTCTCTGGCTGTTCTTCACCTACAGCCTCGCGTTTCGCGCCGGGACTCCATTCATAGGCGGGCTCGATCGCGCGTTCCTGCAAGGCATCGTCAGCGACATCACCAAGGGCATCGGCAATCCCAATGCGCTGGCGCCGACCATCCCCGAGAGCGTCTATTCGATGTTCCAGTTGACGTTCGCGATCATCACCGCGGCGCTCATCGCCGGTTCGTTCGCCGAACGCATGAAGTTCTCGGCCATGCTCTGGTTCATCGGCCTGTGGGCGATCTTCGTCTATTCGCCGGTGGCGCACTGGGTGTGGGGACCGGACGGCATCTTTAACTCCGCCAATGACGCGGCCTGGTTCAAAGTGCTCGATTTTGCCGGCGGCACCGTGGTGCACGTCAATTCGGGGACCGCCGGCCTGATGGCGGCGCTGATGCTTGGCAAGCGCAAGGAGACGGCGCCGCCCCACAACATCGTCTACACCATGATCGGCGCCTCGCTCCTGTGGGTCGGCTGGTTCGGCTTCAACGCCGGCTCCGCGGTATCCGCCGGCATGCAGGCCGGCATGGCGATGCTGGTGACCCACACCGCGACCGCGACGGCCGGCTTCACCTGGATGATCGTCGAGTGGATCATGCGCGGCAAGCCGACGGTCATCGGCATTTGCTCGGGCGCCGTCGCCGGCCTCGTCGCCATCACGCCGGCGTCCGGCTTCGTCGGTCCCATGGGATCGTTCGCCATCGGCATCGCCGCCGGCATTATTTGCTACTGGGGCGTCACCGGCCTCAAGCATTTCTTCGGTTACGATGACGCGCTTGATGCGTTCGGCGTGCACGCCGTCGGCGGCGCGACCGGCGCGATCCTCACCGGGGTGTTCGCGGTGGCGGCGTATGGCGGCACTGCCGGCCTGATCGAGGGCAATCCTGGTCAGGTGGTCAACCAGATCGTCGGTGTGGGTTGCGTCTTCATCTACGACGTGATCGTGACGCTGATCATCCTCAAGATCGTCGACATGGTTATCGGGCTGCGCGTGAGCGAGGACGTCGAGCGCGAAGGCCTCGATCTCGCCCTGCACGGCGAGACCGTTCAGTAAGGCACGATCAGGAAAAGTGGAGGCCAGTTTTCTGAACTGATCGTGCTCAACTAAAAATCTGCGCGAACGACGGTTGGGCGGAGACCCGGCACCGCCCTCCGTCGAGAGGCTCTGGCACCAGCCAGGGCCTCTCAGTTTTTCTGCAGCCCTGCCGGTGTCGTGTTTTGCTGTTTCAAGCCCGGAGAGCGGTGTGGCGATCGTAAGCTCCAGCGCAATCTGCTCCAAGCAGGCCGAAAAGCGTGACGTCGGTCGGGCTGGGACAACCTGTGATCTGGACAAGGACGTGCCGGAATGGGTATGCCACACCGACGGCGCTAAAATCGCCGAGTTTCGGGAGGAAACCCATGGTGCGTAGCTATTTTCTCGTTGCGGCGGCCGCCGCGCTCGGCCTGTCCGCAGCGAATACCGCGTTCGCTGAGGATACCGTCAAGATCGGCTTCATTCTGCCGATGACCGGCCAGCAACAATCAACCGGCAAACAAGAAGCCGCCGGGATCAAACTCTACATGGCGCAGCACGGCGACATGGTTGCCGGCAAGAAGATAGAGCTCATCATCAGGGACGATGCCGCGGTTCCCGACAACACCAAACGTATCGCTCAGGAATTGATCGTTAACGACAAGGTAGCGTTCCTCGCCGGCTTTGGCGTCACGCCGGCCGCGCTTTCGGTTGCTCCGCTCTCGGCCGAATCCAAAACACCCGAGATCGTGACCGCAGCCGGCACCTCGATCATTACCGAGAAGTCGCCCTATATCGCCCGCACGAGCTTCACGCTGGCGCAATCCACCGTGCCGATGGCCGACTGGGCGGCGGATAACGGGATCAAAAAAGTGGTGACCATGATCTCCGACTACGCACCGGGGGTCGACGCGGAAAAATCGTTCACGGCGGAATTCAAGAAGAAGGGCGGCGAGGTGCTTGAATCCATCCGCTTCCCGCTCGCCAATCCCGATTTCGCGCCCTTCCTGCAGCGCGCGGCCGATCAAAAGCCCGACGCGATTTTCGTATTCGTTCCATCCGGGCAGG
>Ga0302325_10031962_pt1 | contig 10813 bp, 4 predicted proteins | sample Palsa_T0_2_FD_201948 | JGI IMG/M metagenome (GOLD analysis project Ga0302325, IMG submission 201948) | Peat permafrost microbial communities from Stordalen Mire near Abisko, Sweden - Palsa_T0_2 | ecosystem: Environmental > Terrestrial > Soil > Palsa > Peat permafrost | place: Sweden: Abisko... | reverse complement strand
CCTCAGGCTGATCTTCGAGCAATTCAGGGGGACGGTCGGCCAGGGAGCCAATCACCTGCCCATTGTCGTTCTTCAAGCTCGTGAGGAAGAAGACGTACAGCTTGCCCTTCTGGTACGGGAACGCGGCCTCCTCAGGCTTCTCCACGCTCTCCGGCAGCCGCTGATAGAACATGGCCCGGGCAAGGTTGCCCCTCACTTGGCATTCGGCCAGGATAATGGCTTTCACGTAGCCGATCTTTTCGCCGGTGGTTCTGTCCACATAGCCGTCCATGGACGCATGGGCGCCGCGGAACTCTCCGACGATCAGCAGCCGGCCCAGGAGCACTTCCCGCAGCAATCCCGCCCGGTTCATTTGCCCTCCTCTCCAACGACCCGCAGGCCGCGCTTTGCCGATCCCCTGCTATCCGTGGACACCGACCGCACGATCCCGAGCACAGCGGCTTTCAGAGCGTCCGGCAGGCCAGCCCAAGCCAGGGCGATTTCCTCGACTTCCTCACGCCACTTGCAACATTGTGGGTCCAGTTGTGGGGCTGCATCCGTAAGTGCCTGATAACCAACAGCGCTTTGCGGGTTCGAACCCTGCATCGCGCACCATTTCACCTTTTGGACAGGCCGGGACAGCGCGGGACAAATCGGCCTCAAACCCTCTGTTCATCAGGGTTTTCGCAACATTCGCGGTTTCGAGCACTTGGACAGGGCCGGACACCAAAAGACCATCCGTGACTAATTTTTGTGAGTCTATTTGTGAGTCTGGTTCATCACCCTTTACCAGCGCCGGAAGCTTCATCACCGCATCGCCAGTCGGAAGCATTCCAGCGTCCGTATAGACTTTCGCGGTGAGACGCATATCGCTGTGGCGCATCAATTCCATGATGACCCGCTGTGAAACGCCGGCGAGCGTCAGCATGGTTGCAAAGGTATTCCGCAGGGCATGGAAATCGGCGAATTCGCCCTTGTCGTCCACGTAGGGAATCCCTGCCGCATCCAGGTCTTTCCGAAACCGGTCCATCCGGGGAATCAGCCGACGAAACACCAAGTCTCCCGGCTCTGCATCTTCTGGCCGATGCTGGCGCAGCTTTTTCACGACGGCGGGCGTGAGTGGAAGCGAGCATTGCTTGTGATTCTTCGAGATTGCCGCCCGCGCATTGATGAACGGCTTGGCCGCATCCAAATGCACGTCTGACCATTTCAGTTGCCCGAGTTCGCCACGGCGGAGGCCCGTAAAGGCTGCTGTCAGGTACACGACGCCCCGCTCCCCTGAAACCGCGACCAGGGACCCAAGCTGCTCTAACGTGAATGCCCTCCGGTCCCTCTGCTGCGTGCCGCCCACGCGGGCCTTCTCTACGAAACGCAGGGGATTCGCGCCGACCCGTCTTTCCAGCCAGCGCATGAGCCCTGAGATCGCCCCCAGGTATTCGTTCAGGGTCTTGGCGGACTTGTCCTGCCCATTTCGCCATCCTTCGAAGGATTCGGCTGTCACATGGCAGGGTAATTCCCATCCGCAATCCTCGACCAACCGGCCTTCTCTGCCAGGGCGCGAGCCTGGACAACATCAATCCTCTCATTCGTCACCATATGGACGTGCAGCCCGTGGCGCTTGTGCATCTCAAAGACCCTTACTATGCGAACCCGCATCCGGATGCGCTCTACTTTCGCGTTTCTCTCGAACCGCCCCACGACGACGGCCAGGCGGTGGCGCCGCCGACACGTCGCTGTGCTGGCAAACACGAAACGGCGGAATAGGGGATTGCTGGCGCGCAGGCACGGCCAGTTTTCTGGACGATTTTGCGCATCGGTGTCTCTTTCTGAGCATTGTCTGAGCATTGAAGCGGGCCGCCGCCCGCCGTGCCAGGCCCACCCCATCCATGCATAGTACATTGTACTAGCCAGCTAATACAATGTACTAGACTCGGTTGGGTTCACTTTTTCGCCGCTGTGGCATGATGGATGCTAACGGACGCCGAGCCACAACCGGCTACTAACTCATAACAAGAAAACATGCTGTATGTCCGATAATCCACAACAAAACCCAACAGGCACCCTAGGTCTCACCGGGTTGACCGTGAATGCGATGGCGCTGATTGCGCCCGGAGCATTCCTATGGTTGACCTTTGAAGAACAATCACTGTCTGGAGCGCCGATGGCCGGCTGCGCCATGTGGTTTGGAATCGTAGCGGCGCTGATGCTGTGCTTTGCCACCGCCATCAGTTACGCTGAGCTTTCGAAACTCTATCCCGGCGCGGGCTCATCTTATCTTTACGCGGAACAAGCGTTCCTCTCGAAGACCAAGGCGTTCAAATACGCGCGCATCGCCAAATTCGTTGTCGGCTGGGCCAGCCACCTTTACTACTGGGTTTATCCCGGATGCATGGTGGGTGTGACGGCGATCTTCGTCGGATTCATGGCCAATCAGTTTTTCCCCAACACGTTCAGCCCGGCCGTTAACAGCCCTTTGCTTATGGGCCTGTTCTGCGTCGTATTTGCCCTGGGCGTCGGCTGGATCGCCTCCAAGGGAGTCAACGGGAGCACCGGCGTCAGCATCGCCATCAATGTGATCCAGATCTCCGCGCTGCTCGTCTTCACGGTCATCGCGCTTGCCTACCGCATCGAGCACAAGCAGGGTGACGTGGCCTGGCATCTCTCCAATGGCACCCCAATCAACTATCAGGTCGATAGTGTCAACCAGTTGGACGCGAATAACAAGCCGATCCAGAATACCTGGGCCGATGGCAGTAACATGGTCGATGACAAGAACCAGCCGATCTACAAGACGCAGGATCGCCAGGTCACCGCGGACGACCTCAAAGACAAGACATTCGCTTCGCTCGGTTACAGCGTGGGAGATCCCTACCCGGTCCTCCAGAAGGACGCGGCTGGCAAGCTGGTGCTTGACAAGGATGGCAAGCCGGAGCCGGTGCCGTTCACGATCAGTTACCTGCCTGCCGACGCGATGAGTGGCGGCGGACCCATGGGCCCGGCGAAGGACCCGCTGACGTTCAACTTCCACACGACCGCGGCGTCGGTGGTTTCTCCGCACAACATCAACTTCCTGATCATCCAGGCCTGCGTCGCCATTCTGATCCTGGTCGGATTCGAGTCCGTGACCGCCATGGGTGCGGAAGCGAGAAATCCCACCAAGGATGTGCCGAAGGCGGTGCTGCTCTCGCTGATCATCCAGGGCGCGTTCTGCTACCTGATCGAGTACTTCGCGGCGAATTACTTCATGAATAACGGGTACACGATCGGCAATGCCGGCGCATCCAGCGCCCCGATTGGCGATATGATGACGCTTACCGGCACATGGCTGTTCGGCAGTCCGACTGCCGGCCTCTGGTACATGTGGATCCAGGGTTTGACGGTTTTCCTGGCGCTCATCGGCACCACGCTCGCCTGTATCAACACGGGCGCCCGCGTCACTTACGCGATGGGCAGGGACAACGAAGTCGGCGAACTCTTCGGCTCGATCCATCCCAAGTCCGGCGCCCCGACCAAGGGCATCTGGGTTCTCACCGTGCTCTCGATCGTCCTCGGCTGGGTGACGGTGTCCATGTATCTGGGCGGTACCGCTCAGACGCCGCTCGATCCCAAGTTCAGCAATATCTGGTATAGCTTCGGCCTCTTCCCGGCCGCGGCGTATGCCACCGCTCCGAACACGCTGCTCATCATCACGCTGATCAGCAACTTCGGGACGTTCCTGCTGTACATGATGAGTTGCATCGTCGCGATCATCGCCTTCAAGGAGCATCACATGTTCAATGGATTCAAGCACTTCGTCGTGCCGCTCTTCGGCCTGCTGGCGAACCTCGGGTGCATGCTGTTCTACATCATCGGCCCGTTCTCCGTGGCCGGGATGAGCTGGCACGAACCGTTCATCGCGCTGGGCGCAGCCCTTGTGTGGGGCGTCTACGGGGCGATTCACTTCGTGACGGGCAGCAAGAAGAAGGAAAAGCCTATGTTCATGGAGGCGCCCGCCGCAGCCTGATCAAACGACAAGCACTTTTCCCATTGCCACAGCAGCATTGGGTTTGAGACCAAACGGTCACATCCTGGGTGGGATGTGGCCGTTTGACATTCTAGCCATGGTACGGCCGAAGCCGTTTTCCCAAGTTCGCGCGGGACATTCAGCCTGATTTCTGGAAGGAGGGTCATCGGGACCCTCCTTCTTGATGCACACGAACCGCTTGTTGTTTCTCCTTCTGCTGGCGTGGCTGACGGGGGAAGCAGGGGGTCTTGCGCAGAATCCGGACGCGGCGCTGCCTGCCGGCGTGAAGGCGGTCTGGACTCTCGACAAAGCGTTTCGCGAGCATACGGCCACGCAGGAACGGGTCTGCCTGAACGGCCTCTGGCGCTGGCAGCCGGGGACCGGCGCAGACAGCGGCGTGCCCCCGGGCAACTGGGGCTATTTCAAGGTCCCCGGCTGCTGGCCGGGAGTCACCGATTACATGGAGGAAGATTCCCAGACGGTCTATTTTCATCCGGCATGGGAACACCGGGACCTGGGCGGCCTGACCGCGGCCTGGTACCAGCGGGAAATCACGGTTCCGGCGGAATGGACCGGCCGTCGCATTACGCTTTACACCGAGTACCTCAATTCCTTTGCCGCCGTCTATATCGACGGGCGGAAGGCGGGAGAGATTCAGTTTCCGGCCGGCGAGGTGGACCTCACCGCCCTCTGCCAGCCCGGAAGCAGGCATATGCTTTCGCTCCTGGTCGTTGCGCTGCCGCTCAAGGCAGTCCTCTTTTCGTATGTCAACTCCGCGTCGATGGAGGAGGTGAAAGGTTCGGTCAGCCGGCGCGGGCTGTGCGGCGATGTTTACCTGGTGGGGGCGCCACCCGCCAACCGGATCGACGGGGTGAAGGTGGCCACGTCGGTGCGCAAGGCGCAAATCTCGCTCGATGTCACGCTGCGGCATCTTGCCGCGAGCGAAAGGTACGCTCTCCGCGCGACGATCAGCGAGGGCGGCCGCGGCGTCGAAGAATTCACCAGCAGCCCCTTCAGCGGCCATGACGTCACGGACGGCCACTTCTCCTGGAGCCAAAACTGGAAGCCCGGGAAACTATGGGATATCAAGTCGCCGCAAAACACTTACTCGCTGAGCCTTTGCCTGCTCGATTCAGCGGGCAAGGCGCTTGATACCGCGCTGCCCGTCCGGTTCGGCTACCGCGAGTTCTGGATCGAGGGCCGCGACTTTTATCTCAACGGCACGCGGCTCCATCTTTCGTGCGTGCCGCTCGATAACGCGGAGGTCGGTGCGGCGACCGCGACCTATGATGCGGCGAAGGAGAGTTTCGAGCGCCTGCAAAGCTTTGGCATCAATTGTGTCTACACGCACAACTACGGCTGCGATCCGGGGTCGCACCTCGGCTTCTCGGAAATTCTGCGGGCGGCCGACGACACGGGGATGCTCGTCTCGCTTTCGCAACCCCATTTCGGCAGCTACGATTGGAAGGCTCCCGACGCCGATGCGAACAACGACTATGCCCGCCACGCCGCGTTTTACGTCCAGGTCGCGGGGAACCATCCCTCGGTCGTCTTCTATTCCATGAGCCACAACGCCACCGGCTACAACGAGGACATGAACCCGGACTTCATCGACGGCATCGCCGACCCCCGGGACAACTGGGCGCAAAACAACGTGCAGCTCGCCCTGCGCGCCGAGGCCATCGTCGAACGCCTGGACCCGAGCCGGATCGTTTACCACCACGCCTCGGGCAATCTCGGCTCGATGTGGGACAGCAACTTTTATCCGAACTTCGCCCCGATCCAGGAACTCGACGACTGGTTCGAGCACTGGGCCACCAAGGGCGTGAAGCCGGCTTTTACCTGCGAATACGGCGCGCCTTACCCCTGGGACTGGACCATGTACCGCGGCTGGTACAAGGGCCGGCGCTCCTTCGGCGAGGCGCGGGTGCAGTGGGAATTCTGCTTCGCCGAATGGGCCTCGCAATTCCTCGGCGACCGGGCTTTTCAGATCAGCGAGATGGAAAAGGCCAACCTGCGCTGGGAAGCCGAAAAATTCCGCGCCGGAGGGACCTGGAACCGGTGGGATTATCCCTATGAAGTCGGCTCGAACCGGTTCGACGACCGGCAAACCGTGACGGCCATGTACATCACCGATAATTGGCGCGCCTATCGGACCTGGGGCCTTTCGGCCAACTCGCCTTCGGATTACACGGGCTACTGGCGATTGCGCGATGGCGTGGACAAAAGCCGGGCCGATTTAAAGACCGATTGGGAGAACCTGCAACGTCCAGGGTACAGCCCCGATTATATCGGCACTCAATTCGAACGGATGGACATGGCCTATGCGCGCGCCGACTGGGTGCCCACCGCCACCGCGCAGGCGCTCATCCGCAACAACAGGCCGCTGCTGGCCTATATCGGCGGCAAAGCGGCGGCGTTCACGAGCAAGGATCATAATTTCCTCCCGGGCGAAACGGTGGAGAAGCAACTCATCGTCATCAACGATTCGCGCGACCCGGTTGAGTGCAATTGCGCCTGCTCGCTGAATCTCCCCAAACCGGTGGCCGGCTTCAAAAGATTCACCGTCCCGCCGGGCGGCCAGAGCCGCCTCCCGATATCGCTGGCACTTCCGGCCGGAGTTCCGCCCGGCAACTACCAACTCGCCGTCACGTTCACCTTCAGCACCGGCGAGACGCAGAGCGATTCCTTTTCGCTCCAGGTCCTGCCGCCACCGGCGCCGGCGGCCGGGAACGCTGGAAAAATCGCCCTTTATGATCCGGCGGACGACACGGCCAGGATGCTCGACCGTCTCGGCATCACTTACCAATCCGTGACCGCCGGCGATGCCCTTTCTACTTATGATATTCTCGTCATCGGCAAAGCGGCCTTGACCGTCGACGGGGCCGGGCCGGACATCAGCCGCGTGCGCGACGGATTGAAGGTAATCGTGTTCGAGCAGACTTCCGAGGTGCTCGAGAAACGGTTGGGTTTTCGCGTCGAGGAATATGGCTTGCGGCAGCTCTTTCCGCGCGTTCCCGATCATCCGCTGCTCAAGGGACTCGATGCCGCCAACCTGCGCGACTGGCGCGGCGCGGCGACGCTACTTCCCTCCCGCCTGAAGTACGAACTGAACCCGAACTTCGACGGCGCGCCGACAGTCAAGTGGTGCGGCATCGACGTCACGCGCGTCTGGCGCTGCGGCAACCGCGGCGACGTTGCTTCCGTCCTCATCGAAAAGCCCGCGCGCGGCGATTTCCTGCCCATTCTCGACGGCGGCTTCAGTTTGCAGTACAGCCCGCTCCTCGAATACCACGAGGGCAAAGGCCTGGTGCTCTTTTGCCAGGCCGATGTGACCGGGCGGACCGAGACCGATCCCGCCGCCGATCAGCTTGCGCGAAACCTCTTCACCTATGCGTCCGCATGGAAACCCGCTCCGGTCCGGCAGGCCCTTTACGTGGGCGATCCGGCCGGCAAGAGCTACATCGAGAAAGAAGGCATTTCCGCCGGCGCGTATGCAGGAGGAAAGTTGACGGAGAACCAGGTGCTGATTGTCGGTCCCGGCGGAGGCGGCGCACTGGCCGCCAATGCGGCGGCCATCGGCGATGCGCTCGGCGCCCACGGACACCTGCTGGCCATTGGGCTTGGCGAAGACGAAGCCAATGCCTTCCTCCCGTTCAAGGTTTCCATGAAGAATGCCGAGCATATCGCCGCCAGTTTTGCGCCCTTCAGCGCCGGTTCCCCGCTAAGCGGAGTGGGGCCCGCGGATGTCTATAATCGCGACCCACGGGAATTTCCTCTCGTGACAGGGGGCGCCGCAATCACGGGCGACGGCATTCTGGCCGAGGCGGAAAACGCCGACGTCGTCTTTTGCCAGCTTGTTCCCTGGAGATTTGATTACAGCAGGCAATATGACGTCAAGCGGACCTATCGGCGCGCCTCATTCCTGCTCACGCGCCTGCTGGCGAACATGGACGTTGCCGAAACCACGCCGATCCTGAGCCGGTTCAGCAGCCCCGCCAGGTCAGAGACGCGCTGGCTGGACGGCCTGTATGCCGATGCGCCGGAAGAGATGGACGATCCCTATCGCTTTTTCCGCTGGTGAACTTCGCAAATACCTCGCCCTAGTCGTTGCGCCGGGGATTGATGGTGATGCTTAAGCTTTGCCCTGTCGTCATTTGCAGGTCCGGGGCAAAATCAAGCGCGATCCGGTCACCCTTCCGGCTGAAGGTAACGGGCTGATCTTTGCCGTCAACCTGGGCCTTGGCTCCCTGGGCCTGGCTTCCCGAAGGCAGAATCAGGCTGAGGGTTTTGAGCCGCAGCTTGCCGTAGCCAACGTCGACCGTCGCATCCAGGCCGTTGCCCGCATACTTTTGGCTGAAGCTGCCCCAGCCGCCGGCGCTGGTGAAGGCGGCCTTGAAATTCTGCGGGTTGACGCGCGGAGCAAAAGCCATTGCGCCCTTGGGGCCATCGTACTCGAAGCCGCATGCCGCGGTGAAAACGCCGTAACTGGACATCGAGCGGCTGTAATGGCTTCCAGCCTCGCACTCATTCCAGGGATTGTGTTTGGCGCCGTCATGCCGCGTCTGCAACGTTTTGATTTCGGCCAGCGCCTTGTCCACGAGTCCGTCCCACATCATCAGCGCCGTCTCCTCGTATTCCGAACCGGGCCAGCATTCGTTATTATAGAAACTGGGATTCCCCCACGTGGGCATTTTCCCCCCATGGGGCATGGTGCACATAATAAGACCTCCGTCATCGGGCATGCCAAGCCATCGCCCCGGTTTGAAGATAGTCCGATAGGAACCGATATTCGTGGTGTAGTTATATTTCCAGATTGAATCAAGCGCGGTAAGCACCTTCGCGTGATCGATGATATCGCCCAGGCCGACCTGATAGGCCCAGCCCTGTCCCATGACCTGCTCGATCGGGCACTCGTTGAACGTGCCGGGGGAATCGGGATGAGCCGGGTCGGGCTGCTGGATGAAGTATTCGCCGTTAAATAACTCGGTTTCCACGCAGGCGCGGCCTTTGTCGGCAATGGCGCGCAGACTCCGGGCATAAGCGCCATCGTTGGAGGCATCGGCCATTTCGGCGGCGGCTCGCAGCGCCGCCTGATAGTAAAGGCTGAGCCACGTAATTTTGCCATACCAGTCGCCGTCCATGGTATTGGGCTGGGCTCCTTCCAGAATGCCCTCACCTTTCGGATCGTACCGGTTAATGAGAAAATTGGCGGCTTTCTTGACCGAGCCATAGTTGCGCTGAAGGAACGAGTTGTCCCCGCTCATGCGGTGGGCCAGGTAAGTGCGGAGAATGATTCCCGATTGACCGTCGACGGCAGGCACCTTGCTATACTCGGCGCGCATGCCGATCCCGCCATCCCCGTTCATGCCGAGACCGGGCACAAACTCGACCTTCTCCATGATCGCCTTTTCCAGGTCGGGGAACAGATAACCCATGGCCTGTTGGTAACCCCACACATGCGTGCAGGTGCCCGGACAACTGTAGCGGCCTTCGTAACCGTAGAAGCGGCCATCGCCGAGTAAATACGAGGTGCTGGTGGCCAGCGTGGAGGTATTGAGGAATGTCCGGTCCAGAAAATAATAGGGGAGCGTCGAATCGTACCAGGTATCGCGCCATTTGTGCGTGGCGGCGGCAAGCCGGTCAAAGTTGGCGGACAGATGATCGACCACATCCTGGGACGATTTGAAGCGAACCGCGTATTGCCGGTTGGTGGGAGTCGAAAGTCCCAGCTTCAGCGGATTGGGAAAGTACCAGCTAACGATGAAGGAGACGGTCATCTTGCCGCCTGGGGCAAGAGTCCGGGTGCGGCGGAGCGCGCCAACCAGTTTGCTGTTATCCCCTAAAACCTTGAGTTCGGAGGAGTCGGCCGCCGGGGCATCCAGGGAGGCATCCGGAGATTTATCGCCGGTCACCTGGGCAACCGCCTCGGCATCATCGCCCATCATCGCAAGCGCCATATTTCCCGCATCCACTTGGTCCTTGATCGAAAGCAGGTCGTCCGGAGCATCGGAAAAAGCAAAATCGTCGGCGAGGATATGACCCCAGGGTCCCGAACTTTGATCGACGATTTGCAACTGCGCCGTCTTGCCAGCAAGCTCTTTTACATCCCAGCTCGCGAGACGCAGAACTTCATCGTTCCGGCCCGTGGCGGTCCGCGCCACTTTGCCGTCCACGAGAAGATTGACGCATTCCCGCTGAGGATCCTTCCCACCGCCGATCAGGAACAGAAGATAGGGACGGCTGATGACGAAAGACTCGCTTGTCAACGTGCCGGTTGCCTTGTCACTACCCTTGTAAAGGCTGTCTGCCATATATTGCCCCTGCGATCCGACGATCGGAGAACTATGCCTGATGACGCCGAGCTTCGCGGGTTGGTTTCCGAAGGCCTCTCCTTCCGCCTTCCAGTGGTCGTATTTACCCGATTCGAAATCGTCGAATATTGTCGGCGGTTTGCCGTCGGCGGGAACTTGCTTCATCCCGAAGTTCAGCGTCGTGCAGCCATGACTTCTGGAGGCGATATTTTCGAGGAGAATTGCCGTCTGGTTGCGCATCGTGATGCCCGCGGCATTTTCCATCCAGCCGCCCACGGTGCACTCGACTCCTTCATGGGAAGTGTTTTCGACCGTATAAGTGAGAATCGTGGCCGGGTAACTCGAGTCGCCCACATTGGATGGAATAAAAGGGGAAAAAGCTTCCAGATGGACGCGGACGGGACTGGCCGCATCGGAATAATCCACCGAGCCGATGGGATACTGCCCCGAAAAAGTAACATCGGTGAAGCCGTTCTTATCGAGCGTGCGGGTCTCCTTCTTATCGCCCTGGCGGGTG
>Ga0302325_10031961_pt1 | contig 10814 bp, 8 predicted proteins | sample Palsa_T0_2_FD_201948 | JGI IMG/M metagenome (GOLD analysis project Ga0302325, IMG submission 201948) | Peat permafrost microbial communities from Stordalen Mire near Abisko, Sweden - Palsa_T0_2 | ecosystem: Environmental > Terrestrial > Soil > Palsa > Peat permafrost | place: Sweden: Abisko... | reverse complement strand
CTGACCGGCATGCGGGAGCGCGTAGCAGCCTGCGGCGGCGAGCTCGAAGCGGGCCGCGCGCAGGACGGCGGCTGGCAGGTGCTCGCCCGGCTGCCCCGCCAGCCGACCCAGCAGCCGGCCGGCTAGCTGATCGCCGCCCTGGTCAACGGCGACGGGGAAGCTCCCTCCCTAGACGGACGTCCGGCGGTCAGGTTCCCCCGGGCGACGGACGCGCCGCCACCCGCCGCCGCTGGACGCTGAGAGCACCAACTTCCCAGCGGAGGAACCACATGAAACACCGCATCACCATCGCCGCCATCGCTACCACCGCCGCGCTCGGCGGAACCTGCGCGTTCCTGGCGCCCATCGCCAGCGCCAGCCCAAGCGCGGCCAAGACGCACACCCTCACCTTCATCGCGGTGCAGGAGTCGATGCTGAACTACTCCCAAACGGTCAACATCGTCCAGGAGAAGGACGTCACCAAGTCGGGCAAGGTCATCGGCTACGACATGCTGCACGTGGTCTTCAACCCGAACACCGAAACCGCGAAGCTCAACGTCGTGTTCGCCGCCGACGGCGGCTTCCTCTACGGCGTGGCGCACGCGTCAAGCAGCCCGGTGATCCACGGCACAGTGACCGGTGGGACTGGCATCTTCACCGGGGCGGTTGGGACGATCCTGGCCAAGAACCTCAACAACGCCGGCACCAAGACCGCGATCACCGTCAAGTACCACACGTAAACAACCGAACCAGGCGTCTGCCCGCGGGGGCCTGACGTTGCGGTGCTGCAAATCGCCACGGCCCGTTCAGTGCAAAGGTCTTGAATTCAAAGACCTTGAATGTGCTGAACGGGCCGTGGCTTTTCTGTGCCGGGATCTGATCGCGAGTCCGTCGCAGGCCAGGTCGCCGCGATACTGACCTCCCTCTCCGGACGGATGCCCGGCGGCGATGTTCCCCCCGCCGGCGGACGCGTCGCGCCGCCCCGCCCCGGCACGCTGAGATCAACAACTTTTCCTAGCGAAGGAGCATCGGATGAAACCCGACTACAAGCTCATGACGGTCCTGCTCGTCGTCCTCGGCGTCCTCGACCTGGCAGCGGTCCCGTTCATGGTGGCGGCCAATCATCACACGGCCGGCACGCCGCCGGTCCCGGCGATCATCGTCACCGCCGTCATCGGGGTCGCGACCCTGGTCAGCGCCTTCGGCGTCGCCCGCGGCCTGCGGTGGGCGTTCCGGGTGGCGCTTACCTGCCGGATCATCGACGCCGCCTCGAACTTCCTCGGCCTAACCAACCACCCGAGCGCGGTCACGACGGTGGGCGGGGGGGTGGGCCTCATCCTGTCGCGGGTCGCCACCGTGCTGCTCGTCGGGCTGAACCCGCGCCGGGTCGCCCGGCGCGCGGCCGCAACCGGAGCCGGAGTCGCCGGGCCCGCCAGCGGCAGCCAGCCAGAGCGGTCAAGCGCAGCCATGCAGTGACCCAAGACCGCCGCCGGGCTTGCCGACGAGACGCCGCCAGGGGTGTCACGCCGGCCAGCCCGGCGGCTTTACTGTGATCTTCTTCTATGCAGACGACGCCCCATTGGGCGCGTGTTTGTTTAATTAGAACGCAAGATGATCGTGTCAAAATCGATGAAAGACTGAACTGACGCCATTCGGCTTTTTGTGTAGAATCCGCCTGAGTGCGGTCAACCCGGTCGGTTGGGGGATTCTGTTGCGTTTAGGTGAAACGCTCATCGACATTCTTGATTGCGCGATTGACATCGAAGCTGGGGGGCGGTAACAGGGAATGGCCAGAAGCGGCCCGCTGTACACGCTGGGTGCTGTGGCAGCACTCGCGGCGATTCTCCTTACGGTCGATCTGCGGATCAGTAGCGCGCCAAGCAACGCCGCCAGTCCAGCCACGACGGCCAGCCCTGTCGGCACGGCCAGCCCCGTCGGCACGCCCAGCCCGTCCACGTCGCCCGCTCAGGTGGCATCGGCCCCGCAGCACGCCCTGTTCGCCGGTCGGAGCAGCGGCGACGAATTCACGGTGGCGATCGCCATCAACGGCCGCAAGGCGGCGGCCGACCTGAACGCCGGGCTGCCATCGCAGGCCTCGCTGACCGGCTCGGTGAGCGGCGGCCAGGTCAAGCTGACCGGCGGCAATGGAGTCGGCCTGACCGGCGCCGTCTCAGCCGCGGCAGTGTTCGGCACGATCACCGCCTTCGGGCGAGCCTTCCCGTTCTCGGCCGAGCCAGCCGTAGTGCAGGCCGTCTACGCCGGCCGCAGCAGCGGCAATGAGGTGACGCTGGCAGTCGACACCGAGGGCAACAAGGCCGTGGCCTACGTGTGCAACGGCAAGAACATCGAGGCGTGGCTGCAGGGTTCGGTCAGCGGCAATCAGGTCACCTTGACCGGCAAGAAGGGGGCAACCCTGACGGGCACGCTGTCTGGCCTTGACCTGTTCGGCACGGTCACGCCGCGGACCGGGCAGACGTTCCCGTTCGCGGCCGCGCTGTCCCCGCACCCGGCTGGCGTCTATCAGGCCCGGATCGAGGTCAACGGGCTCGCCACCAGGATCGGCTGGGCGGTGCTGCCCGACGGCACCCAGATCGGCGTGGCCGTGGAAGGCACAGCCGAGCTCCCGGCGCCACCGCTCGACCTCAGCGACAACGGCTTCAGCATCGACGGCGCCAGCTTCACGGCCGCGCCCGTCGCCGGCCAAGACGTCGTCGTCAGCCCATGAGCGGCCGCCACGGACCCTCGGGCGCGAGAACCATCCGGTGTGAGAGGAAAGCCCCGCTATGACAAGCGAACACACGACCGCCAGCCCGGCCAGGGACCAGTTCGCCACGCCGATCGTCGTCTCGCTGCTGGCCGGCTGCGCGGTCGCCATCCTGCTCGGGGTGTACGGCAAGCTGCACCACCCCACCGGGTTCTCGATTGACATCGCGGGCTTCTCCAGCCCGCTGTATGCCAAGGCGTGGCTGACGACGGCGGCGCTCGTGTTCGCCGCCATCCAGCTCGCCACCGCCTACCGGATGTATCGACCGGGCGCCGCTGCCTGGCTGGCCGGCCTGCACCGCTGGTCGGGGCGGATCGCCATCGTGCTCACGGTGCCGGTCATCATCCACTGCATCTACGCGCTTGGCTTCCAGTCTTACTCGCTGCGAGTGCTCGTGCACTCGGTGCTCGGCTGCCTCTTCTACGGCGCGTTCGTGGCCAAGATGCTCAGTCTCGGCCTCGCCAACCGCAGTACGATGCCCCGGTGGCTGATGCCGGTTCTGGGCGGGGCGGTCCTGCTGTCGCTGATCGGGCTGTGGGCGACCTCCGCGCTATGGTTGTTCACCACCAAGGGGCTGCACTCCTGACCGTCAGGGGAGCTTGGGCCCGCTTGCCGACGAAGGAAGAAGCGCCGTGGAGCACGTGACGACGCACATAGGCATCGAGCCGGGTAGCGGCCTCATCGGCCGGTTCGGCGACACGGTCATCCTGATTCCGCACAGGGCCGCCACCGTCGGCGATGACGAGGCGGTCGGGGAACTCCTCGGCCTTTCCGCCGCCGTCGCCACGGATCCCGAGCTGTCGGCCAGGATGGTCGCGGCTCAGCTGGCCAGCTGGGTGATCAGTCGCATGCCCGACGACGCCATGGCCTTCGGGATCGTGGTGCAAGGACGCGACGGCAGCGTCATGTTCTTGCGCGGCGCGGTCTGGTGCGAGGTCAGCGGGCAGGACTGGACCCGCCGCCTCTCCGGAGCAGAGGCGGTGACCTGGGTCGACCAGATTCTGCCCGCCTCATTCGAACGGCTGGCCATCGGCAGCACGGCCGCGCAGTCGGTGCAGGCGTATCCGGGATCCGACCTCAGGGACGGCATCGTGCCGGGACAGGGCTTCGTGCTGACCCGAGTAGGCCAGGCAAGCGAGCCGTCGCCGGTCGCGTCCGCTGACTCGGGTGCGGCTGCGGGTGCGGGTGTGGCGGCTGCGGCCGTGCAAGCCCCGCCAGTGCCGGAAGCCCTGCTTGTGACGGAGGCAGCGCCCGTCCCGGTGGCCAAGCAAGCGCCGCCCGAGCCAGCGCTGCCGAAGCAGGCACCGCCCGTATCGGCACCGCCGAAGCAGGCGCCGCCCGAGCCCGCGCCGTCCGAGCTGGCAGCCAGGCAGGACGCCGCGGCCAGCCGACCCGGCGGGCGTAGCGCGCAGGAAGGCGCTTCGCGTCCGCAGCCGTCCGCCAAGCCCGACACGATGGAGATCTCGGTCGCCCAGGGACCGGCCAGGCAGCAGCCGGCGCCGGTTAACGTGAACGAGACGGTGGCAACGCGCAGTCCGCTTGGCGTCCTGACCTCGGAGAACGGGCCGGTCATCTACCTGGATCGCGCCTACGTCCTGGGCCGCGAACCGCACAACGACGCCCTGGTTCGAAGCGGCGCCGCCTCTCCCATCCTGATAAAAGACCCGGACAGCGTGGTCTCGCGGGTGCACGCCTACATCTCCGTCGAGTCGGGGGTCGTCCTGGTGCGTGACGCGTCCTCGGCGCACGGTACTTACATCAGCGTGCCCGGCGCCGGCCAGTGGACGCAGATAGGACCGGAGCCGACGCAACTGCATCCGGGCGGGAGCCTGCGCATCGGCCGTCAGGTCTTCACCTTTCAGCTGACCGGACCGTCTGATGCCCGATGAGCCCGCCCCGATACCCGGACTGCTCGTCATCGCGCCTGACGCCGCCGAGGAACGGTCGATCCCGGTCTATGACCGGCTTGTCGTCGGCCGCGAGTGCGCCGGCGTCGAGGAACGGCATCGACTGCTTATTGATGACCCCGCCATTTCCAGGACCCACCTGGAGCTGCGGCTGGACTTCGGCCGCGACCAGGCCTGGCTGACCGACCTGAGCACGAACGGCACCCGGGTCAACGGACAGCGGATCGAGCGATCGGTGCCGGTCAGGATCATGCCGGGGGACCGGGTGCGGGTGGGCGGGGTAGACCTGCAGTTCCGGTCCCGGCAGTTTGCCTCCCCGGCCGACGATGGCGCGCTTGAGACGCTGCGGAACATCAACGTGGCCGAGATGGTCATGGTGGTCGGCGACGTCCTGGCGTTTTCCAGCGTCGCCGAGTACACCGACGACCTCGTGCTGCTGGAGAACATCGACCGGCTGTACGCCCAGCTCCGGCAGATCCTGTCCCGGCATCGCGGCACGCTCAGCAACTTCGTGGGCGACGCGTTCTTCGCGACCTGGGAGGTCGCCGCCGTCCCCGACGCCGTGGTGGCGGCGGTGGCCTTCGCGGTGGAGGCCGCTGAGACGGTGCCGCGGATCGCGGCGGGCCTTGACCTGCGTGATCCCGAGGGCGGTCCGCTGCGGATGGGATGGGCCGTCGCCTCGGGCCGGGCGGCGGTCAGCACGCTGACCGGGATGCTGGTCTCCGTCCTTGGCGACACCACCAACGTGGCGTTCCGGCTGTCCGGCCTGGCCGGCCGGGACGGCCGTTCCGAGGTCCTGGTGACCGGCGCTGTCTTCCGTGCGACGGCGGGGAGCTTCGCCTTCACCGCGCCGTCGGCCGTCCAGGTCAAGGGCCGCACCCAGACCGTCGAGACGCTAGGCGCCAGCCGGCTCTGAGGCCCGGCCCGCGTTCTTCAGCACCCCCCAGTCACCGTTGCGCAGCGCGGCGATGTGCGTCCACGAGATCTCCGCGCGCTTCTTGACCGCCGCCGTCACCGCGGCGACATCCTCCGGGTGGTTGCCGATCACGATGGCGCCGGCCACCCGTCCCTCCGCGATCAGCAGTCGCCGGTAGGACGGCGCCGCCGGGTCCGGATCCTCAACGACGATGATCTGATCACCCGGCTGCGCCTCGGGCCTGCCGATCGAGAACAGGTCGATGCCGGCGCCCTTGAGTATCGTCGCGGGAACCTCCGAGGTGAGCGTGGTCGTGCCGCCGAGCGCGTTCACCGCCGCGACCTCACCCTGCTTGGCCCCGATCGGCCAGAGACCCCAGGTCCGGCCGTCGTGCTCGGCCACGTCGCCCGCCGCGAACACGCCGGGAACCGACGTCTCCATCCGGTCATCGACGACGACGCCGCGATTGACCGCGATCCCGGCCTGCCGCGCGAGCTCAGCATTGGGCTTGATCCCGATTGCCCCGAGGAAGATGTCGCAGTTCAGCGTGCGCCCGTCCTTGAGCAGGAGGCCGTTGACCCGGTCATCGCCGGTGAGCGACTCGGTCTCGGCCCGGTAGAGCACCTGCATGCCGATCCGCGCGAAGTGCGCATGCACAAGCTCGCTGGCGCGCTCATCGATCTGGCGTGACAGCAGCCGCGCGCCGCGTTCGAGCACGGTCACCCGCAGCCCGAGCTCGTGCAGCGAATGCGCCGCCTCAAGGCCGAGCAGCCCGCCGCCTGCGACCACCGCGTCGCGGCAGCCGTTCTGCTGCGCGTAGGCCCGGATCAGCATGGCATCGGCCGCGCTGCGCATCACGAAGCTGCCTGGCCGGCCGAAGCCAGGCACCGGGGGCACCGAGCTGCTGCTGCCCATGGCCAGGATCAGCCGGTCGTACGCGATGGTGTCACCGGTGGCAAGGAACACCTGCCTGGTCGCCACGTCGACGCGGCTGGCGACGGTGTTCATCCAGGCGACGATCTGGTGCTCGTCATACCACTGCTCCGGCAGCAGGTAGAGGCCCTGCATCGCCGACCTGCCGTAGACCAGCCGCGAGATGCCCATCCGGTTGTAGAGCATGTGCGGCTCGCTGCCGACGACGTGAATCTCGCACTCCGGGTGGCCGCGGCGCACGAAGTCGGCCGCCGTGACGCCGGCGATGCCGTTGCCGAGCACGACGACGCTGACGATCGACCGGTCGAAGTCGGCCACCTCGCCGTCCTCCCGGCTACCGGGCTCCGGCGTGAGGGACACCGTCACCGGCCCGGACTGAACCCGGGCCGCGCACGCCATCCGGGTGTTCTTCGCGAAGCCGAGCCGCCTGAGCGTGTTGAGTTCCTCCTCGTCCGGCGCCGACAGGCACCCGCCGCCCTCGAGCACCGCCACCGGGTCCGCGCCGCACACGCCCATCCGGCAGCCGGCCTCGATCGGCTGGCTCTCGCGCTCGGCGAGGGCCAGCAGGCTGGTCCCGATCTCGGCGTGCGTGAGCGTGTCGCTGTCGGCGAAGCGCACTTCGACCCCGCTCGCCTCGGCCGACTGCTGCTGCTGCTGCTGCGCGACCTTCGCTGCCCGCGGGCTTATCTGGATCAGCGGCAGGGCCGATTGCGTGACGACCTCTTCCTCGTACTGGCGTCCCTTGACGTAGGTCCTGGCTATCCAGAACAGGGAGAGGACCAGCACCAGCACCCGAATCGGCCACCGCAGCCACGGCACTTCGAGGCCCGTGATCTGGTCGAACGAATCCTCCAGGGTGATGGCGCTGAACCAGTAGAAGATGTTGATCGCGATCGACGCCCACAGGGCGGTGAGCACGGTCGTGCTCACCGCGGCGAGCCCCTGCACGGCGTAGAAGAGCCCGACGCTGCCGAGGAAGAACACCACCAGCCGCAGGTACACGCCGGGGAGCGCGATGCCCGTGCTGTGCAGGAGGGTGAAGAAGCCGAGGACGAACCCGGGCAGTGCCGCCACGAAAAGCCTTCTCGGCCCGGTCCACGCCGGATCGGGCTCGTGCAGGTCAGCCTGGTAGGCGACGCTCGGCCGGAAGTCGTAGCAGTTCTTCGTGCACCCCACACAGGGCTGGCAGTGGCTGTTCGGCACCTTCGCGAACGGTGTCTGGCCGTAGACGCGCTGCAGCGGCAGCAGCGGGCAGATGCTGCTGCACCAGCCGCTCTTGCCCTTGAACGCGACACCCGCGATGAAGGCGTTGATGATCGTCAGCGAGAGCAGCACTCCGGTGGCCGTCCCGCTGATGTTGAACAGGGCCAGCCGGGCGCCGGTGATGCCGAAGAACAAGACGATGGAGATGACGACGCCGTACTTGCGCAGCCACTCAGGCGGCGTGAACGCGCGGCTGAAGTCGAACCATCGCGGCGCCTGGTTCGCGGCCGCGAGCGGGCAGATGTTGCGCCACAGCCCGGGTGCGGTGAAGAACAGGATGGGCAGCAGCGGCACGATCACCTTGAAGAAGGTGAACAGCCCGCCCTCGGGCCGGACGAAAAGTGCCACGCAGAGCGCCAGGTAGCAAAGCACGCTGCCGATCCTGACCGCGTGCCAGACCGGCAGCGGCACCCGGCTGCGCATCTCGGTATAAGCGGGGAACAACGGCTCGCCTGCTCGCGGCGACGTGCCGAGGACCCTGCCCCACAACTGCGACGCCCGCGACGGCGCGGCCGGCAGCACCGGCAGCGGCGGGGGGGCCGGCATGGGCAGCGCGTCCGCCAGGCCGCCGCGAAGCGTTGCCCTGGCCACGGCCGGCTCGTCACGCACCCGGCCGATCATCACGATCTCGGTGCTGCCGAGGCGCAGCACGGCGCCGGGCTCGAGAACCACCCGGCCCGTCACCGGGACCCCGTTGACCAGCGTTCCGTTTCTGCTGCCGAGATCCACCACGGACAGCGAGACCGGGCTTGGCACCAGCCTCAGGTGCCGTCGCGACACCCCTTCATCGGCAAGCAGCTCGCCGTCGCACTCGCGTCCGACCTCGATCGACCGGTCCACGATCCGACGCCGGGCCGGCTGCCCAAGTTCCCTGATCTCAATGATTGGCGCGCCAGCCATCAGTATTCCCCCGCTTGAGCCAGACGGCTTTTTAGAAGACCATCGATAATCGAGTAAGGCGAACAACCAGGCGTCCCTGCAGTCACGGTGGCCGATTTCGGCACGCGAAAAAGGGCACCCGGTACCCCCGTCTGGGAGGATTGTAGAATTCCCATTTGCGTTCGTACAGCCTGTTGAGATGATCTGATCGAGGTTGAGATGATCTCGTGCTGAAAACTTGTCCGACGTCCTCTGAAGGCACAGGAAGGCCGCCCTCCCATGAGCTTTGACCGGGAACTGCTCAGCAGCGTCCTGCCTGCGTATGACATTGGTGACGAGCTGGGCGCGGGCGGCTGGGGAGTCGTGGTGGCCGGCCAGCACCGTCAGCTCGACCGGCGGGTGGCCATCAAGCAGCTTCCCTCCGAGCTCTCGGCCGATCCTGCCGTCCGGCGTCGCTTCACCGCGGAGGCCCGCGTTCTCGCCTCGCTCGATCATCCGCATGTGGTGCCCGTGTACGACTTCGTCGAGCGTGATGGCGTCTGCCTGCTGGTGATGGAGCTGCTACCCGGCGGGACGCTGCGGAGCCTGGCCGCCGGCGGAGCCGGTCTGACCGACAGGAAGGCGGTGGCGCTGTCGCTTGCCTGCGCCAGCGGACTCAGCGCCGCGCACCGGCGCGGCATCTTGCACCGTGATGTCAAGCCGGAGAACATGCTCTTCGCCGCGAGCGGGGTACTCAAGGTCACCGACTTCGGCATAGCCAAGGTCATCGGCGGGGCTGACACCGTGATGACGCGGATCGGCGACGTGCTCGGTACGCCTGCGTACATTGCGCCGGAACAGGTGCTCGGCGGGGAGTTGTCGGCCGCGACCGACGTATACGGCCTTGCGACGATGCTGTACGAGCTGCTCGCGGGCGTCTTCCCGTTCAGCCACGACGGCCCGGCGGTGGCGCTGCTGTTCAAGCACGCCCACGAGGCACCCAAGCCGCTGCGCGACGTCGTGCCGCACGTGCCTGATGAGGTGGCCGAGGTGGTCATGCGCGGCCTGGCGACCGACCCGGCGCAGCGATTCCAGACCGCCGAGTCCTTCGGCGCCGCACTGGCGCAAGCAGGCACGGAGGCATGGCATCCGGGCTGGCTGTGGGCCGAGAAGGTGCCCATCCTCGACGCCGAGTCGATAGTGAACGCGGCCGGGTACTCGGCCGCGCCGCGCCGCTCGGTCGCGCCGCCAACCATCTTGCCCGGGGCCATGACGCGGGGCGCAATACCGGAGTCGCCGCCGCCCGCCACCGTCAGCAGCGAGACCGATGAGCCGGCCGACAGCACCCAGACATTGCTTTCGGTACCGAAGGCCCGCGTCTCCATCCCGCCGCAGGCCCAGGTTTCCATCCCGCCGCAGGTCCGGGACCCCGCCGCCGGCCGCCGCAGGATCGTCGTTGCGGCCGTCGTCGTGGCCGTCATCGTGATCGCCATCATCGCCATCCTGGTCCTGCCGGGGCTGTTCAAGGTCTACCACTCCTGAGGCAGCACCGCTTCTGAGATACCACCGCCCCTATGACAGCACCTAGGTCGGTCGCGGCGGCCATCGACACGCGGAACTCGCCACTCGCTTGGCGAATCGAACGCGTCGGCTATGCGACACTTAATGCAAACAGGTAAGCGAAATCATCTCTGTCGGCGCGGCGCCGTCCCGGTCCGGCGGCGGCCCGCCGCGCCGACGCCGGGCGGCACGGTAGAGTCGGGCTTGCCGCGCGGCATGTCCGGCTGCGGCGGGGCCCCGGCGAGCCTGGCTCGGGAAGGAGCTACTGCGGTCATGCTTGAGGAAGTCCGTATCACTGGGCTCGGTGTCATCAACGACGCGCTGCTCGAGCTCTCACCCGGCTTCACCGCGCTGACCGGCGAGACCGGCGCGGGCAAGACGATGGTAGTGACCGGGCTTGGCCTGCTCTTCGGCGGGCGCGCCGACCCGGCGCGGGTGCGGCCGGGCGCGCAGCGCGCCTCGGTCGAGGGACGGCTCCGTACCGACCCCCGCGGGAAGGTCGCGCAGCAGGTCGAGGAGGCCGGCGGCGACCTCGACGAGGATGGCACCCTGGTGCTGACCAGGTCGGTGTCGGGGGAGGGACGGTCGCGCGCATTCGCCGGCGGTCGTTCGGTGCCGGTGTCGCTGCTCACCT